>Ga0214917_10001310_pt1 | contig 32091 bp, 32 predicted proteins | sample LL_1208_BB_MetaG_FD_177983 | JGI IMG/M metagenome (GOLD analysis project Ga0214917, IMG submission 177983) | Freshwater microbial communities from Lake Lanier, Atlanta, Georgia, United States - LL_1208_BB | ecosystem: Environmental > Aquatic > Freshwater > Lake | place: USA: Georgia | collected... | reverse complement strand
TGCAAATCGTACCTTGTGTAAAGCGTGCGACCAAACTGCCTTTATTTATACGCTAATTAATAGCCCATTGTACAGAGATAGAGACTGTTACATCTTGCTGGCCAAGATCAATCACGGTTGCACCAGCAGCGTCTTTTGCCATTGCCATTATTGGATACGCAGATGGTCCACTGCCTTCCGACAATGTAATTACACGACCAAGTTTTACACCTAACAACTTGGCGTACGACAACGCTTTAGCACGTGCATTCTTTACAGCAACAGTGCGTGCGGAAAGAGATGCTTTGCTTGCATCAAGAACAAATGGTGAAACACCTGTGACCTGCAAGTTATCTCCGCCTGCTGCAACAACTGCATCAACTACGGCGCCAGCGTTTGCTGCATTCTTGATTGTTACAACAAAAGATTGTGATGCGCGGTATCCAACCAGCTTTGATCCACCATCTGGTGTGTAGCTGTATTCAGGATAAGAAGTTATTGATTGTGTTGCGATATCTGACTTTGCCACACCATTATCAAGAAGCGCTGCGCGCACTGCTGCTGCAGTTTTTGCAGTCTCTGCTAGCGCTGCTTTATTACTCGCTGCCACCACTGTTGCAGTTGCGCTCATGCGAACAGCATCAGGTGTGACCTTCACTGTTCCCTCGGCATTTACTGAGATCGAACGAGTAGGCGCTGCTGCATTAGATGCGGGGGCAAGTGCAACGCCGCCGATCAATGAAAGAGCGATAGCAAGTACAGCGAATTTCTTCATATGTGTGGTTTTCATAGGCTCAAGTGTACTTCTTAGTCTCTGTGAAAATAATGAGAGAATACGCAGATGCGCCAAGTAGAAAATGCACTAGCACTCAAAAACGGTGCTCTGATTGCCTTTCCTACTGAGACCGTTTATGGGCTAGGTGCAGATGCAAGCAATGAAAAAGCAGTCACTCGTATTTACGAAGTAAAGGGTCGCCCGCAAGATCACCCGTTGATTCTGCATATTGCATCTATTGATCAAATTAGTTACTGGGCTGTCGATGTCCGTGAATATGCGATGGCGCTTGCAAATAAATACTGGCCAGGGCCGATGACGTTGATTTTTAAACGAAGCGAAAACGCTAAAGACTTTGTTACGGGTGGGCAGGACACTGTTGGACTTCGAGTACCAAATCACGAATTAGCGCTGGAGTTATTGCAAGAGTGCAAAAAGATTGGCGTGCTTGCAATTGCTGCGCCTTCGGCAAATAGATTCGGTCACGTTTCACCAACAACTGCACAAGCCGTAAAAGATGAGATTGGTTCATATTTATCTTCACAAGATCTGATTCTTGATGGTGGTGCTTCGCAGGTTGGGCTGGAATCAACAATCATTGATTGCACGGGGGATGCACCAAGGATTTTGCGCCCAGGTGCGATCACACGGGCGATGATTGAAGAAGCGACAGTATTAAAAGTAAGTGAAAATAATGATTCGCAGATTCGTGTCAGCGGATCACTCGAAAAACACTATGCGCCAAATGCAAAAGTAATTCTTGATGCACAAGCAATCGCGGGACAAGGATTTATTGCACCAGCAGATATAGCAACACCATCTGGTGCAATTCGATTGGCATCACCTGCAAGTACAGATGAATATGCGCGCGCTCTTTATTCAGCACTTCGAGATGGAGATGCACAAGGGCTGACTACGATTGCAATCATCCAACCCAGCGGAGATGGGCTAGCAATTGCCATCCGCGACCGCTTGATGCGTGCGTCAAAGGGGCGATAATTTTCAGATAAGATTCCGCAAGTACACAGCAGAAAAACAATTTGGGGCCTATAGCTCAGTCGGTAGAGCAACGGACTTTTAATCCGTGGGTCGACGGTTCGAGCCCGTCTGGGCCCACTTATATTTTCACTCAATTATATTTGAATTAACAATTGTTAAAATTGATTTGTAGCACTTTACCCCTAGAATTCTCAAATGAATGAATTGGCTAAAAACAAGGTAGCAATAATTGGCCAAGGCTACGTAGGACTGCCTCTTGCTCTAGCCGCAGCCCTAAACGGCTGGGATGTAATAGGGATTGAAAAATCGCAAAGAATTCTAGAAATTGTAAAGAATAAGAAAAGCCCCATAGAAGATATCTCAGACCTTCAAATTTCAGACATAATCAATCGTGGAAGTTACGAAATCACAAATAATGAAGCACGCATATCTGAAGCGGATATCGTAATTTTATGTGTACCGACACCAACAGATAGAGAAAATCAACCTGATATGTCCTTCATGAACACAGCTGTTGAATCTATCGCGGAGTACGTCAAAGATGGCACCCTCATAATTTCTGAATCAACATCATACCCCGGAACTCTGAGAAATTTTATAATTCCTAAATTAACGAATTCAAAAAAGAGTAAAAAACTCTATTTTGCAACAGCCCCTGAGAGGGTAAACCCTCGCGATAAAACCTGGAATCTAAAAAATACACCTAGAATTATTTCTGGAATAGATAAAGAATCGAACCAGCGAGTATTAAAATTTTATAAAAGTATTTGCGACGAAGTCATACTGGTTGAATCACCAGAAATAGCAGAAATATCTAAATTACTCGAAAACACCTTCCGACTTGTGAACATCTCTCTTGTCAATGAATTTGCAGAAGTTTGCAGAAATATGAACGTTGATATATACAAAGTTGTAGAAGCGGCAACATCAAAACCATACGGATTCATGCCTTTTCAACCTGGGTTAGGGATAGGCGGCCACTGCATCCCAGTAGATCCACTGTATTTCGTATGGTGGGCCAACCAAAATAAACAAAGTACACCCCTAATCGAACAATCAATTAAAACGAATAATGAAACGCCGAAACACTACTTCAATTTGATCTCAAACAAATTTGAACTCCATAAACAACAAAAGCGAATTATGCTTGTAGGTGTTGCATATAAACCTGGAATCTCTGACGTTCGAAATTCTCCCGTTTCAACCTTAAAACAACTCTTTGAAAAAGCTGGCCACACGGTTATTTGGCATGACCCACTTGTAAATGAATGGGAAAACACCCGATCATGTTCTTTAGATGAAGAATGCGATCTAATCATATTAACTGTCAACCAACCAGGTATTAACTTTGAATTGATGAAATCGATGAGTACACCAATTTATGACTGCACTAATTCTTTAGTTTAAAACTAAACATGAAATAAATTCGAAATGAAAAAAAATTTTAGAAAAACAATTCAACTAGGAACCGGAACCTTAGTTGCACAAATCATTACACTCGTTTCAATTCCGATATTGACCAGACTTTACAATCCGGAAACTTACGGATTTCTAGCAGTTTTGATACTTGCCAGTAGCGCCATTTTGCCAATTGTCACATTAAAGGTAGAAACATTAATTTTTACCTTATCCGATGAAGAAGAAGTTCTTAACCTAGTTTCACCTTTACGTGACTTTCTTTTCATTATTTCACTATGTGTGTCAATCATGGTATTTGGAATACTAAGTTTGATAAAAAATTTAAGTGTAGGTTCAAGCTTTATTTACTCATTCTATTTTTTAGTAATTTTAGTTACACAATCATCAATACTTTTGTTGGTTCAAATAAATCTCCACTCTAAGGAGTATCTAAACATAACTAAATCTAGTGTTTATCAAAATTTAGGTATTTCAATTTTCCAAATTGGATTTGGAATTTTTCGACCTTCAATTACTTCGTTGATTGGTGGATTCGTAACAGGAAAAATACTTGGAATTCTCCCACTTTGGAAACAGGCAAAAACAAAATACATAATAACGCAAGAGAAATCTTCAATTAAATTGAGAAAAGTGAAGGATATTTTCTCGAAAAGTAAGAAAATTATTTTAGGAAACACTCTAGATATTGCTCACGCGTTTATTCCAACATTTTTTATTGGATCAATGTTAGGTGCCCAGTATTCAGGCTATACAGCCGTGGTAGCCACAATACTGGGAGTGCCTTCAACTTTTATTGGAGGTGCTATTGGATCAGTTCTTCTTGCCGAGTTTTCAGACATAAAATCGTCGGAAACTTATACACAGGTTAAGAAATATTTACAGCCTTTTGTTGCGTTGAGCATTCTTTATTCAGCCACCCTCTTAATTTTTGGCAAGGAACTTTTTTTGTTTGTCCTTGGTGAATCCTGGAAAGAAAGTGCTAATTTGGTTAAGTTTCTCGCAATTCCATTTGCAATAAATATTTTTTGGCAACCCATGAATAGCATAATTCTCAAGAGTAAAGATTTCAATTTGTATGTAGCTTTGAATAGTTCAAGATTTATATTGAGCTCTATGACCCTGCCTGTGACATATTATCTTGGTTCATCTTGGATTTCGATCATTAGTTGTTTTTACGGCGCAAATTCTCTGGTCCAGTTGATTGGTATTTATCGCCTTATTAGGAGTAGAAAGCTACTTTAGTTAAAGTTTGTTACTTATTTGTGCTAAATGGGCAACTAAGTCACCGTAAACTTTTTCAAATGTGAATTGTTGAGCATAAACTTCCTTAGCTTTTTTCGATCTCAAATTTTTTTCTTCACTTTGAAGTTCTATGTTTTTCAAACAGTCCGAAAGTGAAGCAATTGGTGAATTTTCATATAAATACCCGATTCGATTTTCCTCAATAAACTTTCTAGCGACGCCCTTGATACTGGTTACGATGGGAATTCCTTGAGCCATGGCATCATAAAATTTATTTTGAATTGACATGTTGAAATCAGGTAAATCAAGAAGCGGAGCTAGTAGCACATCTGAATGTTTGTAGAGAACTCTAGCTTGAGACACGGAGATCCAACCTGGAAAAAAAACATTTGTCATTGACTTGCACTTATCTTTAATATTGCTAAATTGTGGTCCGTCTCCGGCGAGAACAAATTGATAATTCGGATGCGCTTCAGCCGCATAAACAATTGGCGAAAAGTCAAAAGCGCTATTAAAAGTTCCAACAAAGGAAGCCCGAAAAATTTCTGTGTTAAGTTGGAGTTTACTTTCCCACCATGCTCGAGCCGAGTCTTCGTCTTCGACAGGTATATCAATTATCTGCGAGGTGAGTGGAGTCACAATATCCATTGCATTTCTTTTGCGATTAATTTGTGCAAGTGCCCAATCTAGAAAAGTTGTTGTTGGTGCGCTTATCCCAGAACAATTTCGAAAAGTTTGTTTCATTAAAATAAAGTATGGAAACAAGATTAACTTTGCAAAAGGTTTGGTGATGTTTGGGAATCCACGAACCAGAACTTCCGGCCAGGCATCCTTTACATCTAATTGCACTGGAACTCCTAGCCGCTTTAATCTTCGTGTCATTACCCATGCCGGTTCAATAGGTGGGTACCCAACAAATGCTATGTCAGGCACTTCTACTCCTTTCATTTCACGACATAGGTTCCAGGCCAATTGAGCATGATCAAAAAGACGTGAAAAACTAATGTGGGAGCGATATCCTTTACTTTTAATCAATCTAATCTCAAGATTTTGACCGTGTTTGATAACCGAATTGCGACCTGTCCTGTGTTTTTTTGTAAAGTGATCAAAGTCGCTTGACCAGAGAACCACTTGATGACCTTTTTCAGTAAGGGCATTCGAAAGGTTAATTGCCCGCATCGGGCGCAGTTCGCCAGAATCTGTGGGCAGAGGTTCTCCGCTTTGAAAAATCCAGATTCGCATAAGATGAGTATATCCCCAAGTTTATTTTTGACTAGTTATTCAATTTCGTGTTACCCAAACCAATAAAAATAAATTTATGCGCATTCTTTTTTGATGGATGATACTTTTCCAACCAAGAGTTTAATTTAAAGGCAAGATCCGAACCGAGAAGTTTTTCCAAAATCAAGGTAAACCAGAGGTACGACCCATAAAATGTCGTTTCAGATTCAAGAAAAAATGACTGGAGCTGTTGAATTCTGTTCATTGTTGGCATTCTTTTAAGGGTTGAACGAGTTCTTTGCCCAGATTTAAATCGAATCCATCTGTTAATTTTGTAGGCCAAATTATGATTTAAAGTGTCGAGGATAATCAGTTTTCCACCTGGCTTTAATATTCTATTTATTTCGGCGTTCACTTTCACGGGATCGCCATAAGATAAACTTCCGCAAGAAACTATCGCATTAACGGAGTTGTCACTTAATGGTATTTTTTCCATGTTTGCATGGAATAAATTAATATTTGGGAATCTGATTTTACATAATTTTAGTGATTCTAATGAAATATCAATTGCTGACACTTTATTGGTTTTTTCAAATATTACTTTAGTATGAATTCCTGTACCTATTCCGATTTCTAATACTTCATCACTTGGTTCAATATTACTTCTGATTTCATCATAATAAATTTGAAAAGGAAGTTGATGTAAATTTGGTATATTTAAAATCTCAGAGTCAATTTCTCCTATTTGCCTTGATAAATTCTGTAAATTCAATGCGACTTTGTCGTATCTCTCTTGTTCAATTCTTAAGTCATCAGATAATTTCTTTTTCATTTTTGGTCTTCAATATTTGGAAATTCTCTTGTTGTTACTAAATTAATTGCCCCCGGTGGCGGCTGGGGGGTAAGTGGTTTTTGGCGAGAAGCGATGTCACATAATTCTTGAGAGGCATGAAGTACTTTAAGCAAACCAGCAATAGCTTTAAGCGCTCTTCGCTTCGAAAATATCGCAAGTGCCGTGAAGAGAATAAGTGAAAGATCAACTAGCAGGTTTTTCTTTTGTATGTAGAACAGCCCAAGCCTGCTTTTTCCTGGACGAATCAATTGATTGTAGGCAATGTCTGGATCGGCTTTGTCTGCAAGAATTTCACCTTCATCAGAGAAAACAATTGAAGCAAAATCCGTTATTCCTGGTTTAACTGACAAAAGTATCTTTTCTTGCGATGTGTAGAGATCTGTTTCGCGTTTAACGTTTGGACGTGGTCCAACAAGGCTCATGTCACCTTTTAAAACATTCCACAACTGAGTGAGTTCGTCTAATTTATAACTTCTTATGAAATGACCAACAGACGTAATTCTCATGTCATTCGCACTCGTCGAATCGATTCCTTGTGCGTCAGCATTTTTTATCATTGATCGCAGCTTTATCATTTTAAATGGTTTCTCGTTTTTACCCATGCGCTCTGCCACGTAAAACGGTGAGTGGCGATCTTGCTTCCACACCAAAAACATGACTGGAACTAGAATTGGGCTGGCAAGTATTAATCCAATAAGTGAGAGCAAAATATCTACTCCACGTTTAATAAAAGAACTAACAACCTTCATAGGGTTGAATATTAGCGGTTGTAAAATCCTTTTATTGAATTACACACGTATTCAACGTCATCATCTGAAATAAACATGTTCATTGGCAACATGATGCAACGTTCGAAGAATCTTTCCACCTTAGGTAACTTTTGATTAAACCCGAGCCCATCCCATTGATGAACACCTTTTCCGCCCCACTGAATAAGGGTTCCAATCCCTTGAGCTGCCAGGTGGGTCTTTAAGGCATCTCGTTGGTCAGCTTGCAATTCATAATTTTGGTAGACATCAAAGTGATCGCCATTTTCGACAGGCGCAGGTGGTAATTGAAGCTGTTCAAGTTCTTGGAGTTGCTCTTGATACATGCTTGCAATTTTGCGTCGGCGGTTAATGACTGAATTATATTTTTCAAATTTCTTATTAAGGATTGCCGCTTGAAGGTTATCTAGTCGGCTATTTCGACCCCAAGAACGAATATTGCCTTCAGTGTCTCGACCATGGTCGTGGAGTTGAAAAATCTTTTCATAGAGATCTTTACGGTTTGTAATTACTCCTCCAGCATCTCCGAGTGCGCCTAGAACTTTTGCAGGAAAGAAACTAAAGCTTCCTGCATCTCCAAAAGTTCCAGCATGCTTACCGCGAAACTTTGAACCGAGAGCTTGTGCAGAGTCTTCAATGACAGCCAATTTGTGTTTATTTGCAATTTTCATGATTGCGTCCATGTCGCAGGTGCGACCATTTAATTGAGTAGGAGAAATACCGACAGTCTTGTTTGTGATGGCTGCTTCAACGGCTGCCGGGTCGATGAGATTGTCATCACCAATTTCAACCGGAACAGGGGTTCCACCAGCCGTATTAACAGCAGAGGCTGTAGCAAGCATTGTGTGAGAACTAAGGATTACTTCATCTCCGGCTTTGAGACCAATAGCCATCCATCCAAACTCGAGTCCATCTGTCGCATTGCCAACGCCAACCGCATGTTGCGCGCCGGCGTATTGGGCGAGATGTGTTTCAAACTCGGCTAAATCTTTTTGCATAATGTAAGCACCGCGCGCGCCAACCTCTTCAAGAGTTGCGATAAGCATTTCGCGGTCATCACTGTAAAGACGTGGGTAATCAAAGAATGGAACTTTACGTGTTGCGCTCACTTATAGGCCCTTTCTAGGGTTTAAACGATGTAACAACTCGTTGAACTAGAGTTTCTACTTTTGGATAGTAGATATCTTCTAATGCGCGAGAAGATGGTGCAGGTGAAGCTGGCAGAGTTACTCTCTGTGGAGATATCTTAAACAATTCAGGCTTGATGCGCTCAACAACTGAGGCAATGATTTCACCAGCAAAGCCAGAAGTCTCCCAGCCGCCATCAACAGCAAAGAGGCGCCCTGTTTTAGTAACTGATTCTGAAATAAGTTCTGGCTTAAAGGGATTAAGGATTCGTATATCTACAACCTCTGCACTGATTCCTTGCTTATCTAGTTCAATTGAGGCATCCAGACATAGTTTTGTTGAATACCCAGCGCCGGCAAGTGTTACATCGGTACCTATTCTGACAATTTTTGGACCTTGTGAATGAAGATCAATCTCCTTTACAGGACTAAGAACTTCTTTCTCTGCGTAAAGCCAGCGATCATCAATATACATAACTGGATCACCACTCAACACAGAAGCAATTAATAGATCTCGAGCATCGGCAGCTGTTGAAGGCATCACAACTCTTAATCCAGGCACATGAGCAAACCATGCATGTAAAGCTTGTGAATGTTGCGCACCTTGTTCGCCACCGCGATTAATAATCGATCTAATTGTCACTCCTGGATTTGCTTGCCCACCCATCATGGATGACCACTTAGCAGCTTCATTAACAATCGAATCCATTGCGTACAACATAAAGTCCATGCGGGGATGCACCACAATCGGCTTCATTCCTGCCAAAGCTGCACCGACTGCTGCGCCAGTGCAAGCAGATTCAGAAACAGGTGTATCAATAATGCGATCAACACCAAACTCTTGATCCAATTTGGTCATGGAATTTCCAACATACCAAGGACTCCATAAACCTTGTCCAATGACGAATACTTCTGGATAGGTCTTTAGTAAGTAAGCAAATGCATCACGAATGGCAGTGCCGTAGTCAGTCTTCTCCTTGTCGGTGCTCATTTACGAACCTCTTTGTACACAGTTCGCAAAAGTTCTGATTCTGTAGGGTAAGGATCAGATACTGCAAGCTTCCAAGCCGCTTCGATTTCACTATTGATATTCAGATAGACACTTTCAATTTCAGATTCAGTGAGTATTTTTTTCTCTAGTATCGTGCGCTTGAGGCGATTGATAGGATCTCGAGATTTCCACTTCTCAACTTCACTTGCAGATCGGTTAACACCTACATCTATATCTTCGCGCCAATCGACGTGACCGTAATGTCTAAAAGTTACAACTTCTAGAAATCCTGGGACATTTTTTGCACGAGATAGTGAGATAAGACGGGCCGCGGCCTCACTAACTGAAACAACATTGTTTCCGTCGACTACTTCGCTATCAATGTTGTTGGCCTCGGCAAATCTAGCCACTGAATGAATTGGTTGTCGCTGCGAAATATGCATATGACTAGAAAAGAAGTTGTTTTCACAAACAAATAAAATAGGAATTCCTAATTGACTGGCCAAGTTTAAAGATTCTTGAACAACACCTTCTTCCGCTGCTCCATCGCCAAAATATGCAACTGCTACATCACCACTTCGTTGCATTTTTGCCGCAAGACCAGCACCGACTGCAAGAGGCACAGTTCCGGCAACGATTGGAACAGAACCGTAGAATCCATTTGGCTGATCCCATAGGTGCATTGATCCGCCCATGCCGTGTGTCAATCCAGTTGATTTTCCTAGTAATTCAGCAAAGAGTTTTCTTACATCAGTACCTAGTGCCAGCAAGTGCGAATGGGAACGATGAGCACTAAATACACGATCACTCTTTCGAAGGTGAGAGCTAATTCCAACAGCGATGGCTTCTTGGCCAGCGCCTAGGTGAACAGGTCCGCCAATGTGTCCGTCTTTGCGCATTTCTGCAATCTTCACTTCAGCTTGGCGAATACGAATCATTGAAGTGAGTTGTGTTATTAAATCTTTTGATGGCAGCGCAGAAATATCTAGCTCTTCATCAATTATTGGAGAATTCTCGATTCCACCAGAAGCTAACGCTTGTCGAAGTTTGGAATTCAAATTTCACCAACCTGCATCGGCTCGACGCGTGCGTGCATAATGAATTTATGTTTACGGTCGTCAACGTTTTCACTTGCGCTATAAAGCGTCTCGTGTAATTTCTCACCAGGGCGTAAACCTGTGTAAACAATTTCAATTGGACGCCCAGATACTTCAATCATTCGTTTGGCAATATCTGCAATTCTCACAGGCTCACCCATATCGAGAATTAGAGTTTCACCATGCGTTCCTACAAGAACTGATTGTAGAACTAAGTGCACCGCTTCACTCACGGTCATAAAGAATCGAGTGACATCTGGATGAGTAATGGTCAAAGGCCCACCGTGTTTTATCTGGTACCTAAAGGTGTGAATGAAAGATCCGTTGCTTCCAATTACATTTCCGAAACGAACTGAAATAAATTTACAATCATTTCCGACGCTTGATTTGTTTGGCATTCCTGCTGTTAAGCGTTCAGTTGTTAACTTGCTGCGACCAAGAACGCTCGATGGATCTGCTGCCTTGTCTGTCGAAATATTTACAAACGTTTCGACACCAGCTTTTTGCGCTGATGTTAAAACATTTTTTGTTCCAATTACATTTGTCTTGTGGGCTTCTTCGGGAAAACGCTCAAGTGTTGTTAAGTGCTTTAGTGCTGCTGCATGAAAAACTATTTCGGGCTTCAACTCTTGCATCAGCTGATCGATGCGCTGGGAATCTCGAATATCAGCCAAAATTAGGTCATTACTCATTAGCAATCCGGTGCCATCTAAACTTAACTGCAACGCGAGAAGCGCAGATTCATCACGGTCTAACATGCTCAAGGTTTTTGGACCGTAACGTTTAACTTGACGAACAATTTCTGAACCAATTGATCCACCAGCGCCAGTTACAAGTACTCGTTTGCCACGAATAAATTCTGCAATGTCCGTGTCATCTGGCTGCACCGGACGACGACCTAAGAGGTTTTCTTCTGAGACGTCAGTTATGTCGCCTAGTCGCACAGCACCGGAAACTATTTCAAATGCAGTCGGAATTACTCTTAATGTTATTCCGAGCCCACGGCATCGACGTTCGAGATCTAACAAAGCGGCAGAATTAATTTTAGAAATTGCAACAAGAAGTATTTTTGCATCAGTTGTTCGAATCGTACTCTCTAATTTTTCAATTCCCCCATAAACACGTCTTCCAAGAATACGTAACTTTGCCTTCGCGGGATCGTCATCTAAAAATCCTACGGGGGTGTATTCGTTCATTCGAAGAAGCATTTGTTCAGCAAGTTGGCGGCCTGCGATACCTGCGCCATAAATAAGGGTTCTTTTGCCAGTATTTTTTTCTGGAAAGTTATTTAGTATGAGGGGACTTGAAATAATTCTTACGGCCAACATAAATATCAGGGCCAGGATGCCTGTCAATATTGAAACAGATCGTGGCAAAGAAGGTATTCCAAAAATAATTCTGGTTGAAAATAAGATAACGGTAATAAAAGCTGTTCCAAGAGAGAGTGCGATTACTTCTTCAAGCGATGCTCGGCGGTATCGACCAGAATAGAGCGAAAAAACTAAACCAGAGAGAACAAATAATGCTGCCCCCAACGCACCAAGGGTTAAAAACTTTTGTGGAACACCTAGTGGAATTGCCCCGTCGTATCGGAGTACGGTTGCAAGAAAAGCGGAAACAAACCACGAGAGCACATCAAAGAAGATCCTTGAAGCACTTTTCTTTGTCAGCATGGTTTAGCTTCCCCGCTCTCAAACGATTCAGAAGTGCCGTGTAATTATTGAATTAGCCCAATGATAGTGATACTTTCGCGGCACTCGGGAATCAGGTGACTGATTTTCGAAGGGCGTTGTGTCTAGCGAAGTCCGGTTTAATTCCGGCGCTGTCCCGCAACTGTAAGAGATCGAAAGATCTAAGCCAGGTCGCCTGGCAGAACGCCGAAGTATCCGACCTCGGAGGAAGGTCGGGCCTCTAAGCGTTACTGCTTTTTCGCCCAATTTTCCTCCCTCAAAAACTTGAGGGAGTTTTTTATGTTTAAGGCACGTTTTCGTGTGTTACCGATTGCAATCGTTGCAATTGTTTTCGCATCAGTATTAGCAAGTCCCGCGCAAGCGGCAAGCACGAAATATCCATTAACGGTTAAATTCGGTGGATACACAACAAAGATCGCAAAAAAACCAACAAAAATTATTTCTCTTTCGCCAAGTGCAACTGAGATCTTTTTTGCAATTGGTGCAAAGTCTCAGATTCTGGCAGTTGATAATCTTTCAAATTATCCAGCTGGAACACCTACGTCAGAGATCAGTGCATTCGAACCAAACGTCGAAGCAATCCTTGCTAAAAAACCAGATTTGGTCTTGCTTTCTATTGATTCAACTAAGGCACCACAGATTAGGAATGCTCTAGTTAAGTTAGGTATTCCAGTCTTGATGGAGAAAGCCCCGGCAACACTCAATGACGTTTATGCCGAAAACACACTTCTTGGAAGAGTTACTGATCACGCTGATGGTGCTGCAAAACTCAATTCAACGATGGCAAAGTCTATAAAAAATGTATTGGCTAAAGCTAAGAAGAGTTCAAAGATTCGCATATTCCACGAATTAGATGACACCTATTACTCGGTTACATCTAATACTTTCATCGGCAAGGTCTATAAGGACTTTGGCGCTGTAAATATTGCAGATGCAGCATCGGGCGCGGATTCATCTGGATATCCCCAGTTATCTGCTGAATATCTACTCAAGAGTGATCCACAGGTGATCTTTTTGGCGGATGCGCAATATGGAACAACTTCCGAATCAGTCTCTAACCGCGCTGGTTGGTCACAAATTAGTGCGGTGAAGAACCAAAAGATTGTGGAGTTACCGGCTGATATTCCATCTCGCTGGGGACCACGTCTTGTGGATTTCTATAAGTTAATCGGTGCAGCATTGGCAAAAGTTTCGTAAATGAAAACTCAAGAGATCGACCGCATCTGGCACTGGAGAACAACTCTATTTGTGGGCATCATGCTTGCATTTGTTTTGTTACTCGGTGTCTCATTCGGTCCAATCTCTCTGGACTTTATGAAAATTTTGCGAACACTCTTTGGTTTAAGTGGCGGGTTGCAAGATGAAGAAAAGATTCTCTTCTTGCAACTTCGCCTGCCAAGAGTCTTGTTAGCTGGCCTTGTTGGTGCAGCGCTTGCAACAAGTGGTGCGGTCTATCAAACAGTTTTCCGCAATCCATTAGCTGATCCATATCTTCTAGGTGCAGCAGCAGGTGCTGGACTCGGCGCAACACTTGCACTGACCGGTGGCACACAAAGTTTCTATGCAGCACTTCCCCTATTTGCATTCATAGGTGGTGTGTTGGCAGTTGCAGCCACTTTTATGATTTCAGGAAGAGCATTTGCAGATCCTGCAACGCTTCTCTTATCTGGAATCGCGATTGGTTCATTTGCCACAGCGGTACAGACTTACTTGCAACAACGTAACAGCGAAGTGCTACGTCCTGTGTATTCATGGATTTTGGGTCAACTAACGGTTGCCGATTGGAATGTTGTTAAGTGGGCCAGCATTTATATTGTCGTTGCTTTATTCATTCTTATTCGCATGTCCCGCTTATTAGATGGTCTGTTGCTTAGCGACGAAGAAGCTTTTTCACTTGGAATTTCGCCTAACAAAGTGCGAATCATTGCAATTGGCGCTGCAACTCTTGCAACAGCAACAGCAGTATCTGCCAGTGGCTTGATCGGCTTTGTGGGCATTGTTGTTCCACACCTTGTGCGTGGGCTTACTAAACGAGCAACAAATCGCGCACTCTTTACCGTTGCACTATCTGGCGCGGCATTTTTAGTTCTTGCAGACCTTGGTGCTCGCACATTGCTTTCTCCCGCCGAATTACCTATCGGTGTAATTACGGCTTTTGTTGGCGCACCATTTCTTTTATTCGTACTACGAGCAAAGAGAGTCCTTAAATGATCGAAATCAAAAACCTATCTGTGCGCTATGGCGATTTCTACGCACTCAACCACATTACTTTAGATATCCCACGCGGTACATGGACATGTCTCGTCGGTCCAAATGGTGCTGGCAAGACAACATTTCTAAAAACTTTGCTTGGTAATAAGGCTTACGACGGATCAATCACAATCGATGGTCTCGAGGTGTACAAAAACTTACGCAACGTTGCGTTTGTTCCTCAACGACCAGAAATTCCTGCAGGCATGGATGTTGCCGAATACGTAATGCTCGGACGTGCACGTCTTGATGGTTGGGGACGCGAATCTCGTACAAGTCGTCGTTTAGTACAACAAATTCTTGAGCAGATGCAATTAGCTGGGATGCGCCACCAATTGGTTACTCAATTATCTGGCGGAGAAATGCAACGTGTTCTAATTGCTCGTGCGTTGGTACAAGAGCCAGAACTAATGATTTTGGACGAACCAACATCAGCACTTGATTTGCACCACCAAATTTCAACTCTGAATCACATCGAAGGAATGCAGAAAAGCGGCGTCACTGTTGTTTCTACGATGCATGACATCACGTTAGGTGCGATGTACGCGGAGCGCATTGTGATCATGCAAAACGGCAAGGTCTTACTCGATGGTCCTGCAAATGATGTTATCCACTCAACTCAACTGAAGTTGGCATTCGATGATGCAATCACAATTCATACACTCGATAACGGTCGTCCAGTTATTGTGGCCAATAAGAGCACAGCGATTTTATGACAATCATTTTTATTGCTGGTGGTGCGCGCAGTGGCAAAAGCCGTAAAGGTGAAGAGCTAGCAAAGAACCTCGCTGGTTCTGCAAGGCCAATCTTTATTGCAACTGCCGAAGCAGTAGATGACGAGATGACATCGCGTATTAAAAAACATCAAGATGATCGTGGCAACGCATTTGATTTAATTGAAGAACCAAAGGAATTAACAAGAGTACTCAAGGAAATTGATCCACAAGCAACTGTCTTGGTGGATTGTCTGACTTTGTGGCTATCAAACAACATGTTGGGTGAAGGTAATGATTCAAATGAATCCGTTATCGCAGCCGCACGGGCACGAACAGGTGCGACAATCTTTATTAGCAACGAAGTAGGCGAAGGAATCGTGCCGATGCATCCTGTTTCGAGAGAATTTCGTGATTTATCGGGGATTATGAATCAAGAATTTGCACGCGCAAGTGACAAGGTTTATTTCATGAAGTTTGGAATTGCCCAGGAGCTCAAATGATCAATGACATCAAAGTTGCTTTTGCATTCTTGACTCGAATTCCTATTGGGCATAAGCCCGATATTTCGATTCAAAGAAGTGCGATGTGGTTTCCACTAGTTGGTTCAGTGCTTGGACTCTCATCTAGCCTTGTTTTCTTAGGCCTTAATCAAATAATTCCTGCGCTACCTGCCGCAGCTATAACAATTCTTTTTTCTGTGCTCGTTACTGGTGGATTTCATCAAGATGGTTTGGCAGATACTTTTGACGGCCTTGTTGGTGGATGGACACCAGAGGATCGCTTACGAATCCTTAAAGATTCGCGCCACGGCACATACGGTGTTCTTTCCATTGTTATGCAATCAATTATTCAAGTAGCACTTCTTGCATCCCTTGATACCCGTACCGGATTACTTGCACTATTAACTGCTCCCACACTTGGTCGCCTAGTTCCTATTTATTTTATGCTTACACCCGCAGCACCTTCGCATGAAGGAATGGGCGCAACATATGCGCGCGCTGTTAAAGCTGGCCACGTGGTTTTTTCAACACTCTTAACAATTGTTTTGCTCGCGCCATTTATTGGGTTGCACCTTTTGGTTGTAAGCACGCTAGTTGCAATCATCAGCATCTTTTTCTTGTTCTATGTTCGAAAGAAAATAGGTGGCATTCTTGGCGATGTTCTAGGAGCATCCGAACAGATTGCTGAGAGCTTTATTCTGCTCTACTTCGTAATTATCTTTACAAATAATTTGTGGTTGTCATGGTTGATCTAATTACTGAAAGATTCGATTGCGTTTTATTTGATCTAGGAAATACTTTAATTGCACAGGAAAATCCTGATACTCCATATGTTGATTTGAAAGTTCAAGTTTTACCTGGTGTTCAGCAGTTACTGGATGAATTACAGGGCAAAGTAAAACTTGGCATTGTTTCAAATACAAAGACAATTACAGCCGCAGATATTCAAGCAAAACTAGCAACTGTTGGGTTGGATAAATTTTTTGAAGTCATTATTGCAACAGCAGAATTTGGGACTCATAAGCCTGATCCGGCACCGATTACTGCCGCGACAGAACAATTGCACGGCACAGCAGAGCGCACGCTATACGTTGGCGATATTGAAACGGATAAGCAAGCCGCCTTGGCTGCCGGTACTCACTTTGCTTACACTGGGCCAAATATGTACGAATCAGTCAGACAATATTTATTACATAGTGACTCGGCATATGAAAGATCAATAAATACACGTCCTACTTTCTCTAAAGAATATTGCGAAACAGTTCTTGAAGAATTTGATGGACTTGCTAAACCAGTTGGTTCGCTGGGCAGATTAGAAAACATTGCTGCTCAGGTTGCAGGTATTACGCATTCAAATACGCCAACAATTGATCCTGTTGCCATCGCACTCTTTGGCGCGGATCACGGCATCGCTGCAGATGATTATGTTACTCCTTGGCCACAAGCAATAACAGGCATGATGCTGGAAGTAATGGGCGAAAATAAAGCTGCTGTATCAGTTTTGGCAGATGTTGCGGATGTGTATGTTCAAATAATTAACGTTGGTGCGTTGGTGGATTCTAAGTCACCAAATGTTCGAAATGAAAGAGTTGCTAGCGGGACACAAGATATTCGTACAAGTGATGCGATGTCGGATGCAGTTGTTCAAGCAGCACTTGAAGTTGGAGCCCAAACTGCTGAACGTTTAATCGCAGGTGGATCTCGCTGTCTTGTTACCGGCGAAGTTGGCATTGCAAACACAACGCCATCGGCGGCGCTGATTGCGCACTTCACACAGACGACAGAAGAACAAGTCACTGGTCGTGGATCAGGAATTGATAATCAAACCTACGCAAGAAAAGTAGAAATCGTCGCAAACTTAATAGCTAAGACTGAAAACGAAAAAGACCCAATCAAAACGCTTGCGCAAATCGGTGGAATAGAAATAGCGGCACTCACTGGTTACATCTTGCGTGCAGCATCACTTCAAATACCAGTCGTATTGGATGGCGTTATCACTCTTGCCGCCGCGACAGTTGCAAAAGCAATAAATCCAGAAATTTCACAATTCTTAATCGCAGGGCACTCTTCATCCGAACCAGGTTCACGTATTGCAATTACACATTTGCAATTACAACCGATTCTTGATCTCGAACTTCGTTTAGGAGAAGGTACTGGTGCTTTACTGGTCATACCAATTATTCGATCTGCCTGCCAGGCTCTTTCTCGCATGGCTCGCATCTCGGACCTGATTTAGACCTAATTATTCACAGAGGATTACCAAGTAATTCGCCCTTGTGCCCCTTTGAAAATAAACGTTATTTGCTACTCTTCGGCTATTCCTATGGAGGTATCTATGCTTCGCAAGATCGTCATCGCTTCAACCCTTGGTCTATTTCTGGCCACTTCAGTTGTCGCACCAGCATCCGCTGCAACCATCAAAACAGGTTCTGCATGCACAAAGGCTGGAAGCACCAAGAAAGTTGGCTCAAAGACATATGTTTGTGGCCAGAACCCATTCGTCACACAAACGAAGAACACCTACATGCTTAAAGCGTGTTACGACGGACTTGCTCTCTATGCGCAAGCTAAAGACGGATACGACACGTACAAAGACCTAGGTTCGCTCATGGGTGCTGAAGGCCAGGCACAGATTGATGAGCTCAAAAAGTCGATGGATTCGATTTATTCAACGCTTCAATCGATGGCGTGTAAAAAAGGCGCCTAAAACGCATATAAGTAGTATCAAAGGGCGGTTTCCTGGATAAGGGAGCCGCCTTTTGGTTTTCTTGCGCAGGATTTAAGTCTAGGCACGCTAAAATTAAGGCCTGGAGTAACCCCGCTCCCTTGATGAAATGTCCGTTTTGTCCATCCTCCGCTACATTCTGGGTGGATATGCGTAGTAGCAGGTAGAGGCGGCGACGGTCGGCTCTGCAGGACAAAACCGGTTAAGGAAAATCCAAGTGGCTATTAAGAAGAAGGCTCAAGTGCAAGGACCACGTGTGTGGACCGTTGCCGAGCTCGGTGCGTTCTACACAGAGCACCGTTCAGAACTTCTCGCCCACGCTAATCGCGTACTAAAGGATTCCGCTAAGGCTGAAGAAATCACACAAGATGCGCTTATTAAGTTCATGTTGGCTGCTCCAGAACTAGAGTCAACAGATCACGCGCTTTCTTATTTACACCGCACAATTGAAAATCTTTGCATTGATCTTTTCCGTCTAGAAGGACGTCGTCCAAATCTTGTTGTTCTAGATGACGCCACTGCAGAAGTTGAGGCTGCATGGCAAGTAGATGGCGATCACTCATCTGTCATCTCTGCTGCAGAAGATGCTGCGATTATTCGTCAAGCACTTGCGATGTTGTCCCCCGCCGAGCGAGCAGCCCTCGTCATGTGGGAGATGGAGGGTCGCTCCACTTCCGAGATTGCATCAGAGCTCGGTATTAAAGAGTCTGCTGTTCGTCACACAGTCTCTCGTGCTCGTGCGTCATTGCGTCGCGTTCTTAGTGAACTCGTTATTGATGAAGAGCGCGGTCTAACTGCCCTCGACATGCTCTCTACTTCTTATAAGAAGGCTGCAGAGATCGCACAGAAGTCTTCCAAGGTTGCCTTATCTCTACTCCTCGTAGTCACAGCATTCCTTGGCTTTAATTCACTGACTGGCAACGAAGGAAATGTTCAAGTTAATGACCTTGCTATCTCTACTCCAACAACTGTTCAAGAGGAAGCAGTAACTCCTGCAGCTCCGGTTGTTGTCGAAGCACCAAAAGTTTTTTCACAAAAGCCATCTGGCATCACCGTTGAGGAATACAACGACCAGATGGATATCTCCAAAGCACAACTCGAATCAGTTGCGGTCATGGCACAGACCTTGGCGATGCTGGTTGCAGCTGAAGGAGATAACAACTAACTAGGTTTCCGCATCAGTTATGGCGCTACACGTGTTCGTCATAAAAGAAGCGGAATTAGAAGATCGAAAGATCTTCGAGCCGAAATCGGGAAATGCCCGATCTCGACTAACGAAAGGAAAAACATGTCTACAAAGACACTACGCAAGCGCATCGCGCTTGTTGCAGTATCAGCACTTGGTGCAGGACTACTTTCAGTAGTAGCTGTTCCATCTGCTAATGCGGCTGCGGGAAATACAACTGTAGATTCCTTGCAACTCAGCACTACAGCCTCCACTACTGGTGAAGGTGCGGCTAGCCAAACAGTTACGAGCCAAAGATCTTCAGGTTGGATCGCGAATACAGGTACACAAGGCACCGTAACCGGTGGTGGAATAAGACTGTCTGGTGGTGCCGCAGGAACAGGTATCGTCTTGGCTGGCGCAAAACTGGCTGTCTCGGTCGCCGGTAACACAACATCTGCGACAGGCGTGTCCCTTGTTGCAGTTGGTGGAACACTTACTTCAGTAACAGTGGATAATCCTGACGGTACAACTACTCTAACCCCGGCTGTTAATGGTACATCTACCATTGCAACGGTAACTCAGGATGGTACAACGGCTGCACGTTTAGCTGCACGTTTTAACGTTTCTGCTGCTGCAGGAACTACAGCGACTATTTCTGCTTACTCAGGCACAGGTATCACTGGCACAACTACAGCTACTAATGGAACTCTACTTGGTACTTGGACACTGACTGTGGCTTCAGCTTCAGCTTCTGGTGTTTATGCTCCAACATACAGCTCGATCTACCAACAGACAGCTATCACCAAGGGAACAACAGCTGGTGGCAATGCGGGTACATACGTAGGTAGCTATGATGTGACATCGCGTATTGCAAACGGTAAAGTAGGCGTCATCGTTTATGAACTTGCGGATGCTTACGGCTCAGCTGTGACATCTGGAACTCTGACTGCAACAGCTACCAACGGTGCAACAGTCAGAATTGTTGACACTGGTGCAGATGCACAGGCAGGCGCTTATTCTGCAACAACGTCGTTCCACTCACTTGCACTCTCTAACACTGCCTACAATGGTTATATCGTTGTCAACCAGCCTGTAGCGAACACAGCAGGTTCAACAACTGTTACCATCACACTCGATGGAACAGTGATTGCAACTAAGACACTTAACTGGAATGGTGATATTGCATCTCTCGTAGTTGATACTACAAACAGCAATAGCAACTTCAAGAACGGTGCAGACCTTTCCTTCACCGGTGGTCTTGCAGGAGTTATTTATGTAGCCAAGGATGCTGCTGGCAATGCAGTTGATCTCGCAGCTGCTCCAACAGTAACTAGCCAAACAGGTTCAATGGTTGGTGCTTCACTTGCAGCAATCACAGGAACTACAAACGGTGCGATCCAAGATGCCGTAACAGGTTATGGATATAACACAATGACTATCCCATCTTCATCTCTTACAGGTAAGGGAACATACAAGCTAAAGGTTTCAAACGGAGCTGGTGTGTCAATTTACTCACAAGAAGTGACAGCAAATGTCTCTGATTCAACAGGGCTAGATTCATTTGTTGCTAAATGGGACAAAGACTCATATGCACCAGGTGAAATCGCAGTTCTTACTGTTACAGGTAAGGACACAAAGGGCAACGTAATTGCTGATGGAACTGCAGCTGCAGGACTTTCACTAACAGTTGCTGGCTCAGCAACTGCTGGATTCACAGCAGTTGGAACAGCATGTACAACATCAACAGTGTTCTCAGGTGGAAAGTTCACTTGTAAGTACGCTGCAAACACTGAAGGTGCTTGGTCATATTCAGTGGATGTCACAACAAACGTAAATGCACAATCTCCAACAGTAGGTGCTCTCAAGATCACTTCAGGTGGAGCTGTGTCAAATGCTGATGTTCTCAAGGCAATCGTTTCCTTGATTGCATCAATCAACAAGCAGATTGCAGCCCTTCAAAAGGCTCTTCTAAAGAAGTAATTAACCACTTCTAAAGACCCTAAAGGCGGCCTCTCCAAACGGAGGGGCCGCCTTTAGTCCATTTTGGCCTAAGAATTAGGTATCTTTGGAGCATGTTTTATCTTCTGTTGCCGCTACAGTTTTTATGTATCACTCCCAGTTTGAATGAACCCATCAATTTGGCACGAAGTATATTTTTGATTACGGCAGTAACTATTTTTGTGATTGTCTTCCCAGAAGTTTTAAGGGCAAAAAACAAATTTATGTATTTACCTTTGATTTTGCCTGGAATTTATGTGATTTCTGCCCTTGTTAATAATCAGAACCCAATTCTTGCGCTTCTTGGCAACTACAACAGAAATTTTGGAATCTTGACATTTATTGCATTAGGCCTATTGGTTCTAATCGCTGCTAGCTCAAAGACTAAAACAACCGCATTTATCAATTATGGCATCTGGCCAATTACTGCTCTTGCGGTGATTTACAGTTATATGCAGTCATTCAAATTTGATCCACTTGTTTGGGCAGAACCAGACCGAACTGTTTTGACTATGGGCAACTCCGACTATGCGGCTTCATTCCTTGGAATGCTAATTATTGTTCCAATTTATGGATTTTTTACATATTCAAATAAACTGATTAAAGCATTTATGGTTCCACTTTTACTTTTAATCGGAAACGCAGGAATGAATACGATTTCCTTCCAATTCAGAGTGCTTGCATTGATATCGGTAATTGTTTTTGTGATTGTTTATTACTGGGAAAAACTCATGGCGTTACCTAAGCTGATGACCTTTAGCGGGCTTGTCGGCTCACTGATCCTTTTAATATATTACATTTTAAGTAATCAAAAAGACTTAATTGAGTATACAAACTTTAAAGACAGAATCTCACAACAGCAAATGGGCCTTTCAATGTTTGCGGACCATCCAATTTTTGGTGTGGGCGCAGACCAAATGTGGCGTTTCATGCCCCAGTATTTGAAACCAAGTGATATACAAACTAACGGGTCTGGAGTGGTGCCAGATAAAACCCACAATGTGTTTATTGATCATCTTGCACATGGCGGCATCTTTGCTGGAATCATATTTACCGCTTTCATTATTTTCTCATTGGTAACTATCTTCCAATTGATGAGAAAACCGCAAGCTGAAGAAAAACGCCCACTTGTCGCACTTCTTGCAGGAATTTGGATTACTTACGTCGCACAACAATTCATAAGTACAGACGAGGTCATTCTAATGATAATGCCGTTTATGGCACTCGGCTTGATATGCAATTTGTATTTTTCGAGAGATGAAACAACCACCGGTGTGAAGAAGAAACCAATTAGAAGTAATTCGAATTTGATAATTCGTGGTGTTATGTCAATACTTCTGCTCATAATATCAATTGTAGGTGGACGGGCTATTTATTATGACTCACAAGTTAAGAAGATTTTGACCCACGAGATTAATAACGGAGATATAGCTCTCAGCATCATCAAGAGTTTCCCAAATCCAAAATCAACAGAAGCAGTTATAGTTGATTCGATGAGTAATTTACAAAACTGCCCCTTTGCTCTCGTTGCCACAGATGAGTTATTAAAGGTAGATAATCGCAGCGCCCAAGCTTGGTATACAAAGGCACTTTGTGAAGATGCGCGGGCAAATTATGGACAAGCGCTACTGTTCGTAAAGAAAGCACTAGATCTTCAACCAGTCAATACCCAGTACTTAGAAGCGAAATATAGACTCGAAATCCGTTTAAATATTCGTGAAGATGCTCGGAATTCACTAAAAACCTTAACTTCAATTGACCCAAATCTGTCAAACCTGACTGAATTAGAAGCACTTCTTAAAGTTCCAGCGACGAAGTAACTATTCACACAGGTGTACCTCGGCCCACGCTCATGTAACTCACAGGAAACTGAGTTTGAATAGGTCCATGAGTAATGCCTCCACAATCAAGTACTCATCGGGTGCAGGTGTTGATTGGGCGGCGTTGATTGCGGGCCTTGGGTTGGGGCTGACGGTGGCGATGCAGGTGACTTCGATGTCGCGTGCAGATATTTCATCTGTCTATGCAGCTATTACATCTTTCTCTCGGTTGTGCGCATTGGTCGGTACGTACTTTGCTGTGTTGGGTGTTTTCTTGATTGCACGTATTCCGTTTGTAGAGCGCGGTGTGGGTCATGACAGGTTGGTGACTTGGCATCGCAAGTTGGCGCCGTACTCGCTATTTCTTGTGGGCTTTCATGTGATCTTTGTTCTCTTGGGGTATGCCGGACAAGATCAAATTCCTTTGTATAAAGAGTTATGGAATGTGCTTCATCAGTTTTATTGGATGTGGGCTGGCCTCGGTGGGTTTATATTGATGATGTTGGCGGGTGTGACGTCCTATAAAAAAGCAAGAGCAAAGATGTCTTATGAGACATGGTGGATTATTCATATCTACACATATGCTGCGATTGCTCTTTCCTTTATGCACCAAGTGCTAAATGGTTCCATGTTTATTGGACATCCACTAGCGCGAATTTATTGGACTGGTTTGTATGTCTTGATGGGTGCATCTGTTTTGTATTGGCGCATCGGTTTGCCGTTGGTGCGCTCGCTTCGTCACAACATCACAGTAGATCGCATTGTGGTTGAAGGACCAGGTGTTGTTTCGGTGATTATGCGTGGACGTAAGTTGCACAAACTTGCTGCGCAAGGTGGACAATTCTTTTCATGGCGCTTTTTAACTAAAGGTCATTTATTAGTTGCACATCCTTACTCTCTGTCGGCTGCGCCGACTGAGCATCACGTGCGCATTACCGTCAAAGATCTTGGTGACCACTCACGTTCATTAGCTACGTTACGTAAGGGCACACGAGTCTTTGTCGAAGGTCCATATGGAGCATTCACTGCTGGGCGTTCATCTAGTCCACACGTTGTTCTAGTCGGCGGTGGTGTGGGTATTACACCTATTAGAGCAATCATCGAAGAGTTCAAAAATGGTGTGCAAATGGATGTAATCTTTAGAGCATCTAAGGAAGAAGATTTAGTTTTGCGCGAAGAACTTGATTATTTAGCAGCAAATTCTGATGGCACGATTCGCGTGCATTACTTGGTGGGGCCGCGTAAAAATCATCCAATGGATTCGCGTGCGTTGACCAAGTTAGTGCCTAGCTTCGCTGATTCAGATATCTATATCTGCGGTCCAACACCGCTAGTTGAAGCAGTGCGTAAGGCTGCAAAAGATGTTGGGGTTCCAAAAGATAAATTCCATGACGAAGCATTCGGATATCACACGGATATTAAGAGATGAAGAGAGCCTTATTAATCGCGGGCGGCACAATCGGTGGATTGGGCGCTGTATTAACCATTAATCCGCCGAATTTATCTAGTACGACGTCGATTGCTGGTGGTGTTCCGCAAGCCGATGCAAGTGTTGCACCAAGTAAAAGCACAGCGGCGAAGCCAACGAAGCAGGCAAGTGCTAAACCAACTTCAAAACCAACGTCAAAACCAACTTCGAAACCGGGTGCGACTGCAACGCCAACACAGAGCGCAAGTGCGACGCCAACACAGAGCGCTCCACAACCAAGCGCTGCAACAGATGGATCATTTACGGGTGATGCAATCAGCATGCGTTATGGCGTTGTGCAGGTAAAGATCACTGTGCAAAATGGAAAAATTACGGATGCACAAGCGGTTCGTGCGCCATCTGGAAGTAATGATCGCTACACACAAATGGCTGTTCCGCGTTTGCGCCAACAAACTATTGCTGCGCAATCTGCAAACATTCAAGGTGTCTCGGGTGCTTCCTTTACTTCTTATGCCTGGTACCAATCACTTGTGTCAGCGATTGCTAAAGCTGGTCTATAAAACTTTTTATGCGCCAGCGCCACACCATTGATGCTTGGGGCACAAAACTTTACTTTGATTGCGAAGGCGAAGCATTTGAATCTGTTGCTGCTTTTGCAGAGATAACTTCTTTTGTTGCTTTGGTTGATGATTTGTTTTCAACGTATAAGCCAGATTCGGTTGTATCACAGATTCGTTCTGGGCGATTGGATATTGGTTCTGCGCCTGCCGATGTGATTGAAGTTGCTAATTTATGTGCCGTTGCTCGTGAATTAACTGATGGCGCATTTGATCCGTGGAGCGTGCCGGGTGGTTTTGATCCAAGTGGATATGTAAAAGGGTGGGCGGCGGATAAGTGTGCTGATATTGCGCAAGAACATGGTGCGCAGCATGTGCAAGTAAATTGTGCGGGGGATTTATCACTGCGTGGTGGTTTTAATGATGCGGGCGTAATAAAGCCTTGGTCGATTGGTATTTCTAATCCAGATAACACGCAAGAAGTTGTGCACGTTGTTGAGATATTCGATGGTGCGATTGCAACAAGTGGTGATTACGAACGTGGGGCGCATATTTACGATCCGTACACGGGCATGATTGCAATCGGTGCAAGATCTGCCAGTGTGATTGGCCCAGATGCGGGCCTGTGTGACGCACTGGCGACTGCGTTGATGGTGGCGGGTAAAGATGGTGCAAAGTGGTTTGGGTTGCCTGAGTTAGCTTCTTATTCGGCGTGGGTTGTTAATCGAAACGAAAATACAGCGTGGAGCGTTAACGACTAGCAGCGTTGAGTTGTTCTACTTCTTCGCTTGATAATTTAATTATCTGAATTATTTCAAGTAATTGCTCAACTGTGCGAGCACTTGCAATTGGTGCGCTGACAGTTGGATTAGATCGCAGCCAGGCAAGTGCGACAGCAGACATAGAAGCTCCGTGGTTTTTGGCGATGGCATCTAGTGCATCGATGATTGCCCAACCAGTCGGGGTCATGTATTCCTTTGCGGCTTCAGCGCGGACAGATTCAACGGTGACACCTGGGCGGTATTTTCCGGTTAGGAATCCTTTTGCAAGACCGTAGAAAGGAAGTGCGGATAATCCATTTTTAGCAACGATCACTTGTTGCTCGGATTCAAATGGATTACGAGTCATTAAGTTGTAGTGATCTTGCAGTGCGATGTATGAAGCAAGGTTGTTTGCCTTTGCTGTGTCTAATGCGTGTTGCAGACGTGCGCCAGAGTGTTGAGATGCAGCGATGTAGCGGATTTTGCCGGCGTTAATGTGGTTTGTGTATGTTGCGAGTGTCTCTACGGTGGGAACTTTTAAATCATCTTCGTGTGAGTAATATATATCTACATAATCTGTTTGCAGGCGGCGTAATGAATCATCGAGTGCTGCTGTGATGTTTTCCGGTGACAGACCGCGACGTGTAGAAAGTTTTGCGACCTTAGTTGCAAGAACAATTTTGTCTCTGTTATTCCGTGCTTTCATCCACTTGCCGATGATGGTTTCGGATTCACCGCCTACGTTGCCCTCTTTCCATTCTGAGTACACATCGGCGGTGTCTATAAAGTTTCCACCGGCTGCGACGTAGGCATCGAGGACTGCAAAGGATTGGGCTTCATCGGCGCTCCATCCAAAGACATTTGCACCGAGGCATAGCGGGTGAACTAAAAGATCTGTCTTTGGCAGTGTGAACATGGATGCAACCTACGGCAAGATGCTCTTATGGTCGAGACAACGGGTGGCTTTACTAGCACGCAGCTGGCTTTAGAAGCGCAGACACTTGTGTTGCCATCGCTGTCGCAAGCAGAAGCAATTGAGATCGGCGAGATCGCTGTGGGACTTGGTCGCAATCGAGGGCTGCCCATTGCTGTCGAAGTTCGTATGGGCGAATGGATTGTTTTTCATGTTTCGCTGCCTGGATCAACTTCTGAAAATGATTGGTGGATTGCGCGCAAAGCGCGAGTAGTACTTGCAAAAGGTAATTCAACAATGTTGGAAAGAGTTGCAGCAGAAGAAGCTGGCGTTAATTGGTATGAACACAATCACTTATCCGAAGAACTACACGCAGTCCATGGTGGTGGATTGCCACTCAATGTAACTGGCGTTGGAATGGCTGGAATTTTATTAATTAGCGGATTGCCACAAGTAGAAGATCACTTGTTGGGTGTTGAGGTAATCGCCGAATATCTAGCGCGCAAAGGTGAACAAAGTGCAATTCATTGATGACGCCGAATTTCAAATAAATATTGACTTAGATCAAGGTGCGCGTATCTCATCTTTGATATGGCGCGATATGCAATTTGCTCTTCCCTTTCGAGGATCGCCACTTACGTATGGTTGGTATGCAATGGCGCCGTGGGCGGGGCGTGTGCGTGATGGAGTTATTAAATCGCCGAGCGGACAAGAGTTTCAATTACCAACAACTGCTTTTCCACCGCACGCTATTCATGGATTTGGTTTTGAATCATCATGGCAAGAAATTGGTCCAGGGCGTTCTATGTTGCACTTACCAAAACCATATGGCGGCGCAACGGTAGAACAAACGATTGAAGTTTTAGATGACGCAATTCGTTGGTCACTCGAATACGACCCTGGCGATTGTGATTTACCAGCGTGGATGGGATTTCATCCATGGTTTGTGCGCGATTTAGATCGTGGTGGAAGCGCCGAAATTGAATTTAGTGCGGCAAAGATGTTGTCTCGCGATTCAGATGGATTACCTGATGGCACCATTGTTTCGCCGACTTCGCAACCGTGGGATGACGCTTTTACAGAAGTACGCGGAACACCGAGTGTTGTATGGGAAGACGTTGCACGTATCAGTATCGAATCAGATGCACCTTGGTGGGTTGTTTACACAGAAGACTCTGAAGGTGTGTGTATTGAGCCACAGACCGCACCACCTGATGCGCAGAACTTAGGTATTACAGGAGAGCATTACATCGAAGCGCTCTTTGTTTTCGAAGAAGTATAAGTAGGATACGTAAATGATTGATCGCTCCCATCTTGCACAATTAATGAAAAAAGAAGAAAAGCGTTATCTCGCTCGCACAAAAAAGAGCGCGGCGCTTTTTAAGCAAGCTAAGAAATCTATGCCTGGTGGAGTGCCAATGTCATGGATGACCAAGTGGCCAGGTGCGTATCCGCTATTTGTGAAGAGCGCTAAGGGTGCGCACTTTAAAGATGTAGATGGCAATACTTACATTGATTTTTGTTTAGGCGATACAGGTTCGATGACAGGTCACTCACCTTCGGCCACAGTTACTGCGATCAAAAAACAACTTAGCTCTGGTCTGACTGCGATGTTGCCAACCGAAGATGCGTTGGCTGTTGGTCAAGATCTGACAAAACGTTTCGGTCTGCCAATGTGGCAATTTACTGTGTCGGCTACAGATGCCAATCGTCATTCAATTCGTTATTGCAGACTTGTGACAGGTAAGCAAAAAATTATTGTGATCGACAAGTGCTATCACGGCTCTGTTGACGAAACATTTGCAACGCTAGATTCTTCTGGCAATACGGTTAAGCGCGAAGGAAACATTGGCGCGCCAGTTGATTTGTCTGAGACAACTCGAGTCGTTGAATTTAATAACTTAGCTGCAATGGAAGCAGCTCTTGCTCACGGCGATGTTGCAGCGATTTTGATGGAACCTGCGATGACAAACATCGGAATTGTTCTGCCTGAAAAGGGATATCTCGAAGCAGTTGGAAAACTTGCTAAGAAGTATGGTGCAGTCTGGATTATTGATGAGACGCACACAATCTCTGTGGGTCCTGGCGGAATGACAAAGAAGTACAAATTAAAGCCAGATATGTTGACGATCGGTAAAGCAATTGCAGGCGGGTTGCCGACTGGAACATTTGGAATGACGAAAGAGATTGCAGATCAGATTGCTGCAAAAGTAAAGCGCGAAATCGTTGATACTGGTGGAATTGGTTCGACGTTAGCTGGCAATGCGTTATCTGCTGCTGCAATGCGTGTGACGCTAAAGAAAGTCTTAAATGAAAAGAATTTTAAGAAGATGATTGATCTTGGTACACGGTGGTCAGATGGTGTCGATGCTGCGATTAAAGAGTTCGGTTTGCCGTGGCACTGCAATCGCTTAGGTGCACGTGGTGAATACATTTTTGCTCCAAAAGCTCCACGCACAGGAAAAGAAGCAGCAGATGGTGGCGACTTTGAATTAGAGCAGTACATCCACTTGCGTCTGCTCAATGATGGCTTTTTATTAACGCCATTTCACAATATGGCGTTGATGTCACCTGCAACGACAAAGGCAGATGTAGATGCACATACAAAAGCCTTTAGAAAAATGTGCGCCGAACTTGTTAAGCGTTAATTAAAACCTAAAGACCTATAGAGCGCTAAGCCTGGTTCGTTATCGGCATCGACATATAACATGGATTGTTTAAGGCCTTTACCCACTAAATAATTAAGCGCTGCAATCGAAACCGCGCGGCCAATTCCTTTGTGTGCATGATCTGGGTGCACGCCGATGACATATAGCTCGCCGACAGGATCTTGATTAACAAATTCGTCATGAATCTTTGTCCAGCAAAAGCCGATAATTTTTTCGCCATCTACGGCCAAGAAAAACCCGTTGGCATCAAACCAGGGTTCGGCCATACGGTTTTCAAGATCGGCCATTGCCCAATTACCTTGATCTGGGTGGTGGGCAAAGATCGTGTTATTTAATTTCAGCCACTGGTCTTTATCTTTTGTAGGGTCAAATGTGCGAAGAGTGCAGGAATGCGCAGTATCTCGGATTGGATCGTGAAGTGAGCGGTGAATCTTAAGAATATGGCGCATATAAATTAGACGCGCTCAGAAATATTTGAATCTTTTCCATTGTGGGGCAGAGTGAATCGATATCCCACATTTCTTACAGTGCCGATAATTGCTTCAAACTCTGGGCCAAGCTTTGAACGCAAGCGTCGGATATGAACGTCAACGGTACGAGTGCCACCGAAATAGTCATATCCCCAGATCTCTTGCAGTAATTGCGAACGAGTAAATACTCGACCTGGGTGCTGTGCTAAATACTTCAGTAATTCAAACTCTTTAAAAGTTAGGTCAAGCGCGCGACCTTTGATGCGCGCAGTGTATGAATTTTCATCGATCACAACTTCGCCTGTGCGAATTTCACCGGTACCGGAATCTGATGCGTTCATCATCGCATTGTGTGTTCCAATTGCGAGACGAATACGTGCATCAACTTCGGCAGGACCTGCGGTGTCCAACATGACATCATCGATGCCCCATTCAGCACTGATTGCGGTTAATCCACCTTCCGTTGTAATTGCAATAACAGGTGCACCAACGCCAGTAGTTGTTAACAATTTTGTTAGTGACTTTGCAGCAGGTAAATCACGACGAGCATCGATCAGAAGTACTTGCATTTCTGGAACATCGACAAGAACGCTAGCTTCTGCAGGAAGAATTTTTACGCTGTGTTGTAGCAAACCTAGTGCTGGTAAAACTTCAGCGCTCGCGCCAAGAGTGTTTGTCAGTAACAACACGTTGGCCATTGTCGGGTTTCCTATTCCTGTTAAGTGCGCAACAATACTCTTGTGAAATCATTGCTTCCACTCGTTATTGTGCTTGTACTGGCTACTGCCTACGGTATTTGGCACAAATTACGCGAGGGACATTTCAAAGTTCGCAAAGCCAAAGCTGCTGTTCTGGATGCGCAGATGTTGGGTGCACCCCTTGGATCTCGAGTGACATTGGTGCAATTCTCATCAGCATTCTGCACACCATGTCGTACGACCCGTGCACTTCTGTCACAGATGACTGCTGACATGGCCGATGTTGCTCATCTTCATATCGATGCCGAATCCAACCTAGATCTAGTCAATCGCCTCAATATTTTGTCTACCCCAACAACATTAATTTTGGATAAGTCCGGTACTGAAGTGGGCCGCGCTGTTGGTGCGCCGAAACGCGATGAAGTTCTCGCGGCAATTGCCTCAGTTAAGTAAGTGCAAGTTCTTCGCAATTAGTCTTTCTTTTTTAACTTCTCTATTCTTCATCCATGTCACAGCAATTAAAAACACCAACACTGATTGATGTTCGTGGTCCACGTTTTAGTGCAACTATCACAGTAATTGTTTTAGCAATTGCACTTGCAAAACAAAACGTTTGGGTACTCGCACTTCAAGCAGTTGTATTCGCAATTGGGGCAATCCGTGGGCCTCAATTCACACCGTATGCGTTTATTTTTAAACGCATAGTTAAGCCGCGACTTCGTGGGGAAGTCGTGACTGAAGATTCGCGTCCACCACAGTTTGCACAGAGTGTGGGATTTGTTTTCGCACTCGTTGGCTTACTGGGCGGCGCAATCGGATCAGCACTTATATTTAATATTGCAGTTGGATTCGCACTTGCTGCAGCGTTTTTAAACTCTGTTTTTAATTATTGTCTTGGTTGTGAGATGTATCTGCTCGTCTTAAGAATTCGTACTCGCTAATAAATTTAATTACTTTAAAACTTAAGAAATAGGAGAAATAAATGTCAAGAGAAACAGCACTAGTAACAACTGATTGGGTCATTGAGAATCTCAAGAATCCACACGTTGTATTTGTAGAAGTAGATGAAGATACAACTCTGTACGAACAAGGTCACATCGAAGGTGCAATCACTTTCCACTGGCGCGAGGACTTGCAAGATGGTCTTGTGCGTGACCTCATTTCAAAGGAGAAGTTCGAAGCTCTTCTTTCAAAAAATGGTATTGCAAATGACACGACAGTTGTTCTCTATGGAGGCAATAACAACTGGTTCGCAA
>Ga0214917_10001309_pt1 | contig 32098 bp, 30 predicted proteins | sample LL_1208_BB_MetaG_FD_177983 | JGI IMG/M metagenome (GOLD analysis project Ga0214917, IMG submission 177983) | Freshwater microbial communities from Lake Lanier, Atlanta, Georgia, United States - LL_1208_BB | ecosystem: Environmental > Aquatic > Freshwater > Lake | place: USA: Georgia | collected... | reverse complement strand
TGGATTTCGACCGCGTGGACGAATCCAACCTCCAACGCCAGATCATCCACCGCCAAACCTCCGTGGGTCAGGCCAAGGTGGAATCCGCCCGCCGGACCATCGCCGAACTCAACCCTCACGTGGACGTCGTCACGCACGAGTTAGCCCTACGGTCCGACAACGCACTCGAGCTTTTTAAAGAGTACGACGTGGTGGTCGATGGCACCGACAATTTCCCCACCCGCTATCTGGTCAACGATGCCTGTGCTCTTTTGGGCAAACCCAATGTCTATGGCTCCATCTTCCGATTTGAAGGCCAGTGTACCGTCTTCTGGGCGGAAAAAGGACCCTGCTACCGCTGTCTCTATCCCGAACCCCCTCCTCCCGGTAGCGTGCCCAGTTGTGCCGAAGGTGGCGTGCTGGGGATCCTTCCCGGCGTGATCGGCGTTCTTCAAGCCATTGAAACGGTAAAGTTAATCCTCGGCATCGGGGATCCGCTGATCGGCCGCCTCCTTTTGTTCGACGCCTTAAAAATGAAATTCAAGGAGATGAAGTTACGCAAGAATCCCGACTGCCCGATGTGCGGAAAAAACAAGACCATCACCGGACTGATCGATTACGAGCAGTTTTGCGGCATGCCGGCCCGCGAGGGTCCGAGCCAAGAAGGCCCCAAAGTTCCGGAAATAACCTGCTCCGACCTAAAGAAGAAGATCGACAACAAAAAACCTTTCTTCCTTTTGGACGTGCGCGAACCGCATGAATATCAGATTTCCAAGATCACCGGATCGACCCTCATTCCGTTGGGTGAATTACCGAAAAGGTGGCAGGAAGTTCCGGTCGATCAGGAAATCGTTCTTCAATGCAAGGCGGGTATCCGCAGCGCCAAGGCTCTCCTATTTCTGCAACAGCAGGGCTACAAGAACCTGCTCAATCTCAAGGGTGGAATTGACGCCTGGTCGGAGGAGATCGACCCCTCCCTTCCCCGCTATTGAAAGTACTCCGCCTTCTTCTGCTTTTATCCCTGACCCTTGCCTCCGGTTGGGCGGAGGGTCTGGCCAAGTTGAAGATTGGAAGTCACGAGCTGATCGTGGAGTTAGCCATTTCCGATCAAGAGCAGGCGAAGGGCCTGATGAACCGAACTTTTTTAGGATCCGATCAAGGCATGCTCTTTGTTTTTGATCACCCGAAAGAAGCATCCTTTTGGATGCACAACACCTCCCTTCCTTTGGATTTGGCCTATCTCGACGAAAAGGGAGAAATTCTTGAGATTCTTCCTTTGGTTCCTTTCGAGGAAAAGCCCGTGAACAGCAAATCGAACAAAGTCGCTTATGCCTTGGAGGTCAATCGAGACTGGTTCTCCAGTCGTAGTCTGAAACCTGGAACCAAAGTCCAAGGCTTGCCAACAAACCCTTAAAGGTGGTCTAAATTCCCATAGCCTGCAGCCTTTCGCCTTTCTCTCTCCCTTCACCCCCAAATCTGCCGATCCAGCGTACGGTACTGGATGGCTTCAGCCAGATGGTCGAGTTGCACCGCCTCGCTTTCTGCCAAATCCGCAATCGTTCGGGCAACCTTAAGAATGCGGTCCAGCGCCCTTGCGCTGAGCCCAAGATCCGTCATGGCACCAGCCAACAGACTTTTTGCCTCCTGATCCAAAGGCACTGTTTTACGCAGCTCTTTCGGCCCCATCTGGGCATTGGCATAGATTCTTGAACCCGGGCCGAACCGAACCCGTTGAACCTCCCGAGCCTTCTCCACTCTTTGGCGGATCACATCCGACCTCTCCCCGGGCTCTGCGGAGAGCAGTTGTTCGTGCTTCATTGCGGGCACCTCCAGGTGCAGATCGATTCGGTCCAACAAGGGTCCGCTGATCTTGTTCAGATATCTGCGGGAAGCCTGCCCACCCGGTCGTGAATCAATGGCCCCGCGTGGGCTTGGATTCATGGCTCCCACAAACATAAAGCGAGCGGGAAAGGTCATCGTGCCCGATGCGCGGGAAATGGTAACTTCACCATCCTCCAAGGGTTGGCGAAGCACCTCGAGAGACGATCGCCGAAACTCCGGCAACTCATCCAGGAAAAGGACCCCATTATGAGCTAAGCTGACCTCCCCGGGGGACGGGTTTGCCGAACCTCCGATCAAGCCGATGTCTGAAATGGTGTGGTGAGGGCTGCGGAACGGCCGCTCTCGGACCAATGACTCCTCGGCTTTAAGAAAGCCCGCCACGCTGTGAATGCGCGTGGTCTCAAAGGACTCCTCCATGGTCATTCGGGGCAAGATTCCGGGAACCCGCTTCGCCAGCATGCTCTTGCCCGATCCCGGGGGGCCGATCATCAAAAGATTGTGATTTCCGGCTGCGGCGATCTCCAACGCCCGTTTCACGGTCTCCTGCCCCTTGACCTCACAAAAATCGGCCGTCTTGGATGAATCCTTGGTGATGCCGTTTTTGTTTTGCACCAGGGAAGCCATCAACGCCGTCGGCTGTGCTTTTCCCTCCACAATCTCCGCAGCCTCCCGCAGATCCCTCACGGGAGTTACCCGAACCCCTTCGACCACATTCGCCTCCGCGGCGTTTAGATGGGGAACCATCAATCCCCGCACCCGCTGATTTCTGGCCAGGAGGGCGATCGCCAGGGCCCCGCGAACCGGTCGGACCTCCCCGTTTAAACCCAATTCCCCAATCACCATCCATTCCCCCAGCCGATCCCGGTTGATCAATCCTGCACAGGCCAGAAGACCCAAAGCGATGGGCAGATCAAAGCTAGGTCCGGCTTTTTTCAGATCGGACGGTGCCAGACTGGCGGTGATGTAACCCTCCGGAACATAATATCCGCTGTTGTAGATTGCCGCTTTCACCCTTTGCCGCGACTCCTTCACCGCCGTATCGGGCAATCCCACCACGACAAAGTTCTCTTTTCCGCCGCCGGCATCGACCTCCACCTCGACCGGCAACGCCTCCACGCCCACCACTGCCGCCGACCAGGTGCTGGAGAAGTTTTTCATCGGCTCCACGTAAATCCGGCATTTTGCATCGAAAAAGCGCCGCGGATCCACCGAACCCGGGGGAGAGCGTGTGACTCGTAGAGTACCTCCACAATGTCGAATCGCACTGGAGGGGGTCTGCCGGGCAATTCACGCAAATAGGCGTTCGCTGTGGCGATGATTTTTCGTTGCTTGGACCAGGTTACCGAATGTTCCGGCGCCATTTTTGCCCGCGAGTGACGGGTTTTCACCTCCACCATCACCAGCTCCCGTCCATGCCGGACAATCAGATCAATCTCCCCGCCCCGAGCCTGGAAATTACGCACCAGGACCCTGAGTCCAGCTCGCACAAGATGACGGGCGGCCACGGCCTCCCCATATCGCCCGGCCAAGCGACTGCTTTTCCAATCAGGACAGGGCCGCAGATCCCATGCGTAAAAACGACCGACGATGAATCGGACAAGGCCCGTGCTCGGCCAAAGCCCGGAGATGAGCCGCCGTGCCATATCCCTGATTCGTGGCAAATCCATACTGGGGATATAACTGGGAAAATCGGAAAAGGATGCGGTCGCGGGTCACTTTTGCCACCACCGAGGCGGCGGCAATCGAGGGGCAAAGCCCATCCCCTTTGACCACCCCGATGTGATCTCTCTCCAGATATTTGGCCTTGGGCCCGTCCACAAGAACCACCCCCGAAAATTCCCCCAGGGCCTCCAAAGCTCTTCTCATGGCCATTTGGCTCGCAACCAAAATATTGTGTTTTTCGATCTCCTCGATGGAAGCCTCCGCCACAGCCCAGCGGCCGCAATCCCCTGAAATCAAGTATCCATAGAGAGCTTCCCTTTTCTTGGGGCTCAATTTCTTGCTGTCATCCAAACCTATAACCACGGTATCCGGTTGGTGAAAAACGTAGGCGGCGGCCACCACCGGACCGGCCAAGGGACCTCGGCCCACTTCGTCGACTCCAGCCACCGGCCTGCCGCCGGATCGGGCACGTTCCTCTTTCCAGTCCGGAGGAATCCTTAGCTCCGCTTGGCTTCGACGACTTCTTGGACCGACATGTCCGAACGACCCCGCAGATAGAAAAGCTTGGCACGGCGGGGGTTGCCCTTGGTCTCCACCTCGATCTTCTCGATCCGGGGCGAGTGCACGGGAAAAATCCTCTCCACGCCTTCCCCGTAACTGATCCGGCGGACGGTGAACTGCTCATTCAGGCCACGTCCCTTGCGGGCAATCACGGTTCCGGTGAAAAGCTGGGTTCGCTCCTTGTCACCCTCCTTGACCCGGGTGTACACCTTCACTTTGTCCCCAACCCGAAAGCCGGAACGGCCCTCCTTGAATTGTTCCTTTTCGATCGCTTCGATGACCTTTGAGCTCATGCTGATTCCTCCTTAGAAACCATCTGTTCTGCCTGTTTTTTCCCCTCAAGTAAATCCTCGCGTCGGGCCCGGGTCCTGCCCAGAGCCTGCTCCTTGCGCCACGCCTCGATCTGCGCATGGTGACCGGAAAGCAGGATCTCCGGAACCTTCATTCCACGAAAGACTTCGGGGCGGGTATATTGAGGGCCTTCCAAAAGGCCTTCTCCCCCAAAGGAATCTGACCCGGCCGAATCCTCATTCCCCAAAACTCCCGGGATCAGCCTCACGATGGAGTCGATCATGGTGAGGGCCGGCAGCGTGCCGTTGCTTAAGATATAATCCCCCACCGAGATTTCCTCGTCGATCCATCCCTGACGTACGCGTTCGTCAATTCCTTCGTAATGTCCGCTGACCAGCAAAAGCCTTTTGTGGTCATGGGCGAGACGACGAACGGTGGGTTGAGTCAGCTTGGCCCCTTCCGGAGTAAGAAAAATCACCCAGGCCCGATTCTCCCCCTCTCCCCGAAGATGCTCAATGGCATCCACCAGGGGTTCCGCCTTCATCACCATTCCGGGGCCGCCGCCAAAAGGGCGGTCATCCACCGTGTGATGTTTGTCTTTGGCGTAATCGCGAAGTTGGTGAACCCGGATTTCCACCAGTCCGGACCTCTGGGCGCGACCGAGAATGCTTTCGGCCAAAACCCCCTGCGCCATGGCGGGAAAAAGGGTCAGCAAATCAATTTTCATGCCATGTCCCCCTGTTGCCCGTCCTCCACCTCCACAAAGATGCGGCGGCCATCCCGGCTGGCCGCGTTGAGGAGGGAACGGATGGCTTCAATCGTGCGTCCGTTGCGCCCGATGATCCGGCCCAGATCCTCGGGGTTTACGCGGATGCGGAAGAGGGATCCACGATCATCCCCCGTTTCCTCAACGTCTACCTCATCCGGATGCGTGACCAAACGACCGAGAACGAGCTCAAGAAAGTATCGCATGAAAATTTTGAGCTCACCAGAACCGTCAGGCCTTTGACTTGCGGCGGGCTTTGCGGATGAAACTGGCCACGGTCTCGCTTGGGCGGGCCCCACGACCAACCCAATGGTCGATGCGGTCGAGTTTGAGTTTCATGCCCTCGTTTTTGCCCATGGGATCATAGGTGCCGACCAATTCGAGAAAACGTCCATCCCGCGGACTTTCCTTGTCCGTCACCACCACCCGAAAGTAAGGCCGATTTTTTTTGCCCTCTTTCCGCAAACGAATCACCACCGCCATAAGGTTATCTCCTGTTTATCTGCCATCCTTTACCAGATCCCCCATTCATGAGGCGATTCCGGTGAGGACCAGCGAATGGGAAACCATATCAAAAACAGACAGGTTTCCAAGGATAAAGTCCGTAGGCCTAGGACTTTCCAACAGCCAAGGCCTCCACGCATTCCAGCCAAGCGTGGATCAACCAACCATGGATCTCCTGAATTCGCGAGGTGTCGTCGCTTGGGACCACAATCGCATGGTCACAAAGGGGCAAGGCGGGCCCTCCCCCCTTGCCCAAAGCGCCTATCCTCAGCATGTTACGGCTTTTGGCGACTTCCAAAGCCTTGAGGATGTTGGGAGACTTTCCACTCGTGCTGAAAATAATCAAAACATCCTCCGGTCTCCCAAACGCTTCCACTTGTCTGGAAAAGACATCCTCGTAGGACCAATCGTTCCCGATGCACGTCAAGGCAGAGCCATCGGCAGCCAGACACAAAGCCGGTAAGGCTTGGCGATTTCCCCGATAGCGACCGGTCATCTCCTCGGCGATGTGCATCGCATCCGCGGCGCTTCCTCCATTGCCGCAGGTCAGGACCTTCCCTCCTTTTCGGACGCGCTCCGCCAGTTCGCGGCCGGCTTTCTCCACTTTGGGCAGAAGCTCACGACACCGCTTGACGGTTTCCTCCAGTGCGGAAAGATCATGGGAAAGATTCATGGACCAAGTTTCCTCATAGTGCACAACGGATGAAAATCGTCGAAAAATATCTTTGGCGGTCGGTTGCCCTGCCGACGGCTTTTGTCGTTGCCGCGTTGTTCACCCTTTGGCTGATGTTTGATATTTTCGATCAGATCGGCCGAATGCTGGAGCATAATCCCCCTCCCCATCTTTTGGTGAAGTTTTTTTTGGTACAACTTCCGGACTTGGCCCAATCCATCCTGCCGGTGGCGATCTTATTTGCGACCCTTTATGTTCTGGCCTATTTTTCCCGACATCGGGAATCAGTGGCCCTGATGGCTTCGGGATACAGCCCGGTACGGATCGCCCGCCCTTTTTTTCTCTGCAGTGCCCTGCTTAGCTTTGTTCTCTATGCGCTTTCTTATTCCCTATCCCCCACGGCCCAAGCCAATCGAAAAAAAACCAAGAGACAGATAGGCCGGGTGCCCACCGAGGAATCTGTTTTTCGACAGGTCGTGTACCGATCCCCGCACTCCACCAGCAAAAAGACCGGCTCCATCTGGTATATCGGGGAGATCAATCTGCGGAGCGGAACCCTCAGTCAGGTGGAGGTTTTGCTCCGGACGGAGCCCGAGGGAGCGGAGCTGGAAAAGATATTCGCACAAACGGCCACCTACAGCGGTGGAATTTGGCACTTTCACGGAGCCCGACGGGCCGACTACTCGGACGCTTCGGGGGCACTTGGTCCGTACCTGGAGGAGTTGGCCATGCCGGAGCTCTCGGAACCGCCGGAAACCTTGGCCGCCAAGCTGCTTCCACCCGATGAACTCCCATGGCCTTCGGTAGCACGTTTGGCCGGCGATCATGCCCGTTTAAACAAGCGTTTGCGTGCACCCTATGCCACCGAAAATTGGCATCGCTGGTCTTACCCGCTTTCCTGTCCCCTGCTTTGCCTTTTTGGGGTGGCGTTGGGCATGGCCGATGCCCGGCGAAACATCGCCGCCACCATCTTTAGCAGTGTCTTTATTTTGTTTGGCTTTCTGGTCTGCAATCGTCTCTTGGTCGCCCTGGGACAAGGAAACCGGATTCCCTCTTTTTTGGCCGGTACCGGCACGGTCTTTCTTTTTGGGTTGGGAGGCCTTTATCTGTTTGCCGAAAAGGTGGGATGGCTTTGGGAATTGCAGGGTTGGAGCCGGCAACATCCCGCCGCGAGGGTTTGGCTCCAACGGGTGGGTTTGGTTTCCCCATGAGAAAATCCAGACCTTTGTTTGTCCTCGGGTGGCTGGGGATTTTGAGCTTCGGACATGCAGGGACCAATGATTCCATCGACCGTGCCCCCGGACGGTTAGCTCTTCCTCGCACCCCCCTCCCCTCAAAGGTTACGGTTCCCTTTATGACTCCACTTCCGGCCCACGCCCAACCGGTTGCGCCAAACCAACAGGTCTCGTTTGCGGTGGAATCCAGCAGAGACGGTTCGCGCCCAAGAGGGGCAACAGAAGTCGGATCAGCCGAATATTTCCTTCCGGAGGACAAAAAAAAGAATCGGATCACTCCGGAAATGGCCAACTTGAACATTCCGACCGATACCGTGCTCATTGCCAAGGACACGGGTGAAAAGATAGTTCTACCGGCAGGAACCTATCGCCAGATCATGATACTCCCCATCGACTCACCCCTGCTGGAAGAAAACACCCGAAACCGGGAAGAGAAATATCCCGCCCGCGAGGAAGGGGAGCCGAAATCCCGCTATGCCTCACCTCCGACGGATCCGATTTGGGTCCGCTACGAGTCCCTCGAAAAGATCACGATTGCGGATCAAGCCCGTAGGGGGGGGCTCGACATCCCTTCTCATGGACCAGCCAACTTGGGTCCGAGGGTATGGTACGCCAAATCGGATACCGCCGACATTGCCAGCTCTGCTTTTTATTTTGTCTTTGGCGGTCTCGGCTATGGAATTGCCAACTTGGCTGGTTGGTCAACGGGCAACGTTCGTGAAATCACCAACGACTTTGAGTATCGCCTGATTCGGAAATAAAAAAGAAAAGCGATCGGGCACCTAGGGCCCGGTGGATGCCGTTGTCAGTGGAGTGCCCGCCGTCGGATTGAGCGGTTTTCCATCCACCGTGAGAATCCTAGGTGTCACAAAAATCAGGGTATTTTTCTTGATGGCCTGTTCCGTCTTGCCCTGAAAAGCCCTTCCGAGAAGCGGGATATCACCAATCACGGGAACTTTTTCATCAATCTTCTGGATATCCTCCCTCAATAAACCGCCCAGCAGCAAGGTGTGTCCATCATCCACCTCAATGCTGCCGTCTTCGAAAGTAATCTCCCGCTTGATAAAGACCGGTTGCTGAATGTTGTTCGTTAGTATGGCCGTGGTCGTGTTGTAGTAGGAGGCGGCATAAGCCGAATTCACCACGGTGCCGTAATTGATGAACCCCTCAAAATCAATGAAACTGGGGACGATTTTCAGGCTCACCCGATCGTTGTCTCCGGCAATGTCTGGCTCCACGTTCAGTTTTGCACCAATGGCAACCGGATCGCTAATTTGAGAAGGAAAGGAACTGATGACCGTCTCTGGTCCCGGAACCGCCGTTTGTTGCTGGGAATTTCCGGTTCCATTCAAAGAGGTGGGAGTAAAGGTTCGAATCGAGGATTGAGGGTCGTTGTATTCCTTTACATATCTGAATTCTTGGGAAACCTCGACGACCCCCTTCTGCCCTCTCTTCAGGGTGATAGATGGACTGGCCAGGACATTGGCGCTGTTTTTTTGTGAAATGGCGGCGATAAAGGCGCGAAACTGGAGGGAGTTAAATATGGTTCCACTCAGATCCAAAGTGTTCAAAGCGTAAGCCGACGACTGGTTTGTTCCGGCCAGCACTCCACTCTGCAAAAAGGAGGTCAGGGTATTGTTGGGCAAAAGGCCCACCCCTTGGATCTGATTCATCTGCGCGGTAAAACCCTTTTGCGTGGAACCATTGGGTGTTCCGCCGGTTCCGTTGGTTGACAACCCAACAGGGATCGTCGAAAGCGCACCGATTCCGGAACCCCCAAACGTGGAGTTCACGGCAAGACTGTCGAGGTCGGCCTGGTTAATCTCCACCAAGCGACAATCCACCCGGATCAGGAGGGTCTGCTCCTCGGATGCGGCGATCAGTTGCCCTATCATGTCCAACATTTCGGCATTGTTTGCCACTTTTAGTTGGCTGGTTCTCGGCTCGTAAATTGCGTATGCACCTTCCGGGAACTGAACCCCAAGACCAGTCAGATAATCCATTTCACGTACCGTGCTTTTACTGCCTGGTGAGGAAGGAGCGGGTCCCCCACCACCCCGGATGGCAGTCGTGGTTGATGAGTCTTTGGATGAAATATCTTTAAAGAAATTTTGCCCCACGTTAAAGGTCCGGGTGATAAGGTCTGGGCGCTTTTCAGTGAGAGGGGCGAATACCACACCAATTTCGGGAGTCACCCGGGCCTTAACCCCCGCAATCCGGGAAATATATTGCACCACTTTCTCCAAACTGACCTGCCGCAGTTTCAGATTCACCAATTGGGCATCAGCCAGATCAGAACTGACCACAAAGGTGATTCCTTTTTTATCCGACTCGGGGTCGTATTGCCGACTGAGGGTGTTAAGGGCCCTGCGAACGGTGTCCATGTCTGCACCCGTGAAGTCGACCGTGGGAATGATGGTTTTCTTAAGTTTATTTTCGAGGGCAAAAGTTGGGGAGGCCGTCATGGCCGAGGCGGTGGCCGTATCGACCGTGGAAGTGCTTGTTTTGGGATAAATATTGTTCCATTCCTCCCGAACCAACCTTCTTTGCTCAAGGTTCGAGATTTGTCTCGTCTTCTCCGCCACCAAGGATCTTTCCTCGTAAATCTTTTTAATTCCGCGTATGGCCTCTTGGTTAAAGGGGTCCGCCTTCAGCACCGATTCGTACTTTGTTTCCGCTAACTCCAATTGACCGGTTTCCCGGAGTCTTTTCGCGTCCAGAAGTCCTTGGTTTACCTGATTGAGTCGGTCAAAGAAATTGGCCGTCAGGGCGGGATTCACCTGTTCATCCCCCTTCAACCCCCGTCTCAAGACTTGATCAGCCTGGGAGAGCGCCTCGCGACCTTCCAAGGAATCGGGGTCATAACTCAGGCAAGCAAGTGCTCTCTTGCGGGCGTCCGGCCACCGATTTTCCCGGATGGCCGCCTGGGCAATCCGCGCGTTGTATTCCGCCAGTTTCTCGCGAACCCGCGCACCCAACTCCGACTGCCGGATCCCCTCACTGGTGGAGGTATATGCTTTTTCCAGGCTCTCGGAGGCCTCCTCAAAGTTGGCCTTTTGGGCCAGAATCTCGCTGCTCTTGAGGGACTCTTCCAAGGGTTTGGCCAAAGTCTGACGACGAAGAAATTCTTGCTTCATCAGTTCCTCGGAAGAAGCGGTCTTGCCATCATGGATAAGCAAACACAAACCCAGACACGCAAACACGATTCGGAGGACCCGGACAAAGAGGTAATATAGGTTCATGGGATTGCGGTCATCGTGCCGGCGGTTGGGGTGCTTGCCTCATCCCGATCCTCAACCTCCTCCTGAAACCAAGGCTGACCGTTGGGGCGGATAATTCGCAGGTGACAAAAAATGACAAGGTTGGTTTTGATTTTTTGAGAGACCTCGCTACGAAACAACCTCCCCAAAAGGGGGACGTCCCCCAGACCGGGAACCTTGTCTTCCACTTTTTGAATGGAATCAGCGATCAATCCACCCATTCCGAGGGTTTCGTCATCCAAAAGTCGCACGGTAGTTTGCAGGGACCGCTTGGAAAAGATGGGCACCAGATAAGGAGCCTGACCGATCGGGACACTGACGGGATCGACAATCGTCACGGAACCGGTCGTGGCAGGCCCTTGTCCAAAAGAAACCGTGGCAATACTGGAACCATAATCCACAAAACCCTCAAAGTCTTCCACGAGGAGGTTGCTGAATTCCAAGTCGACTGCCATAGGCACAGAAGTGGAATTGCCTTTCACATCCAAAGTTACCCCAATATCCCTTTTTTCAAAACTGGTGGGGTTGCTTGGCAATATGAAACCAGCCCCGACACCCTGATCATTATTGGGTACGTTAGGTTGGGTGTAACTTGTCGGGTACCACATTTCACGGCTAACGACGATTTTGGACTTTTTTCCGCTAGAGAGAATGACCTTGGGCGCAGCCACAAGATCCCGACCGATGGCATTCTGCAATAACTGCAGCATAGCGGCAAAACCCTTTCCGAAAACCGTAGAGTTCACGCCAATTTGATTCGAGGCATATTGGGGGTAGGTCGGATCGAGTAGTTGCTGCAAAGCCAAGGCACTCGCGCCGTTGGGATTCAGGCCACTGGTGCCGCGTAAACCGTCCGTACCTCCACTGGCACTTCCAGGGTCGAATGTCTGTCCGGGTATTCCGGGCGCTGGGATAGCAGTGGTTCCATTCATTTGAAGGTTAAAAGTAAAGTTCTTCACATCATTCTCGGAAAACTGGAGAAACTTTGTTTCCACCTGAAATTGCCTTTGCGCCTCATCTGCCAAGGCCGAAGGAGTCTGGAATCTGGCCTCAAGTTTAATCAGTTCGTTGGGGGTGCTTCGAACTACCAGTTTTCCGGTGTCGCGAAAACAAACGGCTTTCGTCCCAGGCAAGTCAACTTTGACTCCAATACTCTCCAACAACTCAGTGCCGATCTCCCCAGGATCACTTTTAGTCACTCCCGCCATCATGCTTGGGGGAACATTGAAACTACGCGTCTCCAGTTGTCCGCCTGATTCTGTTACCGGCAGAAGAACCACCGCATTTTCCTCCACCTCGAACCGAAGCTTGTCAGTTCCCTTGACCTGCTCGCAGACATACTTGATCGCGGTTTGCAAACTCACGTCATGGAGTTCTACGTTATCCACTGTTGCCGTCTCTGGATCCGACCCACCCTCCTTGGGTGGGGGCAACTTGAGGACGAAGTTCAAACCCCGGCGACTTGGATCATACTGCTCGCTAAGCCTCTGCAGTTCCTCAACCGCCTGCCGGATTGGTTTTTCATTGAAGATTAGTTCAGGAATTTTGATTTCTGAAAGGGAGTTGAAAACATCGGATACCTTCGTCGAGCCCGCCGTCCCAACCGCTCGGGACCGAGTACCATTAACCTTGGCAGGGGTCGGGTCTTTCCATGCCTCGGTGGCCATCGCCAATGCCTTTTCCCTGCTCGCACGATACCGCACATCCGCGACCTCCAGCAGTTTTTTTTCCAGAATCTCAATCTTTCCTTTAGCCACCCGATTATAGGGATCGATCCGAAGCACATCGTCCAGCTTGTTGCGGGCTTTGCGGTATTGCCCGGTTTCTGTCAATTGGTCCGCCAAGGAAAGTAGTTTTTTAATTTGACCTGTCTTGGCTAGCAGATCCTCCGTGACTCCCACATTCAAAGGATCAATTTCGTTGGCCAAGGCAGATTCTTCGGAAAATAGAACCGATTGTTTCGCCAAGGCAACGTTTCCCGGGTCCATCTCCTCGGCTTGCTTCATGAGAGAGGCCGCCTCGTTCATTTTCCCCTCCTCTTTTTTGCCCAAGGCCTCGGCCGTCAGACATTTGGCGGCTCCGATTTGCGCCCTACGGTAAAAGCCCGCACTGAAGGATTGTCCGGTGGTTTCCGCCATTACCAAGCGAAACTTAGCACCCGCATGGGACCACTCCCCACCCTGATAAAGCCTCTCCCCCAAATCCAGAATTTCATTCCATCGAAATGCCGCCTCCCTCCGACGATCAATTTCCTTCTGCATGATCTGCTCTGAGGACGCCGGAACTGCCCTAGGGGAATCGACTTTAGCCAGATCTACTTTGCCCTCCACGACTGCCCCACTCTCCACCTCGGCAAAAACCCCCCTTGGAGTCAGAACCAAAGTCCAAAAACAAAATAGGAGGAAAGACCGCATGGCTTGAACAAGCTTCGACCCGGGGCTCCCTAGGTCAATGAGGGTTACTTTTGGGAGTGAAGAACTTGCGAATGGTTAGGGAGTTTTGGGTAGAATCTGGACTTCCTGTCCTTCGGGCATCATCCACAAAGTGACTTTGCTGGGAATGGCATCCCGAATGACAAACTCCTTACCCGCGTAGGTGAACTTCTGACCCACGCGGAAAGGACCCAATTCCGCCTCTCCGGGGACCAGGGAAAAAAGACGCACATCACCGACTGACCAGGACAAAGCCCTGTTTTTTCCCCTTTCCTCAAAAAGAAGCTTATGGGTTCCCTCCAACCCATCCTGCCGATCAATCACCAGGTAAGAGTCATCATATGCGTTGGGGGTTTTTGTTTTTTCATCCAACCGCTCTCCCCGATCCTCATGATACTCACGAACTGTTATCGGAATGATATGGGGCGTTGTTTCACCAGTTTTCAGTTTTTTTGCCTCCTCTTCGCTGCGACTGCAATCAAAACCCTTGGATATTGCCGTCAACCATAGACGATCCCCGGGAACCACTTCATAATCTTTTTTCTTTCCGAGATATTGAAAGCGAAGGGTGTAGCGACCCTCGCTTTTTCCGGGAAAGCTGATCGACAAAAGGTTGGTCTCAACCCCTTGAATCTTGATCTTCACCCATTTGGATGGACTGCTCGCAGGATCCCTCGGGTTGGTTCCTTTTTCATACTCCTCCTTGTTGGTAAAACCGTCCCCATCGACATCTTCCGCAGAAATCGTGGAATCTTCGGGATCAAACTGGTACTTCAACTTCCACCCAACTTCGATGCCGTCCTCGGTGACCATTTTCACACTTAAGGGCTGAACCGGTTCCTTGTCCTTGGGAAGGAATATCAGGGTTCTGGAAACGAAGACCCGATGGGTATCACCATCGGCAGAAGATCGTTCTTGCTTGGCGGATAATAGATTCTTTTGCTCGAGAAAAGCCTCGAATTTCTTCTTGCTGTTTTTGGCCACGGAAGCGGTGGCACCTGCTTGGATCTCGGGCCACGTCCATTGACCCGGTTGCCATATCCCCAGCAGAAAAAAGGCAATCCCCGCGGCCCCACCAAGAACAGCCCCCCCCAATATCCAAGGTGAAATCTTTTTCACTTTTTTGCACTCGCAGCTTTGGCAGAGGATGGCGCCGGCTTCCAACCCACAAAGTCAATATCCAACGTTACTTGAATCTGCTCTTTTCCCGACAAAACCAAAAGTAATTTATCGGAGCCGGATTTTTCCCCACTTCCCCGGGTCGGCCCCTTGCTTTCCCCCTCTTGAAGCGGGGGCTTTTCAAAGAGCTTGGCGATCTCGCCTCGCTTGGGGAAACCCTCCTTGGCATTTGCCAGATGGAGGTCGCTCACAATGAACAGCCAATCGTTTTCCCGGAGAAGCCGGACATATTCGTATAAAACCTCGGGGGAGCACTCCGCCTTGATCCGATATCGTTCCCGGAAAATCTCGGGATTTTTTTCTCCCATCTTGGCCGGACCTTTCCCCCCTTCTTGGTTTCCAGCTTCCACCAGACTTGGAATTTCGAGATTCAAGAGAAGACAAGGGGTGGCATAACCCTCACTAACTTTTTTGGCCTGGATCAGCAGTTCCACCAATCTTTTGGACACGGAAAGCCGCCTCGCCAACTCAGGCACTTGATCGGCGGTTGGACTTCTCTGCTTAAAGTCTTCCAACCCAAGGTAAAAATTAGGGCCAAGGGCCACCCGGTTGACATTTCCAACTCTTCCGACCTGCTTGAGGATTTCATCGTTGTCGTGAACCAGTTTGTCTTTCCACTTGTTGGGATCTTTAGCCCAATCCTTGCCATCACCTGTCGCCTCCAGCCAAGCCCGTCGCCATGGAGAGGTCGTACCTTCCACCTCCCGATTCAGTTCTTGTCCCAACTTGGCTGTATCGTCCGCCTCTTTCTTGGCCGCTCCGATCCCTCCCGCTCTGCTCAAAATAGAGGCAATTTCGTTGCGTCCTTTTCTCTCCCCCAGTTCTTGGGCACGGTCCAAAACCTCCATCAGACCACTGATACCCATCCACCCCACGCCCCCGGCGACCAGGAGAAGTGCCAATCCGGCGACCAACAGCGGAAGGCTTTTTGGATTCACGATTCGGTTCATTTTGGCTTTCCCGACTCGTCCGAAAGCGGGTTATCTCTTGGAGGCCATTCCGCCCGAAGGGAAAAACGAAGGGCAACCTGCTCCGTCTTGCCATCCGGAGATCTTTCCGGCGTTTCCCGTTCGCTGGTAACCACTTTTTGCAGGATTTTTCCCGAATCCAGTGCGGAACGAAATTGCTCCACCAATTGAGCGTCGGCCTCTTCTGATTTTGTTTCGAACATGCCTCCAATTTCCAGAACGGGAGTTCGCCTGGGGGTCGAGCCGGGATTTATTTTTGCAGGGGAATCGCCACCCTTGTCCTCCTCCACGACATTCAAACGCGTGATCCACAATCCGGGGGGGATTTTTTGCTGAAGTTCCGCAAGCAAACGTGGCCAGCGCGACTGCTCCTGTTTTAATTGAAGGGCGACATCCAACTCCGCAAATTGGGCATCCACCTTTTTTTGTTCGGCATTGATTTTTTCGAAAGCTCTCTCCGCTTCCTCCACCTCGGAAGTCTGGGGCAGAATTACGCTTTGGATTTTGGCTGCCTGCCAGAAACCATGCCCTCCTGGCAACAAAAGCAATAACGTCGCCGCCAACCCCCCGACGATCATCGCTGGTTTCATCAAACGGGAATCGGGGGACCCTGTTTCTAGTTTATCAAGAATCTGGATGCGACAGGGGGTCTCCGCCAAGGATCGCAGCCCTGCGCCTACCAACCCAACCCATGCCCATGGTTGACGTTGGACGTCCATAGGCATTCCTTCCACCCCCACTCTCCGGAAGGGCTGGAAATACTGAACCGGAATTTTGAGTTTTTCCCGAAAAAAGAAATCCAGCAAACCCGAAGAAGCCGCTCCACCGGAAAGCAACACCTGCGTGGGACGTCCTCCTCCTTGCTGGCTACGATAAAAGGTGACGGATCTCTCAACTTCATTGTGCAACCGCGTCACGACGCCTCTGGATAGCTTGCTGATGCGGGCGGCAATTTCATCCGCAGGATCCTCATAGGATCCTCCGGGATGAATGAAACCCTTGGCCTTCTTTAAGGTCTCAGCTCCCGCAAATGACTCCTGCAAATCTGTGGCAATGGCCTGGGTGACGGCAGCTCCTCCAAGGGGAACCACCCGGCAAAAAATGCGAGTACCTTCCACAATCAGAATATTGGTGGAACGGGCTCCGACATCCAGAATCAAGGTCGCACCTTCCCAATCCGGGTAGTTATACCGGAAGGCATTAATGAGAGCCATCGGGGCCAATTCGACTGCCTCGACTGCCAGGCCAGCCTTGCTGCATGCAGCCAACACTTCCCGAACGTTTTCTTTTTTGATGGCAAGGATCATGGCCTCCAAATCCCCTCCACCTCCGGAGGGGAAAAGTTGGAAGTCCCAACATGCCTCCTCAATGGCAGGAACAACCTGCTGGGCCTCAAAACCGATCATTTGCCTGACCTGCGATGGATCGGTCTGAGGAACCTTAATTACCCTCGCAAAGACAGATGGGCCTCCCAGACATAAGGTGGTCGGTCCCGGTTTGATTCCCGCCTCCCGGACCAAGGCATCAACCGACTGCAGAATCGCGGGGAAAAAATCAGCCGTTTTGGTCGGATCGATGTTTAAACTTAACGATCGTAAGCGGGAAAAAACCGGCAAGCCCTTGCGATCCGGCAGGATCTCAACAATCCGAACCTCCGATCCACCCACATCCAAGACGACCCGCCGTGAAAAATTCGCCATCGTTGGGATCGTTTGATCTTAATTTTTTTTGGGCTGAGGATAATGTTTGTAATCCTTGGGCCAAAAAGGGGTATCTTGAACCGGTAGTAGGGCCCCTACGATTTCCCTCGCTTCCGATCTGTACCATTCGGGATCGCTGGTCCCCCCCCTTCCGCTGGGCCCCTTGGTTTTGTTTTTTCGTATCATCAGGTCAAAGACCTCGCTGATAGGAGTTCCATCCTCCGTCGCCTCGACCCGAAGATTAAGGGAACCAGTTACCCAGTCGGTCTTGCCTGTCGGTTTCAATCCACTGAACCTGACAATCGAAGGCGGGGGTAGAAAAACTCCGGCGTAGTGCTTTTTTCCCTCCGGAACATCTCGATACATGGCTTCCCCGGTCAAAATAACACACTTTTCTTCTTTCTTGGATGAAGCTTTTTCGGATTCATTTTCAGATTTCGTCACCTCATACCCCTCAAGATAAAACTTAAATTTAATTTCGCTGGTAATTTCCTTTTTTGTCTCGAAAGGAACATCGATGCGCAACCACATGGCCCCCTGTCCTGCGTTAAGATCCGTGGGGATATCTTCCCTCACGGTGGATCCATCCCCCACACTCCCGTAAACCTTACATAGCTCGATATTTAGGTCTTCTGTTTTGCCAAAGAATTTTTCCTTTTCCTTGCTACTTCCGGTTTCCTGGGCCATCGCAGAGGAAACGAAAAACAGACAAGTGATAAGAAAGAAACTTAGATTTCGGATACCCATCATCACTACAAGATAAGTCGACTCCCTAAAGGGTCAATGGAATAGGGTTTAGTCCGGAGAATAATCAGCCCTTAAACCGAATAGGCTAGATAGGGTTGCAGCCACTTTTCCACTTCCGGCACGGTCATTCCCTTTCTGGCCGCGTAATCTGCCACCTGGTCCTTTTGGATCGATCCCACGGCAAAATAGCGGGCTGAGGGATGACCGAAATATAGCCCGCTGACCGAACTTGCCGGCGTCATGGCACAGTTTTCCGTCAGTCGGATACCCACGTTTTTTTCGGCATCCAAAAGAGCCATCAATCCGCGCTTTTCGGTGTGATCCGGACAGGCCGGGTAACCCGCGGCGGGACGGATACCACGATATTTCTCCGCAATCAGATCCTCGGTGGAAAGGTTTTCCTTTTTGCCGTACCCCCATGCTTGTCGGGCCAATTGGTGCATTTTTTCCGCAAAAGCCTCGGCGAGTCGGTCTGCCAGGGCCTTGAGCAGAATCGCCTGATAGTCATCCTGGGCTTGTTCCATTTCCCGAGCCCACTCTTCCACCCCATGTCCGGTCGTTACGGCAAAGGCACCCAGGTAGTCTTTTTTTCCGGAAGCGACCGGGGCAACAAAATCCGCCAGACACCGGTTCGGCTGCCCATCCGTCCGGATGGCTTGCTGCCTCAACCCATGAACCCGGGCTTTGATTTTTTTCCTTTTTTCATCCTCATAAAGCAAGATGTCATCCCCCTCCGATTGGGCCGGAAAAAAAGCCATGACCCCTCGGGCGCGAATTCTGTTTTCCCCGATTATTTTCTGAAGTAACACCTGCGCATCGGCAAAAAGTTTCCGAGCTTCCGTGCCCACCACCGGATCCTGCAGGATCTTCGGATAGCGCCCCCTTAACTCCCAGGCGTGAAAGAAGGGGGACCAGTCGATGAAGTCGACCAACTCCTTTAAGGGGAACGGATCAAACACTTTGACTCCCAAAAATTCCGGCCTGTCCGGATCCTTGGACCAATCGATTACAGCGGCATTTTTTCGCGCCTCCCGTATGGAGAGCAGCTTTTGCGCAGACTGACGCCCCGCAAAATCCTTCCGCTGCTTCTCCTGCTCGTTCCGGATCTGCTGCAGGTAGGGGGCCCTTCTTTCCTCCGAAAGCAACTGCTGCGCCACTCCCACCACCCGGGAAGCATCCACCACATGGACGACGGGCCCCGAGTAAGCGGGGGCGATCTTCACGGCGGTATGGGCCGCACTCGTGGTCGCTCCCCCGATCAGAAGCGGAAGCTGCAACCCTTCTCTCTCCATTTCGGAGGCAACCGTAACCATTTCGTCAAGGGATGGGGTGATCAGTCCGCTCAATCCAATTACATCCACCGCTTGGGTTTTAGCTTCGGTAAGGATTTTTTCACAGGGAACCATGACTCCCAGATCGATCACCTCATACCCGTTACATGCCAACACCACCCCCACGATATTTTTCCCGATGTCGTGCACGTCCCCTTTAACCGTGGCCATCAGGATCCTGCCGGCCTGTGTGCTTTTTCCGGCCGCCGCCTTTTCCTTCTCCATGAAGGGAGTCAGATAAGCCACCGCTTTTTTCATGACCCGGGCACTTTTCACCACTTGGGGTAAAAACATTTTTCCCTCCCCAAAAAGATCCCCCACTTTGCGCATTCCGCCCATCAAAGGCCCCTCAATCACCTCCAGGGGACGACCATATTTCACCCGGGCCTCCTCCGTGTCCTGATCGATGTGGTCCGTGATTCCTTTAAGCAAGGCGTGCAGGAGCCGCTCCTCCACCGGACTCTTTCTCCAGGCCTCATCCTTGATCACGGACTTCCCTCCTGCTTTGACACTTTCGGCAAATTCCAACATCCGCTCGGTCGCATCCGAACGTCGGTTCAGCAAAACGTCTTCCACTCTCTCCTTCAGTTCGGCGGGAATCTCCTCATAAACCGCCAGTTGCCCGGCGTTGACGATCGCCATGTCCAAACCCGCCTGAATCGCGTGATACAGGAAACAGGAATGCATGGCTTCCCGCACCGGGTTGTTCCCTCGGAAGGAAAACGAAATATTGCTTACCCCTCCGCTTGTTTTGCACCCCGGCAGGGTCTGCTTGATTTCCCGCACCGCTTCAATGAACTCCACGGCATAATTATTATGCTCCTCGATCCCCGTGGCCACGGTCAGGACATTAACGTCGAAAATGATGTCCTCAGGGGCAAACCCGGCTTTCTCCGTCAAAAGCCCGTAGGCCCGCCGACAGATGTCCACTTTCCTTGATTTGTCCGCCGCCTGCCCCGCCTCGTCGAAGGCCATGACAATCACCGCGGCCCCGTACCTTCGGGCCTTGCGGGCCTGTTCCAAAAACACCTTCTCCCCCTCTTTAAGGCTGATCGAGTTAACCACCGGTTTGCCTTGGACGCATTGCAACCCCGCCTCCAAGACGGACCACTTGGAACTGTCCAAGACCAGGGGAACACGCGAAATCTCCGGCTCGCTGGCCACCAGATTCAAAAACCGGGTCATGCTGGCCTCCCCATCCAGCAAAGCCTCGTCAAAATTGATGTCGATCATGTTGGCCCCGGCTTCCACCTGCTGCCGGGCCACCGCCACCGCCTCATCCAATTTCCCTTCCCGGATCAATCCGGCAAACTTGGGCGACCCTGTGACGTTGGTCCGCTCCCCGATCGAGGTGAAAGACCCGCCCGTTCCAATGGTGTAAGGCTCCAAGCCGGCAAGGGTGGTGGAAGGAGCGGGGGGTTGGGCAACACGAGGCGCCACTCCGGAAACGGCTTTTCCGATGGCGGCAATATGATCCGGCGTGGTTCCACAACAGCCGCCCACCATGTTCAAGAATCCCGATCGGGCAAATTCCCCCAGCACCTCGGCCATTTGCTCGGGAGTTTCATCATAACCCCCAAAAGCATTCGGCAAACCCGCGTTGGGATAACAGCTCACGAAGCAGTCCGCCACTTTTGACAAGGCGGCCATATAAGGCCTCATTTCTTTGGGCCCAAGAGCGCAGTTGATTCCCACGCTAAAGGGCCGGGCATGGCGGATGGAGTGCCAGAAAGCTTCGGTGGTTTGCCCCGAAAGCGTTCTTCCGGAGGCGTCGGTGATGGTGACGGAGACCATCACGGGAAGGCGAAATCCCACCTCGTCGAAAACCTCCTCCATGGCCCATAAGGCGGCCTTCAGGTTCAGGGTGTCAAAGGTCGTTTCCGGCAAAAGAACATCCACCCCTCCCTCGACGAGTGCCCGGATCTGCTCCGCATAAGCCTCGGATAGCTGGCGAAAGGTCACCGCCCGGTATTCCGGACGATTCACATCCGGGGACATCGAGGCCGTTCGGTTGGTGGGGCCCACCGCACCGGCCACCCAGGCCACCTTCCCGGGATGGGCCGTCAGGAACTCATCCGTCACCTTTCGGGCGAGACGAGCCGCCGCGAGGTTGATCTCCCGCACCGCACCCTCCAGACCGTAATCGGCTTGGGAAATGGATGTGGCGTTGAAGGTGTTGGTTTCAATGATTCCCGCCCCCGCCTCCAGATACTCCCGATGAATCTTGCCAATGATATCCGGACGGGTGACCACCAGCACATCGTTGTTGCCTTTTAAATCCTTCCCGTGGGAGGCGAATCGTTCCCCGCGAAAATCCTTCTCCGTCAGCTTGTGGCGCTGAACCATGGTCCCCATCGCTCCATCCATCAAAACAATCCGTTCCTCCAGGGCCTGCTCCAATTGGCGCCGGCGAATAAGCACTCTCTCCTTCGCTTCCATCCGCGAACCCTACCCAAGACCCTCCATTTTGTCGAATAATATATCAGCTTATCATGATATATAGATGGATAATTAAAGACACCCCAAGCTTTGCCTTGGCCGATGCGCTGACTCGGGTACTGTGAGCACTTCCTTTGGCGCTGTCGTCTAGAGGCCTAGGACAGGTCCCTTTCAAGGACCATACACGGGTTCGAATCCCGTCAGCGCTAGCGAACTATTTCCGCAAACGGAGCCAGGCTTCCGACAAAACCCAGTCCCCGGGGACCGTGATTTTTACGTTGGGTTCGCCCGATTCCACCAACACGCCTTGGACTCCGGCCAACTCCGCCGCGGCCAGACAATCGGTCAAGACCACTTGATCCTTCCGGGCTTGTTTCAACCCCTCCTTCAGCAAGCTTTTGCGGACCACTTGCGGCGTCTCCATCCGCCACAATCCGTCCCGGTCAACCAGACGCAAAATCTGGCCGGCAGGATTGGCGGCCCGGACAGTATCCGCCATTTTGCTGGCTGCTGCCGCCGCCTGGTGTCGGCGCGCCTCAGCCAAAACCCTCTCCGTCAGTTGCTTCGTCAACAAAACACGGGCCGCATCATGAACCACCGCCCACTCCATCCCCTCCCCCATAGCCTCCAATCCTTCCCAAACCGAGTCCTGCCGCTCTTTTCCTCCGACAATGACCTTCACCCGGTCTCTCTCTTTCGCAAGGTTTTGATCGACCCAGCGACAGGCATCGTTCCTCACGTCTTGGCGAACGGTCAAAACCACCTGACCAATTTCGGGACAGGCCAACAAAGCCTCCAAGGGATGGGCGAAGACGGGACGACCCGCGATTTCCGTGATCGACTTATCATGGCCCAGCCGCCGCCCTTGGCCGGCGGCCAAAAGAATCGCCCCCGCGTCCCGGTTCACGGTCGCGAACGTTCACTCGGGGCGGACTTTCTGTCCGGCTTTTTGGAAGCATCCTCATCCTCCCCCTTGTTGGAATCGTCGCTATAAAAGAGCACTCCGTGCTTCCGGAGATTGGCCATCAGGTTCTTCATGTCTCTGGCCATTTTTTCGTCCTTCATCAGCGTATAAAGCGGCCCCTTCCCCTGCTGTGCCTCGTTCAACAATCCCGTGGCGGATTTGGCAAATTCATCCACCCGTTTGGCTGCGGAGCGGATTTCATCCAACGCCGGGCCGGCCGAGGCCATCACCGCGTTCAAGCCCGCCTCCTGCTCCCCTTTGACCCGGGTCCCAGGCGCCAAAAAGGTTCCGTCCGGTTTCTCCGGGGGAACCACCCGGACAAAGCGATCCCCCAGCATGCCATACTGGTCGATGCGAAACTTGGAACCGGTGGGCAGCTCCGTGCCATCATCGATCCGCAATACCAACTCGACAAAGTTTTGCCCCACATGATAGCTCGGCGTGTCCGCCACGGTTCCGATCTGGGCCCCGCGGAGCAGGACCTTGGAGTTTTTCAGAATGTCCCGCGCGTCCTCAAACTCCACGGTGATCGGATAGGTTTGGCGAAAATAATTTCCAAACTTCCCAAAGGCCACCACCAGGGAAGCGATGGCCAAAAGTCCGGCCAGAACAAAAAAACCGACTTTGACCTCCAGTTGATTCTCTTTCATGGGTTCCCTTTCTCTTATCCGGTGACGTCGATTCCCGGAGCATGCCCCCGAACGAAGTCGCGCACCAGCGGATCCTCGCACCGATCTACCTGTTCCGGAGTGCCCTCGTAGTAAATCTTGCCCTCGTGAAGGTAGGAAATCCGGTCCCCCACCATCCGGGCGCTGGTCATGTCATGAGTCACCACAATCGAGGCCATGCCGAACATTTTACCCAGATGCAGGATGAGCCGATTGATGCTGTCCGCCACAATCGGATCCAAACCCGTGGTCGGCTCATCGTACATCATCAGATCGGGCTTTCGGATGATCGCCCGGGCCAAAGCGGCCCTCTTTTTCATCCCTCCGCTCAGCTCCGCCGGCATTTTTTCCTCCGTTCCACCCAGGGACACAATCTTCAAGGCCTCTGCCACCTTCTCCCGCAGAACTGTCTCGTTCTTTTCCCCCTCCTCACGCAAGGGGAAGGCCAGATTTTCAAAAACGGAAAGGGAGTCAAAGAGGGCGGCCCCCTGGAATAACATGCCGATTTTTCGGCGGTAGGGATTCCAAGCCTCCTCCCCCAAGCCCGTGAGTTGGGTCCCCTCAAAAATGACCTGTCCGGCATCCGGCTTCAACAACCCCATGATGTGTTTCAGCATCACGCTTTTTCCGCAACCACTCCGTCCGATCACCACCACTTTTTCCGCCGGTCCAACCTTCAGGTTGACTCCCCGCAGAACCTCCTGTCCTCCCAAACTCTTGCGAATGTTGATTAACTCCAGCATGAGACTCCTAGTTGGAGTACAGGACCGCGTTCAACAGGACGGTCAGGAAGAAATTCGTGATCAAAACGGCCAACGAGGCATTCACCACCGCCTCGGTCGTGGTTTTTCCCACCCCGGCAGTTCCCGGAGGACAGTTCATGCCCTTGTGACAGGCGATCGCCGCGATGATCACCCCGAATATGATCGCTTTGATCAGGGCAATCAGTACGTCTTTCCGATCGGTATATTTGATGGTGTTGTCCCAGTAATACGCCCCGTCCACTCCGAAGATCTGCACAGCCACGAAGTAGCCGACGCCGATCCCCGTCACCAAGGCCATACCCGTCAAAACCGGCGCCGAGATCACCAACGCGAGAAAACGGGGAACGATCAGATACTCGGTCGGGTATACTCCCAAGGCCCGCAGGGCATCGACTTGCTCGGTGATTTTCATCGAACTCAACTCCGCCGCCATGGCCGCCCCCACCCGGCCGGCCAATAAGAGCGAACACAACACCGGGCCCAGTTCCCGACACATGGCAATCGAAACCGTGGGCCCGATGGCCGACTCCATGCCGAACCGCTTGAACTGAAACCAGACCTGGGCGGCAAAAACCGCGCCGGTAAAGGCTCCCGTGGTCAACACCACCACTTGCGAACGGATTCCGATGAAATACATCTGTTCCAAAAGCTGATCCCAACGCACCCGGTAGCGGAACATCGTCCGGATCGTGTCGGCCAACAGGAGAAATACTCCGCCGGCAGTCCGGCAAGAGTGCGTGAACACTCCGCCCACTTTACCCACCAAAAAAAGGGCCCGATCCATCTCTACCTTCCTAGGGAACACCTCCACCCACTTCAAGCGGACGGGGAAAACCAGCCCGATAACTCGTCCGTGCTTAACTCATCCAACCTCGCCACCTCCCGATCCACCCCTTCCAGATGGCCTCCCGGATGAGTCGTGGTCACCCCCACCACCCGCATCCCTGCCGCCCGCGCCGCCGCCACTCCGGAAGGCGCATCCTCAAAAACCACACACCTGCATGGATCGAGCCCAACTTTTTCCGCGGCCAGCAGAAACACATCCGGAGCCGGCTTGCCCTTTTGCACGTGTTCCGCAGTGACCGCAGCCTGAAAAAAGGTTTCCAGCCCCAACAAGCGCAGGCCCAATCGCACATTCTTTTGCTCGGTGGAGGACCCAATTGCACAGGGAATTTGTGCTTCCGACAATCTCTCCAACCATGTCCGCACCCCGGGAAGCGCTTGGATACCCCAATCCTGCACCACCTCCCGATACAGCTCCTCCTTGCGCAGACTCAAGCGCTGGATCTCCCGTAAATCGTCCGACCAATGCAAGAGATCACGCATGATCTCCACATTCCTCCGTCCAAATCCCCGCAAAAAATGCCCCGGTGGCAGAATTTTGTCCTCCTCCTTGGCCAAACGTTCCCAACTCTGCTCGTGGTGCTTGGAGCTGTCCAGAATCACGCCATCCCAGTCGAAAATGGCTGCCCACTTTGTTCTCATGCTCGGGGGGCTTACCCTTTTCGCAGTCCGGGTGCAATCGCCATCAAGCGCAACGAGATCAAAAAGTTCGACTTCTCTTTCGTCTTCAGTACCCTTTTTCCTCAAACGCAAAAGAAACCAACCAAAGGAAATATCATCATCATGGCTCTTGATCACGCAGAACGCACCCGTCTTCTCACCCCTTCCGCCACCCTCGCCATCGACGCCCGCGCCAAAACCATGAAGGCCGAGGGACTCGATGTGGTCGGCTTCGGAGCCGGGGAACCCGATTTTGACACTCCGGAACACATCAAAGCCGCCGCCATGGGATCCTTGGACGCCGGTTTCACCAAGTACACACCCTCTTCGGGCATTCCCGAACTGCGCTCCGCCATATCGGAAAAGCTGAAGGCCGACAACCACCTCTCCTACGAGCCTTCCCAAATCATCGTCACCTGCGGCGCCAAACACGCCTGCTTCAACGCGATTTTGGCCACCATCAATCCGGGGGATGAAGTCCTCATCCCGGCCCCCTACTGGTTGAGCTATCCGGAAATGGTCCGCGTGGCCGGCGGGGAACCTGTCATGGTCCCGACCAAGGCCGAAAACGGTTACAAACTCACCCCCGAACTCTTCCGGGAATACATGAGCCCTCTCACCAAGATGGTGATCATCAACTCCCCGGGAAATCCGACCGGTTCCGTCTACTCCGAGAACGAACTCGCCGCCTTGGCCGAAGTCGCCCTGGATGAGGAGATTTACATCCTCTCGGATGAAATTTACGAGAAGCTCGTCTATGACGATGCCAAGGCCTCGTCCATCGCCTCCTTCAGCAAGGATGTCTACAACCTGACCCTCACGGTCAATGGCTTCAGCAAGCCGTACGCCATGACCGGATGGCGCCTGGGCTATGTGGCCGCACCCGTGGGATTGGCCAAAGCGATCGACTCCATTCAAAGCCACACCACCTCCCACCCCACCTCCTTTGCCCAGAAGGGCGCCTTGGCCGCCTATCGCGGCCCCCAGGATTGCGTGAAGGACATGGTCACGGAGTACGACAAGCGCCGGCGGCGCATGTGCGACTTGCTGGGCCTGATCCCCAAGCTCTCCTTCGTCAAACCGCAAGGAGCCTTCTACATCCTCGTCAACATTTCGCGCACCGGCCTGAACTCCAGCGAGTTTGCCGAAAAACTTCTCGAAAAGGAGCGGGTGGCCGTGGTTCCCGGAAAAGCTTTCGGGGACGACTCAACCGTTCGCCTCTCCTATGCCACCTCGGTGGATCAAATCGAGGAAGGCGCCCGTCGTTTGGCCAAATTCTGCAAATAAAGCACTCGCGGAAAGAGATTTGCAAAAAATCGGTCTGAGCCCCTTGCGGGCTTGGTTCATTTCATTATCCTAACGCACGATGAATGCCCTTTGGCTCCTAACCTTCTTTGGAACGATGGCTCTTTCTCTCTGGGCCGCCGCCCGGGTAAAAATAGCTTACGCCAAAGGAAGCCAGGTTCCCGCCTCCTCCGGCCTCAACGGCGCCGAAGCCGCCGCCCGAATTCTCGATGCCGCCGGAATTCGCGATGTGGAGATCGTCGAGCAGGACGGTCTGCTGGGAGACCACTACGATCCGATGCATAAAAGGCTCGTTCTCTCGTCGGAAAATTTCCATGGGCACTCTGCCGCAGCCCTCGGGGTGGCCGCCCACGAATGCGGTCACGCAATCCAGCACAAGATTGCCTACGCCCCTCTGCAGTGGAGGATGGCCTCCGTCGGCGCAACGACTTTCGCCAGCCAAATCGTCACCTGGCTCCCCCTGCTCGGCTTTTTCTCCGGCTTCGGTGGTTTCCACTCCCAAACCTACCTCATGATCATGGTGGCCGGCTGGGGGGTGATCATGTTGTTCAACCTCATCACCCTCCCCGTTGAATTCGACGCCTCCCGACGAGCCCTCCAGATTCTCCCCAAGATGAAATTTATCGCTCCCGGGACCGAACTGACCACGGTCGAAAAAGTCCTCCGGGCAGCGGCTTGGACCTATGTTGCCGCCTTTATCACCTCCCTCCTCTACCTATTATGGCATCTTCTACCCCTTCTTTCGGGTAGGCGTAACGATTAAAAGCACAATATATAGATACGCATAAGTTTCTTTAGAACAACATATTGGATTTGCTCGGAATTATTCCTTGCAAACGGGGGATTCCGTTCTTAGATCAATTAAGGAGTTTCCCCCCTATAAAAACCCGCCTTCTCGCCTTGGTTTTTCTGGCCTCACTACCTTGTAAGGGTTCGGCTGCCTCCAGCCCTACCTCTGAGACTTACTCCCACCCTCTCCTGAATCAAATTTATGAAATGCACTCTTTGGCCGAGTCAGGCAACAAGGATGCCACGCGTCGCTTGGTCGCCTGGTTGGAGGAACTGACCGCGGAGCAACCGGATAACGGTATCCTCCTCGTCTATCTCGGGAGTGCCTACACCTTGGCGAGTCGGGATGCCTTCATCGGCCCGGGTAAACTGCGCTACCTGATGGCCGGTCGCGATTGCATGGATCGTGCCGTGACCATCCGCCCCGAGGATCCCAATGTCCGTTTCATCCGGGCGATCAACAATTACCACCTCCCCACCCTGTTTAATCGCCGCAGCATCGCCCGGGATGATTTCCGCCAGTTGGTCGAACAGCTGGGCCGTAATCCGGACTGTCTCGACGCCCTGACTTCCCAGGCCATCTACTATTATGCCGGCCTCTGTTTTGCCCAGCTCGAGGAAGAGGAAAATGCCCGGCAATCCTGGCAAAAGGGCCTGAATTTGAAAATTGAAGGTCCTCTGACTGCGAAAATTTCCCAGGAATTGGAACGCCTGACCCCCACGGCCGCCGGGCAGTGAGTCGGCTCCCGGGTCGACCCTACCTCTCTGCACCCCGGATCCGTCAAAGGATTCGGGTTTTGGCCCGCTCGATCCGGCGCACCTACCGAGATCGACCTTTGACCATCGTGGCCCTGCTGAAAGGCAGCGTTTTTTTTGTCGTGGATCTTCTCCGCCGTCTCCCTTCGGATACCGAGGTGGAATTTTGGAATGTCTCGAGTTATGCGGGAATGCAGTCGACCGGAAGAATCCGTGGGCTGAGACACTGCCGGGGCGACTTCAAGGGACGCGACGTTCTCCTCATCGACGACATTCTCGACTCCGGTCTCACCCTCGACCGGACTCGGCGCCATGCCAAAAAGTTGGGGGCCCGCAGCGTGTCCATCTGCGTACTCCTCAGCAAACGTCGGAAGCGGGTCCGCTCCGTCCAGGCCCGTTGGGTGGGCTTCTCCATCAAAAATGAATTCGTCGTCGGGTACGGGCTCGACCTCGACCAGCGCTACCGCGCCCTTCCCTCCATCCGCTCCCTTCCCTCCTAAGCTTCAGTTCCCTTCACCGCTTAATCTTCCAATTAATCTTTAATCGAATCCTTTATGGGCGGCATAGGAAGTCCCACCCCTAGGGCTATTCGGCGATATCCTCATTCCATAACTCCGGCTTGTTCCGGATGAAATCCCCCATCATCTGCACCAACTCTGTTTGATTTAAAATCACCACCTCGATGCCATGGGACCGCAAAAAATCCGGGGCGCCGGGAAAATTCACCGCCTCGCCGACCACCACCCGGGGAATCTTAAACTGCACGATGGTCCCGGAGCACATAAAGCAGGGACAAAGGGTGGAGTAAATCACCGTGTCCCGGTAACTCTTTTGGCGACCCGCATTCATGAGACAGTCCATCTCTCCGTGCAGGATGGCACTCCCCTTCTGCACCCTTTGATTGTGTCCACGCCCAACCACCTTGCCGCCACGAACCAGGATGGAACCGATGGGAATTCCCCCTTCCGCCAGACCTTTGCGGGCCTCCGCTTCCGCCTCCTTCATGAATTTCAAATCATCTTGGGATGTCATCGCTTCACCCTAAGCCAACAATTAAAAATAGGAATCACGACTTCTTCGATATCGCCGTGCCCATCTGGGACGCCTTAGACTGAACCGGTGCAAACCAAACGAATCGGCGTCCTGACCAGCGGCGGAGATTGCCCAGGACTCAATGCGGTCCTTCATGGGGTGGTTTCCGCCGCGACCACCCGTGGATTCGAAGTATTGGGCTTTTTGGACGGCTATGAAGGCCTGCTCAGCCCGGTCCGATATCAGCGGCTCGACGCGGTTTCCGTCGCCCACATCAGCCATCTGGGGGGCACCATTTTGGGCACCACCAATCGTGGCCGCTTTGTCGCCAAGGTTGGGGCAGGAAAGAAGTCGGTCATTCCTCGGGAGATTTTACAGCAGGCCCGGGATACGTATCAGGGTTTAGGTTTGCAAGCCTTGGTCTGTATCGGCGGGGACGGATCCCTCTCCACTTCCCTGCAACTCCAGCAGTTCGGGGTCAACGTGGTCGGGGTCCCCAAAACGATCGACAACGATATTTTGGCCACGGCCTCCACCTTCGGATTTGACTCGGCCATTTCCTGCGTGGTCGACAGCTTGGATCGGTTGCATACCACGGCCCGTTCCCACAAGCGGATCATGGTGGTGGAAACCATGGGCCGCCATGCCGGGTGGATTGCCCTCCATGGGGGACTGGCCGGGGCGGCCGATGTCATCCTCATTCCCGAAATTCCTTTCCGCTTTCCGAGGATTGCCGACTTTGTGAGGGAGCGCACCAGTTCCGGTCTGCCCTCCACCATGATTGTGGTGGCGGAGGGCGCCCATCCGGCTCTGGGAAAAATCTCCACTCTCCAAAACACCCCCAAAGTGCAAGGGGAGATCCGCCTCGGCGGGATCGGGGATTACGTTGCGCGCGAAATTGAAAAACGTACCGGCCAGGAGAGTCGTCACGTGGTTTTGGGCCATCTTCAGCGGGGAGGAAATCCCACGGCCCTCGATCGGATTCTCGGTACCCGCTTTGGGGTTGGTGCCGTGGAACTGATCATGAAGAGGAAATTCGGCCACATGGTCAGCTACCAAAACTACGAGATTGGCGGCGTCCCCATCGCCCAGGCCGTGGCCCGCATCCGTACCGTCCCTCCCAAAGGGCAACTGGTTCAGACCGCACGGGAAGTCGGAATCTGTTTCGGGGACTAGGCCTTGCCGGTGGAGTTCCGCACGATCAATTCGGCCGGCAACAACACGGGTTTCATCTCTTCCTCACCCTCTCGGGCCTTTCTCCAAAGCTCAAATCCAGCTTGGCCCGGATTCGGAAAGCGCACCGTTGTCAGGCTGATTGGACCGTAACGCGAAAGGAGTTCATCTCCCAACCCGGTCAGACTGATCGTTCCGGGGATCGATAAACCGGCATTCAGGATGGCCCGGGACGCCCCCGCCGCCACGGAATCACTGCCACAAATCACCGCCGTGGGCCTCTCCTTGGACTCGAGGATCTTCTCCATCTCCCTCTCGCCGTCCTCCGGCTTCAATCCGGCCATTTGGGCCCCGCCAGCAATCATCATCCCGCGGGCGGCCACCCCCTCCTGCACCGCCTGCAAATGTTCGGCATGGCTTCGGGCCGCCGAATGTCCACCCAAGTAGGCCACTTTGCGGTGACCCAGATCGCTGAGATGATCCAACACCCGCTGGGCGGCCTCTTTCATGTTCCTGACCACCCAACTGACCTTGCCGCTCCCCGGACCGACGTCTGCCGGATAACGCTTAAAAAAAAGAATCGGCAAGCCGGCTTTTTTGGCCGGCTCCAGTGCCGCGGAACGGTGCTCCGTGCTGATTCTCGGCAGGACAAAGATGGCCTCCACTCCTCGTCCCATCATCGTCCGAACCTGTTCGGCCTCGTCTCTGGCATTACCGGCCAACCCCACTTGCACGGCGACTCCCCCTTTTCGGGCAGCCTCACAAAAGCCACCCGCCACGCTAGAGCCTTCCTCCGTCGCCAGGTCGGGCAGAATTAACCCCACCAACCCGCTTCGTTTTACCCTTAGATTTCTCGCGGACTCGTTCGGATAATATCCCCGCCTCTCTGCCTCCAATCTCACCCGCTCCTTGGTGGCCTGACTGATGTCCGGTTCATCCCGCAGGGCCTTGGAAACCGCCATGACCGAAAGCCCCAGCGTTTCCGCCAGATCGCGAAGGCGTACTCTGCTCACACTGCTTCCGGATCCTCCCCCAGCACCGCCAGAAAATCCTCCACCGTCTTCGCCTGCATCAGTCTCTGCCTCACCTCCTCATGGCGGAGCAACCGGGCCATCGCCCCCACCAAGGCCAGATATTCCGTCACCATCCGCCGCGGGGTTCCAATCACGAAGATAAAGTGAATCAACTCCCCTCCGCCGTCGAAGCTCACCCCCGCGCGGCTCCGCCCGGCGGCCAACACCAGACGGCTGACGTGATCCGTGCGTGCATGGGGAAACGCCACCCCGTTTCCCAAAGTGGTTGCCTCCAGACGTTCGCGGGCCAACAGCTCCTCATAAAAACCCTTGAAATTGATCATCTCCGGTTCTTTCTCCAATAGACCCGCCACCTGATGGATGGCTGCAGTTCGCTTGGTCTCGGTCAAATCCAGATGAATCAGATTCGGCTTGAGAAGGTCGACCAGTTTCATCTTCCGATTCCCGCCGAGCTTCCGCTCCAACCCAATTTCTCCCGGGCCAATCCGTAAAAGCCCGATCCCATGGGATGCATGAGGCGGACCATGGGCTTGGACACCGT
>Ga0214917_10001308_pt1 | contig 32141 bp, 30 predicted proteins | sample LL_1208_BB_MetaG_FD_177983 | JGI IMG/M metagenome (GOLD analysis project Ga0214917, IMG submission 177983) | Freshwater microbial communities from Lake Lanier, Atlanta, Georgia, United States - LL_1208_BB | ecosystem: Environmental > Aquatic > Freshwater > Lake | place: USA: Georgia | collected... | reverse complement strand
AACAACGTGCACTTCTGTGGATCAACTCCAAGTGCAATGAGTTGTGCGGCCGCAGCTAAAGTGCGACGGCGTAATAGTGCTGGTTCAGTTTCAACAGTTAAAGCATGTAGATCCACAACGCAATAAAAAGCATCATGATCTTTCTGCAGCTCCACCCATTGCTTCACAGCACCGAGGTAGTTTCCTAAATGGAATGAATCAGCCGTTGGCTGGATTCCAGATAAGACGCGTTTCATGGGGCTATCTTCTCAATTCTCGCCAGAACTCGTGCCGCGCGAGAGGAGAAGAGTTCCGACTCGTTTGCCCTCCATGCTCAAGACTGTGAGGCGCACTCCATCGAGATGAATAACATCATTGACGTCGGGGATGCGACCAAGGCTATGCATGACGTATCCGCTGAGGGTCTCGTATGGGCCCTCTGGAATCTCCACACCGATCTGCTCGGCAAGGTCATCGAGCGAGATCAAGCCATCAATCTCGTAATCCCCGGTGCGCGTCTGATTCGAGACTTCGGAGGTCTGCTCATCATATTCATCGTGAATGTCGCCGATGAGAGTCTCTACTAAATCCTCAAGCGTGACGATGCCATCCGTTCCGCCATATTCATCAAGAACAATTGCGACGTGTTGACGTTGTGCGCGCATCTCTGAGAGCGCAGGTAGAACGCCTTTCGTTCCCGGCAAGTAGATGATAGGTCGTACCAAATCCATAATTGGAATGTTCTTACCCGAGTATTCAGGGTCCATCAAGTCACGCACGTGAATGAATCCAATTACCTCATCGTTGTTTCCGCGAACAACGGGATAACGTGAATGTGCTTTCTCGACTGCAACCCGAATTGCATCAACGACAGGCAGGTTCGCATCAAGGAAATCAACTTCAGTTCTGGGAACCATGACCTCATGAACGAGCCGCTCGCTTGCATTGAAGACTTCTTCAACAATATCGCGCTCTTCTTCCGTTAAAGCTTTATGGCCAGTCACGAGATCTACTAATTCTTCTTCGGAAATATCTTCGCGCGAAGCTTTAGGGTCGATACCGAATAACTTCAAGATCAAATCTGAGGAGTGCGAAAGCAGCCAAATCAATGGTTTAAAAAGTTGCGAGACAAAGGAAACTGGAGTTGCAACAAGGAGCGCGATTTTTTCGGTGGAGTTAAGAGCAACTCGCTTTGGAACAAGTTCACCGAATACAAGTGAGAAATAGGCAATCACAAGTGTGAGACCAATGAGCGAGAACGTCTCACTCAAGCCTTCGCTCAAACCGGCATCAACCAATCGCGGAATGACATAACTACCCAAACGATCAGCGCCAAAAGCTGCTGAGAGGAAACCACTAAGGGTTACACCAACCTGAACTGCAGCTAAAAAGCGATTCGGGTGGGAAGCGAGTTGGGCAACGCGTGCTCCACGTTTGCTCCGTTCCGCCAACGCCTTGAGTTGACCTTCACGGAGAGAGATAAGAGCGATTTCGGCAGCCACGAAGATTGCGCCGAGCAGGATGAAAAGGGCTACGACGCCGAGGTCGAAGGCCAGGCCTCCGAGGTCGAACGCTTGCGCACCGCCAGGGTCCATAAGAGGCAGAAGAGTATCGGAGGCCGGCCGACCCCCGCGGCCGTAGACGGGAGGGCCGAGAGGTCCACATGAGAAATTGGGTCGCGCCTCTTCCCTCTCGGGGGGCTCACGCGTAACCTTCGCGCATCCACGGAGTCGTGGACTTGCTTCATCCAACGGATCGTCGGGCACGTACCTGCCCGGAGAAGGAAGAGAAAAAAATGGCATCAGTCGTATTTAAAGATGCGTCACGCATCTATCCAGGAACTACCACTCCTGCAGTCGACAAACTCAACCTCACTGTCAATGACGGTGAGTTTCTTGTCTTAGTCGGACCATCAGGTTGCGGTAAGTCAACATCACTTCGCATGCTCGCTGGTTTGGAAGAAATCGATACCGGCGCAATCATGATCGGTGATCGCGACGTAACAAATATTGCACCGAAGGATCGCGATATCGCGATGGTCTTCCAGTCTTATGCTCTTTATCCGCATATGACGGTTGCAGAAAATATGGGCTTTGCTCTCAAGATTGCCGGCGTTGCAAAAGAAGAACGTGATCGCCGCGTACTTGAAGCCGCAAAACTTCTCGATCTTGAACCATATCTCGAGCGCAAACCTAAGGCGCTCTCTGGTGGTCAGCGTCAGCGCGTTGCAATGGGCCGCGCAATCGTTCGTGAACCTCAAGTCTTCTTGATGGACGAACCGCTCTCAAACCTTGATGCAAAACTTCGCGTCGCAACTCGTACTCAGATCGCAGCGCTCCAACGCCGTCTTGGAATCACCACGGTTTATGTCACCCACGACCAGGTCGAAGCTATGACCATGGGTGATCGCGTTGCTGTTCTCAAAGATGGTTTGTTGCAACAAGTCGATACTCCTCGCAATCTTTATGACAATCCTGCAAACGCATTCGTTGCCGGATTCATTGGCTCCCCTGCGATGAACTTGCTTATTGCTCCAGTTTCTGGTGGCAAGGCAAAGCTTGGTGGACTTGATGTTGATGTACCTGCTTCGGCAGGCTCATCTGTCATTGTCGGAATTCGCCCAGAAGGTTTCACATCTTCCAGCAAGGGCTTCGATGTTCAAGTTGAAGTTGTCGAAGAACTTGGCGCTGATGCTTTCGTATACGGTAAGCCTGTCGATTCCGCGGTGAAATTTGCTAACGCTAGCGATGAAGGCGCCCAGGTCATTGTTCGTTGGGATCCAAAGAATCCACCGAAATCTGGCCAAACTGTCACAGTTTCAGCCAAAGCCGATGCAATTCATCTCTTCAATGTTTCTGATGGCAAACGCTTGAAGTAATCGTTTAGTTACTGCGCAGTCCATCCACCATCAACGGGGATGGCTGCGCCAGTAATATTGTGAGCAAGTTTTGAAGTAAGGAATAAAGCAAGGGCGCCGATATCTTCTGGTGTAGCCAATCTTCTCGACGGTTGTTTTTCGGAGAGCAAATCACTAATTCCCTTATCCCGATCTCCCCCAAATTTGGCAGCTCTGGCTTGAATTTGCGGCTCGATGAGTGCTGTTTCGACCCAGCCAGGACATATTGCGTTGATTGTTACGCCACCACTTTCTCGAGTACCTGAATCTGCATATTCCAGAGCTGCAACCCGCGTTAACCCAATGAGTCCATGTTTTGCTGCAACATAGGGCGCCTTTGCAACCGAAGCCACTAGGCCATGAACCGATGCAATGTTTATGACTCGTCCGTACCCGCGCTCTTTCATCCCAGGCAGAAGCAGGTGCATGGTGTCGAAATACGACGATAAATTTATGGCGATTACGTCATCCCATTTAGGTCTCGGCATATCGCTGAAAGTGGCCGTAAATTGAATTCCTGCGTTGTTGCACAAGATGTCTACATTTCCTTTTTCCTGAATCTCGTCAATCATTTTCTCGGTTGCACTTTGATTGCGAAGATCAGATGTGAATGACAGGACTGAGTTTGCTCCAGCCTTCAATATGGCGCTTTCGGCTGCATTGATTGTTGCTCGATCCGATAAGCCATGTAGCACGATGTCAGCACCTTCTCGCGCAAAAGCAGTAGCAACTCCAAAACCGATTCCTTGAAATGATCCGGTAATTAAAGCTCTTCTACCTTGTAAAGAACCCATGACTAGCCTCCAAATATCGCTTGAGCGACTTTCCTTGCACCGCTTGATTCAAGAAGCATGTCGTAATGGTTCACATCATCAATCTTGATGAGTTTCAATTTTGGATATTGAGGTAACACATAATCCAAAACAGCTGTGGGGTACAAACCTGATGGCTCGTTCTGTAATCCGCGCTCGGCCCTAATAAAGAGGACTTCTTGCTTTAGATTTTTCAAAGTACTTGAGATTAACTCTGACTCAAATAAATCCTTTGAGTCCTCTTCAACAGCACGTGATTGTGTTGAAGGATGAAATTCAGAACCGTTACCGCGGAGGTCATATTCAACATATTCATCTAGCGCATCGGACCAACCTTTGACGAAAGCCGGCTGCTCTTTCCAATAATCTCGGTATGAGTCTGTTGAAGTGAATGTCATGGCTAATCTAGCCAATGCCGGACCAAGAACAAGCGGAAGAACTTGAGCGACTGTCATTCCTGGTGGAAGCGGAAGCGGAATACCACCGTCTATCAGAACTATGCGTGCGTCGAATTCTGGATGCAAGCCAAGAAATGCGACGGCGACGAATGCGCCCATCGAGTGTCCATATACATCGACCGTTTCCCAGCCAAAATGCTCGCATATGGCAGCCATGTCGTGGGCATGCCTCTCCATTCCAAATGGACCTGGCAATTGATTTGAATTTCCGCGCCCGCGAAGATCAACTGCGTAGGGACTCAAACCACGTTCAATCAGTTCACGGGCAAATAATTGGAAAGCTCTGTTTGACGAAGTCACGCCGTGAATGAGCAAGACCGGTTTGCCCTCTTCTTCACCGTATCGAAATACCGCAATGTTCCCGCCGCTAACCGGTACATCAAACCTTTTCGCAGGCAGATAGCGTTGATCAGGCATATTTGGTATCCCATATGTACATAGCCTCACCCTACAGGGGGTGCCTTATCGGGCCCAGATCCTTTTGGTGTTATCGAACTGTTGTCAAAATCAACGGTCCAAGACCTTTTTCGCTATTCGTCCGAGGTCTAGTCTTTCGCTCGAGCTAGCCGCCAGGACTAGCCGGCTTACCTAGTAGAAAGAATTTATATGAACAAGCGTTCGCTGATTGCAAAGTTAGGAATCCCATTCCTTTCTCTTGCTGTCATCTCTCCTGCCGTTTTCTCGCCAGCGCAAGCTGCTACCGGCGATATTCAGATCGGCGTAATTACCGCGACTTCTGGTGGATTGAAGTCCTATGGCGATGCATACATTGATGGCTTTGAGTGGGGATTGAAGTACTACACCCAGGGCAAAATGACGGTCAACGGCAAGAAATTGGTCGTGACAAAGAAAGATGATGCTGGAGATCCGACGGCGGCAACTGCTGCGTTCAAGGATATGGTCGGTAATGGCACGAAGATCATTGTCGGAACCGCATCCTCAGCTGTGGCATTGACATTGGCTCCTTTAGCCCAACAGAACAAAGTTCTTTATATCTCCGGCCCAGCAAAGAATGATGCAATTACTTCTGCTGCAAATAAATATGTTTTCCGTTCTGGAAACACTTCGACACAAGATCTCGCTCCGCTCTCTGGTCTCAGAGGCGTTAAGGGCAAGACAATCGTCCTGTTTGTTGAAGATAATGCATTCGGTGCTGGAAATATTCTTGCTGCTAAAGCGCTCATCGGTCCTAAGGGTGCAAACTTTGTTGAAATTAAAGTTCCTACTTCAACTTCTGACTTCACTCCATTTGCAAAGCAGGCGCTAGATGCCAAGGGTTCACACGTATTTATCGCTTGGTCAAATGCTTTGACTTCAGGTGCAATGCTCGGAGCGCTCAAAGTTCAAGGAGTATTCTCGAAGAGCATTCCAATTACTGGTCTAGCAGGTGTTGCTTCCTATGACATCTATGGAACTTTATTTGAAGGCTCTAATGCAATCCTCACAAGTAGTTTCTTCCCGAACGTCACTGGTAATTCTATTTCAACTAAGTTGGCTGCAGATTACGCAGCTGCTGGAAAGAGCCAAGATCTCTTTACCTGCACTGGAGTGGATGCTGCCAAGATGGTAGTTGAAGCGCTCAAGGACAATCCAAATGTCGATGTAGATAAGGCGATTGCAAAGCTTGAGGGACTTAGCTGGCTTGGTATCAAGGGAATCATGAAGGTGAATCGAAGCAACCACATGTTGATTCAACCAATGTTCCTTGTTTCTTTGAACAAGAGTGGTTCGAAGTACGTACCATCCTTGATCAAAGCAATCAATAATGTAGGCGCATAAACAAGCGTGAAGACCGCAAAGCCTGGTTTTCTACCAGGCTTTGCGGTTTCAATATCGGAGAACAACTAAAAGAATAGAAAGACAATTTTGAATCCAGCATTGAGCGTTAAAGATTTGAGTCTTGCAATCGGTGGTGCAAAGATCCTGGATGGAATTGACCTTGAAGTAAAATCGAATGAAATCTTGGGAATCATCGGTCCCAATGGCGCTGGTAAAACTTCGCTCTTTAATCTTATAAGTGGATTAAGGGCCCCTTCGCGCGGTCAAATATTTCTCGGTGATAGAGATATAACGCGTCTGGCGCCCGATGAACGTGCAAAAATGGGCATAGCGCGCACCTTTCAAACTTCTTCTATATTTGCAAATATCACATGCTTAGAAAATGTCCGTATAGCTGCACAAACCGCAAACGGACACTCAATGAACTTAACTCGCAATGCCTACTCGTATAAAGATGTTGTTGAAGCTTCCAAGCATTGCCTAGATCAAGTAGGGCTCGGCTCTCGGGAGATGCAGTTAGCAGGCTCGCTGTCCCACGGTGACAAACGACGACTCGAGATTGCGATCGTTCTAGCGCAATCTTCTTCGGTCATCCTCCTTGATGAACCCATGGCGGGTTTGAGCGTTGAGAACGTACCCCAATTAGTTGAAATCATTCGTACTCTCGTAACACAACACAACAAAACAGTCTTGATTGTCGAGCATCATATGGAAGTGATTCTTGATCTAGCTGATCGAATCGCGGTACTCAACCACGGCGAATTATTGATAACCGGAACTCCAACGGAAGTCATGAATAATCAAACAGTGCTATCGGCTTACATTGGTGAGGCGCTATGAACGCGCTCGAATTAGCCGATGTATCGGTACGAATCAATCAGGCACAGATCTTGCACGGGGTCTCTTTCACAGCACCAAAGAACCAAGTCACCGCACTTTTGGGTCGAAATGGTGTGGGAAAGTCATCCACACTCAAAGCAATTATGTCGCTATATTCCCCGACAGGCTCAATCAAGTTGAACGGTACAGAGCTCATTGGAACGCCGACACATGCAATCGCTGCAAGTGGCGTTGCTTATGTCCCTGAAGATCGAGAAATTTTCGCGACGCTTTCCGTGAAAGAAAATTTATCTCTAGCTTCACGCTCAAAAATCTCATCCGAGAAAATGAGCCGAGTATTCGAAATTTTTCCAGACTTATCCACGCGTCAAGAACAAAGGGCGGGGACGCTTTCAGGCGGCCAGCAACAAATGCTCTCTCTTTCTCGAGCACTCCTCAATGACAACCAAATCCTTCTCGTTGACGAGCCCACAAAAGGTCTCGCCCCCAAGTTAGTCACCGAAGTGGCAGATGCACTTGCAGAAGTTGCCAAGCGAGAAACTATGATTCTTGTTGAACAGAATCTTGCGCTGGTTAAGCGAATTGCCCAGAAGATTGTGGTCATGGATCAAGGCAAGATTATTTTTGAAGGTGCTCCAGAGAAACTAAGTGATTCAGTCTGGGTCCAATCCGTGCTTGGAGTAAGTAATAGAGGAAAACATTCATGAGTACTTTCCTACTAATGACCATTACCGGAATTGGACTTGGCGCTCTTTATTTTCTCGTTGCATCGGGATTGACACTTATTTACGGCTTAATGGGAGTTTTGAATTTTGCGCATGGAGCATTTCTCTCGATCGGAGCTTTTGTAGGTTTGTGGTTTGCAACTTCGATTATGAAAGAAGCGACGATTCCAAACTTTATTCTTGCCATGATTGTCGGTGGCTTAGCGGCAGGGTTTTTTGCTCTACTTATGGAGCAGCTATTAATTACCCGTCTTTACGATAGACATATCGACCAAGTTCTCGTGACTGTAGGTGTGGCTCTCGTGGTGGGCGCCGTTCTTGGCGGTTGGTTTGGTAATGACCTCCGCCTCTTCCCAACTCCGTTGTGGTTTCTCACTGGTATTAATTTCTTCGGCGCGATAATTCCTGCCGACAGAATCATCTATATTGCTACTGCTGTGGCTTTGCTCATCGGAAATTGGGCACTGTTGAGGTTCACCCGAATCGGCTTGATAATCAGAGCTGGTGTCGAGAATAGAAATATGGTCAATGCCCTAGGAATCAATGTACGACGAGCTTTCAGTACTGTCTTCTTCTTAGGTGGCTTTGCCGCAGGCATTGGCGGTGTATTGGTCTCTGTTTATTCAAGCGGAGTCTCACCACTTATTGCCGGTACTTATCTGATTTACGGATTTGTTGTCGTGGTCATTGGAGGCATGGGATCGGTCACTGGATCTTTCGTTGCGGCCATGTTGATTGGCGTAATCAAACAGTTTGCGAATTATTATGTAACGGGCCTTGGCGATTTTGTGATCGCACTTCTTCTAGCAGGTGTACTACTTGTTAGGCCACAAGGTCTCTTTGGAAAGCGGATTTCATGACTCTTCGCTGGAAATACTCTCGTTACTTCTTGATTGTGATTGTTGCTGCCTTATTTGCAGCGCCAATTCTAGGAACAAACCCGCTGTCAAAACCTGGCTTACAACAAACTCTTGCAGTGGCATTTGTATTTGGTGCTCTTGCCCTCACTTATGACTTGCTCTTTGGTTTCACCGGTCTACTCTCCTTTGGGCATGCCCTCTTCTTTGCATCGGGTCTCTATTTGACTTGTATTTTCATCAACCACTCAGTTTTTGTTTGGTGGATCGCGATTATTGCTTCAATTCTTCTTACCTCGCTCCTGGCTTTCCTTGTAGGAGCGGCATCTTTGAGGACTACAGGAATTACCTTTGCAATGGTAACTCTGGCTTTCGGAGAGGCTGGACATGTCATTGTTAATCGCAATTTCTTTGGATTAACTGGTGGCGAGAACGGAATCGCTCTCAATGCCGAACTGATCCCTCAAATCTGGGTAGGTGTTGTCAACACAAAATACTTGTATTGGAGTGCGCTTATCTGCCTCATCCTGACTTATCTCATCATTTGGTGGGTTACAGAAAGCTCCGCTGGTCGAGTTTTCGCAGCGCTGCGTGACAATGAAATGCGAGTTCAAGTTTTAGGTCTCAACACAAGGAATTTCAAGTTACTTTCCTTTGTCATTGCTGGCGCTTTAGCAGGGCTACTCGGCTCCATTATGCTCCTTCTAGCTGGATCGGCTGCACCGAGATTCGCTGAATCAAACATCACGATTGCTCTTCTTCTCATGGTGATTCTCGGTGGCGCTGTTACTCGTTGGGGCGCGGTTGTAGGAGGCATCGCATATTCCTTCCTCACAACTCGCATGCAGGATTTAACTCAAAACGGTCTATTTGCAGGGCTGCCAAAATACGTAAGCGGTCCTTTATCGGAGCCAGCGTTTCTCCTTGGCATTGTATTTATTCTTGTTGTGATGTTTGCTCCTGGTGGACTTTCTGGCGCCTATTACAAACTTCGTCTCCGATCAATTAGTAAGAAATACTCAAGCAGTAAATAGAGTTCAGAATTCTCTGTGAAAGATCCAGCTGATAACCGTCCCCTCTGGACGCCACGCCGATCTGGAGAGTCAGCTCTAGAGAAATTACAAGAGCGAAATGGTTTTGAGTCCTATTGGCAAACACATGATTGGTCTATTAAGCATCCAAATGATTTTTGGAGTCAAGTCTGGGATGACTTAAAGATAATCGGAGACAAAGGCAACACGTTCTTCATACCAGGAGATGACTTTATATCCGCCTCTTTTTTCCCAGAAGCGCGCCTCAATATTGCCGAGAATCTCTTGATGCGCGGTGCAGACCATGAGATTGCAATAATTTCGATTTTGGAATCTGGAGTACGGCAAGAAATCACTTGGAAAGAATTGCGTGAGAAAGTAGCTGCAACGGCGGCAGCTATGAAGAATGAAGGTGTCTCAATTGGCGATCGAATTGCAGCTTGGACGCCAAATGTAAGCGAGACGGTGATTTGGAGCTTGGCAGCGCTCTCTATTGGAGCCATTGTTTCTACTGCCTCACCTGATTTTGCCCCAGCGGCAGTCCAAGAACGATTTGGTCAAATTGAACCTAAGTTGATTCTCGTCTCACTTGACTATGAATACGGTGGAAAGCACTTCAATCTTAAAGAACGTGTGATCGAGATCAAGGAATTGTTACCTACCGTTCAAAGAGTCATCACTACTAGTGCATTTGAAGAATTTATATCGCCCTTCAATAACTCGGACTTATTTTTTACTCAACTACCTTTTAATCATCCTGGCTTTATTCTTTTTTCTTCTGGCACTACTGGAAAACCAAAATGTATTGTTCACTCTGGCGCTGGAGTCCTCATCAAGTCTGGAGAGGAGATTCTTTATCAATTTGCTATTAAGCCAGGTGAGAAGGTTCTGTTCTACACAACATGCGGATGGATGATGTGGAATTGGCTCGTAATCAATCTTCTTGTCGGAGCAACGATAGTTCTATACGACGGAAGTCCCGCTTACCCAATTATGGACCGGCTTTTTGAGATTGCCGATTTAGAGCGAATTGAATTCCTTGGAGCTTCAGCTAAGTACTTTGATAGTTTAAGAAAATCAGGAGTTAGACCTCAAGAGGCCAGGAATCTTTCACACCTTCGGATGATTGGCTCCACCGGTTCTGTTTTAGCACCTGAAAGTTTTGATTTCATCTACAACGAAGTCAAGGGCGATGTGCATCTAGCTTCACTCTCTGGAGGCACTGATATCTGCGGTTGCTTCCTTGCTTCAATTCCAACTCTGCCGGTGCATCGAGGCGAATTACAAGGTCCATGTCTAGGGATGGCAGTTGACGTCTTTGATGCTTATGGCAATTCGGCCTCATCACACGTAAAAGGTGAATTGGTTTGCACAGTCCCCTTTCCTTCAAAACCACTTGGGTTCTGGGGCGATGACTCGAATGAAAAGTATCGAGCTTCCTATTTCGAAGGATTTCCTGGCGTTTGGACTCATGGCGATTTTGTTTCAAAGAGCGAGACTGGTGGCTTTGTCATTTACGGCAGAAGTGATGCCACTTTGAATTCGCGCGGAGTGCGAATTGGAACGGCGGAAATCTATCGTGTAGTTGAGAAATTTTCTGAGGTGCAAGAAGCACTCGCGGTTGCGCAAGATTGGGATGGTGATTCGCGCATATTACTCTTTCTTGTACTCGACAAATCGGCTTCTTTAGATGAGGATCTAGAAAAACGAATCAAAACAGCGCTTCGTGTTCAAGCCAGCCCTAGACACGTTCCAGACAAGATAATCGCCGCTCCACAATTTCCCCGAACTAAATCGAACAAGCTCGTTGAACTCGCGGTCGCAGATGTAATAAACGGCCGCGAAGTTCGCAATCGTCACGCTCTAGCCAATCCAGAGGCGCTTGATTGGTTTGCGGATCATGAAGCGCTAAAGAACTAGTTCTTCATCGCTTTCTGTAGGTTCTCATCGATTGCGGCAAGGAACTCTTGGGTATTGAGCCATGGAGCATCGTTGCTGATGAGAAGTGCAAGATCTTTCGTCATCTTGCCGCTTTCAACGGTCTCGATACAGATCCGCTCAAGAGCGCTTGCAAACTTCGCAACTTCGGGAGTGTTATCGAGTTTTGCGCGATGTTGCAGACCTTGCGTCCACGCAAAGATTGAGGCGATTGGATTTGTGGATGTTGCCTTACCGGCTTGGTGATCGCGATAGTGACGAGTGACTGTTCCGTGCGCAGCTTCTGCTTCAACAGTACGTCCATCTGGAGACATCAAGACAGAAGTCATCAATCCAAGTGAGCCATAACCCTGAGCGACGGTGTCTGATTGAACATCGCCGTCATAGTTCTTACATGCCCAGATGTATCCGCCTTCCCAACGGAGAGAAGTCGCAACCATGTCATCAATCAAGCGATGGTCATATTCCAAACCAAGTTTGTCGAACTCAGCTTTGAACTCTTTCTCAAATACTTCAGCAAAGATATCTTTGAAGCGTCCATCGTAAGCCTTCAAAATCGTGTTCTTGGTGGAGAGGTAAACCGGATACTTGCGTGCGATTCCATAGTTGAAGGAAGCGCGAGCAAAATCGCGGATGGAATCATCGAGGTTGTACATCGCCATCGCAACGCCTGAAGATTTGAAATCAAAGACATTGAATTCCATTGGCTTAGAGCCATCAGCAGGAGTGAAAGTCACGGTCAACTTTCCAGCGCCCGGAACTTTGAAATCGGTGGCACGGTATTGGTCACCAAAAGCATGACGGCCGATGACAATCGGTTTGCTCCAGTGAGGAACTAACCGCGGTACGTTTTTGATGATGATTGGCTCTCGGAAGATTACGCCACCCAAGATGTTGCGGATGGTTCCGTTAGGAGACTTCCACATCTGCTTGAGGTTAAATTCTTTAACGCGGGCTTCATCTGGAGTGATGGTCGCACACTTAACGCCGACACCATGTTTCTGAATGGCATGAGCGCTATCGATAGTCACTTGATCATCAGTGGCATCACGATGCTGAATCCCGAGGTCGTAGTACTCAAGGTTGATATCGAGATAAGGAAGGATCAACTGCTTCTTGATGAAATCCCAGATGATGCGGGTCATTTCATCGCCGTCGAGTTCGACAACCGTTCCTTGTACTTTGATCTTGCTCATCTATCTACCTTTCGGGTTCGACCTTATTTATAGATCCTTCACATCTGCTTGCTTCGAGCGAACTGCTTCAGCAGCAACTTTCAACTCTGCCAATTCAGAAGCGGTGAAATTGCCTTCAACGACTTTCTTGATTCCAGTGCGACCAATCTCTGCTTCAACGCCGAGATATACGCCGGAGATTCCGTATTCGCCATCAACCCAAGCACAGACCGGCATTACTTCTCCGGTGTCCTTGATGACTGCGCGCGCCATACGTGCGGCCGCAGCCGAAGGCGCGTAGTACGCAGAGCCAGTTTTCAAGAGTGCGACAACTTCGGCGCCACCATTACGTGTTCTCGTCACTAACTCTTCAATCTCAGTAGCGCTGAGTTTTTCCGAGAGTGGCTTTCCATCAACGGTGCATCGACTTGGAACTGGAACCATAGTGTCGCCATGGCTGCCAAGGGTTAAAGTTTTGACCGAGGCCACAGGAACATTGAGTTTTTCTGCGACGAAATGTGTGAATCGCGCAGTGTCGAGCATTCCAGCTTGGCCCATAACGCGTTGATGTGGGAACTTTGATGCGATCTGAGCGAGAGCTGTCATTTCATCGAGCGGATTAGACACAACAATCAGAACTGCGTTCGGTGAATGCTTTGCAATATTTTCCGCAACACCGCGGACGATGCCAGCATTGACGCCAATTAAATCCATGCGGCTCATTCCAGGCTTGCGTGGCAAACCGGCGGTGATCACAACCACATCTGAATTTGCCGTGGCTTCATATCCCTTGCCATCTGCAGTCGTAGTTGCGCCAACGACTTTAGTCTCAAAGCCTTCGATGGATCGTGACTGATTGATATCGAGAGCGAGACCTTCAGGTTTTCCTTCGACGATATCGGTGAGAACTACGGTTTCAAAGATGTCATATTCCGCGAGACGGAGCGCAGTGGTTGAGCCATAGAAGCCCGCGCCGACAACGGTAACTTTTCCAGATCTACTCATGGCGCGAAACCTACCTTCTAGCGTCGGGGCAGCGCCAATGCGATTGTTATCAAGGACACAATCAACGCAACGGGTACCACCCGCTCAATCATGCGCATCCCTTTGAAATCTGGCGCAATGAAAAGAGCCATAGCCAGCGCAATCACAATCGCTCCATATCGAACGGTCACGAGCGCCCCAAGCGCTATACCGGACAGGGCAAGAAGATACGAAACTCGTTTGAGCATCATCGCTCGGCAAGTTCGACGAGGTTGTGAAGCAACATCGCCCTTGTCATCGGACCGACTCCGCCAGGCATTGGCGAATAGGCAGACGCAACTTCGGCTATATCTGGATGCAGATCACCTTGCAGTCCATCCTTTGTTCGGGTAATTCCTACATCTACTACAACAGCGCCAGGCTTGATCATCGCAGCTCGAAGGAAGTGTGCTTTTCCGAGCGCTGCAATCACGATATCTGCGCGCTTGGTATGGAATGAAAGATCTTTGGTTCCCGTATGAACAACGGTCACAGTTGCATTCACATCACGGTGTGAAAGTAGTAGCGACAACGGACGACCAACTGTTACTCCGCGACCGATAATGGTGACATCCTTGCCGTCCAATGAAATGTTATTTCGCTCCAGTAATTCCACTATGGCGCGAGGAGTGCATGGTCTTGGAGCAGTCTGACCTAGAACTAATTTTCCAAGATTGCTGGGATGTAATCCGTCCGCATCTTTATCTGGATCGATTGCTTCTAATACGGTGTTCGCATCAATCTGTGAGGGAAGCGGAAGTTGGACTATGTACCCCGTGCATTCAGGAGCAGAGTTCAGTTCGGCGATTGCAGTGAGAAGATCTTTCTGCGATGCTGTATCGGGAAGATCGATTCGGATCGAATTGATGCCAATCTCGGCGCAGTCTCGATGTTTACCGGCGACATATGCATGCGAGCCGGGATCATCTCCGACCAATATAGTGCCGAGCCCAGGTTGCTTTGATAGCGCTGCAACTCGTACTTTGAGTTCTGATTTGATGGTGGTGGCGCACTTCTTTCCATCCAATATGAGCGCCGACATGATGCGTAGTCTAAATCGTAAGCGCGCTTAATGGGAAAAATGACGGATACCCGTCAGATATAACGATATTCCCGCGTTCTTCGCCGCGCTGATAACCGATTCATCTCTGATACTTCCGCCGGGTTGGACTACTGCCCTAATTCCACCATCTATCAATATTGAAAGTGCATCTGGAAATGGGAAAAAGGCATCACTTGCCGCAACACTTCCGTGAACACGTTCAGGAAAGTTCATTAATGCGTTCTTGACGGCAGCGCGAGCCGCATCGACTCGATTTACATTTCCAGCGCCAATTCCGATCGTCGCACCGTTATTTGCAATAACAATTGCGTTACTTCGCGTTCGTGCCACAACTTTCCAGGCAAAATGCAGATCAGCAAACATCTCCGCCGAAACGTGTGATCCAGCAACTAACGTCCAATTCTTTGGCTCATCAGCTGAGGTTTCGATTGAATCTGACGTTTGAAGAAGAAACCCGCCACTAATTGAAGTGAGGTTGTGGGATTGGGCCGAATCATTCGAGATCAACAAGATTCGAAGATTAGGTTTACTTGCAAAGACTTCAAGAGCTTGCTGCGTAAAAGATGTCGCCACAACAACTTCGGTGAAATTCTCAATTATTGCAGCAGCGCACTCCTCATCAACGTCGTGATTAATAGCAATAACCCCGCCGAAAGCAGATATGGGATCAGATTTCAGCGCCGCCTTGTACGCAGCAAGTGCGGAATCCGCTAGCGCAACTCCGGTCGGAATTCCATGCTTGATGATTACCGCTGAATGAGGATGGTCTTTTGCGATTAACCATGCGGCATCAACATCTTGATAGTTATTGAAGGACATTTCTTTGCCGTGAATGAGGCGTGCACCAGCAACGCCAACACCTGCACATCGCGTGAGCAACGTTGCGCTTTGTTGTGGGTTCTCGCCATAGCGAAGAGTTTTGCCGCGTTGCGCCGCAAGATTTAAGTCATATTCAGCTGTTAACACCAGCGCTTCGTGCGCCCACTGATTCCGTTGCTCGAGTGACGTGCCGCCGGGTAAAGCCTCAATAAGAGCGCGATATTGCCGCGGATGCGTGAGTATCGAAACGAATTGGGCGTTCTTTGCTGCCGCTCGAATGAGCGCTGGGCCGCCAATGTCGAACCCCGGAGCTGGATAGAGATTAACGATGACCGCATCTATTGGCGAAAGCGAGAGTAATTCGCGTAATTCTTCTGGGTTCTCTTGGTCAGCCAAGATTGCTGCGTGAATGATGGGGTGAAGAGTCTTCACTTTTCCACCTAAGAGTTCTGGCGCGCCAGTGATCTCACTTACTGTTTGGACGGAGAAAGAATTGCTGTTGAGGTAATTGGCCGTGCCATCGCTAGCGATAATCTCAACGCCTTCACTAATTAAGGCGTTGGTTAACTCCAGTAATCCAGTCCGATCTGAGACGGAGATCAGCGCCCTACGAATCCTGCGCTGCGACATTACGCGACTCCTTAATCTTTGTAATCACAATCGGAAGAAAAATAAAGAGCGCAGCTCCTACTCCTAATTCACATCCAATAAGAATCGGCATCAACCACCATTGGGGTCCAACAGAGGAAAGATTCGAAGACAGTAACTCGCCACTAGAAGCGCGAGCGAAGATTAGTGTCAATGCAGTCACAAAACCAATCGTTGAGATCAGGAATCTCTTGAGCTCTGTAGGATCCGAATATTTCTTTGAACCATACATGGCGATAAAGGCGCCAAGGCTCATCAGCGCAACGATCAGTATTGCCAAATATGGATGTGGGTGAATCGGCAGACCGCCCAAAAGTGGAATTGCTGGAATCTCGTCAATGCGATGAACGAATGGATTAAGCCACGAACCAGAACCAATCACAACGCCACTTCCAGCCACATAACTCAACGCGGCAACTGCGAAATTAGGAAGATAGAGGATTTGTATTGCCAGGAATGCCAATCCACCAAATATTCCTGGTTCTATGACTTGTGTGAGCTGTAAAACTGTCGTGAAGTGAAAAGCAAGCGAAGCCGCAAAAATAAGTGCACCGAAACCAACCATGGCAATCATTGCTATCCACGCAACTTTCAACCCGCGTTGCCAAGGGAAGAGCAACTGATGATCGGGAAGTAGATTGCTCGCGATAAATCCTGAGACCGATGCAACGAGAAAGAGAATCGGAAAGACCAGATAGAACGGCGCTCCAACCGTAGAACCGGTTGCGAAAAATGAAAGTAACGTTCCGAAAAATGCGTAGGTTAGAGCGAGCGATAACACGAGAGAGCGCTTATTGCGCAGAGTTGAGACATCGCGCTCTTCCGATAGACGCTTGATACCGCTTCTAATTGCCAGAAAAGGGATGAGTAGCGCCCCAATGGGAAAGAAAGTAAGAGCGCCAGAGATTGTTTCATTTGAAAACGAGAGATTGAGCGGCACATGATGAGCCACGAGAAAAAACCAGATTGCAGCTCGTAGAGGATCGGCAGTATTGCCGGTTGAACTTCCGGCTGTTGCCCACGCAACCAAGGAGATGAAAGAGATCGGTAAAAGAATCAACGTTGTGCTTCGAACTGCTTGTTTGAAACTCACAAGCAGTAAAGCGGACATGATCTCTCTTTAGCCTTTGAGGATGGCACGAAGAAGTTGTGCGGTCTCACTTGGAGTCTTACCAACGCGAACACCGGCTGCTTCCAGCGCCACTTTCTTCGCTTCTGCAGTACCGGAGGAACCCGAGACGATTGCTCCTGCATGTCCCATCGTTTTGCCTTCTGGAGCGGTGAATCCCGCGACGTATCCGACCACAGGTTTAGTGACATGTTCTTTAATGAATGCTGCAGCACGCTCTTCAGCATCGCCACCGATTTCACCAATCATGACAATCGCTTCAGTTTCTGGATCTTCCTGAAATGCTTTCAAGCAGTCGATGTGGGTTGTGCCAATAACGGGATCGCCACCAATTCCAACCGCAGTTGTGAAACCAATGTCGCGGAGTTCGTACATCATCTGGTAGGTCAGAGTTCCTGACTTCGAAACCAAGCCAATTTTTCCTGGGCCTGTGATGTCGGCCGGAGTGATGCCAATGTTTGATTTACCTGGGCTTATAAGTCCCGGACAGTTAGGTCCGATAATTCGAGATTTGCCAATCTTCTGGGCATAAGCAAAGAAGCTAGCGGTGTCATGTACCGGAATACCTTCGGTAATCACAACGATAAGTGGAACGTGTGCATCAATCGCATCTACCACTGCGCTCTTTGCAAACCTTGGCGGGACGAAAATAACTGATGCGTTTGCTTCTGTGGCAGCAACTGCTTCTGCGACGGTGTTGAAAACTGGTAACGACTTTCCTTCGATCTCGACGACGTGGCCACCCTTACCTGGTGTTACGCCACCGACAATCTTTGTGCCGCTAGCGATCATGCGACGCGTGTGCTTCGTTCCTTCAGAACCAGTCATGCCTTGGACGATGACTTTTGTTTTGTCGTTGAGGAAAATCGCCATGGCTACTTCGCCGCCAGTTCTGCAGCGCGGGCAGCTGCTCCATCCATAGTGTCGAGTTGTTGGACCAGCGGGTGATTTGCTTCGTTCAAGATTCGTCGACCTTCATTGACGTTATTTCCATCAAGACGTACAACGATTGGCTTCGTAGCCTTACCACCTAACATCGCAAGCGCTTGAACAATTCCATTAGCGACTGCATCGCATGCAGTGATGCCACCAAAGACATTAACGAAGACTGACTTCACGGCAGGATCACCGAGAATAATGGAGAGTCCATCGGCCATAACTTGGGCAGATGCGCCGCCACCAATATCAAGGAAGTTAGCCGGTTTTACTCCCCCAAACTTCTCTCCTGCGTACGCAACAACATCGAGAGTGCTCATGACAAGTCCCGCGCCATTTCCAATCACACCAACTTCGCCATCAAGTTTGACGTAATTGAGATCCTTTTCTTTCGCCAGAGCTTCCAAAGGATTAGTGGCGGCATGATCAACTAAAGATTCATGATCTGGATGACGGAAAGCAGCGTTGTCATCAAGAGTGACTTTTCCATCAAGAGCAATAATTCGCCCATCGGCGGTTTTCACTAGTGGATTTACCTCTACCAGTGTTGCATCTGAGGATTGGAAGGTTTTCCAGAGTGTGACAAGAACTTCGGCGACTGCTTTTTCTACCTCGGTAGGAAAGCCACCTTTACGAACAATCTCGATTGCTTTGTCGATTGAGATTCCATCATTGGGATCAATATGGACTTTCGCCAATTTTTCTGGCGTCTTATGAGCTACTTCTTCAATATCCATTCCGCCGGAAACCGAAGCCATGACAAGGAATGAACGCGCAGCGCGATCGAGCAGAATAGCTAAGTAGTACTCGCTCTCAATAGGAGCTGCGGCGGCAATCATTACTTTATGAACGGTGTGGCCCTTAATATCCATGCCAAGAATCGCTTTTGCCTTTTTAAATGCATCAGCTGGATTTTCTGCGAGCTTTACTCCGCCAGCTTTTCCACGGCCACCAATCTTTACTTGAGCTTTGACGACGACTTTGCCACCAATGCGCTCGGCAGCTTCTTGAGCTTGTTGTGGTGTTGTGGCAACCGCTCCGGCAAGAACAGGGACTCCGTGTGCTTCGAATAGATCGCGCGCTTGATACTCAAAAAGGTCCATGGGTCATAACTTATCTACTGGTGCATATCGGAGCAACAAACGCTTATCTCCGTAGCTGCCGAAGTTGATTGTGGCTTCGGCTTTATCGCCTGAGCCTGAGACTGCAATCACAGTTCCCAATCCAAAGGTGTCATGCGATACGCGATCACCAATATTGAGTTGCAAAGTATTGGATTGCTTGCCAGTTGCTTTCGGTAATGGAGGTGGTCCAAATTTTTTTCGAGTGATGGGCGGAGTTATGAAGCCGCTCTCGCTCTTGTTCCAGTCAATCAAGTTTTCTGGTATCTCATCGAGGAAACGTGAAGGCGGATTGTAATTAGGAGCACCCCATGAAGATCGGTATTCAGAGCGCGATAAATAGAGCCGTTGTTGTGCGCGAGTAAGCCCTACATACGCAAGTCGACGTTCCTCTTCCAACTCTTTCTTCTCACCCAAAGTACGAGAGTGTGGGAAAACTCCCTCTTCCATTCCAGTTAAGAAAACAGTGGGAAATTCCAAACCTTTCGCCGTATGTAACGTCATAAGCGTTACGACTCCACCATGATCTTCGCCTTCTGGAATTTCATCTGCATCTGCAACGAGTGCGACATCTTCCAGGAAACCCGCAAGAGATATCTCTTCCCCTTCATCCACTTCTCGTTCTTGATACTCCTCTGCTACCGCTACCAATTCTTCAAGGTTTTCGATTCTTACTTCATCTTGTGGATCGTGACTATCTCGTAACTCATCAAGCAAACCAGATTGTTCAAGAGCTGCTGCAGCAATCGTTGAAGGCGGGCGCTTTGCTTCAACGAGAACACGAAGTGCGCTGATCATTGCGACGAATTGTGAGATGGATGCTGATGTCTTCGGGGTGAGCCCTGCTTCGCTAGCTCGATTGAGAGCCGACCAGAAGCCGATTCCCTCTCGTTTTGCGAGATCATCGATATTGTCGATAGCGCGATCTCCGATTCCTCGCTTGGGGGTATTAATGACACGACGCATCGAAACTTCATCGTCAGGATTTACGATGACTCGAAGATACGCGAGAAGATCCTTCACTTCTTTACGTTCATAGAATCGAACTCCGCCCACAACTTTGTAGGGAATCGTCGCGCGCATAAATACTTCTTCAAAGACGCGTGATTGAGCATTCGTTCGATAGAAAATCGCGGTATCGCCGAAGTTTGATAGACCTTCTCTTTGGAGACGGAAGAGCTCATCTCGGACAAATTCCGCCTCATGATGTTCGTTCTCAGCCACAAACCCGATTAGCTTTGGTCCGCTTCCAGCATCAGACCATAGGTTCTTCTCTTTACGTGCTTCGTTGAGAGAAATAACAGCATTTGCAGCGCTCAAGATGTTCTGGGTTGAACGGTAATTCTGTTCGAGCAAAATAGTAGTGGCGTCGGGATAATCCTCTTCGAATTGCATGATGTTACGGATTGTCGCGCCGCGAAATCCATAGATTGATTGGTCAGCATCGCCAACTACACATAATTCTGCAGCAGGTATTCCTTCTCGATCCATACCGACAAGTTCACGAATCAAGATGTATTGGGCGTGATTTGTATCTTGATATTCATCAACCATGATATGTCTGAAGCGATGACGATAACGAGCTCGAGCTTCTGGAAACTTTTGTAGAACCTCTACAGTCTTCATAATCAAATCATCGAAGTCCATCGCGTTAGCGGAAGTGAGACGTTGTTGGTAGATGGCATAAACTTCTGCAACAACCTCTTCGAAACTGTTCTGAGTGGCATTTCGATAATCAGCCGGCCCAAGTAGCTCGTTCTTTGCATTTGAGATGACAGAAGCGATTCCACGTGGGTTGTAGCGCTTGGGATCGAGGTTGAGATCGCGCATAACCAGTGTTACGAGTCGCAAACTATCGGCTTGATCATAAATCGAGAAGGTTGGAGAAAAACCTAATCTCACAGCTTCTTGGCGCAAGATACGTACGCAGGCTGAGTGAAAAGTCGAAACCCACATGATCTTTGCGCGATTGCCAACCAAATGCGCAACACGCTCTTTCATCTCCCCGGCAGCCTTATTGGTAAAGGTGATTGCGAGGATTTCAAATGGTTGGACTCCTCGTTCAGCCATCAAATATGCAATTCGGCGAGTGAGAACTCGCGTCTTTCCTGAACCTGCTCCTGCAACAACCAACAATGGACCGCCAGCATGAGTTACAGCCGCACTTTGTTGGGGATTGAGGCCTTCCAAAAGTGATTGAGAAGGCCGCGAAGACATGATGCGAAGTCTAGGATAGGCCGGTGACTCCACTCGACGATTCAGAAATCAAGCGCGTACTTGTGGTGATGGCGCATCCCGATGACTGTGATTTCGGTGCGGGCGGCACCATTGCACATTGGACAGCTCAAGGTATCCACGTTTCTTACTGCATCATCACTAATGGCGATCAAGGCGGGGAAGAATCCGGTATTCCACACGAGCAAATGGCAGCAGTCCGTCAGAAAGAACAGCGAGATGCCGGCAAAGCGCTGGGCGTTGACGACATTACTTATTTGAATTATCGCGATGGTTGGTTAGCGCCCTCGATGGAACTAAGAAAAGATATTGTGAAAGCTATTCGCATTGCCAAACCGGATCGTATGGTTGTGCAATCACCCGAAAGAAATTATGAGCGAGTGTTCGCCAGCCATCCGGATCATCTCGCAGCCGGTGAAACTTCGGTGCAAGCGGTCTATCCAGATGCACGGAACCCTTTTGCTTTCACAGATCTGAAAGATGCAGGGTTCGAACCGTGGCGAGTGCGCGAAGTATGGATGACGGGCTCACCTAACCCCAATCATTTTGTAGACATCACTGAAACATTCCCCAAGAAGATTGCGGCGCTCCAAGCACATGTGAGCCAAACTGCTCACAATAAGGAGCTAGAAAAGATGGTCCGCGAATGGGGCGAGAGAAACGCTCAGGCTAATGGTTTAGCGGAAGGCAGGATTGCTGAGATATTCCAGGTGATGAATACCGATTAGTTATTGGTTCGCGCTTCGTTTATAGAGATGGTGCGAAGCGGGGTTCCATCTACTCCACCGCTTTTTACTCCACCTTCAGCGATAAATTTCACGATTTCTAGTCCAGAAATAATCTTTCCCCAGATTGTGTAGTTAGGACCAAGAGTCGTGTTCTTGTAGACCAAGAAGAACTGACTTCCATTCGTACCAGGTCCAGAATTTGCCATCGCAACTGTTCCTTCCGGGTAATTGTTCTCACCCGCAGCAGGAAGATTCTCATCTCGGTATCGGAAATCAGGGCCGCCAGTTCCCGTAGCAGTCGGATCGCCACATTGAAGAACATAAATTCCTTCTGTGGTGAGTCGATGACACAAGGTGTTATCAAAGAATCCGTTGCGCGCAAGAGTTGACATCACAGTGACTGTGACTGGCGCTTGGCGAGCCATGGTTTGAATGACGATGTCACCGCAATTAGTTTCGAGTGTGATGGTTTTTGGGAATCTTTTCAGAATCGAATTTGGTGGCGCGATACGTGCAGGAGTTTGGGCCGTAGCTTTTGTGACCTGACAGCGAATCTTCTCCGCCTTCTTATTGCTTACCGCGGTTGTTTTTGGTTTGGGGCTCTCAGCATGAGCAGAGATTGTTGGGGTGCCAAATAAAGATACGCAGAACAGGGCAATAACGACTAATGATTTACGACGCATTGCACTCTCCTTTCGCATCCTTATTCCCATTCAATTGTTGCCGGCGGTTTTGAAGTGATATCGAGCGTTACTCGATTCACTTCTCTTACCTCGTTAGTGATGCGATTTGAGATCTTCGCCAAAACCTCGTAAGGAATTCGCGACCAATCTGCAGTCATCGCATCTTCGCTTGAGACTGGACGAAGAACAATCGGATGGCCGTAGGTTCGACCATCTCCTTGTACTCCAACACTTCGTACATCAGCGAGTAATACAACGGGGCATTGCCAGATCTCTCGATCAAGACCAGCCAAGTGTAATTCTTCTCGCGCGATGAAATCGGCTCGACGAAGAACTTTAAGTCTTTCTTCAGTAACTTCCCCGACTATTCGGATTGCAAGACCAGGACCAGGGAATGGCTGGCGCCAGACGATTGGTTCGGGAAGGCCAAGTGACATACCAACATCGCGCACTTCATCCTTAAATAGCGAGCGAAGTGGTTCGATAAGAGTGAATTCCAAATCTTCAGGTAGGCCACCAACGTTGTGATGGGATTTGATATTTGCCGTTCCAGTTCCGCCACCTGATTCGACCACATCTGGATACAAAGTTCCTTGTACTAAGAATTCAACTTTCTTCTCAAGTGAAATCTTGGCCGCTGCTTCTTCGAAAGTCCGGATGAATTCTCGCCCGATTATCTTTCGCTTCTCTTCCGGATCTGTAATTCCTTTAAGTGCAGTGAGAAACTTTTCTCGGGCGTCAACAACCATAAGATTCACGCCGGTTGCGGCAACGAAATCTCGCTCGACTTGTTCAGCTTCACCTTCCCGCAACAGCCCGTGATCAACAAAGACACAGGTGAGTTGTGAGCCAATAGCCCGCTGAACAAGTGCTGCTGCTACCGCAGAATCGACGCCACCGGAGAGGCCACAGATAACTGCTTTGTTGCCCACCGCGGATTTGATATTAATCATCTCGTTATCGATGATGTTCTCGGAAGTCCACGTCGGTTTGCATTTAACAACATCAACCAACCATCGACGGAGAATTTCTTGGCCATTGTCGGAGTGAAGCACTTCAGGGTGGAATTGAACTCCGGCAAGAAGTCCGCTTTCATTTTCAAAAGCTGCGACCTGAGTATCGGTGGTATTGCCGATAACGTGAAAACCTTGCGGTGCGCTTGTGACGCTATCTCCATGGCTCATCCAGACATCAAAATTGGAATCTAAATCTTTGAATAATCGAGATGAAGGATCTGCATTGAATCGCGTACGGCCGAATTCAGATTTACCGGTTTTTGCCACAACACCTCCAAGAGATTGGGCCATTGCTTGAAATCCATAACAAATTCCAAAGATAGGGATGCCAGAATCGAAAAGTTTGGGATCAATGGAGGGTGCATGAGGCGCATATACCGAGGCTGGTCCGCCCGAAAGAATGATGGCACGTGGATTTCGTGCGAGTAATTCATCAACCGAAAGTGTTGAAGGAACTATTTCGCTGTAGACATTCGCCTGACGGACTCGACGGGCAATGAGTTGGGCATATTGAGCGCCAAAATCAACGACAAGGACATGATTACTGCGCTGCACAGGCTCGGTCCTTATGCTCTATTGAGAACGACTTCGACGCGTTGGAACTCCTTGAGATCCGAGTAACCGCAAGTCGCCATAGCGCGACGGAGCGCGCCAAAAAGATTCATCGAACCGTCTGCAGCATGAGATGGTCCGAGCAAGATTTCACTCAATGTTCCAGCAGTGCTGACATGAACGCGAGCGCCACGAGGAACTTCTGGATGGTGAGCTTCTGAACCCCAGTGCCAACCACGCCCTGGCGCTTCTTCAGCGCGCGCAAGTGGAGATCCCAGCATCACGGCATCAGCGCCGCATGCAATCGCTTTTGCAATATCGCCACTCTTACCGACTGAACCATCAGCAATGACATGTACATAACGCCCACCAGATTCATCGAGATATTCACGACGAGCAGATGCGACATCAGCAACAGCGGTTGCCATCGGAACTGAAATACCGAGAACTTGGCGGGTCGTGTGCGCAGCGCCGCCGCCAAAACCAACAAGAACGCCAGCAGCGCCAGCGCGCATAAGATGCAGCGCACTTTGGGCAGTAGCCGATCCGCCGACAATGACGGGAACATCAAGTTCATAGATGAACTTCTTGAGATTCAATGGTTCGTGATTTTTTGACACGTGTTCTGCACTTACGGTCGTACCGCGAATGACGAAGATATCAACGCCAGCGTCAATGACGGTCTTATGAAATTCTGCTGTTCGTTGGGGAGATAGTGCGCCAGCTACAGTCACTCCTGCTGCGCGGATTTCAGCAATTCGCTCCTTGATTAGTTCTGGGCGAATCGGTGCTTTATAAAGTTCTTGCATGCGACGCGTTGCCTGGTCGGCCGGTATTGATGAGATCTCACCAAGTTGGATCTTGGGATTCTCATAGCGCGTCCACAGTCCTTCAAGGTTAAGAACTCCCAATCCCCCAAGCTTTCCGATGGCGATTGCAGTTTCAGGAGATACAACCGAATCCATGGGAGCGGCAAGTAATGGCATCTCAAACTTGTAGGCATCGATCTGCCATGAGATTGAGACTTCGTTAGGTTCGCGAGTACGACGTGAGGGGACGATAGAAATATCGTCAAAAGAGTAAGCAGTACGGGCTCTCTTACCCGGCGAGATTTCAATATCAACCATCATCGACTCCGGTAATAGTTTGGCGCATCAGCAACATCAAGTACATCGTGGGGATGACTTTCTTGGAGCCCTGCGGAGGTGATCTGTATGAGTCGGCCACGACGTTGCAAAGCCGCAATATTTTCCGCTCCGGCATATCCCATACCCGAGCGAAGACCACCGACAAGTTGGTGAACAACTTCGGATACCGAGCCACGATACGCAACTTTTCCTTCAATACCCTCTGGAACCAACTTATCTTCAGCAAGCACATCATCTTGCATGTAACGATCCTTGGAATAAGACTTCTTTGTTCCGCGGCTCTGCATTGCACTCAGCGAACCCATTCCGCGATAAGTCTTGAACTTCATTCCATCAATCTCTACCAACTCACCTGGAGATTCTTCACAACCTGCTAACAAGGATCCGAGCATGACTGTGTCTGCTCCAGAGACAATCGCTTTTGCAATATCGCCTGAGTATTGCAATCCACCATCAGCAATCAAAGGGATATCTGCTTTCTTACATGCTTTCGCCGCTTCCATAATCGCAGTGATTTGTGGAACGCCAACTCCGGCAACGACGCGGGTTGTGCAGATTGAACCTGGCCCAACTCCAACTTTTACTGCATCAGCTCCAGCATTGATCAGCGCTTGTGCGCCGGCGCGAGTAGCGATGTTTCCACCAATAATTTCTTGTTTCGGAAAATGCTTTTTTATTTTCGCAATTGCTTCGAGCACCGCGCGATGATGTCCATGAGCGGTATCAACGACAATGACATCTACTCCAACGCCAATCAGCGCTTCAGCTCTTTCAAATCCATCATCGCCAACTCCTACCGCGGCGCCGACTCGCAAGTCCGCGCCTTTGACTAATTTCACGTGAGTTACTTGTTCATCAACCGCCAAGTTGCGGTGAATGATGCCAATGCCACCAGCCTTCGCCATTGCGATTGCCATCGCAGATTCAGTCACGGTATCCATCGCGGAAGAGACCAGCGGAATATCGAGTGATATTGAGCGCGTGAGTTGGGTTCGAGTATCGACTTCGGACGGGACTACATCTGAGGCATCAGGGAGAAGAAGTACATCGTCGTAAGTGAGGCCCAACATTGCGACCTTTTCATTGACGTTCTCGCTCACGTGCTCACCCTAATGGTTGGGGTATTTAAGCTCCAACTGCCCGCGCAATCTCCTCGCAAGCCTCCAATAAATCATCAACTAGTACTGCGGGTTTGATCTCCTCGCGCTTCCAACCAGGACCACCGAGAACAATGCGTGGCGCAGGGCGGATGCTAGGAATTTCGCCAAGTACTTCAGGTTTTCCATTCTTATCTAGTTGTGCCCATAAGAAAATTGCGGGAGGAGCTGAACGTTTCACAACTGCGCTCACCGCTTCAATAGGAGTACGCGCACCAAGGAATTGAACGGCGATCTTTCGCTCCGAGAGAACCGCACCGAGAGCATACAAAGCAAGTGAGTGCATCTCTTCGCCAATGCAAGCAAGTAGAACTGGCCGCGCATTAACCGGATTTTGTACAAATGCATTTGCTTCTTGTAACAAACGCTTGATGATTTCACTTACCAAGTGCTCGGTCTCAATTCCCGTGCCAGATTCAGCCCATTCATCACCAATCATGATCAGAAGTGGGACAAGAACTTCATTCCATGTATTTGTGATTCCGCGAGCAGCCATCTCAGATCGAAGTAACTCTTCAATGAAGTTCCGGTCATAAGTACGCGCTGCGCGAATGAGTGTTTCCACGAGCTCTTCACGAACTGCAACATCGGAGGTGATGGAGTTTGCCATAGCCTCAGGAGAAACGTCGCCATCAAATGCCAACGCGCGTTGGGCAGCTTCTGCTGGCGAAACTCCTGCAATGACAAGTTTGCGCATCAAAGTAAGTCGAGCGAGGTCGGAGCCGTTGTATCGACGATGTTCTCCAGAACTATGTTCCGATGGACCCAAGCCATAACGACGATCCCAGGTTCGAAGTGTTGCGGGAGCGACCCCAAGACGACGGGCAACCGCGGCAACGGTCAGAGATTCGACATCTGACTGATTAAATCGCTGGGTTTCGGCCACGAGGCAATAGTGGGGGCAGAGCCTCTCGGTCGCATGTTGAAAAGTGGGCTTCGCCACGCTTACGGGTATAGACGGTCAAGGTACTTGAACAACTTATGGCGCGATTGTATGGTTCAGCCATGTCCGAAACCTCTCGCTTACCGAAGCCGGTAGCAACCAATTGGGAATGGCAGTATGAGGGTGCTTGCCGATCCCTTCCAACTGAGATGTTCTTTCATCCAGATGGCGAGCGCGGCCCCCGCCGCAAAGCTCGTGAGAACGCTGCAAAAGCGGTCTGTGCTTCTTGTCCGGTAATCGCCGCATGTCGCGCACATGCGCTCGCTGCTCAAGAGCCTTATGGCATCTGGGGAGGTCTAACAGAGGAAGAGCGTTTGGACATCATCAGCAAGGCGCAGCGTCAACAGCGATTCTTTACTGCATAACTTCTTCGACAAGAACAAACCCCCGATTTCGTATCGGGGGTTTTTCATTTCTCGACTTTAATTCAGTGGATCGGGCGCTAATTCAGGTGACTTACGAAGACTTATGACTGCGGTTACTGCAAGTGCGCTGAAGATGACCCCCATAGAGAAGATCAAGGTTGGTTCAGGAATCTGCCAACCCGCAATGTCAGTCACGCCGACGCCAATCAGTGCTTCGATAATTAATTTGATTCCGATGTACGCAAGAATGACGCTCAATCCTTTTGATAAATATGCTAATCGTGCGAGCATCATCTCAACTAAGAAATAAAGTTGTCTCAATCCCATCATCGCAAAAGCATTTGCCATGAAAGCAATGTACTTATCTGATGTAAGCGCGACTGTCGCCGGAATCGAATCAAGCGCGAAAAGCAGGTCGGTAAAACCTAGTGCGACAAAAGCAAGGGCAAAAGTCCCCAACCCTTTGTTGCGTAACCAGGTGACCATACGATTCTCTTGCCACTCATCATCGCCGGCATCTTCGCGGACCAGTTGGTACGCGGTATAAATCAAGAGCGCACCAAAGAAGAAAAATAGCCAGACGAATCGCTCGATTGCTTCGATTGCAACAAACAGGAAGATCACTCGCAGAACCAGCGCAAAGAGGATGCCGGACAGGAGCGCTAGTTGTTGTTTCTCGCGTGGGATGTTGAGTTTGGCCAAGATGATGATGAAGACAAAGAGGTTATCGATCGATAACGGGTATTGGGTCACCCACGTTGCAAAATACTCTTCGCTCACAATGGGGTTCTGCCAGGCCATCAAGAAGAAGCCAAAAGCGACAGCAGAGGTAATATAGAAAAGCGTCCATGCGACTGATTCCCTGACCGTGGTCATACGGTTTCGACGAGCAAATGCCCACGCTAGATCTGCGCCGATGACTAAGAGTGCAACACCTGCGGTGATGGCCCAAATGGTCGCCGTGACCGGAGTCTCCATGCCTTAATCGTAAGGTGGAAGTACCAGCTTTAATCCTTCTTTGGTTGGAAGTTCTCCGGATTCTTGCGAAGTGAGATCACAGTCGTGACTGCTAGCGCGCTAATGATCACGCCGAGTGAGACATTCAGCGATGGTTTGGTGAGATGGATTCCTGCGATTTCGTGGATTCCGATGCCGTGGAACGCTTCGATGAAAAGCTTGAAGCCGATGAATCCCAAGATAATCGAGAGACCTTTGGAGAGGTAGACCAATCTTTTGAGGAGGATTCCAACGAGGAAGTAGAGCTGTCGAAGCCCCATCAAGGCAAATGCGTTGGCCATGAAGACAATGTATGGATCGCGAGTCAATCCAAAGATTGCCGGAATTGAGTCGAGAGCGAAGATCAAATCAGTCATGCCGAGAGCAATAAGAGCAAGTGCGAAATTCGAGAAACCTCGCTTACGCAAGAAGCTGATGACTCGACTCTCTTGCCATTCATTTTCACCTGGCTCTTCTTTTACCAAAGTCCAAGCGGTGTAAAGCAAGATTGCTCCGAAGAGGAAGAAGACCGCCACATAGCGCTCGATGACAGCAGCGCCAATAACGATAAATATTCCACGGAAGATAAGTGCCAAAGTGATTCCAAAGAGGAGTACCAGCTGCTCTTGTTTCTTAGCGATTTGAAGTCGAGTGAGGATGATCAAGAAGACGAAAAGATTATCGATTGATAACGAATATTCGGTTATCCAACCGGCGAGAAATTCTTTCGACGATTGTTCGCTACCCCAACTCTGCATCGAGAAACCGAAGACCAGCGCAGCAGAAACATAAATGACGGTCCAGGTCGCAGCTTCCTTAAGCGTGGTTTCTTTGTTACGCCGGATGAGCGCCCAAGCTAGATCCAAGATCAAGACGACAAAAACCGCAATGAGCGATGTTGCCCATAATTGCGAAGAAGCCATACCGGAAGAAGTCATTAGCGGATAGTAAAGAAAATCGGGCCCTAGCGCTGTGCCAGGACCCGATTTACTCCGTCAGTAATGCGTTTTAGTGACTGTGACCACCTGGTCCATGGCTATGGCCATGTCCAGCTGCTTCTTCTTTCTTATCTTCTGGAGTCTCGAAAACGAGCGCTTCAGTTGTAATGAACATTGCTGCGATTGAGGCAGCATTAGCGAGAGCGGAACGAGTCACCTTGACTGGATCGATAACGCCAGCTTTGACGAGATCGCCGTATTCATCAGATGCAGCATTGAAACCTTCATTCGGTTTCAACGTGCGAACCTTGGAGACAACAACGTATCCCTCTTGTCCCGCGTTTTCTGCGATCCAACGAAGTGGTTCTTGGCAGGCCTTTGCAACGAGACGAACGCCGACTGCAGCATCGCCTTCATAACCAAGGTCGCCATCAAGGACTGTGGCTGCATGAACGAGAGCTGCGCCACCACCAACGACGATTCCTTCTTCCACCGCTGCACGAGTTGCAGAGATTGCATCTTCGAGACGGTGCTTCTTCTCTTTCAATTCAACTTCAGTATGTGCACCAACTTTGATGACGCATACGCCACCAGAGAGTTTTGCTAGTCGCTCTTGAAGTTTCTCTTTATCCCAATCAGAGTCAACCAATTCGATCTCACGGCGGAGTTCGCCAATACGACCTTCAACATCTTTCTTGTTTCCGGCGCCATCAACGATTGTGGTGTGATCCTTTGTGATCACTACGCGGCGAGCACGGCCCAACATATCGAGTGAAATTTGATCCAACTTGAGACCAATCTCCTTGGAGATGACTTGGCCACCGGTAAGGATCGCCATATCTTGGAGCATCGCTTTACGACGATCACCAAAAGCTGGTGCTTTGACTGCCGCAGATGTGAAGACGCCGCGCATACGGTTTACGACGAGAGTGGAAAGAGCTTCACCTTCAACATCTTCAGCAATGATGAGAAGTGGCTTTCCGGACTTTGCGACCTGCTCCAAGATTGGGAGCAAATCACCGAGTGCGGAAATCTTCTCGGAAGCCAGCAAAACATAGGCATCTTCGAGGACAGTCTCCATGCGATCTTGATCCGTGACGAAATATGGAGAGATGTAGCCCTTATCGAACTGCATACCTTCAGTGAACTCGAGTTCAAGTCCAGTTGTTGATGACTCTTCTACCGTGATGACGCCATCTTTGCCGACTTTATCCATCGCTTCAGCAATGAGTTCTCCGATGTTGCGATCCTGTGCAGAAATTGTTGCGACATCTGCAATCTGGGCCTTATCGGAGATCTTCGTGGAATTTACGCGAAGCTTTTCAACAACTGATGCAACAGCTGCTTCGATACCAGCTTTAATTCCCATCGGTTGTGCGCCGGCAGCAAGGTTACGAAGACCTTCCTTCACCATTGCCTGAGCAAGAACAGTTGCGGTAGTTGTTCCATCACCAGCGACATCATTGGTCTTTTCCGCAACTTGCTTCACAAGTTGGGCGCCCATGTTTTCTGCTGGATCAGAGAGTTCGATTTCTTTCGCGATTGTGACGCCATCATTGGTGATAAGCGGAGCACCGAAAGATTTTCCAATAACAACATTACGACCCTTAGGGCCGAGAGTTACTTTGACGGTATCAGCGAGGATATTTACTCCGCGCTCCATACCGCGACGAGCGTTCTCGTCGAATTGCAGTGATTTACTCACAGTTATCGTCTCTTCTTACTTCGCGATAACTGCAAGAATGTCGCGAGCAGAGAGAACTAGATATTCCTCGCCGCCATGCTTGATTTCAGTTCCGCCGTACTTGCTATACAGAACGACATCGCCAACTTTGATATCCATTGGAACGCGGACTCCGTCATCAAAGCGTCCTGGACCTACGGCAACGACTGTGCCTTCTTGTGGCTTCTCTTTTGCGGTATCTGGAATGACAAGACCAGATGCGGTCTTCTCTTCTGCTTCGTTGATCTTAATAACGATGCGGTCTTCAAGTGGCTTAATGGCAATGGCCATCGTTGTAGCTCCTTCTTCATCGAGTACTTACGAACTAGGGGTTCAGACGATTTATCACTCTCGTCCGGCGAGTGCTAACGCCAAGCCTAGGGGCGACTATTCCCGTTCTCAAATCCACTACCTTCCCAGCCGGCTCC
>Ga0214917_10001307_pt1 | contig 32153 bp, 36 predicted proteins | sample LL_1208_BB_MetaG_FD_177983 | JGI IMG/M metagenome (GOLD analysis project Ga0214917, IMG submission 177983) | Freshwater microbial communities from Lake Lanier, Atlanta, Georgia, United States - LL_1208_BB | ecosystem: Environmental > Aquatic > Freshwater > Lake | place: USA: Georgia | collected... | reverse complement strand
AACGGGCCTGGCAGCATCAACAGAACGGTTTCAGTGAGTTCGTTCTGCTCCCCTACATCGGCGCCTCGGCACCGGCTCCCCTGCGGCAGCGGGTGGGCCGCGATCAACCCGATCCCGTTGCGATGCTCGCCCTCACGGCCCAGGCCCGCTTGCTGTTGGGCCACTGGTTCATCAACCACCAGCCCAGCTGGGTGAAGCTCGGCCTCGCCGGTGCCACCGAGGCACTGCGCTGGGGTTGCAACGACCTGGGGGGCACGTTGATGGAGGAGTCGATCACCAGCATGGCCGGGGCCCAGGGGGGCACCTGCCAGAGCGTGGAGGCCCTCGAGCAGGCTGCCCGCAGCCTGGGCCGCCCCGTGCGGCGCCGCACCACCCTCTACGGCGAGGTGGCGGCATGATCCGGCCGCTGCGGGTCACGCTGGTGATCACCACCTTGCTGCTGCTGCTGCCCTCCATCGGGCTGCGGCTGTTTCCTCGCCGCAATGCCACCGGTCTCGACCGGCTGTTGGGCACCGCCGCCTTGCTGCAGAGCTTCGCCGCCCATCCCGCCCAGGGGCCACCGCCCCTCTGGCGAGAGCGCCTGGGCGCGGAGCGCTCCCGGCAGTTGTGGGCCGTGCAGAACCGCATCTGGTGGCAATACTGGGGAGCCCATGGCGATGCCGGCGCCTACCTGGTGCTGCAGGCGCCGTCCACCATCCCCCTTCCCCCCAACGGCCTGCGGGTGGACGACCTGCTGGTGGTGGCGCCTGATCCCCTGGCGCGTCAGCTGCTGCTCGATCGTCTCCGGGTGCGGCAACGGGCCCCCCGCGGACTCGCCCAGCGCTGCGGCCAGGAGTTGAGCCAGCGCGAGGCCGTGTTCTGGACCCCGGCTGCCCTCGGCCAGATGCTTGGTCCCCTCTCGCCGCTGGTTCAGGAGCTCCAGCAGGGCTGCCTGCAGCTCCAGAGCCAGGGGCAGGCCCTGGTGTTGCACGGTGAGGCGGAGGCCACCGCTGGCCTCTGGGCCCCTGCACCGCCAGCCCTCAGCCCACCTGCACGATCACCCTTGCCCGCTGCTGATCTGCTGCAGCTTCAGGGCGATCGCCTGGCCCTGCTCAGCCGGGGCTTGCTGGCCAGCCAGCTGGTGCGGGAAGCCCTGGCGCAGCGCTACGGCCTCGGTTCGGCCCAGCAGCGCCTGCTACAGAGCGTTCCCTTTCTGCTGCGGCTCCGGGCCGTGCCGGAGGGCACCTTTCAGGCCGCCCTCGACCTGCAGCTGCAGGTGGGAGCCGACCGCAGGGGCTGGCAGGCGCTGCTGGCGCGGCTGCGCCAGGCGCTGCTGGATCAGGGGCTGGAGGAGCAGCCCGCCGCCAACCCGGTTGAGGGCAGCAGTTGGAGTCGGGATGGCAGCACCATCCTGGGGGGGTGGCGCTGGCTCAAGCCCAGCCGCAGCGGTGCCGACTCCCCGCTGCTGCTGTTTCTTGGCCCCATGCCCAGGGAGCTGCCGCCGGCACGGCTGCTGCAGGGCCAGCCCTGGCAGCTCAGCCTGCGACCCCGGGCCATGGCTGCCGTTGGCCTGTTGCCGCAGGATCTGCCGCTGCTGGTGCGTCAGGCTCAGCAGGTGCAGTTGCTCGGCCGCAGCGCCGGTGGTCGCTCGGGGGAACGGCAGAGTGCGCTGGCCGGCCGCCTGGATCTTCAGCCCTGAGCTTCCGTGGCTTCCGCGCCGACCGGGCTGGCCTCGCTGCTGGCGCGCTCCCGGCGCCGACGCTCAGCGGCCACGGTTTCCTCCAGCAGTTCTGCGGCCTGGGCCATCTTTTCCAGATTGCTGGCATAGAGGCTGAGGTCCTTGTCGACCCGCTCCTTGATCAAGCCCATGGCCTCACCGATCTCATGGGCAGCGGCACGCAGGGCCTGGGGATCGAGGGCGTCGGCGCCGCCGGCGCTCTGCAGCAGGCACAACAGACCCACGGCCACCAGCCTGGAGTAGTGAAAGTCGGGCCGTTGCACGCCAGCCAGCAGCCCTGCGATCGGGGCAGGGGCCCCTTCGCCCCGGTTGGAGAGCCAGCCCTTCACCTCGTCCAGGCTGTGGTGCCCCACGCTGCCGGTGGCGTCGCTTGCCAGTTGTCTGAGCTGCTGGGCATCAAAGCCGTTGGCGCCGCAGAGGGCGGCCAGCAGGGGCTCCCGCTGCTGTTCCGGCCGGTAGCCCTTGGTGAAGCCATCGAACACCTGGGTGAGCCCCACGGCGAACAGTCCATCGGGCTGAAACCCCTGCTGATGGCTCAGCAGATGCAGCTCCACCAGCAGCTCGTCCACCAGGCGCCGGTAGAGCGGTGCGATCACATGGGGAAAGGCTCGGTGGAAGGCCCGCTTGCTGTCGGCAACAGTGAGGCTCGCGCTCACGCTGTGGATGTCGAGGTGGGGCGACCCTAGCGCTCGCTGCGGCGTCTGCTGGCGCCCCAACCTCAGTAGGATCCGGCCAACCGCTGCTGTTCCCGTGTCGATGATCCCGATCGTGATCGAAGAGTCGGGCCGGGGCGAGCGCGCATTCGACATCTATTCCAGGTTGCTGCGCGAGCGGATCATCTTCCTGGGGGAGCCGGTCACGGCTGAGTCCGCCAATCGCATCGTGGCCCAGCTGCTGTTTCTGGAAGCGGAAGATCCCGACAAGGACATTTTCCTCTACATCAACTCTCCGGGTGGTTCCGTCTATGACGGCCTGGGCATCTTCGACACGATGCAGCACATCAAACCCGATGTGCAGACCGTGTGCGTGGGTCTGGCCGCCTCCATGGGCGCCTTCCTGCTCTGTGCCGGCGCCAAGGGCAAGCGCAGCAGCCTCACCCATTCGCGGATCATGATCCACCAGCCCCTGGGCGGTGCCCGGGGCCAGGCCAGCGACATCCGCATCCAGGCCGACGAGATCCTCTACCTCAAGAAGAAGCTCAACCAGGAGCTCTCCGACCGCACCGGCCAGCCCCTGCCCCGCATCGAGGAGGACACCGACCGCGACTTCTTCATGTCGCCCGCTGAGGCGGTGGAGTATGGCCTGATCGACAAGGTGATCGACAAGCGGCCGGTGCGCCCGGTCTGAGCCCGCCGCGATGGACCGCCGCCGCGGTGACCCGGGCCAGCGGCCCGGCGGCAAGGGTCTGCCTCCCAGCCAGCGACCCAGCAAGATCTGCCCGGTCTGTCAGCGCCCGTTCAGCTGGCGCAAGAAATGGGCCGACGTCTGGGAGCAGGTGATCTACTGCTCCGAGCGCTGCCGCAACCGCAGGGGCTCAGCTTCAGGAGGCTGAGCGGGCCAGCAGCGCCCGTTCGCTGGGTTGGCGCAGACGGCTCGCCCAGCCCAGGTGCTGCAGCAGGCGGATGAAGCGGAAGGTGGGATCCGGCAGCAGCCGAACGGCGCCGCGGCGGATCGTGATGCCCTGCCGCACTGACCCCTGGAAGGCGTGGTGCAGGTTATGCCAGCCCTCGCCGAGGGTCAGCAGTGCCACCCAGCCGTTGTTGCGGCTGGCATCACCGGTGGCGAAGGGTTGCTCGCCAAACAGGTGCGCCACCGAATTGACACTGGCCACGGCGTGATACAGCACTGTGGTGCTGAGGCAGAACGCTCCCAGCCACTGGGCGCCGCCCAGCCACCAGGAAAGCCAGGCCAGGGCCAGAGGCGGCAGCACATGCAGGCGATCGATCAGCCGCAACACCGGGTCGGCCTCGATGTCGGCCGGCAGGCTCTGGGGATGGAAGCTCTCGCCCAGAAGCCAACCGGCTTGGGACCGCCAGAACCCCTGCCAGCCCGCCCTGGGCAGCAGCGGGGTGTGGGGGTCATTGCTGGAATCCACATGGCGGTGGTGCTGCTGGTGATGGGCCTTCCACCAACTGGGCCCCATCTGCCCGGCTGAGGCCGCCAGCAGCGATCCCAGCCACCACACCAGCCGCGGCGCCTGGTAGCTGCCATGGGCGATCAGGCGGTGGTAGATCGCCGTGGTGGCCAGCATCCGCACCACGTAGAGGAAGAGCGCCCAGAGCGCGGCCGGCAGCCCCAGGCCGGTGAACAGCAGGATGCCGCAGCCCAGGTGGCACAGAATGATGAACACGGGACCCAGCCCATGGCAGAGGCGGCGCCACCGAACCGCCCCCAGGCGGACGCTTGTAATGTCGCTCAGGAGCTGGTTTCAATTCACCACGCTACGTCGGCGCCGCTGCAGATCAGCCGCACACTGCCGCTCAGCTGAGGTCTGGGGTGCTGTGATGGCGGCATCGAGCGGCTGTGAGCTGTTCCCCCTGCACGCAGCAGCGGCTGGCTGCTGATCAGACTGCAGTCCGTCAGGCTCCAACAGCGCCCCCATGAGCGACTCCCTTGTCTTCGTTCTGGCGCCGCTGGCTGCACTGCCGGAGGGTCCGGTCGCTCGTGCAGACCTTGAGGCCGCCCAGCGACTTGGCCCCAGGGGTGGTTTTGCCCTGCGCCTCTTCACCGCCGCAGATGCTGGAGCCACCGCGATCCGTTCCTTGCCGCTGGATGGCCAGCTCGATCCTGCAGCGGGTCAGCGCAAGATCTGCGATGCCGTGATCCCCCAGCTTGAGCCCCGCCTCAATGGGCTCGGCGTTTATCGCAGCACCCCCGGTTCGGAGCAGCTGGAGTGCCTCGACCGTTTTGCGCTCAGCGACGCCAACAATGAAACCTGCTGGTTTTATCCCACCCACGACGGCACCTTCCTGAGCTGGGAGCGCGCGTTGGTGCTCGCGCTGGCGCCGGGTGCCGTCGCTGCCGCCGAGGCCGCTGCACCCACCCCCTACGCGCGCAACCGGGTGTCTGTGCTGTGGAGCCTGCTGGCCGACGACGAAAGCCTCACCTGCGTTGGCATCACCTACGGAGGGCAGCGGATCGAGTGGCCTCTGCTGGACAGCGAACCTGAACCGCTGGCCACCTGGAGCCTGTTCACGGTGCAGGCCCAGGCCGCCGAGAGCCTGGTGATTGAAGACAGCCACACGGTGCTGGCCGAGGGCTGAGTGACGGCCGGGTCTGCTCCCGCTGACATCTGCTGACAGACCTGATCCCATTCGGAACAGTTGGGCCCTAGGGCTGGGCGTCTCTGCGCTTCAGCCCGACCATCACCATGACGCAACACGCTCAACCCCAGCCTCCGGGATGCGCGAGGGCCGAGGAGCAGCTGGTCGGGGCCTCGGAGGTTGATCCGCACAGCTCGCCGCAGTACGCCGCCCTGGTGCGGCGCTATCCCACCCTCAAGCGCAGCATCGCCAGCTGCCGCCGCTCAGATCTGGTTGGAGGAGCGGACGGCCGCCAGGCGGCCTGAACAGAGCCAGGCCAGGGCCGAGGCCTGAGTTCAGGCCTCGGCGGTCTGGGCGGTTGTGTTGGCCTCGCTGGAGACGTTGCCATCGTTAAGGAACGGCGAGAAGCGCTCCTTCTCCGGCACCGTGGTGAATTCGCTCACGATGGCGCGGAATTCTTCGCCATCGAGGCTTTCCTTCTCGATCAGCAGTTCCACCACCCGGTCCATGCAGGCCCGGTGCTCGGCCACCAGCTTCACCGTGTCGGCGTAGCAGCTCTGCACGATCTGGCGCACGGCGGCGTCCACGCGAGCAGCGGTGGCGTCAGAGCCATCACTGCGGGTCATCAGGTCGCGGCCGAGGAACACCTCCTGGTTGCCTGCTTCCAGCGACAGCTGGCCCACCTCGCTCATGCCGAAGCGGGTCACCATCTGCCGGGCGATCGAGGCCACCTGTTGGATGTCGCCGCCGGCGCCGGTGGTCACCTCGGCATAGCCGAACACCACATCCTCGGCGGCGCGGCCCCCCAGGGCGCCCATGATCCGGGCCCGCAGCTGGGCCCGGCTCACCAACATCTGCTCCTCATCGGGGGAGAACCAGGTGAGGCCCTGGGCCTGGCCGCGGGGGATCAGGGTCACCTTCTGCACGGGGTCGTGGGCCTTCACCAGGGTGCCCACCAGGGCATGGCCCACCTCGTGGTAGGCGATCAGGCGCTTGCTGCGGCCATCGGTGAGCGGTTTGCCCTCCATGCCGGCGATGATGCGATCCACCGCATCGTCGATCTCGGCCAGGGTGGTGGCCTCCTTGCGGCGGCGGGCGGTGAGGATCGCCGCCTCGTTCAGCAGGTTGGCCAGATCGGCGCCGGAAAAGCCAGGGGTGCGGCGGGCGATGGCCTCAAGGCTCACATCCTCGGCGAGCTTCTTGTCGCGGGCATGCACCTTGAGCACCGAGAGGCGGCCCTTGATGTCCGGCACATCCACCTGCACCTGGCGGTCGAAGCGGCCGGGCCGCAGCAGCGCGGAATCCAGCACATCGGCCCGGTTGGTGGCGGCAATGATGATGATGCCGCTGTTGCCCTCGAAGCCGTCCATTTCGGTGAGCAGCTGGTTGAGGGTCTGCTCGCGCTCGTCGTTGCCGCCGCCCACACCGGCGCCGCGCTGACGGCCCACCGCATCGATCTCGTCGATGAAGATCAGGCAGGGGCTGTTCTCCTTGGCCCGCTTGAACAGGTCGCGCACGCGGCTGGCGCCGACGCCCACGAACATCTCCACAAATTCCGAACCGGAGAGGGAGAAGAAGGGCACGCCAGCTTCACCGGCGATCGCCTTGGCCAGCAGCGTCTTGCCGGTGCCCGGAGGGCCCACCAGCAGCACACCCTTGGGGATCTTGGCGCCCACCGAGGTGAACCGCTCGGGGGTCTTGAGGAAGGTCACCACCTCCTGGAGGTCCTGCTTGGCCTCCTCCACGCCGGCAACGTCGTCGAACTTCACGCCGGTTTCCGCTTCCATCAGGAAGCGGGCCTTGGTCTTGCCGAACTGCATCGCCTGGCCAGGGCCGCCGGGCATGTTGTTGGAGCGGCGGGCCAGGAACACCAGCGCGCCGATCAGCAGCAGCGGGAATAGCAGGTTCCCCAGCAGGCCCAGGGCCGGCGGTGCCTGGCGGGGCGGATGGATGTCGAAGCTGATGCCCTGTTGCTTGAGATTGTTCACCAGCTCAGGGGCCAGGCCGGGAAGATCAACCCGCAGCCGCTGCACCCGGTTGTCGAGGTCGGGATCCACCGCCTCCACCACGGCGGTGCGGCCGCCATCGAAGATGTCCACAGCCGTCACACGCCCGGCATCGACGTAGTCGAGGAAGCGCCCGTAGCTCATCCGGGCCACGGCGGCGTTGCTGGGCGCCACGGTGGGACCACTGGGGCCGATGCGGTTGGGGCCGCTGCCGAGCACCTGCCAGCCGAGAAACAACGCCACGGCGATCGGGAGAACCCAGAGGGCAATGGTGCGCCAGCGCTGATTCATGGCTGCTTCAGGTCCGGGTCGAATTGTTTTAACAAGTGTAAAGCGAGCCCCTCACCTTCGGGAGCCGTGGCCATTGCAAGCGGGAAGCAGCCCTGCGCCAGCTTTTGGCCCCCTCAGGCCGCCTGTTGCCAGCGGGCCGGCACGGGGCTCGGCGGGGGCTCAATGCACAGCTCCTCCACCGCGATCGACTCGAGCAGTTCAGGGCCCCCCAGGCCGTGGGTCCAGATTTCCACCACGGAGGCCGGGGGGGCGAGAAAGCTCAGCAGCTCAAAGGGAAACACCACCCGTTCCAGGAAGAATTCCTCGGGGCCAAGGCAACGCACGATCACCATCCGATCGGTGCCGTTGCGGTAGCCGCAGGAGAGCTGGGCCAAGGGTGTGGGCGTGCAGGGCTTCCTATCAAGCCACTGCCGCGGCTGCTGAAGTGTGGCCAATGCAACTCTTTGCTCGGGCTGGCCAGCCAATCGCCGCTTTCTTAAGCATCTCTTCTGATCTTCGGTGGGGGGTCAGAGGCTGCGCAGGGCCGTGATCGGATCGAGGCGGGCGGCGCGGCGGGCCGGCAACACGCCGAAGATCAGGCCGATCGAGCCCGACAGTCCCACGGTGATCAGCACGCTGCCGGTGCCGATCGCCGCCGGCAGAGGAGTGAAGGCCGCCACCGCCGCCACGGCCGAGAGCCCCAGGGCGCTGCCGATCACCCCACCGAGGCTGGAGAGCACCAGGGCCTCCACCAGGAACTGGGCCAGCACATCGCTGCTGCGGGCCCCCACGGCCTTGCGCAAGCCGATCTCGGAGGTGCGTTCACTCACCGACACCAGCATGATGTTCATGATGCCGATGCCTCCCACCAGCAGGGAGATGGCGCCGATGGCAGCCAGCATCAAGGTGAGGCCGCCGGTGATCGTGCCCACGATCGAGAGGGCATCCTTCTGCGAGCGCACGGCGAAGTCGTCTTCCCGCAGGATCTTGTGGCGCTGGCGCAGCAGGTTGGTGATCTGGAACTTCGCCGCCCCGGTGCTGGCCTCGTCCTTCGCTTCCACACTGATGAAATTCAGGCTCACCCCATAGGTGGGGTCGCGGCCGGAGAGCTTGCTCACCATCGTGGAGAGGGGGATGTAGGCGGCTTCGTCCTGGTTCTGGCCGAACACCGCTCCCTTGGGGGCCATCACCCCGATCACCTCGAAGCTCTGATCGCGGATGCGCAGAGTCCTGCCGATCGCCGAGCCCACGGGCAGCAGCTTGGTGCGCAGGTCTGGACCGATCACCACCACATTGCGGGCGGACTGCAGGTCGCGTTGATCGATGAAGCGCCCCTGGGCCACATCAAAGCGGCGCACGCTGATGAACTCGGGGGTGATGCCGGAAATGCTGGTGCTGGCGCTCTTGGAACCGGCCTGCAGCACGGCGCTGAGCGTGATCTGGGGCACCACACGCCTCACGCTGGGCACCTGTTCGGCGATGGCCTGGGCGTCCTCGAGCACGAGGGTCTTGGGGAAGTCGATCCCCTGGCGCCGGGTGTCGTTGTTGCCCGGCACCACGAACAGCACGTTGGCACCGAGGGTGTTGAGCTGTCCTTCCGCCAGGTTCTGGGCCCCCTTGCCCACCCCCACCAGGGTGATCACGGAGGCATTGCCGATCACGATGCCGAGCATTGTGAGCAGGCTGCGCAGGCGGTTGGCCTTGAGGGTGTTGAGGGCCATCCCCACGGTTTCGCGCAGGGGCAGCTTTGAGGCCATGGGGATCAGCGTGCGGGAACGGTGTGGTTGCGCGCACCGCGATGCACCACACCCTCGCGCACCTCGAGGGTCACCAGGTCGCCGTGGCGCAGATCGGCCATGGCGTTGGCCACCCCCACGATCACAGGCACCCCCAGCTCGCGGGCCAGGCTGGCGGCATGGCTGTCAGCCCCTCCGGCCTCCGCAATCACACCGCGGGCCTTGCGCACCGCATCGAGGTAGTCGGGCGTGGACTCCTTCACCACCAGAATCTCGCCGTTCTGCAGCTGCCTGGCCTCCTCGGCGCTGGCCGCCAGCCGCACCCGGCCGCTCACGGATCCATCGCCGATGCCCAGCCCTCGGCCGAGTACGCCGCACACGATGCCCACCTTCACCAGATCGGTGGAACCACTCACCCCGGGGAGGGTGCCGGCGGTCTGCACCACCAGATCCCCTTCCTTGAGAACACCCATCTCCTGGGCCAGACCCATGGCGATGGTGAAGGTGCTGGTGGCGGAGCTCTCCTGCTGCACCAGCAGTGGGTTCACGCCCCACACCAGCTGCATGCGCCGGGCCACATCCACCTCGCTGGTGATGGCGAGAATCGGGGTGGAGGGGCGGAACTTGCTCACGTTGCGGGCAGTGGCGCCGCTCTTGGTGAGGGTGAGGATGGCCGAGGCCTCCAGCTGGCGGGCGATGGAGCTCACCGCTTCGCTGATGGCGTTTGGGATCGTTGAGGCCAGCTGGCTGGTTTCCCCGCGGCGGGGGTAGTCGCGCTCGATCCGGCGCGCGATCTGGCTCATGGTGGCCACGGCCTCCACGGGGTAGTCGCCCACGGCGCTCTCGTTGGAGAGCATCACGGCATCGGTGCCATCGAGGATGGCGTTGGCCACATCACTCACCTCAGCGCGGGTGGGTCGCGGGCAGCTCACCATCGAATCCAGCATCTGGGTGGCGGTGATCACGGGAATGCCAAGGGCATTGCACTTGCGGATCAGCTCCTTCTGGAGCAGGGGCACCTCCTCGGCGGGCATCTCCACCCCCAGGTCGCCGCGGGCCACCATCACCCCATCGCAGAGGGGGAGGATGGCATCGATCTGATCAATGGCCTCGAACTTTTCGATCTTGGCCACCACCGGGGTGCTGTGGCCGTGGCTGGCGATCAGGGCCTTGATCTCCTCCATGTCGGAGGGGTTGCGCACAAAGCTCAGGGCCACCCAGTCGACCCCCTGTTTGAGCCCGAAGGCCAGGTCGATGCGGTCCTTGTCGGTGAGGGCGCGGATGGAGAGCTGAACGTCGGGGAAATTCACCCCCTTGTTGTTGGAGAGCACCCCACCAACAGTCACCGTGCAGTAGAGGGTCTGGTCGCTTCGGTCGACCCGATCGACCACCATCTCCACCCGGCCGTCATCCAGCAGGATGCGGCTGCCGGGAGTCACCTCCTCCGCCAGCTTGTCGTAGGTGACGGTGGCGATCTCCTGGCAGCAGGCCACATCCCGGGAGGTGAGCGTGAAGCGATCACCCTTGGCCACGGTGATCGGACCATCCTTGAAGCGCCCCAGGCGGATCTTCGGGCCCTGCAGGTCCTGCAGGATGCCCACGTGGATGCCCAGCTCCTCACCCACCTGCCGGATCGTGGCGATCCGCGCGGCGTGCTCGCTGTGGTCGCCGTGGGAGAAGTTGAGCCGGAAGGTGGTGGCACCGGCCTCGATCAAGGCGCGCAGCTGTTGAGGCGATTCGGTGGCAGGGCCGATGGTGGCCACGATCTTGGTGCGACGCGTGAGATCGGGCAGGGCCATTCGGCAGGGCCAAAGTTGTTGGTGACACTATCATCGGAGCCCTCCAGCCCTGTCGCGCCAATGGATCTCAATGCGTATCAACAGGGGGCGCGGCGCACGGCTCGCTATCCGCAGGTGGGTGCCAACCCCATCTATCCAACCCTGGGCCTCTGCGGAGAGGCCGGTGAGGTGGCCGACAAGGTGAAAAAGGTGTTGCGGGATCAGGGCGGTGTGTTTTCCGCTGAGCAGCGGGACGCCATCAAGCTGGAGCTGGGTGATGTGCTCTGGTATGTGGCCCAACTGGCCAGTGAGCTGGACCTCGACCTGGAGACGATCGGCCAGGCGAATCTCGACAAGCTGGCCAGCCGCGCCGCCCGTAACGTGATCGCCGGTAGTGGCGACCACAGGTGAAACGGATACTGCTGTCGGCGCTGCTCAGCTTGGGGCTGCAGCTGATGGCCCTGCTCGGCGCCCCCCAGGCGGTTCTGGCGGCCAATCTGGTGGTGAGCAACGTGAGCCTGGAGCCTTGCCCCGCCGCCGACATCGGCGCCCAGCCCCAGCTGCGGCGGCCCAGTGGTGCCAGTTGCTACGTGCTGCGCGGCAGCGTGACCAACCCCAGCCGCAAGCCATCGGTGGACACCGATGTGTTCGCCCAGATCCTCGATGCCAGCGGGGAGCCTGTGCTGCAGAACCGCTCCAGGGTTGGTTCCATCGGCGATGTGCCGCCAGGCGATTCGAGCTTCGCGTTGCGGCTGGCGGTGCCGGCAGGCACGCCGGGCCCCTTCAGCTTCTCCAACGTGAAGGCCCGCGGCTTCAACGCCCCGGTGCGCACCCGCGCCGGCTCCTTCGACGACCTCCTGCCCCTGGAACAGGACGTGGCTGGCGGCTGAGCCAACTAGGCGACTCGGCGCCCAGGGACTTGATGGTTGGGTCCAGGGAGTGCCAAAGGGGTGGGCTGAGGGGACCATGGGGTGGGCCCCGAAACCCTCTCGTTGGCAATGGCTAAGTCTTAGCTAAGTCCGATGGGCCACCCTTCGATCACAGGGGGGCTGGCGTATCAGAAGCTCGGCCAGCAGCACCAGGCCAGCGGAATCGGGCCCGCGGAACCGGGGCCAGCAGCACCGAGGCCAGCGCACCCCTGGGGCGGCGGGAGGCTCGCTCCCCGCACGGGGAGCTCAAAGGAAGGATGGATAGAACAGGGTGCGGCTCTGTTCCAGCAGGCTCTGGAGCAGCTGCAGGGCCAGAAAGGCCACGATCGCGGAGAGGTCGAGGCCGCCCAGGGGCGGGATCAAGCCCCGGAAGGCATTGAGGTAGGGGTCGGTGATGGCGCTCACGGTTGACAGCAGCGGATTGCCCCAGTCGAGATTGGGAAACCAGCTGAGCAGCACCCGCACCAGCAGGATCACCGTGTAGATCGAGAGGGTCTGAATCAGAACGCCGATCAGGTCGCCGATGAGGGAGGCCATGAACCCAGATGTAGTGAGCGCAACTCTATTCAGGCCAGCCCATCAGGCTGCCTCACCCCAGGCCTGGTCGCCGGAGAGCTGCTGGGGAGCGAGGGCTGCCTCCGCTGGATCCGTGGCGGGGGAAGCGGCAGAAGCAGCGGTAGCAGCAGCGGCGCCCTTGCCGCTGTTGCGGGCTGCCACCAGCTCATCGGTGCTCACCGCAAAGGTGCGATGGAACTTCTCGCTCAGGCTCAGCCAGTAGGAGCGTCCCTCGCTCTGGCGCTTGCGCTCGATGAAGTTCTGCGCCAGCAGCTCCTTGATGTGGTCGTAGGCCCCGGAGCCGCGCAGCTCCACAAGGTCCGACTGCAGGATGCGTTTCTTCAGGGCGATGGTGGCCAGGGTGCGCAGGGCGGCGGTGGATAGGTCCACCGGCAGCAGGTTCTGCACCAGATCCCCCAGACCGTCGCGCAGCTGGAGGCTGTAGCGCTGCCCCTCCTGGCGGATCTCCAGGGCTGTGTCGCGGTGGGCGTAATCGGCCATCAGGGTGATCAGCCCCAGCTCCGCCTGATCGCGGCTGATGGCGGCGATCTCGGCCAGTTCCCCCAGGCTCAGGGCGCGGCCCTTGAGGTAGAGGATCGCCTCGATCCGGGCCGGCAGGGAGAGATCACCAGCTGACCCAGCCCGGCCTGCTCCTGGCTGCTCCGGCGTGCCGGTGGTTGCGTCGTGTCCCTTGCTGGACATGACCCTGCTCCAGCTGCGCACTGGTGGCAAGTTATCCCACGCCCACGCCGCCGGCCACCGCCCCCAGGAACAGGCCGTAGGCGGGATTTTCGGTCTCGTTCTGGTATTGGTAGCCGAGGCCGTCGAGGAAGGTCTGCCAGTCGTCCAGCTCTGCTGGCGGCACCTGGACTCCCACCACGATGCGCCCCACGTCGGCGCCGTGGTTGCGGTAGTGAAAGATGCTGATGTTCCAATCGGGATGGAGGCTGGCCAGGAAGCGCATCAGCGCCCCTGGCCGCTCGGGAAATTCGAAGCGGTAGAGCAGCTCCTGGCCCTGGCTGGCGGCGTCGCCGGCGCTCACGGGCAGGCGGCCCCCCACCATGTGGCGCAGGTGCAGTTTTGCCAGCTCGTTGTTGGAGAGGTCCAGGCAGGGAAAGCCCGCCTGCTGCACATCGGTGATCAGCTGCTGTTCATCGGCGGAACCACTGGTCTGCACCCCCACAAAGATGTGGGCGCGGCTGGGATCGGCCAGGCGATAGCTGAACTCCGTGAGGCTGCGATTGCCCAGCAGGGTGCAGAACCGCCGCAGGCTGCCGGCCTGTTCCGGGATCTCCACCGCCAGCATGGCCTCGCGGTCTTCGCTGATCTCCGTGCGCTCGGCCACGAAGCGCAGCCGATCAAAATTCATATTGGCGCCGCAGGCCACCGCCACCAAGGTCTTGCCCTGCAGACCCCGCCGGCCCACATCCGCCTTCAGTCCGGCCACCGCCAGGGCACCGGCCGGTTCCAGGATTGAACGGGTGTCTTCGAACACGTCTTTGATCGCCGCGCAGATGGCGTCGGTGTCCACGGTCACCATGGAATCCACCACCTGGCGGGCAATGGAGAAGGTCTGCTCCCCCACCTGCCGCACCGCCACGCCATCGGCGAACAGCCCCACCTGCTCCAGGGTCACCCGTTCCCCGAGCGCCAGGGAGCGGGTCATGGCATCGGCATCCACCGGCTCCACGCCGATCACCTCCACCTGGGGCCACAGACTCTTCACATAGGCGCCGATGCCGGCGATCAGGCCGCCACCGCCCACGGCCACGTAGATGGCATCGGGTGGATCCGAGCACTGGCGCAGGATCTCCAGGGCGATGGTGCCCTGACCGGCGATCACCTCCGGGTCGTCGAAGGGGTGGATGAAGGTGAGGCCCCGCTCCGCCGCCAGCCGGGAGGCCTCGGCGCAGGCGGCGTCGTAGTTGTCGCCGTGCAACACCACCTCAGCGCCGCGGGCGGCCACCGCCCGCACCTTCATCTCCGGCGTGGTCACCGGCATCACGATCACCGCCCGGCAACCCAGCCGCTGGGCCCCCAGCGCCACCCCCTGGGCATGGTTGCCGGCGCTGGCGGCGATCACGCCCCGCTCCAGTTCCGCCGGCGCCAGGCCCACCATCTTGTTGTAGGCCCCCCGCAACTTGAAGCTGAACACCGGCTGCAGGTCCTCCCGCTTCAGCAGCACCGTGTTGCCCAGCCGTCGCGAGAGGTTGGGTGCCGCATCCAGGGGCGATTCGATCGCCACGTCGTACACCCGCGCCCGCAGGATGCGCTGCAGCAGATCCGGGCAGCTGGCAGCAGGGGAGGCGCTCGTCAGGCTGGAGCTGGTGGCGGAGGCATCGGTCATCGTTCCAGTGTGGCAACCCCCTGAAGCGCAGAGCTGCGCCGGCCTGCAGCCGCCCGGCGGACGCCAGTCACCAGGCGGCGGTGCGTAGATTGCCCTTCCATACAGGCGCAGGACAGCGGGCATGCATCTCAGCGAGCTGAGTCATCCGAACCAGCTGCACGGCCTGAGCACCGCTGAGCTCGAGGGCATTGCTCGCCAGATCCGCGAGCGCCATCTGGAGGTGGTGAGCACCAGTGGCGGCCACCTCGGCCCCGGCCTCGGGGTGGTGGAACTCACCCTCGCCCTGTATCAAACCCTCGACCTCGACCACGACCGGGTGGTGTGGGATGTCGGCCACCAGGCCTATCCCCACAAGCTGATCACCGGCCGCTACAACCAGTTCCACACCCTGCGCCAGAAGGATGGGGTGGCGGGCTATCTGAAGCGCTGCGAGAGCCCGTTCGACCACTTCGGTGCCGGCCACGCCAGCACCTCGATCTCAGCCGCCCTGGGCATGGCCCTGGCCCGGGATCAGCGCCATGAGCACTTCAAGTGCGTGGCGGTGATCGGCGATGGCTCCCTCACCGGTGGCATGGCCCTGGAGGCCATCAACCACGCCGGCCACCTGCCCAAAACCAGGCTGCTGGTGGTGCTGAACGACAATGACATGTCGATCAGCCCGCCGGTGGGAGCGCTCTCCACCCACCTCAACCGCATGCGGCACAGCAAGCCGCTGCAGTTCCTGCAGGACAACGCCGAGGAGGCGATCAAGCACCTGCCCTTCATGCATGGTGAGCTGCCCACCGAACTGAAGAACCTCAAGGAGAGCATGAAGCGCCTGGCGGTGCCCAAGCTCGGCGCCGTGTTCGAGGAGCTGGGTTTCACCTACATGGGTCCGGTGGATGGCCACGACATCGCCGCCATGGTGAAGGTGTTCCAGCAGGCCCACGAGCACGAGGGGCCGGTGCTGGTGCATGTGGCCACCACCAAGGGCAAGGGCTACGCCTACGCCGAGGCCGATCAGGTGGGCTACCACGCCCAGAGCGCCTTCGATCTGGCCACCGGCAAGGCCTACCCCTCCAGCAAGCCCAAGCCGCCCAGTTACAGCAAGGTGTTCGGCCAGACCCTGGTGAAGATCTGCGAGCAGGATCCCCGCGTGGTGGGCATCACCGCCGCCATGGCCACCGGCACCGGGCTGGATCTGCTGGAGAAGGCACGGCCCCAGCAATATTTCGATGTGGGCATCGCCGAGCAGCACGCCGTCACCATGGCCGCCGGCATGGCCTGTGAGGGCCTGCGGCCGGTGTGTGCGATCTACAGCACCTTCCTGCAGCGGGCCTACGACCAGCTGATCCACGATGTGGGCATTCAGAACCTGCCGGTCACCTTCGTGCTGGACCGGGCCGGGATCGTGGGGGCCGATGGCCCCACCCACCAGGGGCAATACGACATCAGCTACCTGCGCTGTGTGCCCAACTTCACGGTGATGGCCCCCAAGGACGAGGCCGAACTGCAGCGGATGTTGATCACCTGCCTGCAGCACAACGGTCCCACCGCCCTGCGCATTCCCCGTGGTGAGGGTGAGGGCGTGCCCCTGATGGAGGAGGGCTGGGAGCCCCTGGAGATCGGCCGCGGTGAGCTGCTGGCCGATGGCGACGACCTGCTGATCGTGGCCTACGGCGCCATGGTGGCGCCTGCCATGGCCACCGCCGGATTGCTGCAGGAGCAGGGAGTCCGGGCGGCGGTGATCAATGGGCGTTTCCTGCGTCCGCTGGATGAGGCCCTGATTCTTCCCATGGCCCAGCGCATCGGCCGGGTGGTCACGATGGAGGAGGGTTGCCTGGCCGGCGGCTTCGGAGCCGCCGTGGTGGAGGCCCTCAACGACCACGATGTGCTCGTGCCCGTCCAGCGCATCGGCATCCCCGACGTGCTGGTGGATCACGCCAGCCCCGATCAGAGCAAGCATGCCCTCGGCCTGACGCCACCCCAGATGGCCGACCGCATCCTGGAGCGCTTCCCCACCCTGCAGCGTCAGCCCCTGGGTGTGTGAGGTTCTGATCGTCGGCAGTGGCCCCGCCGGCGCTGAGCTGGCCCGGTTGCTGGCCCAGGCGGGGCGGCAGGTGCTGCTGGTGGATGCGCTGCCGGATCTGCGGCGGGCGGCCTTCAGCAGCGCGGCCCTGCCGCTGGAGGCGGTGAAGCGCTTTGGCCTTCCAGATTCCGTGGTGGGGAGCGTCTGGAGGCGATGGCAGCTGCTCGGGCCGGCTGCCGGCCGCCGGGAGTGGGCCAGCGACTCCCCGGAGCCGCTGGGGGCCGTGCTGGATTTCGGGGCCCTGCGCCAGTGGCTGGCCCAGCGGGCCTGCGCAGCGGGCGCCCGGCTGGAGCTGGGCTGGCGGGCTGTTGCGTGTGAGCAGCACCCTGCCGAGGTGCGCACCCTCCTGCGCTCCCCCACGGGCGAGCAGCGCTGGATCCGCAGCCAGTGGGTGGTGGATGCCACCGGGCAGCAGCGGGCCCTGATCGGTGATCCTGAGCCTGCCCATGGGCCCCTGGTGCGGGGCCTGGGGGTGGAGTGGCTGCTGCAGGTGGATCCAGGCCGCTGGCAGCCCTGGGCCGATCGGCTCAGCTTTCTGCTGGGCAGCGATTGGGTGGCCCAGGGCTATGGCTGGGTGTTCCCGATGCAGCCGGGCCTGCTCAAGGTGGGCGTCTGCCGGCTGATCGATCCTGAGCGGCCGCAGCCACCACTGCACCAGCTGCTCCAGCCCGCCCTGAAACGGTTGAATCTCCAGGGGGCGGCTGTGCTGGATCGCCACGGCGGGCTGATCCGCAGCACGGTGAGGCGGCGTGAACTCCATCGCCAGGGCCGGCTGCTGGGGCTGGGGGATGCCGTGAGCACCGCCAACCTGCTGGGGGGTGAGGGCATTCGCCATGCGCTGGCCAGCAGCCACGTGCTGGCGCCGCTGCTGCTGGCGGCACTCCAACGGGAACCCGGGGCCCTGGATCGCTATCCGGGCCAGCTCAGGCGAGCCCTGGGCTGGCGCTGGAACCTCAGCGGGCGCCTGGCCCGTCGCACCTGGCTGGGTTTGCGCACCCCAGAGGCCGACCGGCGCCTGGAACAACTGCTGCTGGGCCTGGAAGCCACCGCCAGCGCCGCTGACCTCTCGGCCCTGTTGTTCGACTACCGCTTTGAGCGCTATGGGCTGCGGGTGCTGCCCTACCTGCTGGGCTGGCGCTGAAACGCAAAAGCCGGCCCCTCAGGGGCCGGCCCAGGCTGGAGCTGAGTGGCCCCGATCAGACCACGCCGCGGGCGGCGAGGCCGAGGATGGCGCCCATGCCGAGGATGTGGCCGAGGGAGGTGGTGGCCAGCAGCGAGGCGTGGCTCAGGCCACCGAACATCGCGGGGTTGGGCAGCTGGGCCCCTTCATTGGGGTGCTTGATGGTGGCCTTGCCGATGCCGATGGCGATCACGTTGCAGACGATCATCACCAGCGCCACCTTGGGCGACCAGGAGACAGAGGCGGGGGCGATGGCCAGCAGGGGAGCGATCATCGAGGGCTTCCGATGTTTTGCGACGCCCCATCTTCTGGGCGCCGCACCTTCACCAGCACCCCTCCTTAAGACTTGTTCATCGCCTGTTGATCGCTCCCCGGGATTGGATTGCTCTGCTGGGGCAGCGTGAATCCGAGCAGCACCAGCAGGTTGCTGAGGGTAAGCAGGGATTCGGCGCCGCCGTGCAGCAGATCCACATCGGCCAGCTGGCGCCCGTAGTGCAGCTGGGCCACCAGGGCGGCAGCAATGGTGACGGCCACGAACACCAGGGTGAAGGCGAAGCCGATCAGGGCGAGCCGGGGTACACGGCGGGATCGCCAGGCCCACCACAGGAAGGTCAGATAGGGCAGCAACGACAGCGAAAAGAGTGGGGCGGGATCGAACGCCGCCAACGCCTCCAGCAGGGCCATGGCGCTCATGGCTGCTGATGGCTCTGGGCCAGGCTCTGGCGCCAGAGATTCCAGGCCGCCAGGGCCATGGTGAGATTGCCGGCGGCCGTTGTGCCCGCCTGCACCACCACCAGCCCCTTGAGCTCCGCGGCGTTGTCGAACAGATGCCAGGTGCAGGCGCACATCGCACTCACCAGGGCAGGCAACATCGCCAGCGACAGCCAGCTCCAGGCCCGCTCACCCCGCTGCTGGCCCCAGCGCTGGATGGCGACCATGGCCAGGGCCCACTCGAGCACCGAGGTGATGTGGATCCACCAGGTGGGCAGGGACAGGGCGTGCATGCCTTGTTTTAGTCGATGCCTCGGGCGCGCTGAGGCCCGTTGGCGCCGTCACGGGGCATGATGGAGCCGGAGCGGCATGTCACGATGCCGTTGCCCCCGGGCAGGGGCTCAGGGTGGTGGTTCATCTGGAGTCCTTCCAAGCTTTTCTGCGGCGGCGCTGCAACCGGTGTCGAGCGCCTTCAGATCGGCCGCCTTCAGATCGGCACGAAACTGTCCCGGCGGTGGAAGTCGGCCTCCGGGCCGGTGTGTTGGATGGCCCAGTAGCTGCAGGCACCGCCCCGCTGTTGCAGCACGGCCGTGAGGCTCAGCTCCATCCCCGTGGCGTTGGCTCGCTGTTCCAGCAAGGGCTGGAGCGGCAGGGTGAAGGCCACCTCCAGCCGGTTCTCACCGCGTTGCGCTGTCCAGGGCAATGCGGTGATGGCGCTCTCGGGCCGCAGGCCGTTGCGGTAGCCGTTGAGCCGATACAGGTTCCAATCCCCTGCCGGGGAGAGGTTGCATTCCCAGTAGCCGCTGTCGCCGCTGCAGGCGAGAAAGGCCTCGAAGCAGGTGGTCTGCCAGAGGCCATCACGGCGCTCGGGCTGCCCTGAACGGGCAGGGGGGATGGCCAGCTGCTGCAGCGGACCCTGCAGCTCGTAGCGGATGGCGAGCTGATCGTGGTGCAGCTCCACCGAGGCCTCCAGCCGCAGGTCCGCCGGGGCCGTGTCGGGGCTGAAGGGCCGCAGGTCAATGCGCCGCGCCATGGTCAGGCCGCCACGGGGAGCTGGGGCTGCAGCTGTTGCACGACCGCCCGCAACTGCTGCTCCTGGGCCTCGATGCTGGCGGTGAGCTGGAATTGCACCAGGGCGCGCTGCAGATTGTGCTCGGGATGGGCGGCCTTGAAATAGGTGTTGCCGGCCAGATGGTCGGTGAAGAACCGCAGGCCCAGTTCAAAACTGATCAGCCGTGCCGCATCCACGATGTAGGCCATGTCGGCCGCGGTGAGGAAATGCCTGGCCACCGAGACATAGCCCGTGAGGATCGCTTCAGCCAGGTCGATGTCGAAGTGCACCGCGTCGATGTCGCTGGTTTCCTCCCCCAGGGGATTGCAGCAGGAGCGCAGGCAATCGCCGATGTCGTAGTGCACCAGGCCGGGTTTGATGGTGTCGAGGTCGACAAGGGCCACGGCCTGGCCGCTGTTGATGTCGAGCATCACGTTGTTGATCTTGGGATCCCCATGGATCGGCCGCAGGCTGAGCTCGCCTCGCTGTTTGGCCTCTTCCAGCACGGAGGCCAGGCCCTCCCGCTCGCGAATGAAGGCAATGCAGCGATCAGTGCCCGCACTGGCGGGCAGGGGGCTCTTCACCAGTGCCCGGTGGTAGACCTCCAGGTAGCGGGGAGTGATGTGGAATCCCTCCAGGGTGTCGGCCAGCTGGTCGGGCGGCAGATCACTGATCAGATGGTGAAACAGGCCAAGGCCGTAGCCCAGTTCCCGCGCCTGGGGAATCCCCTCGATCACGTCCACGGAACGGGCCTGCTCCACAAAGGTGATCGTGCGCCAGAAGCCGCCCTGCTGGCATTGGAACCAGGGGTGCTCACCGTGGCGCGTGCCCACCACCTGGGGCAGTTCCCAGCGACGGCCCTGCAGTTCCGCAGGATTGGCCCGCAGCTTCGCCTGCACGTGGCGGTTGAGCACCAGCAGGTTGCCCATCACCTGCTGCGGTTGGCGAAACACCGCCGTGTTCAACCGCTGCATCACAAAATTCTGGCCGGCGGCCCGCACCAGATGGGTGTCATTCACATTGCCGCTGCCGAGCGGCTGGATCGATTCGATCGTCTCGGGGTCGTGGAAGGCCGCCGCCACCTGGGCCAGCACCTGGCTGTCGTGGTCGAGGGTCTGGTTCACGGCCGCTCCATCGCGCTGGTGTCGCAGCGTGTCACGACTGAGACCGTTTGCGGTGCCGCCGCAGGCCAGCCCCGCGACAGGCCAGCCATGCCGGTGATCAGCTTCAGGCGAGCTCAGCGGCGGCGCTACAGGGTCAGGTCTCAAGCTGTGTTAGCGTGAGATCGATTCAAAGGCTTCTCTTCCCCACGTTCTCCTCTTTTCCTGGGGTGGTCCGCGCGAAGGAGCGATCTGCGAGTCGGTTCATAGTTAACGGTTCATGACGATTTACGTAGGCAATCTGTCCTTCGATGCCGAAGTGGCAGACCTCGAGCACCTGTTCTCCGAATACGGACAGGTGAGCAAGTGCAGCCTCCCCCTCGATCGGGAAACCGGTCGCAAGCGTGGCTTCGCTTTTGTGGAGATGGCCAACGAAGCCGATGAGGCCAAGGCCATCAACGATCTCCAGGATGTGGAGTGGATGGGCCGCAGCATCCGTGTCAACAAAGCCGAGCCCCGCACCGGTGGTGGCGGCGGCGGCGGCGGCGGTGGTCGTGGCGGCTACGGCGGCGGTGGCGGCGGCTACGGCGGTGGCGGCGGCAACCGCTGGTGAGAGCTGGGACTTAACCCATCATCTGCAGCCGCTCCCTTTGGGGGCGGCTTTTTTTATGGTGACCAGGCGGGGATGCGACGGGCCAGCTTCAGGCCGGGCCCTGCTCCAGCTCGATTTCCCGGCGCAGTTGATGGCGGATGTGATCGGGCGATTTGTATTGCCGGGGCAGGCAGTGGTGCAGGGTTTGCAGCCGGCTCCAGCAGAGGGTTTTCTCGATGCCGGAGCTGGAGCGGCCCTCCAGCAGCAGCTGCTTGAGGGCCTTGCGATAGAGGAAGTATTTCGCCTCCAGTTCGCCGATGGTGAGGCCGTTGGTCTCGGACATGTTCAGGCGCGCGCAGGAGGGTAGGCCGAGGAACGCATCTCACCGGCTTGAGTCGGCGGTCTCCGCGAGTCCAACCTACGCGAGCCGAGGTCTGCTCCGATGGGTTGGAGGCGTGATGGCAGCTGCCGGTTGATGCGGTTGTGGCTAGGCCTGGGGTGTCCCATCGGGTCTCCCCCATGTCGAAAGCTCAGCTGACTGCCTTCGTGGCGAAGGTGGAGGCCGATCCCGCCCTCAAGGCGCTGGTGGTGGCGGCCCTCTCACCCCAGGACGTGGTGGAGATCGCCCACGCCCGGGGCAACACTTTCACCGCGGCCACCTGGTCTCGCCACCTGCGCGGCTGATGGATACCGACACCGCGCTGCCGATAGCCGCCGGAGTGGTGCTGGCCCTGCTGATCGTGGTGGGGTCGGTGGTGGTGGTGCTGCGGCCCAGCGACACCAATCCACCCGGCAAGCCCTGACAGAACGCCGGGGGCGCCAGCAAGGGTGAGGTGGCTAGCTGCTGATCTGGCACCGGCCATTGGCTGCGGCGCTGCACTGGCGCTTCGATCCGGGCGCTGCGGATCATCAGTGAATCGGGAGTTGGATCAACGCTGCCTGGAACTGGCCGTCGCGGACCTGCGGGAGCTTCAACCCCTGCAGCGCCTGCGGGCCCTGGCTCAGTTCCGTGCCATTGATGGCGAGCTGGCTCTGCGGCTGCAACTGGAGCTCGCCTACTGGATCGATTGATCGCCCCGGCGGCCCCCGGCCGTCTCAGACCCCTTTGCCCAGCAGCAGGTCGCGGGCGCCGTTCACCAACTGCATGGTGTTGTGCAGACCACCACGATCCGGGTGGTGTTCCGCAGCTGCCAGTTTCCAGGCCTTTGCCACGTCGGCTTCCGTCAGTCGACCGGAGAGGGGCAGCTGCAGCCGCTGCCGAGCGACGATCGCCTCCAGATCAGGGTGCTTGCCCAGGGGCCCCCAATCGGCCTTGCTGAGGCCGGGGTTGCGCTTCTTCGCTCCCTTGCGCTTGCCGCCCTTGGCGCTGCCTGCGCCGAGCCCCTTGCCACCAAACCCCTTGGCGGGTTCAATTTCAGGCTGCTGCGACGGCGCTGGTTCTCGCCGTCGCGTGGTGATCAGCGCGTGCTGCAGCTTGGGCATGGCTGGATCGGGAGGTCTCCATAGCCTCCCGCATGGCGTGCCAGATCCCCTGTCGTCAATCCTGGGGCGCGCGGTGTTCGGGGTGCTGGCGCAGATACTCCGCCACGGCTATCGGGCGGCGCTGGTTGTAGCCCACTGGCAGCCACACATCGCCCGCTTCGGTGAGCACATGCACCTGCCAGTGATAGAAGGCGCGGTAGGCGTTCGGGTCCGCCTTGAGCAGCGCTGCGTAGGCCAGCACGGCGCGGCCGTAATGGGCGCTGTTGTTGTATCCCCACAGCCCTCTGCGGATCTCCTTCAAGCCACCACGGCGCACCAGGTAGCGGGCGGCAGCGTGGATGGCATCGCGGGGGTTGCGGATGTCTCCCCCTGCACCGATGCCCGGCTCGGCCCAGGTGCTGGGCAGGAACTGCATCGGCCCGTGGGCATTGGCCACCGACACCCCATCGATCCGGCCCATGGCGCTCTCCACCAGGTTCACGGCCGCCAGCACCTCCCAGGGGATGCCGGTGGCGGCTGAAGCCTCGCGGTAGTGGCGCAGCAACTGCTCCGCCGGTGCCGGCGGCTGGATGCGCCATGCCGGCAGTTGCTGAATCGGGTGCCTGCCGCGCCGCATGGCCAGGAATTCACGGCGCGCCGTGAGCTGCAGCTCCAGCACAGGCCGCCAGCGCGCTGGAAGCAGCTGGCCCACGGCGCTGGCCATGGCTGGCTGCTGTGCCAGCACGCGGTAGAGCACCTGTTGCTGGTGGGCCAGTTCCGGCAGGCGCTGCTCCGGGGTGGCCGGGTTGCGCAACGTCTGCTCCAGCAGCACCAGCAGTTCCGCCAGCTCCTTGGCTTGCCGCGGCAGGCGGGGGTAGCCGCTGAGGGCCGGTGCCGCCACGGCCTGGGGGCCCTGGGGTTCCGCTGCAGTGTGCAGCGGCGCGCCGCAGCTCAGCAGCAGTGCCACGAGGCTGAGCCCCGGCAACAGACGGGAGAACGCGGCTGGGCGGGATCGGTGCGGCACGGCTGGAGGGGGCCCTGGTGGCTGGCGCTGCACTGGTGGGCAGGCCATCCTCGGGGGAGTTTGGCCACCGTTGTGCTGGAGCTGTTTCACGCCGCCCCCTCGTATTACTCCATGGTGGCCAGGCTCGCCCTGGTGGAGGCCGGGGTTTCATGGACCAGCCGGCTGTTGGACATCCATCTGGCCAAGCAGCAGCTCAGCGATGCCTACCGGCAGCTCAACCCCCAGATGACGGTCCCGACCCTCCGCGGGCCGGACCTGCTGCTCACCGACAGCTCTGCGATCCTCGATTTCGCCGCAGGCCAGGTGGGACCGGGCTGGCTGGATGCCGATCCCCAGTTGGCCCCGGCGATCCAGTCGGCCGTGGCGGGGCACTACGCCATCTCGATCGAAACGCTCACCTTCAGCAAGTTGCTGGTGAGTCGCTCCTGGATGCAGCCGATGGTGGTGCGGGTGCTCGGCAGCCTCAGTCGCAGCCTTGAGGCCCGGGCGGCGACTGCCAGGGATGGTGGGGCTTCCCTGCTGGCCAAGGCCCAGCAAAATCGCGATCGCCTCGCGGTGTTCACCACCGTGGCGCCGGCGCAGACCCTGGTCCAGATGCGGCAGCAGGTGAGCGCCTACCTCACCGCGCTGCCACCGGTGCCGGAGCAAGCGGGCCTGTTCGGTGATCGCCTCAGCCGAGCCGACATCGTTGTGGCGGTGCTGCTGGGCCGGCTCACCATGGCTGGGGAGCTGGACCTGCTCCAGCGGAATGATCTGCTGCAGTGGTGGGCTCGCTTTCAGCAGCGCCCCACCTTCCAGGCCGCCGACATCTGGACCCGTTTCCAGGGCCGGCGCTTCGTTGGGGCCCTGCTCGAGGCCCGCCAGACAACGATTTCCAGCTGAAGGCTGAGCCTCACCCGCCAGCCAGCGGCTGGCAGACGCGCTGGGCCAGCACGGCGGCCTGGCCCTTGCCATCGCGACCGATGGGCTGAGCGTCGAAGGCGTCGTCGCTCACATCGAAGCGACCCGTGGCGCAGTCCAGCCGCAGCTGGCGGCTGGTGTAGCGGCCATAGGCCCGCCCCTTGCCCTGCTGAAGGGCCATGCCCAGGCATTGGTCGCGATTGCCCCAGATGCAGCTGGCGGCCCCCAGGGCCGCACCGAGCAGGTTGGTGGTGATCTGGCCGTTGCGCTCGATCTCGAAGCGGCGCACCTCGTAGACCAAGGGGCCGTCGTTGCCTGTGCCAGGCAGCGGGCGGCTGAAGCTCTCGCGCGTGTCCACCGTCCATTCCCCCAGGCGTTGCCCGGGCTTGAGCTGGGTTGCGGCGCCCTCCGTGAGGGCCAGGAAGCGATCCTTGGGGTAGCCGTGGTGCTGGGGCGTGATGCGCTCGTAGTCGCCGATCTCGAACATCAGATTGGAGGCGGCAGTGAAGTCGTCGAGCGACAGCCATCCCTGGCCCAGCAGCCAGCCCAGCAGGATGCCGGTGCGCCAGTCGGCCGCCAACTCCTCCTGCTGCACCGTGAACGTGAACGCCCGTTGATAGGGCCCCTGCCCGAGGCTGCGGTTCACGTGGTGGCCCCATTCGTGGGCCAGGATCGCCAGCTCCATCGGCAGCAGCTCTGCGGAGGTCTTGCCGCGGGCGGCCCGGGTGCCGCGGCGCAGATCCAGCCCCATGGCGATCTGGTTGCTGGTGGGGCAGTAGAAGGCCATCGGATGCTGCACCTCCGCCACTCCGCAGCCGCTGGCCCGCTCGCCGTTGAACAGCAGCTCGGGCCTGCTGAGGGTTTTGCCCTGGCGTTGCGCCTCCAGCTGCCAGAACTGATGCAGGAGCTCATGGGCCCGCAGCAGATACTCGCGCCGCAGCTCCGGGCCGGGCATGCCCTCCCGCAGTTTCTGCAGGCTGCTGCCATCGGGTTGGGGTTGTGGAGCTGCGGCTGGTGCTGGCGCTGCGGCCAGCGGCTGGAGGGCTGGCTGCAGCCCGAGCAGCAGCAGGCTCTGCAGCAACAGGCTCCGCAGCACCCCGTGCCGCAGCCCACCGTTCAACCAGCCTCGCCATCGAGAAGGCACGATCCGATCCCTGGGCAGTGGTTGTTCAGTTTGGGGGCGAACGGCGTAGGTTCAGGCCATGGCCACACCCTATTTCGATGCCGCCCCCGGCACCCGGGTGGAGTACCTGAGCTCCTCCAAGGGTTGGGTGCCGGCGGAATTTGTGGGGGAGGGCGAGAACGGCGACCCCAGCCGCTGCCTGATCCGGATCGAGCCCGGTGAGGCCCTCTCCCAGGTGTCCCGCTGGAGTGTGCGGCTGGCGGCGGAGCCGCTCTGAGGCGCGGTTGCCAGAGCCCTTCAGCTGCGATTCAGTGCAGCTGACCGCTGCTGGTCCCATGTCTCAGGTCTGCGCTCCTCCCACCTGGACCCATCGCGGCTGCACGGTGGAACTGCTGGGCTGCCCCGATCAGGAGGACGCCTTTTCAATACGCCATTGCAGCGGCGCCTGGCTTGGCACCGCTTCCAGTCTTGATGCAGCCCGTGAACTGATCGACGCCCGAATCCTGCTGTTGCGCCAGCGCCTTGCGGCCCGGGGCTGATCGCCCCCGTTCCGTTGGCCTGATTCAGAGCACGGCCGCCAGGGACGCCTCAGAGCGCGACAGCTCCAGAATCCTGCGGCGCAGATGATCCAGCAGTGCCGTGATGGCTGGGCTGTTCCGGTGCTCCTCCAGCACCACCAGACTTTCCACGTAATAGGAGGGAACAGCCACATCCAGGATCTGGACGAGCATCCTCTCCCCCAGGATCCTGAGCATCAGGCTGTTGGCGAAGCACACCGGCTCGCGCTCTGCCGCCAGCCCGGCGGGGAAATGGTGGTCGTAGAACGCGTGGATGAACCGCTTCTGGGGGCGGGGGTTGAAGGGGAAGGTGGCGATCTGGCAACAGCTACCGATCTCCTCGCGGCTCGGGCGGCTCACCCGGCACATCGCCGATGTCCGGGTTGTCACCAGGTGAATCGGAGAGTGGAAGAGGTCGAAAACGGCAAAGCGGGGGTCGTCGCCCGCGGGCCGTTCCGGCAGGGTGGCCACACAGGCATCCACCAGCCGTTGCTCCAGCAGGTCGAGGCAGTGATGGGCTGAACCAACGGGCGTGAGCGGGTTGCGCACCCACGCCTTCGGCAGCTCGTTCAGCAGGGCTTCGGAGCTCCAGAACGGTGCCTGCAGCCGCAGGGGCTTGCGGCCCGTGAACCGGCTGTGCTGGTGCACCTGCCGCTCCAGGGCCAGCAGCAGCGGCACCCGCTGTTGTTGCCAGGTGCCGTTGATGCGGCGCATCTTGAGCCTGAAGCCGTCGCGCGCCAGTCGCATCCGCCTCGACACGGTGCTCTGGTTGCAATGGGCCAGCTGCGCTGCCTGGATGCCGTTGCCCAACCAGATCAGCAGATCCAGCGCCTCCAGGGCCTCCACCGTGACCATCAGCTCTGGTCAGCAACCTTCCACAGCTAGCCAGGGTTCGCGGCGCTCGCCATGGAGCCAGTCGTGGCAGCTGGGGCTGAGGGCATTGCGGCTCACCCGGTCGTAGGCCTTCAGTTGCTCCTGGCTCAGCACGCTCCGCCAGCGCCCATTGGTGCCCCGGTTGAAGAATGTGTTGGCTCCACCTCTCCAGTGGCGACCGCCGTAGGGCGCGTAGTGCTCACTGCGCTGGCGCATGGCTGCGAAGTTCACCGCGGCCGCCACGGCCGCCAGCCGCGGTTTGCTGATCTCCAGACCGAGAAAACTTGCAACGCGGCTGATCTGGCCTGGCAGATCAGCCTGGAGTTCGGCGTAGTGGAGCATCAGGATGTTGGGCTGGTCGCGCTGCTCCCACCACGACTGCACGTTGTGAAAGAACGACCAGTAGGGCCAACCATCCCGTTCCCAATCCAGCCAGCCCCGATGCAACCAGTTGTCCAAGAAGGTGTGAAGGTCTGCAGGGGGGCGGGGGAAGGTCTCACCCCGGTGGTTGGGCACCTGGCTCACCAGCGTATGGGCCTGGTCGTTCCAGTTGCGGTAGTGATTCCATAACGACATCGCCACGTCGCGTCCATCGCGGGCGATGTAGAGAAACCGGCGCCGCCGATCCCAGGGCAGGGCATCGAGGGGCAGGTGGCTTTTGATGAAGCGGCGGTGGCGTTGCTGCTCCAGCCTGCACACCAGAGCGTCGAGATCGTGGTCGTTGGCTTCCAGCCAGGGGGAGAGAACAGACAGGGGGGCCGGTAGTTCCCCCTCGAACACCAGGTGGGCCACGATGGCCTGCACCCAGGTGGTGCCGCACTTGTAGGGGCTGACGATCACCACGTCGTCGTCTCTGGGTTCGAGCCGATCCCAGCGACGGCTGTCGAAATGGTGGTTGTGGATGTGGCGGGAGCGCTGCGGGTCCAGGGTGATGGATCTGCCGGTCAGCAGTCTGAATCCATGGGGCAACCGTCGCCCATGGGTCCTGGTGCGATGCTGTCGCCAGGGTGCGATGCGGCTCGTGCGCGAGACCAGGCAGATAACCGCGATGGCAAGCCGGCGCGTGTTGCTCTGCGGCTACTACGGCGAACACAATCTCGGCGACGATGCGCTGCTGGAGGCCCTGCTGGCCGCTCTTCCCTCCGCCGTGGTGCCTGTGGTGACGGCCCACGACGAGGCTGAGGTGCAGCAGCGCTTTGGTGTGGCCACCGTGCAGCGCCGCAGCTTGCGGCAGGTGCTGAGCGCCCTGAGGCAGTGCGATGCCCTGGTGCTGGGCGGCGGCAGTCTGCTGCAGGATGCCACCAGCTTCAAGAGCCTGCTCTATTACGGCGCCCTGATCAGCGCCGCGCGGCTGGGGGGCAAGCGGGTGGTGCTGTGGGCCCAGGGGCTGGGGCCCTTGAAACGCCGCCGCAGTCGCGCCCTGGTGCGGCTGTTGCTGCCGCAGGCCACAGCCATCAGCTGGCGCGACCCGGACTCCGCCGCCCTGGCGGCGCGTCTGGGCCGGCGATCACCCCACGGCGCCGATGCGGTGTGGTCGCTGCCGTCTCAGCCCTGGCTCGGCAGCGGTGGCCCGATCGTGGTGTGCTGGCGGCCCACGCCACTGCTGGCGGGCGAGGCCTGGCGGCCCTACCTGCAGGCGCTCGAGCAGCTGGCGGAGCGGCAGAACCGCGAGGTGCTGTGGCTGCCCTTCCACCTCGAGCAGGACCGGGGATTGCTGCAGCAGCTCTGCGGGCAGGGCCTGGTGGGCGAGGGGCTGCGGCACCGCAGCCGCGAGCTGGAGGCGCTGCTGCCGCGGGAGGCCACGGCGGTGTTCCGCAGCGCCGGCCTGGTGCTGGCGATGCGGCTGCACGCCCTGATCCTGGCGGGCCTGGCCGGTGCCCCCCTGGCGGCCCTGAGCTACGACCCCAAGGTGCGCGCCGCTGCCGCGGCGATCGGTTGCGGCAGCGTGGATCTGGCTGATGGCTCGGCGACCGCCGGCGACCTGTTGGAGAGCTGGAGTGCCGCCCTCGACCAACCCCCGGCGGCGGCGGCCATCGCTGCGCTGCAGCAGAGCACGGCAGTGCACCGGCAGTTGCTGGAGCATCTGCTGGCCTGATCCCCCTCTCTCCGCAACGGGGTGACAGGGTGGACGAGCTGTACGGGGCTGGTCGGTTGATCCTGCAGGCGATGGCATGGGTGCCGGCGGCGGGCCTGGCGCTGCTGCTGCTGTTGCTCGAACTGCGGGTGGGCCGCGCCCCGCGCCTGCGGGCCGCCGCGGCGCCGCCTGCGAGCGATCCCGATCTGTTCCTGCGGGTGGTGATCCCGGCCTACAACGAGGCCGACAACATCGGCGACTGTGTGCGCGCCGTGCTGGCCAGCGACGATCCCGGCGTGCCCTGGCAGCTTGTGGTGATCGACGACGGCTCCAGCGACAACACCGCCGCCCTGGCCAGCGAGGCCTTCGGCAGCGATGGACGCGCCAGCCTGCTGGAGGCCGGTCCGCGCCCCACCGGAGAGCGCTGGGTGGGCAAGAACTGGGCCGCCAGCATCGCCGCCGCTCACCCCTGGCCCGAGGGTTCAGCGGAGCGGCAATGGCTGTTGTTCCTCGATGCGGATGTGCGCCTGAAGCCGCCGGCTCTGGCGGCGGCGTTGGCGGAGGCCCGCCGCGAGGGCACGGATCTGCTCTCGCTGGCACCACGGCTGCAGTGCGGCTGCCTGGCGGAGTGGCTGGTGCAGCCGATTGTGTCGGCCCTGCTGGGGTTGGCGTTTCCGCTGCAACGCACCAACAACCCCGCCGATCCCACCGCCTTCGCCGCCGGACCGTTCATGCTGTTCCGCCGCGATGCCTACGAGGCGGTCGGCGGCCATGCCGCCATCGCCGATGTGGTGGTCGAAGATCTCACCCTGGCGCGCAGGATCAAGGGCTCAGGGCGGCGGCTCCGCTACCTCGTGGGTGCGGACCTGTTGGATCTGCGCATGTACCGCAACCTGGCGGCGCTGTGGGAGGGGTGGACCAAGAACTGGTTCCTCGGCCTCGACCGCAGCCTGCTCCGTGCCTTCGGCAGCGCGGCGGTGGTGTTGCTGCTGTTCGCCGGCCCCTGGGCGCTGGCCCTGGCGGGGATCCTGGCCAGCGCAATCCAGGGCGGCCCCGTCTGGAGCCTGCTGTTGCCGGCCGGCGCCGGCATCCCCCTGCTGTTGGCCCTGGCCCTGTGGCGCTGGTGGCGTTTCGGCCTGCGGCCCCGCTACTGGTGGCTGAGCTGGCTGGGGGCGCTGCTGATCGCCGCGATTGTGCCTGCCAGCATCTGGAAAACCAGCACCGGCCGGGGCTGGACCTGGCGGGGCCGCTCCCTGGCCTGAGGGCGCTGCGGCGAGGCTCCGCTAGGCCAGCAGCGCCATCCCGCGCCGGTGCAGCTCCCGGGCGTAATCGGTCCAGGTGCCCTGGCCCCAGTAGCGGAAGCAGCTGGTTTCCAGCAGCAGCAGGTGCAGCAGGGCCTGCTGGTAGGCGGGGCTGCTGGTGACGGCCGGATCAGCTTCCACCAGTGGATCGAAGTGCTGGTGGAAGCTGGCGCTGAGCTGCTGCATCGGCTCGAGCACGTTGCCGTAGCCCTCCACCCAGCTGAGGTTGTTGGTCCAGGAGGCCCCGCCCATCGAGAAGGAGGAATCGCTGGCCTGGAGGTCGGCGATGGCATCGGCCACGGCGATCTCCGCAGCTGCCGGGCTCAGACCATCGTCGACCCGCTGCCAGATGCGGTGCTGCTGCACGGCCTGGATCGGCGGCAGCTCATCGAGGTTCAGGCCGGAGGCCTCGAGCATTTGGAGGTATTCAGTGCCGTTGATGGCCACCGTGCGCTCCTGGCCAGCCGCGTCGTCGCGCAGGCGTTGGTGGGCCTGGATGAAGGCCTGCGGGAACTCGTTCATCATCACGCCGCCGTTCTCGCCGTCGGCGATCTGGCTCACCAGGGGCGGGATGCGCCGGCCGGCCAGATCCATGCGCCCCAGCCCCAGGGCCTCGTAGCAGGGCTGCATCTGCCCCACCAGCTTCGTGTCGGAGCCATGGGTCTTGACCAGGGCGGTGATGCTCACCGTGTCGCCACTGCTGTTGCGGGCCACCAGCCGGTTGGGCAGCAGCGCCTGCTCGCGGCTGAGGGGCTGGCCGTGGAGCGTTTCCACGCTGTGCTCCTGCACCAGCAGCCAGCGGTAGCCGCACTCCCGCAGGGCGCTCACGAAGGCGAACAGGGTGTCGGGATGGTTGGGCAGGGCCATCTCCGGTGGGGAGAACCCCTTCACTCGCTCCAGGGCGTCGTCGCCGAACAGGGCGGCGAAATGCTGCTGCCAGGCCAGGATCTGCAGCTTCAGATCGGGGATCGGCGTGGAGGGGGCCACGGCGTGGCTCCAGAAGGTGCCCAGCCACTCCACATGGCTCTGCAGTCCCGGATCGGTGGCCAGGAAGCGCAGGGCCTCGAGGATGTCTGAGCGGCCCATCTGCTCGAAGCCCCAGAGCAGGTTGCCGGAGTAATCGAGCATGATCCGCGGGTTGCAACCCTCATGGATCAGCTGCGGGATCAGATCGGCGAGGCGCCGGTAGCAGTGGGCGAACGATTCGGCGTTGTGGTTGTCGCCGACGCCCGGGTTCTCAAGCATCCACTGCAGATGGGAGATCAGCGCGCCACCCACTCCGGCGGGGATGGTGGGCTGGTGCATGTGCAGCGCACAGGCGAAGGCCGAGCGGATCGATGCCAGTTGCAGGGTGCTGTGGGGCCGGGCCAGCGCTGGATCGTGCTGCAGGCGGCCGAGCAGCTCAGCCTCCCGTCCGGCAATCGGCGGCAGGGGCATGGTGACGACGGGCCTGCCCCGGGTACATAACCTTCAATCTCCTGCTCCCCGCCAGCCGAGGCAATCGGCATGAAGACCCATTGCCAGGCCCTGGCGGCGG
>Ga0214917_10001306_pt1 | contig 32167 bp, 32 predicted proteins | sample LL_1208_BB_MetaG_FD_177983 | JGI IMG/M metagenome (GOLD analysis project Ga0214917, IMG submission 177983) | Freshwater microbial communities from Lake Lanier, Atlanta, Georgia, United States - LL_1208_BB | ecosystem: Environmental > Aquatic > Freshwater > Lake | place: USA: Georgia | collected... | reverse complement strand
ATCTCGTCTGCAAAGACATTCAACTTGGTCTGGCACTTGCAGAAAAAACCGGCATCAAAGTCGAAGTCGCCCAGGTCGTCGAGCAACTTCATCAACGAGCACTCGCCGAATTCGGCGCCAAGTCAGGTGAAATGTCGGTCGTCAAACTTTACGAACAAGCCGCCGGCACCCTCTTTCGCGACTAAATTATTTCCGGGGTCAAAAATCTCGTGAAACGATTCGCCACAATCTCGGCGTCCACCGTTTTGGTGCTCGCGTTTGCCGTCAGTTCGACTTCTGCATCAACTGCACCTAAGCCTGGTGCGAGTTGCTCGCCAGCGGGCGCAACAAAAATCGTCAAAGGTTTCAAATATACCTGCGTCAAAAAAGGCAAGAAATCAACTTGGGGTGCGGGCGTTGCGAACAATACGTCAAATTCTCAAACAACTACGACAACTACGACAACCACAACAACAATTCCCCAAGACAGCCTCAGCTATAGGGGCACGATGATCTATGGCCTCACTGATGGTGTGCTCACCCGAAAAGCCGACTCTGGCAAATATTTCGAAACCGACTCTCGCAGCGCGTCAGCATTTTCAGCAATCAGACAGAAGGCATATTCAGAGTTAAGCCTGAAATCAGCCGACACATCACATCCGAACGTCGAGTTCATCTACGACATTCGACCGTCATTTCCGGCACCACTCGTGGCCCACAGCAAACGCGAACTAGATGCAGCCGCCGCACTATGGAATAGTTACTTCACAACAAAAGTAAAAATTTACGTCAGCCTCGTCACCGAACAAGACCGCGAATACATAAAGAGCAACCAATGGTTACAGCAAAATCTGCCCGGCAGTTTTAGTCGCTTCGATGCAAAAAACGAACGACCGTTCATCACTGGCGGCGGCGGCTATTGGGAGACAGACGGCGAATGGACTGGCAAAATTTATCTTGGCACTGCTTCATATCTTGACCTCACATACATCAATTACGAATGGCCTCAAGTCGCCCGCCACGAGTTCTTTCACGTCGTGCAAGATTACGCAATGTTCAAAAACCGTCGCTCACGACCCAGTTCGCAAAGCGAATTCAACAAAATTCAACCTCAACACTTCCGCGAAGGTAGCGCCAGAACTGTGAGTCTTTTTACTGCATTCCGAAATCTTGGCTGGAGTGCCGACGCCACCGACTGGGCACTGTGGTCAAACTATAAGCAACATAAGTCATGGATAGAAATTAAGAACACCGACGAAGTAATCAAAATGATGATCGCCACCGAGCAGTCAGAACCAAATCAAGCCTTCGAAATGTCATACGCCATCGGCGCCGTCATGTACGAGTGGCTAATCGGCACCTACGGCCTCGACAGTTTCAAAAAACTCCTCGATCAACTGGCAACCGCGCCGTCTTTCGATGTCGCACTACAAAACTCAATCGGGCTCACCCAAACTGCCTTCTACGAAAAGTCAGCACCCTATGTCTTTTCGGTCTTCGAAGCCACCAAGCCTTAGCCCCTACTTCATCCCCAGCCACTTACCAAGTTTCATTCGCCGCCCACCCCGCGACATCGGTATGCCCGTCGCCTTCGACACTCGCCTCTTGGCTTTAGACACCCCAAGCGCACGCTTCCACGAAAACGATAAACCAGGACCAAGTTTCATACAGCCTCCCGAATCAACCCCAAACTAGTTCACTAACCACATCCACAAATACCACCAGTGGATCAACCTGCGCACCAACCCAAACCCCCGCGCCCCAGTTCGGGTTATCACTTCGTCGTCGGAAACCGCTTTTCGTTTCGATCTACTTAAAGCAAACTAACCCTTTATATGTACTTCACCACATTGACACTCGCTACCAACTGGTACACGAATGAATAACTTAGGACATAAAACTTCGGTCACTTTTAAAAAATCGTTACGGCTACGACTATCTTTGTCAATCCATCCACTTAATTCATAGTGATGTCGATGAAACGGATAAGGCTTCAACCCTCTATCTTTCGATCCGACGAAATTCTTCTTTGCAACAATCATCGTCGGGTGAATTCGAATAGTCCCTTGCATATCCTGCTCTTCATTAAAGAAGGGTGTCTCTGAGAATACTTTTCTCTGTGCATCTGAGAAGTGGCGATACAAACGCCAATTAGTGTCAAAGATATAAGCGTTAATCGGAGTGAAATCCTCTTCTGATAAGCCGAATTCGACGACAACTTCAAGAATTTTCTCTCTATCAGCAACCAAAAACTTTTTGTGGGCACTCTCGAAAGAATCCAGCGCAACTAAAATATTCACGTTATTGATTTAACTCTTCGTGCACTTTTACTTCTTGCCTCGCTTACCATCTATCCAGCTACCTAGCCCAACACCAAGTACTGGATACAGCCCAAGCGAGATCAAACTCACACGGCCACCCTCTTGAAAATATGCAATATTTGCAACGACACCAATCACTAATCCAATTATCCCGAGAATCCACGCGAAACTAACACCACTGTTTGTTGAAGACATAACTGTCACAGTAGCCGAGAACAGTAGAAGGAACCGTATTACTTCATCTCCAGCCACTTACCGAGTTTCGTTCGCCGCTTACCAGGAGACATCTAGATGCCCGGGTTCGACACTCGCCTCTTGGCTTTAGTCACCCCAAGCGCTTTCAGTGGATCAACCTGGCCCCCAACCAAAACCTCGCGCCTAATTCTTGTCAAACTTCTTCTTGCCGAATTTAATAATTCGACTTGCTACCCAAACTCTTTAGATAACTCCAAATAATGCTTGCAAGAGTTAGACCGAATGAGATACCTGCAATTCTTGCCACCCATAGCCCACCACTTTCGACGCAAGTTGTTGCACTCTGCACGACGTAGCCGTAGTCACATTCAGGGTCGGTTGAAATCGAGGCCCAACCTAACAATGCAATTAAACCCGACGCACCAGCCCAAGCAAGTGCGCCGCCCAACGATGAAGACGACCGAAAAATCATAATTGTGACCTTATAGCTATTCAAAGATAATTGCAAGCAATTTGCTAATTTTGGCTGTCCTATATGTGGTATCTCAATTTTCAACACCTCTCTGATATCGTCTCAGCTCATGACTAACGACTGGACACAATTAAAACCGCAATTACCTGACCCAACTTCCGTTGTGGCGAACATAACTAAATCAACGAAGCGGCCCCGAATACCTTTGCTGCTTGCGGTATTGATTCTTGCGATCATCGCCCTTGTTGCGAGCCAAGTTGTAATGGGTCAAAGAATTGCGACTCTTGAAAGCAAAATAGATTCCGAACTCTTGACCCTAAACCAGCTAGTAAAAGAAAATGAGGCTCGAGCAGAAAAGACTGCAAAGCAAGTAGAGCCAAGCCTCTTCAAAGCACCAAACGACCTAGACGCCCTTATCAAAAAGATTGGTGAGTCAGTTGTTGACATCTACTGCGAAAGTGGCGACGGCAGCGGCGGCACAGGTTTTGCCCATGACGACGAACCAGTCACCGCGGGTTATTCGACAACGATTGTCACAAATCACCATGTGATTGAATCATGCTGGAACACCGGGTCCGAGGTCATCGTCTACCTTGGCGAGACATTCGAAACCGAAGTAAAGGGCGTGATCGCAGGCGTCGACGAAGAAAACGACCTTGCACTGATCGAAATTCGCGAAGTCCTACCGCTTATCGAGTCAGCGGAAGACTTCGCCAAACCAGGTTGGTGGTCAATGGCTGTTGGTAACCCCGAAGATGAAGATCTTGGCGAAATTCTTGATCGTTATGTCTCAATTGGTTACATAGGTTTCGTACTCGACGGTCATTTCAACTACACCAGTGCAACCTTGAATCGTGGCAATTCTGGTGGACCATTGGTTAACAGTCGAGGCGAACTTATCGGCATCAATACATTTGCAAGCTCTGGCCTTGATTACGGCGTTTGGAACATAGCGGTTGACTCCGACGTGCTCTGCGAAAAGCTCTACAAGTGTGACTAGCCGAGACGAATTAGGTAAACCCCTACTTCATCCCCATCCACTTACCAAGTTTCATTCGCCGCCCACCCCGCGTCAACGGTATGCCCGTAGCCTTCGACACTCGCCTCTTGGCTTTAGTCACCCCAAGCGCACGCTTCCACGAAAACGATAAACCAGGACCAAGTTTCATACAGCCTCCCGCATCAACCCCAAACTAGTTCACTAACTACACCCACAAATACCACCAGTGGATCAACCTGCGCACCAACCCAAACCCCCGCGCCGCGGTTCATGTACGCACTTCGTCGTCGGAAACCGCTTTTCGTTTCGATCTACTTAAAGCAAACTAGCCCTTCATATGTACTTGACCACAATGACACTCGCTGCCAACCGGTACACGTATGAATAACTTAGGGCATAAAACTTCGGTCGCTTTTAAAAAATCGTTACGCCTGCGACTATCTTTGTCAATCCATCCACTTAATTCGATGTGATGTCGATGAAATGGATAGGGCTTCAACCCTCGATCTCTCGAGCCCATAAAATTCTTCTTCGCAACAATCATTGTTGGGTGAATTCGAATAGTTCCTTGCATATCCTGCTCTTCATTAAAGAAAGGTGTCTCTGAGAAAACTTTTCTTTGTGCATCTGAAAAGTGTCGATATAAACGCCAATTGGTATCAAATATATAAGAATTAATCGGTGTGAAATCCTCGTCTGATAAGCCGAACTCGACGACTACATCAAGAATTTTCTCTCTATCCGCAACCAAAAACTTCTTGTGGGCACTCTCGAAATAATCCAAAGCAGCTAAAATCTTCATGTTATTGATTTAACTTTTCAAAAACTTCTATTTCTTGCCTCGCTTACCATCTATCCAGCTACCTAGCCCAGCACCAAGTACTGGATATAACCCAAGGGAGATCAAACTCACACGGCCACCTTGTTGAAAATACGCAATATTTGCAACGACACCAATCACTAATCCAATTATCCCGAGAATCCAGGCGAAACTAACACCACTATTTGTTGAGGACATAACTGTCACAGTAGCCGAGATCACGCAAAAAAGTGTCGAGGGCAAAGTTGCGCGGTGGCCTAACCTACCGCGACTCCAGTCCGAAATTTATCCGTGTTGCCTTTACCTTGAATTTGGGCTTTTGCGACATTTTGGGTACCGTTTTATTATCCGATATGGCAACCTTTGAAATAGGCGACTTATCTCCTCAGGATTTGCTTGAGTTAATTTCTGCGATGAATACAGATGGCGTTCTCCACGCAATAACGGGTTCAAAACTAAAAGTGTCAGACGATGACTCCGCCGAGATTAAAACTGTATTAGATCTACTCAGATCTGCCTCTCAAACGACTAATGATCTTAAACCTGATTCACGTTCATCTGAACTTAAATATGATATTTCTAATCTTCATTCACTTGAGATTCAATTCCTAATTTCAAGACTCAGAGATCGTGATGTGCAATTTACGATCGACGAATTGGTCTTAAAAGTTTCTCGACATCAAGAGCATGTTGTCGATAACGCCCTTGAAGAAAGTGCAGCTGAATTGCAACTTCTCGAGTCGAACCAAACTGAATCAAGACTGATCAAGCAAGGGACGAAATCGCCATACTGCGAAATTTGTGGTAAAACACCTGCGGCGCCGATCGACCTTCGGCGACAAGTTGGAATGGTTGTACTAATGAAGACCTATACATCAGAGATGACACTATGTTCATCTTGCGCGGATGAGGCATACCGGCAATTCCAGAAATCAACAGCTATCAAAGGCTGGACTGGCATCCGAAGTGCATTAATGAATCCGATAGTCATTGGGACAAACGCAGTGAACAAAAGTAAACATCGCAAAAACCTAGAAAAGAAGGGCTAAATAACATGGCACTACCGCAACACAACCCGATTGATTTCGGCTGGTTCAACAAAGGCGTAGCACTAGACCACATATCGACAATTCAATTTTTTTGTGAGTGCTGCGGCAAGGAAACTATTCAGGAACAATTCAAACTTGTGGTTGGTCAAGTTCTCGGCTTCGGGACACCGTTTTTCGTTCAACCTTTCATGAAGCGACAGTCCACTAAAGGGAAGATTGGTGGCACTCGCGGACTCATCACACAGTGCACTGTTTGCGACAGCTTATGGCCGTTTGACCATACTGGCCGAGAAGTACTAGCCGCCGCCGGAATCTCCGTAGATGGACTAATCTCTGAGACTCACATTGCTGATTACGAGAAACGAAAAGCCGAAGAATCAAGCACAACAACCACTGAACAAAACTCCAAATCAAAAGCAAGAAAACTGGATTGATATCCTCATTTTTCGTTAACTGAGCCTGGTCGACATAAGTGAATCGATATTCGCCACTTTGCATCTTTAGGTATCGGCGAACCACTACTTCATCCCCAGCCACTTACCAAGTTTCATACAGCCTCCCGAATCAACCACAACCTAGTTCACTAACCTTACCCACAAATACCACAAGTGGATCAACCTGCGCACCAACCCAAACCCCCGCGCCCTCGTTCGGGTGTTTGTCAAACCGTTACTAGTGCTGGAATACCAATTCGCGATGATATTCCAAATAACCAATCTGACGCGGCAAGAACGGTCGAAGTTGTCGATCTGGTTCTATTCGCCAAGACTGCAGAACCTCGAGGTCAAGTTTCGGAGAGGGAACAAGCATGCCATTGTCCTCAAAAAGTATCCACCCTCGGTCGAAAAGATGGTCAACATGAGGTGAGAGCATCAAACCATTATGGCCATCAATTTTTTCATCGTCGTTTGAATCTCGCCAAGGCTTTATGTGGCTTGCTCTGAGATGCTGCAGATCTCGCAATCCAGTTACACGACACGAAGTCTCAATCTGCTCAACATTTCGCCTAAAAACTCCTTGCCCTCGTCGAGCCATAACGAGTCGCTCACGCTCAAGTGACCCTTCGAGCGTCCGTTGCATAATTTCGGCTTCGTGTCGATCGTTTTCACGTTCAATTTCTATATCGGTGTTGTCTGCCGGTGGATTAGTCAAACCAAAAAAACTTCTAACAGCGTTTGCTTCTTTGGTGGAAAGGCGAGGAAATTGACCCAGACGAATATTGGGTATCCCTGTAATTTTTTGGCGATCGTTTTGGGAACCAGGGTGGAACATCGGATCTAATTCTTTAACAACACGAATGCCAAAAATCCACTTATATCGTCGCCCATCATCCCACGGCGCAGGTCTTGAAGCGGTCGGCTCAACAGCATTTGAAGTCACTACACAACGCGCAAACCAACCTTGTCCACTTTGCCATACGAAAAACTCATCGCCTTCGCGAACCTCTCGTGCAGTATTTGCGCCACTGCCCCAAAGCGACTTCTCTTTACAAATTTCCCAATTAGCTTCTTGTCCTGCGCTTAATGCACCCACCCAGGCTGATCGAGCACGGCTTTCAGTAAGTGGCAAAAGATCACTCATAGTTGGTGTACTTTGCGGCTGAGCCCTTTGCTTTGTCTGCGGGATAACGATCACGATTCAGACTCATCTTTTTTTGGAACTCATTTTCTAGATCAAAACCAGCGACATCTGCTAAACGCAAGATATATGACAAAACATCGGCCAACTCCGAACCAATCGCTGCCCGTTTATTTGGATCTTGAAGTGCCCGCTCAACGTCCTCATCTGCAAGCCATTGAAATTCTGCGGATAGTTCGCCTACTTCACCTACAAGTGCTAAAACAAGACTCCGCGTTTTATGAAACTGCTCCCAGTCTCTCTCACGTGCAAATCTGGCGAGCGCATTTTGCATTTCTTTAATTTCCACAGTGCAACATTACATTCACTTGCACTCAACAACAAGACGCGAGTACCGCCAAATTTCCAAACAATGAGGAAAGCTAGCCCTAATCAATTGGTGACGTGAATTCGCAGCCATCTCGGTAACCGCTACACGCAAGAAACTGTTCACCAGTTGATCGATTGGTTCTCTCCACAAGCTCTTCACCACACTCAGGACAATCATCACCTTCAGTGAAAGTCTCGCGACGAGACCTCTGGTCGTCGTCGTCTTCGTCGTGCGGAACACCGAAAGGAAACTTGTCTGGATAACGACCCCACTTTGGATACTTCACGGTCCGACCTCCTGTTGATTTGTGTATTTACTCGAACTCTTGAGATTCGACACCTAATTGCTGTGAGTTTTCACGTACAACTCTTTGAACACGATCATCAAATCCGGGCCCTGACGAATTGACCTCCAGATTCAGATCAACCGAACCGCCGGCCTTTTCAAGATGTGAAATTACGTCAGTCAGCAAACTTGCTAACTGTCGCACTCCACGGGTCGTATCGAGATTGAATCGTCCGTAATATCTTGTTTTTGGTGCAGATACCTGAGTCGTTTGACTGCCACCACCGGCGGGATGAACAGGTGGATCAATACCCTCGACCACCGAGGGCGAAACTTGTGTGTTGGCTTCTAGTTGAATTGATGCAAAGTCTGGCCGAACCAAGAGACCGCTGGATCGAACAGTGGCATTTTGTGCTGCGACCATTCCAACCCACTTTGACCCATCATGGGCGTCCGCATAAGCAAATGTCTCTAACGACCACCTAAGACTTGCCACGCCATCACCAATCGCTCGTATCAATACGTCTATTGATGCGAGTCGTGTCATATAAGGAAATTCGCTGTAAGCCTTCCAAAGATCTGCAACTGATATATCGCCACGCTCTTTCCAAAGCGGCACACGATCAAGATCCATCCGAACTCTGGTGCCACCATAGGAACTAATTAGTTTTTCTTCACTCTCTAATTTCTTAGAGATTCGCTCAAAGAGCGACCCGTTGCCCGAAGGCTTTGATTGATGCCACGTAATTTCTCGCTTACCAGCCTCTTGCTGTGGCACAAGCACGAATTGGAAGGACTCACCAATTCTCTGGTTAATGGTCTCTGATGATTCTCGAACTTTGCTTTCGGCCAGTCGCACGTCGTTTGGTGTGAGATTCATCTGATCACGCTTCTCGAGTATCGACGACCAAGCCAAAAATATAAACACTGTTTCTCGAAGCTCAGTGATCCGCGCCTCATGGGCAGCCAAGAAAACCAACAGGTTACGGTTCAACCTGGGACCAGCATTTCTCTGCGCCAAAATTTGGTTTGCTAAGGCGATCGCGGGAGTCTCTTGTTCTCCACTTACATGATGTTGAGACATTGGCAAAACAACCAAACGCACACCATCGTCGTCGTCAGCAACGTCACCTGGACCATCTGGGAATACGTGAGTACCTTTAAACGCCCCTAAAGGTCGAAGAGCTTGGATTCGTCTGCGAACTTCTATGTCGGCATCATCACTCGCAAAGTTCGATGCCGCCATACCTGCAGCTGTGCGAATGATATTGGGTCGGGCCGAAAACCAGTATTGGGCGCCATCAACATAAAGATAAGTTGCATCATTTGAGAGTCTTCGTAATGCATCATTAAAAGTTCCCGGAGCTTCGCCAGGTTGAGCAACACCGAGCATCACTGATTTCAGATCAACACCATTTGCGCCTTCACCGCGAGGTGCTGTCGCCAAAAACACGGCACGAGCGACTCGTCGAGTTGCTGAATAGCGACCAAGATTCTGATTTTCTTCATCTAGCCGAAGCGAAAGTGAATTTGCCCCATCAATATCCGACGTGATTATCGGATCCCATCCGTCATTCAAATATCGCGAAAGCTCACTTGACACCGATGACTGATCTAACGGCAAATTACCTGGCATTATCAAGAGGTTGCGATCATCACGAAGCCACAACTGTGAAATTACACTCGACATCAACCTCAGTACACCACGTGTGCGCTGAAAGCGATCTAATGTCGACCAGTCTTGATATAAACGGTCGAACAACTCGGGGTGAATCGGATATGAGCTACGCATTCGCTTCTCATAATCCAGTGACTGAACCTGACTACCAAAATCTGTTGACTTGTCTCGGTAGTAATCCATAAATGATCGGATCACGCCATCACGAACTCGTTCTTGCTCAGCTGACATGGGTTCAAATAATCTGCGACGAACAATCTCAAAACTCTCATCATCATCTGCTGGTTTCCATTGTCGACTTTTTCGTCGCACAACGTTTGTGAGCCGATTTAATGCATCACGACCTTTCTCGCCGCCGACTTCAATATCTGATGAAGGAATTGAAACCAAAACCACCACATTGTCAACTGAAGCCGCTGCTTCTGTGAGCATTTGAGCAAATGTGAATTGGGTTTCAAAATCACCGCCGATCACTCTTGCTTCACCATCCCGCGCAGGTAGCTGGCGAGCGTAAGCGACCCACTCGTCTATCAAAACAATTGACGGTCCGGCCATCCGAAACACATCAATGAACTTGTCACCCGGGCTAGTGCCCTCACGATCAGCTTTGGCTATAAGTTCATACCCAGCTTTGCCGCACAACTGCCATGCGATTTCACCCCAGATCGTGTTTACTTCAATTCCATCAGGCTTTTTCGATGGCATAGAAGGCGATAACCACTGGCCGGCAACAACTGCTCGATTCATTTTCTTTGGAAGTTTCAACTTGTGTTCTTGTAAAAGTGTGTCGATGCCCATCAATTTGTTCGCACTGACACCGGAAGCCAAGTGATACAAGGCAATCATCGAGTGAGTTTTTCCACCGCCGAAGTTAGTTTGCAAGTCAATAACCGGGTCACCACCGGCACCAGATAAACGCTCTGCCGCACCGACCAGAAGTTGTCGCAAACCAGCGGTTAAAAACGTTCTACGAAAAAACTTTTCTGGGTCCAAATACTCTTCATCTGCGATTCCACTAGCAACTTGGTAGAGGTCAGCAGCAAATTCGGCCTGCTGTAAACGGCCAGTTGCAACGTCAGGGTGCGGTGTAACAACTTCACGCCACGGCGACAAACCCTGCAAAGGTTGGCCTTCCGTTGGCTTCGCTGCGACTTTTCTTCGCTCAGAACGAGTTTCTTCCTCAATCTGTAAACGTTGAAGTTCTCTATGCTGAGACTGAATTGCTTTCATTTGGTCAGCAGCACTAAACGCCTGCAACAAACGCTCTGCGGTGTCCAAAATTCTCAGCGTGTCTCGTGTTGAAAACTTGTCTTGATGCGCCCACTTATTTCGTGCATCTCTCATCTCATTCACAAAACCGCGTTCCGCAACACTCATCCGTGAACGCCACACCTCTTGCCATGTGTTACTCATACCCTTCAACAACCAAGCAAGATCAGTGTCATCACCTTTTCCGGCCCCATGCACATCTTTTGAATTAACTACCTCAATCCAGTCCACCCCATATTTCGCTAACCACGCGGCTGCACAACCAGGTTGAATGCCATCTCGGAGAGTTTCTAAGGCCCTTTGCACTCGATCACTATTGGTTATTGCCATAATTTAAGCCTTCCTAAAACAAGGTTTCTGTCGCTGAATTACCATCTGACGTCTTTCGTGACAACTTCTCAATTTCTGGCCAAGCAGTAACAAGCATGTTGTAGGCACTACCTTCACTTGCCCACTTTTTGCGATCGCAAATGCCATATAGCAAATACGCCAACTGTCGAGCACGCTCTCCAACTCCAGACCCAAGTTTTATTAGAAGCTCAGCTGCTTTTGACTCAGACTCTTCAATAGCGCGAATCAAATATTGTGTTGTCTCCCAAACAGTAAGTCGAGAATCTGCTGACGGATCCCACTTATCTGACAATTCTTCACGCTCAAGAAGACGCAATTTCCCTTCTTTGCTAGCAGCGATACCTGATGCCACTACTCCGTTGACAGTTGTGTTCTTCGCTTTTGCGAGAGTGTCTGCGTCACCAAATGCGCCCGGGTTATGCCCAAATTGCTCAAACCATGTCACCGCGAATCGAGTGTCAGCATCAAACTCTGACTCTTCGCCAGATAAGACTTCGGCTAACACCTCATTAATAAGGGAGAGCGCAGTCCTAACTGTCATCGGCTGACCATCAGCCTCAACAACCCTTGAGTATCGAGAGAATATCGCTATTCCGGGACCTATCGATGATTGTGCCATGTCGACTGGAGCGATGTTCTGAGCTTGAAGGATTTTGATCGCTGAATTCATTTCGTTACGAAGAGCAGAAACAAATTCGCCACGTGTAGCCATTGACGCTGAGATACTTCGCTTTCTACAAGCGAGTACTACTGACGTGGCAAGCATGCTGTCACCAGCATTAATTCCAATTTTATTTGACATCTCTGTTCTTACAGGCCACGTTGCCGTAACCATAAAGCCAGCATTCAATAGTCCTGCGAGAAAGGTCTCCCAACCTGTCGAGACACTTCCTTGCTCTTCCGACTCGCTAGCTTTGAATGCATAAAAAACTGTTGCTGGATACCGATCATCACAATTTTCTGCAGCATTTGAAAAAACAGCTTCCATCCCGAATTCAAAATGCTTAAATGCTGCTTTTTTGGAACCCGCCCGATAGGAATCAGCAATCAATTCGTCTGCTTTGGGCGTTACTAAAGTCGCACATTCATCTGGCCAAATCTCTCTTACGTTTCTACGGAGCCATACATAGAAGAAATCGGATAAGTCTGAGTACCCAATATTGTCATAATACGGAGGGTCAGTCGAAAGAACGCACTTGCCAATCTCTGTGATTCGAGCACTTGCATCACGCTGTTTGGTTTTAGCGAAATTATTAGTTGGAAATTGAGATAGTGCTTTTGCGGTCCACTTTACCATCGCCATCCAATTACCTGTGGAGCTTGAAAATGGATTGGTCTCCGCAAAATCCCATGTCATTGGAATTGCCTGGCGACCAAAAGTATTTCTGATCGTTTCATTACCTGCATGCCAAGTACAAATACTGCTCCAGTAGTCGCTGCACTTATCAATCGCAAAAGCAAGATACGTAATAACTGCATCAGCATACGCGGTTCTTCCCGCCCCACCATCGCGAAGTCTTGTCGTATCAGTTGGTAAATGCAATGCGTCGTTTTCAATATGAAACCGAACATCTTTGAGTAAATCGGAAAATGTGGTCAGTGCGAGGGACTGGCGTGGTGTGAAGAGATCTTCCCAATTAAACATGCCGTAATTCGGAGTCTTAAAATCTCTTGGGTTTTTTGGAATTTGTCCAAGATCCGGTTTGGGTTCTTTTATTTCTGGGACATCATTCAAAGATGGTTCTAAATAGACCCTGCCTTTTGAGCTTTCGCAGACTATCGCCATCAATGAAACCCCGTGCCGTCCCGCTCGACCCTCTTCACGAATGTACGTCAAAGGTATCGGTGTTCCTGTTGCCAAGCAGATTCCACCTTGCCTCCCAACTAATCCATCAGGAACTCTTCCAGAGTGTTGAATTTCATACGTGATCTCTCGTGTTGACTGGTTAATGATGGGTTTTATCCAAGAAGGTCGTTTCCCTGCCCTTCGATTTAGTTCCCATGAACGTACGAGTGGAACATGAGCTGGCCATGAAGGGTCCGGTGACTTCACAGTGCGAGCCCAGATCCATGCAATTGGAATCGCTGCACTTCCATCAGGGAGAACTACATTCGGATAGAACCTTCCAATCTTTCGTCTTGCTTCTTCTTGCATCCATTTCCCGTAGGCCTGAACGTCCGCAGCAATCCCTTCAGCACCTTTCCAAATGGTTCGACTGTCTTTGACCTCAGGATGTATCGGTGGCATGTCAGAAAATCTATGGGGGATCTCAAGCATTGCACGCTGGATTAGAACCGCAACTGGATTTAGGTCACCTGCAAAAGTTGGCAGACCCAGTCGAAGTGCCTCCAATGGTATTGCTCCACCTCCAGCGAAAGGATCTAAAATTATGGGAAGATCACCCTCGCACGAATTGACTATTTCTAATTGCGCCTGTCTCAAAATTTCATCGTTGTTCCTCGACTCCCAAAGGACGAGTTTTTCCAAAATTTCAAAAAGACGTCTCCGCTCTAATGCCTGCTCTTCTTCGCTTTTGAATTTCTCAGGATTTGCAGAGGGATCGTCAACTAACGATGACCAAAGCACTGCACGTGCCGCCGCTAGTGGTCGCCTGGCCCACCATAAATGCAAGGTGGAGGGATGCCCATGTTTAATCAATTTTTCTCTAGATGTCTCGCGGTTAATCACATCCAAAGGCAATGCAACTTCTATCAACTTCTTCTTGTAAGTCATATCAAGCGCACCATTAGAACAACGCTTCTGGTGATGAATTATTGGCAGATACTTGCCTTGCAAGTTTTTCTATCTCGGGCCAGGCGGTGACGAGCATGTTGTACGAACCAGCTTCTTCTGACCACTGGTTTCGGTCGGCAATTTGGTATAGCAAATAAGCTAACTGCCGTGACTGTTCACCAAGCCCTCCTCCAATTCTGCGGAGCAAATTAGCAGCAGTTAATTCCGACTCTAAAAGTGCAGAAATCAAATACTGAGTTGTCTCCCAAACCGTGAGGCGAGAGTCTGTACCAGGATCCCAATTCTTATCGAGAGAGTTTCTCGTAATTAGTTGTGCCAGTCCTTTGCCAATAGTTAATAAACCGGCCTGAACAACACCTTCAACAGAAATATTTTTGCCATTAGCAAGTGATTCCGCAACCTCATATTTTCCTTGACCAAAACCATGATCCTTATACCATTCCACTGCAAAGCGAGTGTACGAGTCCAAATCCGCGTTGTCGCCATACTGGATTGAAGTTAAGGATTCATCAATAAGGGCCAGAGCTGAACGTACTGACATTGCGTTGCCATCAGACTCCAAAACCTTGGAGTAGCGACTGAACACAGTCATCCCAAAACCCATAACCGACTGAGAGATATCTACTGCTGGAATTTCTTGTGTCATCAGTAATTTAATTACGTGGGGCAACTCACTTTTTAGTGCAGCTACCAGTTCCCCACGTGTTCCGATTGAGGCTTCGGAGTCACGCTTACGACACGCCAAAACAACCGATGTCGCGAGTGCATTGGAGTTCATCGCGCGAAGGCGGGTCTTATTCTCAGTTCGTACCGGCCACGTTGCTGTAATGACTAGGCCAGAATTTATAATTGCCTGTAAAAATGTGTCCCAACCTGAAGATACGCCAACTCCCTCATTGCTTGTTTCGGTTGCCTTATACGCATAGAAAATTGTTGCTGGGGTTTCAATCGTTTGAGACTTTGCAACACTTTTCATGAAAGTAGTCATTCCATCTTCAAAAAAGTTTTTAGCAGCTTCCTTGCTTCCATGCCTTTTTGAATCGGCAACTAGTTCCTCTGCCTTAGGCGATGAGAGTGTCGCTAGTTCGTCCGGCCAAATTTCATTCAATTGATATCTGGCCCAAACATAAAAGAAGTCAGATAAATCTGCATAAGGCACTACGTCGTAGTAGGGAGGATCCGTCGAGATTACAGCGTCACTAAATTCTGCGACTCTTGCTGCGGCATCGCGCTGAGCGACCCTTGCCGTAGGACGAGCACTTTGTGGCAGTGCTTCAATTGCCGTCCGTAGAGTCTTGATGGTTGCACCCAAAGAACCTGCCCCAAGCTCAAATGGATTAATTTCACAAAAATCCCACGACATCGATATTGCTTGCCGTCGAAAGAGTTGTTGATTGACCGTATTCTTGTCGTCCCATCCACAAAGTGAGTTATTCCAATCTAAAACTCTGTGAGTTGCAAAACTTAAATAAGTCACAATCGCATCTGCATAAGCTGCCGCCCCACGTCCGCCAGCACGAAGTCGCACACCATCCGCTTCGAAACCAGCTGACAGAGCGTCCTCTTCAATTTTGTTCCAAGATTCCTTCACGGCATCCGCCAACGCAACTGACGAACACAATTGTCTCGGAGTAAAGAGTTTCCACCAGTCGTCCAATCCGTATCGAGGTGGGGCCATGTATTGTGGGTGGCTGGACATTGCAGCGCTTGGTTTCCACACGGGCTGCTCAACTGAAGACGCTGCGCTTATATGCTCATCTGTCGGTTCCAAATACATGCGACCAGGATTTCCGTCGGCGACAATAGCTATGAGATGTTCTATCATTCGCCCCTCTTGGGCTTGAAGTTTTATGTAATCGCTAGGAATTGCCGCACCTGTAGCGACGCAGGTTCCCACGCCACGCTTGATTGTTCCTTCAAGCGGATTGCCTCCAACCCTAATTTTGTAATCGATCTTTCCAGTCTTGAAATCACAGACGGGTTCAACCCAAGTTGCTACTCCGTTCTTCTCAGATAAAACCCATGAAGTAACTAAAGGCACAGTGCCAGAGAATGAAGGATCTGGTGACTTGACTGCTCGTGCCCAAATCCAAGCCACAACTGATCGTTCGACCTTGTTTGCATCAACAATATGAGGGTAATTCTCTTCAAATTTCTTTCTAAGATTTTCTCGAATCAATGATCCGTAATACTCGAAATCCTCGGCTAAGTTCGATAGCCCGGTGTTTATGCCACTAAGAGATCTAGAACTCGGATTGATTGCCGGTCGATTTATAAATGCTTGGGGGATTTCAAGCATTGCACGCTGCATCAAAACGGGGATCGGATTTAGGTCACCTGTAATCGCTTCAAGCCCAAGACATTGGGCTTCTAGAGGAATCGTTGCCCCTCCACCAAAAGGGTCTAAGACGCATGGAACACCATTTGGAAAACTTTTTTCTATTTCAAGGTAAGCCCGACTCAAGACATCCTCATCGTTTAAATTTTCCCAAAGAATCATTTCTTTTAGAAGATCAAATAATCGTTCTCTCTCCGCATCTTGTAACTCTTTTGTGGGGAAAATCTCTGGATTTGATGATGGGTCATCTACCATCGAACACCAAATAACTGCTCGACATGTCATCATTGGGCGTGCAGCAAACCATTTATGCAACTGGGTAGGTTTTCCTCGTTTAATGGCTTGTTCTTTGGATCCGGCATCACTAATCGCAGATAACGGCAAAGCGACTTCAATAAGTTTTTTCTTATAGGTCATTGTGGGGTCAAGCCGTGTGGTGCGAGTTCTGCAACCTTAAGCGCAACGTAGGTCTGAGCGAAGTGAGGTTCGTAGCCATCGAATGGTCGAACGAAATAGCCAACACTGGGTTGGGCATCAGGCTCATTAGGAACACGAACCACTGCTAAGCGGAATCGCTCAGGATTCATTTTGGCCTTGCGAATTTGACTTGCGCTGATATGTATTTCAGTGGTGTCAGGCCTATGGCCTTTAACCTCAATAAAATAGACTCGACCGGTTTTCGGGTCTGTTGATAAAACATCAAATCCTGGATTGTTATGATCTTGCTCTTCTGGGATTCGACCAATTTTGCGCTCCGCAGCTAGAACTGCTGTGATTGCGCGTTTGTCTGTTTCTTTAGCGATTTCTGGGTCAACGACAACATTATCTTCACCTTTAAAACGATTGAGAAGACCCTGCGGAATGATAAGCGCAGCCGTCATCACTATCGGCGCATGATTGACTAAGTCCTGTTCTAAATCAAGTTCTTTCATGCGATGCTTTTTGCGTGCTTCCAAATCATCTGCTCGAGTCCTTGCTCGTCCAGAGCCATGTTTGGTTTTCCTGCCCTGTAGTTCTTGGGCCTTTAGCAATTCTGCTTGAAGATCCCAGTATCTGATTTCGTGATCCAAACGTAACTGGACTGCATTTCTCACACGCTCAACTTTTGCTGAAATCACTTCCGATATCTCGGCATGGTGTGGGGTAGCCAGATTGGCCGTGGCCCAATTTCGTGCTACGTCATCAATCCCAGATTTGGTCCAATCTGTTGAAACAGAAGACAAAACTGGTGCCTCAATTTCGCTGACTGGACGATAATTCAAGTAGGGCACGTCACCTGGGTCAGAAATTTGGCCCATCGGATTAATTTCAACGAATTGAAACCTACGCGAAATCACTTTTCGCTGCCCGTTAACTAAACGCCCGTCACTGACAGAATGTTCTAATGCAATCAATACGCGCAGTTGTTCTGACAGGTCTGTTTCGTCAACCAAAGTGACACCTGAAGCAATTGTTGAGGAGTATTTTTCGTGAATCGTCGAAACCAATGCATTCAGTAACGGATGGCCCGGGCAGACCAATTCGGCCCTTATCGCATTTCCTTCAACTGTCACAGAATTTTTGTCGAACGTTACACGCTCATATTCAGTGTGAACATGGCCGCCAGCAAGAACTTCCCTACTTCGGGATCGAACATCGGCCGGTACACGCGTAATTTGGAATCTGCCGTTTTCTCGTGCGGCCATTCGTCCACCAACATCGTCAAGCGATGCTCGAGCAAAAGATTCAATAAATCCGGGCTGTAGACGCCGAGCCAGAGCAACTTCCATCCGATGTCTAATTTTGTCGATACTCGTGGCATCTAACACGTTGTCTGCTAGAGCACGTTCGTTAAGAACTTCTTTTAGTCTGCTGCCTATTTGTGCGTCAATGACTTCGTCAACCCAAGCTTGCATCTTTGGGTTTGTTTCATCCTGAATTGACTTTATTAACAGATCCTGTAACGCCAAATTAATTTGAGCATCACCCAAAACATCATAAATTTGGTCTCCATAAACATGCTTCTGTTCTTCAATTTTTTCAAATAAACGATCGAATACGCGGCCTTCGCGAGTTTCGTTTGCGACCATGTTCCACAAGTAGCAATTTTGTGTTTGCCCAATTCGGTGAATACGACCAAAACGCTGCTCAATACGATTCGGGTTCCATGGAATGTCATAGTTGACCATTAAATTGGCACGCTGCAAGTTAACACCTTCTCCAGCAGCATCTGTTGCTAAGAGAATCCGAACCTTTGGATCGTTTCTAAATGACTCTTGGATTCGTCTACGGGAATCACGATTCACACCACCGTGAATTAAAGCAACAATCTCTGGTTTTCCAAGAAGAGTCAAAATACGGTCATTGAGATAATGCAACGTATCTTTATGTTCTGTGAAGATAATTATTTTTCGAGGCTCGTTACCAGATTCAAATTCTGTGCTTTGCAAAATTGACGATAATTCAATCCACTTTCTATCGACACCAGAGTTCTTAAGTTCTCGAGCCATATCTTCAAGAAGACGCAATTCTGTAACCTCTCGCTCAAGCTCGAGAACTGTCGTCGCCAAAACGGCACCTTCAATCGCCTCGTCTTCTAATTGCTCAAATTCTTCACCGTCATAGTCATCTGTATCAAAACCATCATTGTCACTAATTGACCGATCAAGAGTGACACCGGGTGCGAGCTGACCGCTGCGCTGTGCTTCGAGCAACTGCTTTGATAACTTCTCTTTTCTACGCCTCAGTGATTCATGTATCGCATGAGGCGATGATGCAAGTCGTCGCTGCAAAGCAGCTAACGCAAAACCCACGGCCAGACCGCGCCGTTTATCTGCGCCTGCTTCAAGCTTCTTGGCTCGATTCATGCCTTCTTGTACATATGAAGTTACGGCTTCATATAGTTGAAGTTCTTTTGGCGATAGATCATATTTAACTGTCGTGGCATGCCGTGGCGGAAACAAACGCTTTCCTTCAAAAGTAAGAAGATTCTCTTTTACAAGACGACGCATAACGTCAGAAACATCTGGAACTCGCTCATTGCGCAGCTTGCCTTCAAACCGATCAGGGTCAATCAAAGCAAGAAACAAATTAAAGTCGTCGTTATTTCCGTTGTGTGGGGTTGCCGTTAGCAATAAAAGATTGCGCGCATGGTCACGCGCCAATTGACCTAATCGATATCGCAATGTGTACTTAACTTCATCACCATATAAATGCGCAGACATTTTGTGTGCTTCATCAAAAATAATCAGATCCCAGTCAGTCGCTTCAAGCTTGACCTGCAAGTCTTCATTTCTGGATAATTGATCGAGACGAACGATCAATCTATTTCTTTCAGCAAACGGGTTACCTGTTCGAGCAGCTTCAATCATGTCTCGACTCAAAATGTCGAACGACAAGCCAAACTTGTCAAACAACTCGTCTTGCCATTGCTCTACAAGACTGCCTGGTGCAATAATCAAACAACGGTCTAAATCACCGCGAAGCATCAGCTCTCGAATGTATAAACCGGACATAATTGTCTTCCCAGCTCCCGGGTCGTCGGCCAAGACAAAACGCAACGGTTGCATTGGCAACAAACGCCCGTAGACGGCATCAATTTGATGAGGCAAAGGCTGAATAGTCGCTGTTTGAACAGCAGCAAACGGGTCAAACAAATGAGCTAATTCGATTCGACGAGCTTCAGATGCAAGTCTGAATCCTTTCCCATCGCCATCAAACGTCCAGCGCTCACCACTATCAACCTGAAGTTGTTCCAGCTCCGCAGACGAGACAAGCCTGTCGCCTAAACGGGCACCTCCATCCCTATATATAACGTTAAAAACCGAACCTGCAGGTTCGACAGCAACAATGGTTACTGTTTGTCCGGCAACAAGACCCACTACCCGCACGCCGGGCTTAAGTTCTTGCGGGCTCAAAACTGACCGATCTCAAAATTCACCCCTTAATCATGCCCCATGGGTGTCACAAAGAGAAATCCGATATATCAACTCTTTCTTTAGCGACGACGACAAAATTAATGTGAATATTAAGCTCCATTTATGGACATCAAGACGGCAGTCTGGCTCGCGATTTTCATTTTCTTCTTGGGCTTAGTAGCCCACGGATTGCAAGACAGTCATCGACGAACAAAACGAACAAAACGGCTTGAAGAGCAGAAGCAGCAAAAACACAGAGAATGGCTATCTGCAGCAGCCAAGGCGAAAAGTGACTTAGAGGAGCATCGCGTGAACCTTGTGGGAACTGGAAAAACGCCATTTATTGAATGGGAATCCGATTTTCTTGAATCCCACCAAATAAAATTTCGTAGTCCGAACATCCCGCGAGCAAAACCTTCCGGGTGGAATTTAGATTGGGATAAAGATCAGCTCGCAAAACAAAGTGCTCGCTGTTTTTGGTGTGGGCGCCCATTAAATGGTCGTGCCCACCGAGACCATATTGTCCCACTCGCCGGCGGCGGAGAGAACGATGTCTCTAATTTGGTTATGTCCTGCCCAGAATGCAACTTGGAAAAATCTGCTCAGCATCCAAACAAGTGGCTCGCGTCTACTGATCGGATCTCTCACGACCGGAAAGTTCAACTAGCGTCAATTTTATTTTCTCTCGGCGTAAAACCTTCGATAAGTTACTCGAATGTGCGAAGCCAACGGCGATTTCTCAATATGTTGGTCGACCCAGAGACCGTTGAATTCGAAATTACCCAAAAATCCGAAAAGACCGACCTTCGACTGTTTGAATAAATAGTTCTAACTCAAGAGAGACTGCTCGGCGTAGCTTTGTCGACGTTTCGCCACAGCGGTGGCGTGAGTCCTTCTTTCAAAAAATGGCTGCCCAGATTCGCATAGAGGCAACTATTAACTGTTTTCTTCTCAGCTCCAATTTCTTTACAAATAGCACGCGCCTTACTATTTGGGTTCTTGTCAAGAAACTCTTTTATCTTTTCTACCATTGCATCCATATGTTCTCCTATTGATTTTTGGTTTTTCTTTTTGAAATGCACGTTTTTGGGTTTGGAGTGAATTGTCCAGCTCTGACCAGGTAGCCCTTTCGGCATAATTCTTCGGCAAGTCGCTCTTCTTTTTCTTCAGCGGACTTACTAGTGAAAAATTTCTCTCTAGGTGACAGCGATTTGTTAAGGCCGCCAAAATGCTTGGTGACATACAATGAGTTCAAACGGTGACCTTTTGAAGTTTCAGCACCATTTTTATGCTGAAGCACTCGCTCACTCACAGTTTTCGAAGTTGACCCCACGTATACATGACCAGACTTAGGTTTGACATCTAAGTGTTCTTGTTTGAGGTCAATTACGTAGACGCTCCATTCGTTTCTCCTGTTATTAACCATGTGGCCCAAACGTTCATACTTCTCGATTGTTTCACCTAGTCGCCGCTTCGCAATTTTGGGGTCTTTCGCTGGTTTTGAATAAGGTGATTTTGCAAACACAGAAAGATGGTGACCTTCTGCGAACTTGGGCCCAGCGCCTCGTTGTAGCTGCCCTAAACGGTCTTCTGCAGTGGACTTTGAAGTACCTATATATAGGTGTGGTTTTTTGGAATTTTTTTCGGGGAGGAGTCGAGTCGAGCTCAATGATCACGGTGTGATACTGCAAACTTTTCGGCTCCTTTGAAACCTTTTTCATAATCCCCCAATAGTGGTACGCAACCCGCAATTTGACAACAACGTTGCACACAGGTATAGCACTATTAACTAGAAACCGTGCAACACACCGTATATATAGTGTCTCTTGTAATCATCCAGACGATCTGAGGGGCTTGGCCCGTTGAAGATCACCAACCGATCTCAAGTCGGTGGTAACGCCAAGTTCGATGAAAGGAAAAATAATGAGTGAGAAAATCTACAAACCTGGCCACTTTGTGCACTTCATTCAGGCACGCCTTGCGCTTGAAGAGACAAGCGCTTGGCGACCAGCAATAATCACAGAAATTAGTGAGGGCACTTTCAGCATCAAATCGATTGATGGAACAACCCGCAATTTCAATTGTGTTGAAACTAATCGAATGCGGGAAATATACGAAAGTGGCCGCGTACCAGATGGCCGCGAAGGCAAAGGCATGGTTATCGTTGCGGCGCATAAAGTTTTGATCATTCCATGCGCCGACGAAGGCAAAATCTTTCCAAGCCGAGCGTTGATTAATCCCTCTGTCAACTATCTCGACGATGGCGCAGCACAGTGGTCACCAACTACTGACGGTGCGTGGCACTTGTTTTCGATTGATGCCGCATAGTCAATTTAAACGTGGCTGAAAAAATATTTTTAGTACCTACGTAGTAGGTACTAACTCTGACCCCATGTTGCAAACCGTACAAGAGAGGTGCTTATAGTGCTGACCCTAACTAACCGACCACAAGGATCACTATTGTTCACCGAACCAACACCGAAACGAAACGACATCTGGCGATGCCCACAATGCGACAACGAGATCATCTTGCATGTTCGCGTTAGTGAGCCGCCAGTATGTCGAAACAAGAATGCCCACAGCAGCAAGAGTCAGATAATGGTTAAGTTCAACCCCAACAGAAAGCAGACCCAATGAAAGTGATCAGCGCAATTACCCTCGATGAATTGACAGATGTTCTGATGAATCTCGTCGAAGACGATTCGATCGAGTTCGAGTATGAGGTCAACGAGAATAACGAGACTGGTCAGGTCACAATTCAATGCAAGATGTTTGACTCTGAGTTTCTGATAATTCCACTTGGCGGTGGGCCGTTCTACGAAGACTTCTTACTCACCGCTTTTTTTAGCGCACATCTTGACCCCGAGGTCTTGTGCTCTGAGTTCAACAACCTACATAAAATCGCGTCGGCAGTGCCATCAACGATCGAGTCAGAAGACGGCAACGACGAGGACGACTGCCAAATAATTGAGGTTGAAAAGCTTGTCTTGCTGCAAGGCGGTGTAACCGACAAGCATCTCGAAGCAACCATCAAGCTGTGGTGTGGAATGTTGATGCACGCTCAAGAATTATTTGAGGGCCCTACCGTTGAAGCCACAGACAGCGACGACCCCGAGTAACTAGGCCCCGAACAGACAGCCCCAAATTACCGTCACACACCCTTTAGCTAACTTGTCGCTTATGGCTAGTTCAAGAGATTCATGAATTCGATCACGCTTCTAAAACAATGTGGATCCAAAAATATTTTGGACCAAGGAGCAAAGATTATGCGCGAATACCAAGATGAACTAGAAGACAATATTTTGATGCGAATACAACACGACAGTGGCGTAATCGTCACATTTCTCACTGCACCACCTGAGGTATTTTCAAACCAAAATGACCTTCAACCAGAAATATTATGGTTAACTGACACTGACGCATATATCGTGTTTAACGAGGAATTGTTAGAAGAATACGTCCTTGAAGAAATTGATCAAAACGAAACAAACATCTGTGAAATCCAAACAGAACCAACTCTGTTACAACAACTAATTAGAGACAGTGTAAAAGTGATTGAAAGAACAATAAAAAAGAATACTTTATAAACAGTTACAAATTGAGTGGGAAATAAATTAGAAATTTATGTTAAGCAAAAAAATTCACTATAACGCTCTTCGTCTTTCTCTAGTTGATGCAATAATGACTTCTAGCGAATGCTCGGGGATCACATTTTGCACATCACCTTCCTGCTGCTTGTATTTGTGCAGAATTGCACCACAATTTGGTTTAATAATAAATAAAGACCCTGGCTCTAATTACGATTCCGACCGTTGCTTAAAGTATGAAAACCCAGAGCTGGTTTCGAAAAAAGCAGCCGAAGCTCTCGAATGCCTTAGTTTTCAACACGAAACACAGAGATACGGTGTCGAATGTTCGGCTTATGACCTGTTGATTGAAATTCTTCCCGACGTACCTCGCATTGTTCGGGATGAATTTCAATTCGTTGAATTTGAAGATCCTGATGCGCCAAAGAGCAGAAAAGATGCTCTGAAACGACAGATCGCGTTCGTTCTAGTTTCGTTAGCGTTCCCAGACTCGTACCTCGACCATTTCGCAGACCATGTCAACACAGACGATGTACTCGACGACGAGTCAGATCAATATCAATCTAATTGGGAAAAATCTTGCAAAATCTTTAAGCAAATAAACATGCCACTTCTTCAACTACCAGAAAGTATCACGTCACGAATCAAGAGCGAAGGTCTATGGACTGAACTCTTTGACGAAAACGAATGTTGGAACCCAAGAGCGGGATATGGCATTGAACACGGCAGAAACGAAGGCGATGTTGTACGTGGCCCAATCAGCCTTAAAGAATATGTTGAACGATTTCCCTCGGTGCCAAATTTTTTTAACTGGTACGACCGCTCAAATGGGTACAACACAATGGGAGGGTTTCTCGTTAGAAGTTCGGGATTATTGGTTTCACAAACCTGGACATTTGGAGACGAGTCCAACGAGTTCTACATAAATGCTTTCAATGAACACCTCGCACCATTCCTTGATACACCGCCGCAGTCTGAATTTGACCATGTCATCGTCGTATATTCCGACTACAACATTTACAGTTACATAGCGAGCACCGACCCACGATCTTGGAACCCCAACGCCCCCGATGATGGGATCAGTACCCCCCTTCCAGACGGCTACGGTCTGGTTGAAAATTGGGGAAGCCGCTATGACGACTACCGGCCAATACCTCTCGCATCACTCGATACAGATTTGTTTACACCAAGACTCAGATCAGCAGCACGCTATTTATCAGAGTGCATCAGACATAACAGACAACGACCAGCACAATCGTTTTGAGACAAAATGATTGAAAATAAATGTGCCGAAACAAATACCTGATAAAACAAATAGAAAATTATGACTTATCCAATAACGTACGAAGCAAGACGATATGGAAAATTAGAGATGCTTGTTGTCGCGCGAAGCAAAGGGATGTTTTCTGTGTACCGCCCTAATGGCATTGAAGAGACCGAAGAGGACTCACCGGGAAGCAAAAATATTTTTGATGACCCGAAAATTGGCGTTGGGTATATGGGCATTGGCAACATAATGACAGAAGGAATTGACCAGCCAAAAATCACCGAGAGTGCTTCAGCCGAACTTGTTTCTTCGCTAATAAAGGAAATTCAAAAAGGGAACGAGCATCTTGCGTGATTAACTCAATCTGGTTAAACAAATCCGATAAATTCCTCCTTGTCTGTGACGGTAAAGAATTTTTTGTATACGGCGACTCACCAATTGCAAACTCAATTCGGGAGCACACGGAACAAGGCACTGGTGCATTTGCTTCTTTTCTAAAAAAGGCCAAAGAAGACCCCAAAGATGATTTCGACCCCGTCGACTATTGGTACACGTCCTCAATCAATTTTGCTGATGAATACCCACCTCAACCGTACAGTAATGAAGTATCAAAAAATGCTCAAAACTGGCTCACCGAACAAAAACGAAACCCCAACAAAACCTAAAAAATGATCGACAATTACCACGAAACACGACAGAAAGCGTTGGTTTGAAACCATGGACTTTAAACGATTTCCTATTCCCTTCACTTTTTCATCAGAAGTCACCGCAACGGAATTGCGCGAAAGTTTTATAGACACAAGAAACGCGAATATTGAAGAACTAGTGGAAGTTGTTTCAGATCTTGCTGAGTTCTTTCCAGAAAAGGCGCTCGAAAGACGCCCCTTCAGTTACCTTCCAGATGGCAAAAAGTACGTATCTTTCATGAGCCGTCCTGAACTCCGATCTCACATAGAAGACCGGCTAATTTATGAAAAACTTTTCGGTGAAAACTTTCAAGATTGTGTACAAAATGATGTGGCTCTATTAAACACCATAATAAATTCTGCACCAGGTGAAGATTCCCTCTGGCCGTATGGCCGCTACTATCTGTGGGACATCGACGACGGCATTCATAACAAACTCTTTGGAAATGCTCTCCATTCAATTGAGTCTGAATTTTCAGATATCAATACATACGAAGTAACTTGGCAGCAGATTTCCGAGTTCTATCAACTTAACCAAAACATAAAAACGTTTGGCTTACTCCTATGTAATTTTAAAGACTCTGTAACTGATCCACATCGAAGCCTTTGGGAAACATTACTTCTCTTGATACAGAAGTTTGAAAAACTAGATAGCCCAGCAGTCGACAAAGTTGCGATACATCAAACCGCCGTTCAAATAGTCAAAAAATATATTGCATTGCGAAAAAACACCTTCGACCACGATCAACTAAGCTCAGACATTCAAAAATTTAAAGAAATACTGAACTTTAAAGAAATGCAAAACATACACTTCAACAACTTAAACTTTGACTCCAAGTTGATTTAACAAACTTGTGAAGTCCGGATGAATTGAGTCAGATTGCCTCACAGCGTCTTTAAAATTTTTCTCTGAAAAATTTGCGCCATAAGTTTTTTGAAGCCAAGTTTTAAAGTCTTGCCCTTGAACCTTCTCTCTACCAAATTGTGTGCGGAGCTGGTCGAAGTCAACGTTCCCAATTGACTTGCTTATAAATGCAGTCGGTAAAAAGTAATCCACGATGTCCGCTTTACTCAGACCATGAAATTTTACTCTGTCACGAGAATTCTCATTTATTGCTTGAACACAAAAATCGTGAATCATAAGGTACTCATTTTGTGACTTTCCAAAACTTTGAGCGATTGATTTCAGCTCCTCAAGAATTGCTATAAAGTTTTTATTTCTGTCTTTTGCTTGGCAAGCTCGAGACCAAACATCTTGGACTGCTTTTGCTTTATCATTATCGAAAAGTATCACGAGGTCAGCACCGGTAAATCGAAATAAAAATTGTGAATCTAATGCTGAAAGCAACTTCAATTTTGCCAATCCCCTAAGAGCCAAAACCGTAACCCCAGCCGATTGGAACTCCTCACCAAACATGTTTTCTAGAACCCATACGTCGTGACTACCTTCAACAATGACAAATTTATTGACGAATTGAAGCAGATCGGAACGATCTATTCCGTAATCATCTAGACGATCACTTAGCTCAGTGGAAAGGGTACCAATTTTCGTATTTCCAGAATTTTCTCGATATACATGAATCAAATTGTTACTCTTGTCATTAAGGAAAATTGGCGAATGTGTGGCAAGCAAACATTTCGCACCAAATTCTTTTGTTATCTGACTAATCCCTGAAGCTAATTGCCTCTCTGCCCTACGATGAAGTCCAGCTTCAGGCTCATCTAAAACCATTAACAGAGGCCTTTGACTATCGGATTTGATCATTGAAAGTTTGATGGAAAACTCAGCCCATCTTTTTTGTGCGTTGCTCAAATTCGTAATGAAAACATTGTGAGTCGTTGATTCGGCGTCATGAACGTTGCGAAACTTTTCTTTCGCGAACCAATGGAATGGATCATTAATTCCCCATTGGCTTAGTTCCCGAACCTCACACACCAAAAGTGGGGCGTCGGGCATCAATTTTGAAAAGTATGTGGAGGCCCGTATCGATATCTCTTCTGCTGCAATAAGGACAACCGGATTAATTCGATATGAACCTTTATTACCCAACAGCAACGAAATATTTTCTCCGCTTGATATGCCTTCCTCGGAATCATTTGCATTTCCAGCTGCTTTCACTAGATCAAGAAAATATTTTCTTGTTATGTCTTCCAATTTTTCAGTATTCTCGCAAATTAAATCAATCGGCGGAAGGTAGCTTTGCGTAACAGGTATTTCATAAACAACCGGACCTTGCCATGGATAAATACTTTTTTGGCTCTCCGAAACATAATCTTCTAAATTTAACGCAAAGTGCAGACCGTATTTGCTATGAATTTGATCGTAATTGCTTTTACTAGTCTCAGCATCTTTTAGAATTGAGCGCCACAACTGGATTGAATCAGAAGTTGGCGCTATACACCCAAGCTCAGTTCTATTTTCCCAATACGTGACTTTAAATAAAGCTTGATCAACTATTTCATGACAAAGATTCATGAGGTCCGACTTTATTTTGTCGTCCGATTCCCACAAACCATTCATTGCATAAATGTAAAACGCTAAATTATCCGAATTTCTATTGTCCCAGTTTCGCGAGGCCGTTGAATGGTCGACAAATTCCCGCCACGAATCAACGAGATCCAGACCATTTAGCTCTTCGTTACTGGGGTGAGGATTTCTAAGATACGCCCATGGGCTACGCCAAACATTTTCGTCTATTTCTGTTGCGAATGCTTCGTATGGATACTTAAACACCAGGCTGACAGAACCAGGATGCGCCCCAGTCGCATTGGATGCATAGCTAGCGCCAGAGAGTATGCGTGTCTTACCCACACCATTTTTGCCGTAGAGAATACTTACACCGTCCGGTAAATCTAAGACCTGGTCGATTAGCGGCGCGACATCATGGAATATTAGGCCTTTTAAGTCAATTAATTTCATGAGTATTCCTTTTCTCGGTCACTCCAGCAAATCACGCTGAATCGACTCGCCTATTGCTTTGATTTGTCGGATCTGATCTTCACTAAGACGAAGCAGCTCGCCGTCATATCGATTTTTATGAAACCTAGCTTGCAATTCGTTTTCGGCAAAAATGTAGTCAGGAAACCATGCGGCGTGCACAAGTTTAACGTCAAAGTTCACTTTAAATTTAAAAAACAGTGACCACTTCGGTAAAGATTTTGAAGATTGAAACTTAAAACCATTTACTGTTTGTATTAGGTAAACAAATCCACTTTTGTGATGAGTTGCGCGTTTTTTCAAAACCCACTCCGGCTCTTGTTCAAAGTGTGCGAAACCTGTTGAGGGTAAATACTCCGACGAATCAAGCGTTGTCGAAACAACATGATTAATTCCCTGATTAAGTTTTTTCGTAGTTTGGCTCAGAGCCGTCTTCGACTTATGTTCTCGTGAGTGACGCTTTACTAATTCTGAATCCCAATCGACTGTTTGAAATTCTTCCGCAAAAATCGAACCAAGCAAATATCTATCCGAAACCTCCCGTGCAAAATTAAATACTCGATCACGTTTCCAATACCTAACGCCAGTTGGATGTGGTCGTAAAACCAAACGTTTTTCCCTCCAGCGAACATGAATAAGCGACTTATCTTTTGTAACTGCTGTGACAACCCCGATGAATGAAACAACCGCACAATTTTCAGACTCATCAAAATCACCCAACAAAAAACCGTTGCCTACTCGAATTTTGCGGACAAGACTTTCATCGAAAGCGATGTCATCGGGCGGCGCATCAGATTCTTCGGCAAGGGCACGAGCCGAGACACGCCAAAATGCTGAATACGTCACATTTAAAAACTAGTCCAGAATTCCCGTTTTTTTGATCGCCTGAATTTGCTACAAATTCGGCCAGCGATATTCCATGTTTTTCTCAATAACTGCGTCCTCTACTTCCCGAAGTATCTCGAGAGTGTTGCCATTGATCACTCTCCAGCACCTTGTGCATACATAAAGTGCGCCGTCCCAAAGTCCAAGTTCTGCGGGTACTTCTTTTCCAAATTCATCACAAGGCTCAAACCCATCCGAACTATGCGTGTTGCCACAACGGCATTCCCACTTATCTTCTGAAATCTCGATTATGTACTGCGAAACAAACTCAGGATGGGCAAGTAGGAGATCTGTCCAGTGGATTTGCGGCAAATCGTTTCGACCGACCTGAGAATTTTCGTTAAATTGCATTTTTGGCTCCTTTTCGGTTGTTTTTGATGGTTTTTGGGTAAAAAAAGAGGACCCCATGGGCCCTCATTAAGTTTTCACTGCCTAATTTGTGAGTTCAATCCTTGGTTGAACCGTTACTAGATAAACGAAAACCCTCCATCTACTGACGGAGGGCTTAACCGAACAATTCAATTGTACCAGTTCTGTTCACCAATTGCAAATAGTTTTCAATGAAATTTTGAATTTCTGTTAATCGAAACTCTGTTACACCCCTAGTGCATAATGATCGTGTGCACTTAAGTTCTCCATTACTTAAGTACCGCAGGTGCGTGTTACCTCCTTTCTTGCACCTGCGTTGGGCTACTTGGCGGGTTGGTGATTGTAGGTTTTCACCAGCCCGCCATACCCAAATAGATCGGAACAACAATGAGCTTTGACATTGCTGAAGAAGGCGAACCGTGCGACTTTTGCGGAACACCAGTCGTGTTTTTTGATGATGATTGGGTTGTGTGCCCGAATTGCCAGGCCGAATATTCAAATATGGACTATATCCACGGTGACATTCATGAGGAATTAGAAGAGCCGAATTGATCCGACTTAAATCGTCGGCACTTCAACTCTAAACATCTCTAAACTGTCAGTCATGACGATCACTATGTATGGTGCCGATTGGTGCGGAGACTGCAGGCGAGCTGAAAAATTCTTCGTCGATAACAACATCGAGTTTCAAAAGATTGATCTTGAACTAGATGAGAACGAGCATTTCGTCGAGTCAGAAGTTTTGCGACGCAACAACGGCAAGAAATCTATCCCTGTGATTGTGTTTGATGATGACTCGCATTTGACCGAGCCGACCAACGCTCAACTCGCAGAGAAACTTGGGTTATTGAGCTAGTTCTTTAGCCAATTCGGTTAGCGGCGACAGCACACTTGCGTCGAGTTGGCCCTCTGGTGTGATCAACGAATTGATTTTCGGAAACAGCAACTCAGGCCCGACGAGAGTTGCACCGAGCAACGGCACGATGTTTCGCAGATATTCGACTGCGGCTTTGCCACCGCGCTCGCCTGGCGTGCAACCAAACACACCGATGCGACGACCGAGAAGGCAATGCTTGGCGAATGGGCGCGAGGCCCAATCGACGACGTTTTTTAATCCGCCTGGAAGGTTGTAGTTATATTCGGGTGTGCCGATGATGATCGCGTGGGCCTCGCTGAGTTCGCGGCGAAAGTCGACAACAACTGCAGGTGGGGTCTCGGTGTCTGTGTTGATGTCGAGATCGCCGTCATAGGTCGGCAGTTCGCGAACATAGTCGCGCAAAACAAACTCGATTTTGTTGCCGGCTGAGGCTTTTTGAGTTTCGTTCATCTCTTTAACGAGTGCGCAACAGACGGCAGTGGTGTATGAGGCTTTGCGCAGGCTGCCCGAAATGACGATTATTTGTTTATTAATGGCTGAAAGGCTAATGGCGCTAACTGCGACCTGGCTCGCGCCCAGTTATAACTTCGCCGAGCTTTATTACTGAAATTACCCTAGACGTTAAGGGCAACTTTTTTGCCATCAAATACTGCATTTATCTCGAGCTCGCCACCCATGTGGTCAATGAGTGAATACAACATGACCAGCGACACTTCAATCACGCCATTTTCGAGTTGTGAAATAGTCGATTGACTGACGTTGATCATTTTTGCCATTTGGGCTTGGGTGATGTTGAGGCTTTTTCGAAGCTGGCAAAGCGTCATCTGCCGGTGCTCGCGAAGAGTTCGTTTAAATTCGGCGTCCATCTGTTTGGCGACCTTCGGGTCTTTGCGCAACTCGTCGCGCAATGCTGAGTAACTCTTTGTAGTGCTCATTTTTCGTCTCCTATGGTCAGTAAGTGTTCGGCAAAAATCCTGTCTGCTATCGGAATCATGTATTCATAAAAACGATTCCAATTAGGTGTTGATGAAAACGAGAACTCCCTACCCGATCGACATGCGGCCTTCCCAATGCTGGACCTCGATTTTCGAGCAGCATCAAGATGTTTGATAGTGCGATCTTTTCTTTCTCTGTAAGCGATTGATGCCATTGTTCGAATTCGGTTGATACGAGAATCTTCCACATCTGAATATTAGCCTCAC
>Ga0214917_10001305_pt1 | contig 32171 bp, 35 predicted proteins | sample LL_1208_BB_MetaG_FD_177983 | JGI IMG/M metagenome (GOLD analysis project Ga0214917, IMG submission 177983) | Freshwater microbial communities from Lake Lanier, Atlanta, Georgia, United States - LL_1208_BB | ecosystem: Environmental > Aquatic > Freshwater > Lake | place: USA: Georgia | collected... | reverse complement strand
CATCCGCCAGAAGCGCTTCGCGCTTTTGTTGTGGAAAGTGGGAGGTGGAATGTGGAAAGAATCTTTTGAACTCACCAGTGGCGACTTTCCTTCCACCTTCCACCAGCATCCGAATCATCGGGCCGCCGGGATATCTGCTCCTCGTTAGTGGAAGGCAGTAGGTTGAGGATTTAGAAAGTTACGACAAATTCCGCCCCCGCCTCGTGTGCCGGACCGCCACTTCCGGGAATCCCGGGAGACGACACGTTACCCGCCGAACCCCCGACCATGTTGGTGCCCCAATCCAGCCTGTACTCGGCACGGATCAGAAGTTGATCGCTCAACTGAAATCCCGCGGTGAGGGTGTAGGACCACCAGCTGATACTGCCGTCCGCTCCTCCCGCCGTGGTGATTCCGGTTTTGTTCTGGTTATCGGAGCCGAAGTAGGTGCCACGGTTGGCCAGATAAAACCAGTCGTTCCACTGATACTTAGCATAGACGCTGCTGCCCCAGATGGTGGTGGCTCCCCCGGCAGGTCCGTTGGCGGGGCAATACGCGCCGAGGCATGTGTCGAAGGCGAAGAGAAGCTTATCATCCGCAAAATGGGGAGCCCAGTTGCCCAAGGAGTTATAGATGTAGGCTGGGCCGTTCGGATTTGTCGCCGCCGCGAATCCATAGGAGCTGAGATTGGCGGGGGGAAACCCGGCACTATCGTTGGCCGTGCTGGTTTCATAGGTGAAATTATGGGTCCAATTGGCGTTGCCTCCCGGAGCGGTGAGATTCAGAGCCGCCAAAACGGTAACCCCGTCCCCGTTGCCGCCGATGGTCGTGTTGTTGTCGGAATCGGCGCCATTTCCCACCCCCAACTTGGCGTCCAGAAACTCGTTCCAACGGTAGGAGGTCAGAACCCCGGTGTAGTCGATCGAGTAGGCGTTGATGAAGAGCAGGCTGTAGCTGATGTTCATGTTGGCCGGACGCTCATTCACCTCGTAGCCCAGGATCGAGACGTACTTTCCCACCTTCCAATCCCAACCGTTTCCCACGGGCACACGAAACTGGGCAAAGGCCTGTTCCAGATAAAGGGCGTTTGAGTCAGCATCCACATTGTTGGCGTAGCTTCGGAGATTGAGATAGTTGGCGTCCTCCCCGATGAACGCGTCGACCCGAAAACCGGCTTGGGCCTTGTTCTCCGGCGTCAGAGCTTTTTCCAAGACCAGTTTCAGCGCGTAAAGATTGAAGTCACCCCTGGCGGGTTCACCCACACGGCCATTGACCACCGACTGGTTGCCGGAGCCGGTGAAGTTGTAACTGTAACCCGCATCGACATATCCGCTAAGCTTAACCCCTGATGGCTCAGTATCGACAAAGTGATCACCCGCAATCTTTTCAGGCGCTGTGGCCGATAGCGCATCCGGTTCCGCCCGCACCACCGTCGTCATCAGACAGACAAAAAAACAGGCCTTGAGAATGGTGCAGCGGCGGGGAATTTTACACACGAAGTGCCGCGGGGAAAATCTATGACAGGATCCTGTAAGTGGCGGGGCCGGCTTTAAATCTGGAATTAAGAACACAAAAGGTCAGCCTTTTGCAGAATCAGGTAGTTTGCGGACACCTGTTTTTGTGAACTGCAAATTGGCATGCGCAGATTATTTGCGGTGACATTTGGTGAAACAATCACAAAGGGCGGTTATTTCCGATCTTGCGTACCCCTCTAGCCTTTTGTATGGATTGGCATGAATAAAAATCTCATTTGGGTCCTCGCTCTTGTCTTGCCGCTCAACCTTGGATGGACCTGCACTGCCCTTATGATTACCGACAAAAAGGGCAACGCCTACAATGGCAAGACGCTGGAATATGCGACACCGATGCCATTTGAGATGGCTTATATTCCCGCCAAGACCAAGGTCACATCGCTGGCACCGGAGGGTCGTCCCGGGTTGTCATTTGAGACCCAATATGCCGTGCTGGGCGTGGGCGCGGATGCCGGCTTGGGAACAGGTACCGATACGATGCTGGAGGCAGTCAACGACCAGGGACTTTCCATCAGCACGAATCAGCTAAACGGATCCGTATCACCGACCTACGATGAAGGAGGTAAGGCGGAGTACCTTGCCGTGACCGATCTGGGGCTCTATGCGCTGGGAAAGTTCAAGACAGTGGGCGAAGTCCGCAAGGCCCTAGAGAGCGGTGAGATCCGGGCGTGGCTGCCCAAGTTGGCCATCATGGGGAATTTTCCCGCCCCCCTACACTACATCTTTTTCGACAAAACCGGGGCGGGAATTGTGGTGGAGTATCTAAACGGAAAGCAAACCATCTATGACAACCCGGTGGGCGTGGTGACCAACGCTCCCGATTTCGGTTGGCACCTGACAAATCTGAACAACTACGCTTTTCTATCCAACCAGGACAAGAACAACGGATCTTTCGGAAAGTTGCAGGTCGAGGCCCCAGATTCGGGCAACGCGTTGGCGGGTGTGCCCTCAAGCCAGATCTCAGCAGGCCGTTTTGTCAAAGCGGCGTACTACGTCCAATATGCACGTCGGGCCGATACCCCGGACGAGGCGGTGATCACCCTGTCTCATATTCTGAATAATTTTGACCGGGTCTATGACATTTCGGTGGACCAAGGCTTTGCCGGAGAGGGAGGAGACAAAAAATCCACCTCCAGCGAGGTAACCCTTTTCACCTGGATGAACGATAAGATGCGGAACCGCTACTATTTGCGGACTATTGGTGCGATGAACTTTGTCATCTTTGAGATCGATAAATTGAAATCGATTCAAAAGGTTGTCAAAGTTCCTTTGGCAAAAATCAACGACGCATCGCCAGACGGTACGCAGGTGCTACTTGGCGTGGCAAAATAGTCGGAGTTTCGATTAGGCGAGTCCGACCTTCGCCCGACCGCCGCGGTTGTCGAGGAAGTCGACCAAAGCAGCCACCGCCCCACGGTCGAGCGAGCTACCGGCTTCAGCCATCACGGTCTTGAGAGCCTGATCCAGCGACTGGGCCGATCCCTCCTGCCCCTGCAACAGATCGATCACGCGCTTGGCCACCGCCACCACCTTGGCGGGCGGAAGAATCGCGTCCCCACTCAAGCGGTTGGGAAATCCGCTGCCATCCACCCGCTCCTGGGCTTGCCGGATGACCTCCGCCACCGGGCCTTCAAACTCCAGCCCGGCCAAAAGATCGGCACTTCGGACCACCGCCTCCCGCAGCTGGCGCTTTTCATCCTCGTTCCGGTTTCCGCCCTTGCGTAACAGGTCGTGCGGCAGGGAGACCGTTCCCAGGTTCAGCAGCTCCCCGGCCAGCTCCGCCGTCTCCACCTCCGTGGGGGTCAACCCCATCTCCTCGGCAGCCCCACGGGCCAGTTTGGCGATCAACTTGCCGTTGGTCCGCGCCGCTTCGGCCTGTCGGCTGTCCACCTCCTTGACGAAGGCCTCGATCAGGCCGCGGAACATCCGTTCCCGGCGTTCCCGTTCGGTGATGAATTCGGTGATGTCCTGCTCGATGAGGAGCACTCCGGGAGGATGATCCCGGTCCGCCCGCAAGGGAATATGGTCGGTCTTGGTGTACTTTTTCTTGCCAGCCTCCTCGAACTCATGGCGCCCCTTCTGCGGTTGCCACTTCCCTTCCGTACGGTCGGCCGGCCACCCCGGATAAAGATCGTCGATCACCTGTTTGTTGATTTTCTGGTACGCCGCAGCACGGACCGGTCCGATCACCGCCGGCATGGTTTTGCCCGCCACCTCCTCCGTGGCGATGCCGGACGCCTCGGCCAACGTGCGGTTGGCGAAACTGTACTTTCCTCCCGCATCCACCGCGGCGATGGCCGTCGGCTGGTTGTCGGTGATCACACGGAGGAATTTGGAAAAGCCGGTGAAGCGTTCCGCCGCAATCTTGAGCCGTTGGGCCTCCGCCGAAGCCCTCAATTCAGCACCGTGCTTCCAGGCGATCACCAGGGAGACCACGGCGACGACCATCAGCAGGCCAAAGGAGATGAGATCTTTCCGCTGTTCCTGTATGGCCGGGCCGACCGTCTCCGTGAAATCGGCGGTCCGGACCAAGGTCCACGGGGTTCCCTCGATCTTTGTCCCGCCGACGATCGATTGGACGTTCTGATAACTTTGCAGGATGGCGAAGCCGCCCGGTTTCCCGAGGGCGAAGGCCGTGGCCCTGGTTTTCGGGTCGTTGGGTTCATCGGAGGAAAACGGCTTGATGCCGTTCGGTCTCGGGAGAAGACGCGGGGAGACATACTGGATCGTTCCGTCTCCGGTGCCCGGCTTGATCTGGGCCAGATAAATCTCCGCGCTCTTGGAGGGATCCCCCTCCTGTTGGAGGAGAGGATACAGCTCCTTGGCCACCTGCTTGATGCCGACGACATAGGCGATCGGTTTGGCGTTGTCCTTCGCATCCATCGGATAGATGGGCAGCATAAATCCCATGCTGGGCTCGTTTTCCCGGTCGAGGTGAATGTTCCACAGCCCGTTCTGGCGGGCGGCGTTCTGTTTCAGGACGTCGAGGAACTTGTCCTCCTTCAATGCAGGCACGAACTCGCTCGCCACCAAAATCTGCCCGTCGGGATTGACCACCGCCAAGCCGGCGATCCCGTCCCGCACCACATTGGCGTCGATCTCCAGCTTCCTCGGAGGGGTGACAAAGCCAAAATCCTCGGCCATCCGCTTGAGATAGTTGCGGAGAAAGGTCTCCGCCCCCTCCCGCCGGTCGGCCGGGGTGTTGGGATCCAGCAGGGCGTCGATGTAGATTTTTTGGGACTCGTTGGTGGCGATGTTCCGGAGAACCTCGAACTGCGACTTCAACCAGCCCCCCACATCCTTGCCCCGGCTTTCCAGGATGAGGTTCATCTGGGTCTGCAACTTGGCTTTTTCGTCGCTAATATTCTGGTTCGCCTGCTGCCACACCAACCCGAAACCTACCAACGCGAAGACGATGAGAAAAACCCCCGCGGCCACCGTGGTCCATTTGACGGGTCGCTTCACGGGTGCCTCGGGAACTTGGGGTCCTGAAATCTTTAGCTTGGAGGGATCTTGTGCGGCGGGAGTGGGGGTATCGGCCATGGTGGAGGAGGTCCTTTCGGTTAGTGGAAAACTATCCCTCCAACAGGAGGGTCGGCTCAAGTATTTCCTTCAACCTCGGATGGGGTATATTTGAATCCGTGGGATGGACAGTAATCTTCCTTTTGGCGGCGTGGCTGACTCCGGCAAGCCTCCGGGCTTGGGATGGCCAGTATCAGGTGGTTCAGCAGGATCCGATTGCAAAATTTCCCAAATGGACGGGCATTTTGGCATCCGTGGCCGAGGAGCTACAGAAGAACGCCGACATCAACGCCCCCTATGCCGGAGGATGGAATGAGTTTATTCAAAAGACACAATCGGCCGACAAGATGGAGATGATCAAGAAGGTCAATGAAACCTTCAATTCGATGCGCTACGTTCCGGATCAAAAAAACTGGGGCGTGCCCGACCTTTGGAACACCCCGGTTCAGTTCACCCAACCCCCCGACTACATGGTCCCGGGTCGGGTGAGCGGGGACTGTGAAGATCACGCCATCGCCAAGTATTACGCGCTAAAAAAGCTCGGCTTCACGCAGGATGAGCTCCGGATTCTGGTGGTGAAGGATCTCAACCTGGGCGTCGGCCACTGCATCCTGGGTGTGATCTACGGAGGCCAATGCCTGATTTTGGACAATCAGATCAAAAGCGTCTGGCCCGCAAATCAGATCCAACACTACAAGCCCATCTACGCCATCAATGAAACCCACTGGTGGCAGTTCCTCCCAGCTGGGGCTGCAGCTGCTCCTGCAGCGGGCGGAGATGGTCAAGCCGACTAGCGGTCGACACCCTCCAAGCTTTTCACCTGACCCCAGGGAAGGCATTCTGCCCACCCTATGTCCGAACTGGCGCCCGCGTACGACCCCGCCCAAGTGGAGGACCGGCTTTATCGGCGATGGACGGAGCGGGGCGATTACAAGGCCGACCCCGCGTCCCCCAAACCGGCCTACTCGATCGTCATTCCTCCCCCGAACGTGACCGGGATCCTGACCCTGGGCCACGTCCTGAACAACACCCTTCAGGATATCCTGGCCCGCCGGGCCCGCCTCCTCGGCAAGGAGGTTCTCTGGCTTCCGGGAACCGACCATGCGGGCATCGCCACCCAGACGGTGGTGGAAAGGACTCTTAAAAAAGAGGGCAAAATCCGACACCGGGATGACCTCGGTCGCGAGGAGTTCCTAAAACAGGTCTGGCAGTGGAAGGAAAAACATGGGGGCATCATCATCCAGCAGCTGAAAAAACTGGGCGCCTCCTGCGACTGGTCCCGCGAACGCTTTACCATGGATCCGGAGTATTCCGCCTGCGTTCAAAAGGTGTTCGTGGATCTGTTCCAAAAGAAGCTGATCTATCGGGGTCGTCGGATGGTTAACTGGTGTCCTGTCTCACGCACCGCCCTTTCCGACGAGGAAGTGATCATGAAGGAGCAGAAAGGCCTGCTCTATCATTTTCGAGTTCCTGTGGTTGGTGAAGCCGGCCGATTCCTCACCATCGCCACCACCCGACCGGAGACAATCCCTGGGGACACAGCCATTGCGGTGAATCCAAAGGACCCCCGTTACTCTTCCCTCATTGGGAAGCATGTGCTCCGTCCCCTCCCCCCTGAACTTCCCGAGGAGCAACGCCGCATCCCGATCCTGGGCGACGAACATGTCGATCTGGAGTTCGGCACCGGCGTGCTCAAGGTGACTCCGGCCCACGATCCTGCCGACTTTTTGATCGGACAAAGGCACCAACTACCCTCCATCGAGGTGATCGATGAATCCGGCCTGATGAACGCCCACGCCGGCTCGCATCTAGCCGGTTTGGATCGGGCCAAGGCCCGCACCGCGGCGGCGGAGCAACTGAGGGAGCTCGGCTTGCTGGAAAAGGAGGAGCCTTACACGAATCAGGTCGGATACAGCGAGCGAGCCGATGTGCCGGTGGAGCCGCGCCTCTCCGAACAGTGGTTTCTCCGCTACCCCAGCGCGGAGAAGTCCCGTGCCATCGTCTCCTCCGGAAAACTCCGCTTTTTTCCGGAACGCTGGACCAAGGTGTACGACCACTGGATGGAGAACCTTCAGGACTGGTGCATCAGCCGGCAGCTTTGGTGGGGGCATCGGATTCCCGTTTGGTACCGCGGGGACGAAGTGCGCTGTCAGGTGGACTCTCCCGGAGCGGATTGGCAGCAGGATCCCGACGTCTTGGACACATGGTTCAGCTCCTGGCTTTGGCCCTTTGCGACGATGGGTTGGCCCGAAAAGACGGCGGAGCTGAAAAAGTTTTACCCCACGAACGACCTGGTCACCGGTCCCGACATCATCTTTTTTTGGGTCGCCCGGATGATCATGGCCGGATTCGAGTACATGGGAGAGCTCCCCTTCCGCAATGTCTACTTCACGGGACTGATCCGGGACGCCAAGGGACGGAAGCTCTCCAAATCCCTGGGCAACTCCCCCGATCCGCTCGATCTCATCGCCAAGTATGGGGCCGATGGGCTGCGCTTCGGACTTCTGCGGATTGCGCCGCAGGGCGCTGACATTCGCTACGACGAGAAACAGATGGAAGAGGGTCGCAATTTTGCCAACAAACTTTGGAACGCATGCCGCTTTCGCCAACAGCAAGGTCCTTCCGATCCTGCCGCGGATCCGTCCCGGCACCCCAAAACCCCCTTTGCGGATTATCTTCTCGCGCAGCTCGATCGCCTTGAACAGGAGCTGGACCGCCTTTACGAGGCGTACGAGTTCAGTCAGGTGGCCCAGACCCTCTACACCTTTGTGTGGGAGGAGTTCTGCGCCCGCTTTATCGAGACCGCGAAAGCGGATTTCAGCAATCCGTCCTCCCCCACGCGCGCCGGAACCCTTGCCACCGCCGATTACGTGCTCTCGCGGGTACTTCGCCTCCTGCACCCCTTCATGCCCTTTATCACGGAGGAGCTGTGGCTGACCCTCGGGTTGGGTCAAAAAACAATCCAGTTCAGCACTTGGCCGAAACATGGGACTGTTCCTTTCGATCCGGCCAATGCCCGGCTGGCCGAGACTTGCTACGAAACCGCGGAGGCAGGGCGCCGCCTGCGTGGAGAGTTCGGCTTGTCGGGCTCGGCCAAGATGAAGTTCCTTCTCAAGCCCACCCCCGACCGCACCCCCTCCGGGGAGGATCTGCGGACCTTGGCCAAGCTTTTGCAGGTGGGATCGGTCGAAATCTCTTCCACCCCACCCACCGCCCCGATGGCCCTCACCCCATGGGGTGAGCTTTATCTCCCCCTGGCGGGTCTCCTCGATCCTGCGCAGGAGTCGGCCCGGCTGCACAAGGAGATCGCCGCGACCGAGATCTCCCGGGCGCGCGAGGCGGCCAAACTTGCGGATCCAAAGATGACGGCCAAAGCCCCACCGGAAAAGCAGGCGGAGTGGAGAAGGCTGGAGCAGGAGGCCATGGATCGGATCACCCGTCTCCGCGAACAGCTCAAGCTTTTCACAACTTAATCAATAACCTCTCCTTTTCCGCTGGGCAGAGCCTGATCGTGGCTCAATTGTAAAAGATTCATGGAACCCGGCCATACCCTCCCCATCCTTGGCCAAGGCTTTGTCCGGTACATCGATCACTTGGGCTCGGACCTGCGGATCGTGGAGTCGGCCAGAATTTCCTACAAGAGCCCCAGCAAGGGGATCGAGCAGGACAAGAAACTCCTGATTTACCTGTATAAAAACCGCCATACGAGCCCCTTTGAGCAGTGCTCCATCACCTACAACATCAAGATGCCCATCTTCATCATGCGACAGTTTGTGCGGCATCGGACCTTCCGCCTGAACGAGTGGAGCGGCCGTTACTCGGAACTGGCGGATGAATTTTATCTCCCCACCCGGTGGCGCGCTGCGGATGCAAAAAACAAGCAAGGCAGCCAGGTCTCCGACTCCTTGGATCACCCCGCGCTGACCCGCGAGGTCAAAGCGTGCCACGACTCCGCCTACGCGACCTATCAGAGCCTTCTCCAGAAGGGCGTCGCCAGGGAATTGGCACGGATGGTTCTGCCGGTAAGCATTTTCACCGAGGTCTACGTCAACTGCGACCTCCATAACCTGATTCACTTCCTGCAACTCCGGGAAGATGACCACGCCCAACAGGAGATCCGCGAGATGGCGGCCGCGATGCGCGTGGTGGCGGAAAAACTATACCCCTGGACCTTTGAGGCGTTTCATAAATACCGTTTGGGAGTGACGGATCAGTCCCCCTCTGCATAATGAAAACCTATGGCAAAAAAACCCGTTCCCTCCAAATCCGTAGCTGAAAAAAAATCCTGCTCCTGTCCTCTCCCCCTTCTTGCCGCGGGTGCGGCGGGCTTCCTGGCGGCGGTCCTGCTTCTGAAGGGACTTCCCATGATGGGGGGGTGCCCCATGTACTCGGATGTCTGCCCCGTGACGTCGACCGTCCATCAGATTGAGGTGGCCATCGAGAAAAACGACCTTCCCATGGTCCGCTCCAAGGCGGAAAAGCTCAGCCAACAGCTGGAACGCACCATGCCCGATTTGGCCAGCTTGGCCGATCGTCTCGCGGAAAGCTCCTCCATCAACCAGGCCAAATCCCAGCTCCAGGTACTCGAGCAGAAGATGATGTCCGATATTTCGACCGCGCCGAAAAAGTGATTCGAACCTTTTTGATCGCCGCTTTCCTGGGATCGGGCTTCATCCATGCAGGGGAAAATAACACGATGAAGGTGGGCTCCCCCCTGCCCCAACTGACGGCAAAGGACCAGGAAGGACGCGATCTGGACATCGCAACCTACGGCAAGGACGGACTCCTCCTCGTCTTTTTTTATCCCAAAGCCAACACGCCAGGTTGCACCGCCCAGGCCTGCAGCCTTCGTGACGGAAGCGCCGAATTGACCCGCCGCGGGGTGAGGATCCTAGGCGTCAGCGCGGATCAGGTCTCCGCCCAGAAAACCTTCACAACCGACCACAAGCTTCCTTACCCCCTTCTGGCGGACACCGATAACCGGATCATCCAGGCTTTTGGGGTGGGAGGACTTTTCGGGTTCGCCAAACGCTCCGCTTTTCTTTTCAAGGATGGAAAGTTGATTTGGCAGGATCCCAAGGGCTCCACGCAGGATCAGTCAAAGGTTGTTTTGGAATATTTGGACTCCCTGAAGACGAAGTGAAGTCGTTCCGTCAGGAACTCACCCTTCATACCCCCACCCGGAGGGCGTTTCTCAACCTGACCCCGAGAATTGAGGCCGCGTTGTCCGCCTCCAGGATCCAGGAGGGGATCTGCCTCGTGAACGCCATGCACATCACCGCCTCCGTTTTCATCAATGACAATGAGTCCGGCTTGCATGCCGACTTTGAAGCCTGGCTGGAAAAGTTGGCCCCGGAAAAACCGTACAGCCAGTACCATCACAATGGATCGGAAGACAATGCAGACGCGCACCTAAAGCGATCGATCATGGGTCGGGAGGTTGTCGTTGCCGTCACCCGGGGACGGCTGGATTTCGGCCCATGGGAGCAGATTTTTTACGGCGAGTTCGACGGGCGCAGGGACAAAAGGGTCCTTGTTAAGATCATCGGCGAATAACGTGGCCTTTCCCACTTCCACGCCCTTCGGGCCGATTCTATAAAAGGCCATGGCTTCGATCTTCGGCAACCGCTTGCAGATCTTTTCAGGCAATGCCAACCGCGAACTTGCCCAAAGGATCGCCGATTTTATCAAAGTGCCCCTCGGGAAGGCCTCGGTCACCTCGTTTCCGGATGGCGAAACGTTCGTGAAGTTTGAGGAAAATATCCGCGGCAACGACCTCTTTATCGTCCAACCAACATGCCCTCCGACCAACCAGAACCTGATGGAGCTTCTGATCATGGTGGATGCCGCCCGCCGCGCCAGTGCCTTCCGGATCACGGCGGTGCTCCCCTTCTTCGGATATGCGCGCCAGGATCGCAAGGATCAGCCCCGGGTGCCGATCACGGCCAAACTGATCGCCAACCTTCTCGTTGCCGCGGGGGTGAATCGCGTCCTCGCGATGGATCTCCACGCCCAACAGATCCAAGGCTTTTTTGACATCCCGGTGGACCATCTCTTCTGCGCGCCGATCTTCTATCGCTACATTGCGGACAAGAAAATCCCGGACCTGGTGGTCGTCACCCCCGATATTGGGGGAATGAAGATGGCTGCCGCGTACGCGCAGATGCTGGACTCAGGGCTGGCCATCGTGAGCAAAAAACGCCTGAATGCCTCCGACACCGAGTCCACCCACCTCATTGGTGACGTGAAGGACAAAAATGTGCTCCTGGTGGACGATATCACCGAGACCGCAGGAACCATCACCTCCGCTGTGGAAATTCTTCGCCGTCACGGGGTGAAAGACATCTATGTGGGCATCCCGCACGCTGTCCTCGGAAACACGGGATTGGAAAGGCTAAAAAAGCTCGGTCTGAAGGAGTTCATCACCACAAACACAACCCCCCAGCAGGACTCCCCCATTCCTACCAAGGTTCTTTGCGTGGCCCCGCTTCTGGGGCAGGCCATCCTCCGGATTCATGAGGGCGAATCGGTCTCCTCCCTGTTCGAGATCCGAGCGGGCGTGAAGACCTGAAAAAATTCAGCGGCCCAGCACGTAGGCGAAAATCAGGGGAGCCACGATGGTGGCATCCGACTCGATGACGAAGCGCGGAGTCTTCGACCCAAGTTTCCCCCATGTGATCTTCTCATTCGGCACCGCCCCGGAGTAGGAACCGTAACTGGTTGTCGAATCGCTGATCTGGCAGAAGTAAGCCCAGAGAGGGACTCCGGGCTTCCGAAGGTCCTGGTGCAGCATCGGCACGACGCAAATCGGAAAATCGCCCGCAATTCCTCCCCCGATCTGAAAAAAGCCCAAGGGTGTCTTTTGTGTTTTTTGGTACCACTCCGCGAAATAGATCATGTATTCGATCCCGCTCTTAATGATCTGGGGCGACCCGACGGTTTTCTGGATGCAAGCCGCGGCAAACATGTTGCCCAACGTGGAGTCCTCCCAACCGGGCACAACCATGGGAAGGTTTTTTTCCGCAGCGGCCATCATCCATGAATCTTTGGGATCGATCTGATAATGTTTCTTGAGAAGCCCCTTCTGCAGCACCTCGTAAAAGTATTCGTGGGGGAAGCGTCGCACACCCGCTTTCTCATCCCTTTTCCAAAGCTCAACCACAGTGCCTTCGATCCGCCGCATCGCCTCATGCTCCGGAATACAGGTGTCGGTCACGCGGTTGAGATGCTCCCCGAGAAGCTTCTCCTCATCCCTCGAGGTGAGGTGGCGATATTCGGGAATCCTGCGGTAGTGGTCGTGCGCGACTAAATTGTAAACATCCTCCTCCAGGTTGGCGCCCGTGCAGCTGATCGCATGAACCTTGTCCTGCCGGATCATTTCCGCAAGGGAGAGACCCAGCTCAGCCGTGCTCATCGCGCCCGCCAGGGTCACGAGCATTCGACCACCTTTTTTGACATGATCGCGATAGGCAACGGCGGCGTCTTTGACCACGGCGGCATTAAAGTGCCGGTAATGATGATCGATAAATTTCGAAACCGTTCCTTCAGGCATGCAGGGTTATATAGACCCTCCTGCGGACAACTTGACAAGGCTAATCGCTATTTTTTTCCGGATTTTTTTTCACGAACATGCGGATCGCAAAAGTGATCCATCGCCAAAAAAAACGATTTCGCATGTCGTGCCACCAGAATGCTGACGAGAGGAGCGGGTCCCATTGCGATCCACAAACATGTCGCGGTGCTCCAATCGGTCCACTGCCGGATCGAGAAGTAAACGGTCATCCCAAGAACGGCGACCACCCCGTAGTTGACTCCCCACAGGGCCAGCAGGAAATACCCGGGCTCACGGTCGTACGCATACCCGCATTTTGGGCAGCCATCCAGAGGGGAAAACCAGTCGCGCAGGGAGCGGACCTGGAACCAGGGGAGAAAAAGCGGTTTCTCCCCGCAGGTTGGACATTTCCATCGAAGGGCACGATCCCCATAGATCATCGCCTTTTTGAGCGTGCGCGGGGATTCCGCAAAACTCATTCCCGATGGTACGGATGACCCGCCCTCCAGCTCTCCACCCTGTAAATCTGCTCCAACAACACCACCCATGCCAGTTCGTGCGACAAGGTTTGCGGCCCCAGGGAGCGCACGAGATCACATCGGGATCGAAATTCTTCCGAATGCCCATCGGCTCCTCCAATCATCCAGATCAGTTTCGTCCTTCCCTGCCTTTCCCACTGTTCCCACTCCTTTTTCCAATCTGCCGTCCTTTGGGACTTTCCTTGGGGATCGAGGCAGATTTTCCACCATCCCTCCCCTTGATCCATCATCTGCTTTTCGACGTTGGGCCCCTCCCGAAGGTGAATGCACTGCAGTTCGCCAAACCGGCCGATCCTTTTGCTGTACTCCTGCCCGGCCTCTCGGGCCCACCCTCCGGGTCGACCCACGCAGCAAACCCGATGCTTCATCCCAGAGTCTTTTCCAACTCATCCACCCGTCTTGCAAACAGGGACAAGGCCTCGCTCACCGGCTCGGAGCTTTCCATGTCGACTCCGGCAAGACGCAGGGTCTCCAGGGGCGGACGCGAACCCCCGGAGCGGAGAAAGGCATGGACCCGTTCCACCGCTCCTTTCTCCTGGGCCAGGACACGGCTCGAAAGCGCGATGGAGGCGGAGAGTCCAATCGCGTACTTGTACACATAAAAAGCGCTGTAAAAGTGCGGAATCCGGAGACACTCCAGTTCCAAAGGGGCTTCGATTTCCAAAACTTCCCCCAGGTAACTCTCCAGCAACTCCCGGTATGCGATGCGGAAAAAATCCAGGGTCAGAGCCAACCCTCGCTCCTCCGCCTCATGGATCTTGTGCTCAAACTCCGCGAACATCACCTGGCGATAAAGAGTCCCGCGGATGTCGTCGATTTGACGATTGAGGATATACGCCCGCAACCAAGGGTCCGTCCCGGCCGGACCCTCGAGGTAAGCATGAGTCAAAAGCTCCTCGTTGAAGGTGGACGCCACCTCCGCCAGAAAAATCGGGTAGTGCGAATCCTGGAAAGGTTGGGCGCGATGACTCAACCAGGAGTGCATCGAGTGGCCAGCCTCGTGCGCCAAGGTGTACACATCCGCGAGAACATCCTCACGGTAGTTCATCAGGATGTAGGGGGGATTTCTGTAGCTGCTGCTGGAAAAGGCACCGCTCCGTTTCCCCTTGTTTTCATATCGGTCGACCCACCGCTCCGATCCCAAACCATGTTCGAGGATCCGGACATACTCCTCCCCCAGCGGCCGACAGGCACTGCACACCAGCCGGGCCGCCTCCTCATAGGAGGTCTTTTTCTGCACCTGACCGACCAGGGGAACCTGCAGGTCCGCAGCGCGAAGCTCGTGCAATTGCAGGACTTTTTTCCTCAGCCGATGATACTTTTGAAGGGGGGCCAGATTCTGCCGTACGGTCGTGACGAGCCTGTCGTACACAGCTTCGGGGACACGGTCGGGAAAAAGGGATTGGGCACGGGCACTGGAATGACGACGGGCCTTGGCCCGAAACACATCCCCTTTGACGGACGCCGCCAGCGCAGCCGAAAGGGTGCACGCGTGCTGCTCAAACTCCGCATAGTACTGAACCCAGGCATTTCGACGAACCTCCGCATTTCTTCGCTGAAGAAGGGAGGCAAAGGTGCCGTGGCTTAACTCCACCTCGCTTCCGTCCTCGTCCCGGACCTTGCCGAAACGAAAGTCCACGTTGGTGAGTTGGGAGAAGATTTCGTCCGGGCCCCCCAACACCGGGCCGGCGAGGGACAGGATTCGCTCCTCTCCCTCCTCCAGAATATGGGGTCGGTACCTGCGGATTCTTTCCAGCTTCCCCACCCACTCCTTGAGACGTGGATGCTGGAGGATGCGAATCCAGTCCGAATCCTGGATTTTCATCAGCTCCGGCAAAAACCATGAGGACTCCTCCGCCATCTGGGTCTGAAGATGATCGAACCGGAGGGAGCGATCCCGGGCGGCTCCATCCCCCTCATCCTCGGAGACACGCAGGCTCGCATACTGACCGACCCTCTCCATCCGGAGATCAATCTCCCGGTCCACCTCCAGCGCCTCGGCCAATGCCTCCGGATCCGACAGTTTGCCTTTCCAAACCAAGAGGCGTCCCCTCATCGTTTTGCAATCCTCGAGAGCCTGTTCCCAGCCTTTGGAGTCGGGATAGAGGGGACGCAGGTCCCACGTGTCCGTCTCCCGTACCTCCGATCGGATCGGAACCATCCTTGCCTGGGGTGATGCCGTGACGGTGGACATGGATCGAGATTGCCAAACTCTTTTCCGCGCACCATCCTTGGCTCCTCTTGCCGTCCCGAAATTTTTCCTCCAACCTTCCATGATGCCTGAGAGCTCGTATTTCGCACAAAGGGGCGCCTCCCGCGTCACGCCAAAAATCATGAAGAACCTTCTTCATCGTCTCCCGCTTCTCAAGGCGGAGTTCACCCAAATCCACGCGCCGAAGTTCCCCCATCTCGTCGATCAGCTGGAATTCCTTGCGGATGTGGTGGAGGATTTCGCCGAGGGCGCCTACCTGGACATTCCTTACACCGCCGCAGCCGCCTCCGCCTTCGCCATCATCTACACCCATCGCCTTCTCGACATCATTCCCGACTTTGTTGCGCAGGTCAGCTTTGAGGACGACTCCGCCGTTGTCCGTGCCGTCCTCATGCTGTACGAGAAGGATTTTGAAAAATACGCCCACGCCCAACACCTGAATTGGAAAAAGATCACCCTCAAGCCCTGACCGGCTTCCCCGGCGCATGAGCCCCGCTGGCTGGACCGACACTCTCGAACAACACTTCGGCCGTTGGGCCGTACCCTATCTCACCCGTGGGTTGGTCGCCATGAATGCCGGTGCGTGGCTCCTCAATCTGGCCTCCCCGGGTTTCACGGCTATTTTGAAGCTCGACCCCACCCGGGTCGCCCAAGGGGAATACTGGAGGCTCGTCACCTTTCTTTTTGTCCCATCCAACTCCGCCCATCCCATTTTTCTGCTCCTCTTCCTCTGGTTTCTCTGGTCGATCGGGGATGCATTGGAGGAGGTGTGGGGTTCGTTTCATCTGAACCTTTTTTTTCTCCTGGGAATCGTATCGGTCATCGCTGTCGCTTTTTTTCAACCCTCCATCCCCGTAAATCCGTTCTACCTTCATAACTCTCTCTTTCTCGCATTTGCCACGACCCTGCCCGACCAGAAGGTTTTCTTTTTCCCCCTTCCCATCCCCCTGTCCGTCCGCTGGGTGGCTGCGGTGAGCTCCGGTCTTCTGTTTCTACCCGCGTTCTTTGAACCGGTCCTCCTTCCGGGTATTCTTGCGGGTCTGGCGGGGTACCTTGCTTTTTTTCTGCCCCCTTTCCTTCACCTCGCATGGGAACGTTTCCAACGTCGCTGATCTGAATGCTTCGCTGTCTTGTCATCCTTTTCCTGTTTCCTCTCCCTCTTTTCTCCGCCACCGACCCCATCCCCCCTACATGCCGGGCTCTCCTTATCGCTCAGCCTGAATCGTGGAACTCCACGAAGGCGACTCTCCGTTTGTATCGTCGCACCTCTCCCTCACTTCCTTGGGCCTGGGATGGACAATCCCACGCCGTTCACTTGGGCCGAAACGGTTTGGCCTGGGGTCGGGGTCTCCACCCCCAACAACCGGGCCCGCAAAAGCGGGAGGGGGATGGAAAGTCACCTGCGGGATTGTTCCACCTGGGCAATATTCTTTACGGGTATGAGAGGGAGACCGATCTGAAGGGTTGGCGCTATCGCCAGGTCACAGACCGCGACCTGTGGATCGAGGACCCCTCCTCCCCCCTTTATAACCGCCACTTGATCCTGTCCCCGCACGAACCCTTTCCTCCTTCGGAAAAGTACCACCTGATGCGACAGGCAGACCCGGCCCACGCGTTGAAACTGTTCATTCTCCACAACGCCCCACCCGACACCCAGCCGGGCGCCGGAAGCGCCATCTTCTTTCACTTATGCCGCAATCCCGAATCTGTCACGACTGGATGCACATCGATGGAGGAGTCCGGTTTTCGACAACTCCTTGGCTCGTTTACCCCGGCGGATCAGCCAATCTATGTCCTTCTTCCAAACGCGGAGTATCTTCGTTTTCAGGATCCCTGGAAACTACCTTAACGAATCGTCATGAATCCCTACCTCCTTGACGGACTCATCCTGGTCGGCTACTTCACCGCCATTTTGGGGATCGGTCTCCGTTCTTCCCGGGGCCAGTCCACCCTTCAGGATTATGCGTTGGGCGGCAGATCGATTCCGTGGTGGGCGGTTCTCGCATCTATCCTCGCCGCCGAGATCAGCGCCGCCACCTTCCTGGGAGCCCCCGGGGAGGGCTATGAACTGCGCAACTTCACCTACGCCCAGCTGGCCCTTGGAACCATTCTGGCACGGATCTTTGTCAGCTGGATCTTCATCAAGCCTTACTACCAATATCGAGTTGTCTCCATTTATGAGTTTCTGGAGAAACGGTTCGGCCCATGCTCCCGCCAGGCGGCCAGCGCGGTCTTTCTCATCACCCGGGCCTTGGCCAGCGGCACTCGGCTCTACGTGGCGGCCATCGTTCTGGTCCTCGGATATGAAATGTACACGGGAACCCATCCGGTTCCGTTGGTGGAGCTGGGGATTTATCTTCTCGCCCTCTTCGTGCTGGTGGCTCTGACGGCCGTTTACACCGCCGTAGGGGGGATCAAGGCCGTGGTCTGGACGGATGTGATCCAAGCTTGCGTGATGTTTTCCGGATTGGGGTACGTCATCTGGCACCTTGCGAAATCCATACCAGGAGGTCTTCCCACAATTCATGGAATGCTCCAGGGCCCCGACGATCTCTCCTTCTGGAATCTTGGTCCTTACTTTCAGGGCGATCTCTGGGCCACGCTGAAAGCAGCGTTCGAGACCGAGTACACGATATGGACCGCTTTTTTTGCCGCCACCTTCGTCACCATGGCCACACATGGAACCGATCAGGACATGGTGCAGCGGATGCTTACGGCCAAAAATCCCGCCAGAAGCCGTTTGGCCTTGGTGGCGTCCGGTTTGGCCGACCTCCCCATCGTCCTCGCTTTTCTTTCCATCGGAATCCTGCTTTGGGTTTTCTACCAACGAAACCCCGATCCGCACCTCCCCGCACGAAACGCCCACGTTTTTGCCTACTACATCCTCAGCCAACTTCCCCCCGGATTGCGCGGCCTGCTGGTGGCAGGGATTTTTGCCACGGCGATGGGCTCTCTCAGCACCGCACTGAATGCCTTGGCAACATCTTGGGTTCGTGACTGGTACGAACCCTTTTTTGCCCCGCGCTTGAAAAATCCCGATTCCCTCCGGGCAGCCCGCTGGTCCACCGTGACCTTTGCCGGAATCCTTGTGTTGGTCGGTGGCGCCACCGCATGGGTGGTCATATCCAATCCCGCCTCCCGCATCCTTCCCATCGTTCTGGGCGTTTTTGGCTACACCTACGGATCGTTGTTGGGAATCTTTCTGCTGGGTGCCCTGACCAAAAACCGGGGCAGTGATACCGGCAATCTTGTCGCCATGGCGGCGGGCTTTGTGGCGGTGGCAGTTCTCTCGGGACTACCCTCCGACCTCCTGAAACTATTCGGGTTGCCGCCTCTGCCCCGACCCGACTGGCTCCCCCTGATCGCCTTCCCTTGGCGCATCACCTTCGGCACCCTCACCACGTTTTTCGTCGCCTACCTCTTTCCCGCAAAGTCCTGATAAATCTTGGTTTCATTTTCTCCTTCATGTTCATGACCAACCCTCTTCTAACTCCCACCCCGAAGGATGATAAAGAATATCTACCAGATTGACATTTGACTTATCCATGCATAGATTCATGCATGGCAACTAAAACAATATCGCTTGAGATGGATGCGTATGAAAAACTAAGATCTGCCAAGCTTCGTGAGAGAGAGTCCTTCTCTTCTGTAGTTCGCCGGGCCGTTTTCACGGCCACCCCGAACACCGGCGCAGCGGTTCTGGAGCGTCTCACTTCCCTCGGATCCGGTTCCCTCCCCTCCCCGCAGGCGTTCGCCCATTGGGAGCGGATGCGGAAGGAGGATCGTGCCGAGCCCAGGATTTCACCGTCCCCGTGGGAACGTTCGCGTGCATCTTGATACCTCCTTTTTGATCGACCTGCAGCACGAGCGGGAACGCCGCCAGCCCGGTGCATGCCACGAATTTCTTGGTCTCCATGGTGATGTCCCAATCCGGATCTCGGCCATCGCCGCCATGGAATACCTCGAAGGGTTTTCCGATGCGGAGGTGGCAGGCCAACTTCCGTTCCTCGCCGCCTTTGACCGCGTATCCATCGACCTGCCGGAATCCGTGCAGGCCAGCCGAATCCGGCGTGAACTCCGTCTTATCGGCCAACTGATCCCGGATAACGATATCCTCATAGCGGCCTGTGCCATTCATCAGCAGGAGCCCCTCGTCACGGACAATACCGCCCACTTCCGTCGCATCCCCGGCCTCCAACTCCTCTCCTACAAATCTTAAACCATCCTGCGCACTACTCGGCCTTCGAGGGACTACGTGCGAACCATGAATCCATCCTCCAGCATGCTGAATCTATGGACCGGGATCCTCTAACACCTACGGCGCCAGCCGTTCCCGCTTCGAGTGCACAGCACTCGCCCTCCATAGCTCCTCCGCGAAGCGGTTTTGGAGTGACGGAGGGCCACATTCCACCACTACGGAGCTAACCGTTCACGCCTCCAGCCTCCTGCCTCCCGCTTGTACCTCAGCCGATCATGCAGACGACTCTTTCTCCCCTGCCAGAACTCCCACAGCTCCGGGTTTAACCGATATCCCCCCCAGTTTTTCGGACGGGGCGGATCTTGGGGATATTCCTCGGAATACTTTGCCGCAGCCTTTTCGATGACGGCACGGTTGGCAATCACCTGACTCTGGGGCGAGGCCCACGCTCCGATCCGATGATCGTGCGGCCGGCTGCGAAAATACGCATCGCTCTCCTGATCACTGATCTTCCCCACCCTGCCCTCAATTCGGACCACCCGCTCCAGCTCCACCCAATGAAATTGCAAAGCCGCCCAAGGGTTGCCAGATAATTCGACCCCTTTTCGACTTTCGTAATTCGTGTACCAGACAATTCCCCGCTCGTCGTATCCCTTGATCAACACCGGTCGGGTGCTCGGGCGATTCTCCTTGGAAACGGTGGCCAGGGTCATGGCGTTGGGTTCGGGAATTTCAGACCGAATGGCCTCCTGCAGCCAATGGTCAAACTGCTTCAGCGGATCCGCGTCGGAGGAGTGCTCGTCCAGCCTCGCCTTTTCGTAGCTCTTGCGCAAATCCGCCACATTGGTGTTTCCGCTCACGATCACACCTTACCACGCCACCCTCTTCCTTGGAACCCACCATCATCCTACTTTCCTAGGAATGTAGGATGATCCTGGATGGCCGGGAGGGTCATCGATCCTATCCTGCCTGTGTCTCTTGGGATCAGGTCCTTGATTGCCGGTAGGGCAACCTCGATGAGGCTGCTGGAATTCCACACACCCCGATTGGTGGGGATGAGAGACCTTTCGACAATCTGCAGAATGTCGAAATGTTGTCGGCATTACGTCACGCCAATGATCCAATGGGAAAACATTCCATGGAATGTTTTCTTGTTCTAATCTTTATCAGATCCGTGAGCCCTCATCTCAAAGCCAAATATCAAAAGCTGGAGGATCTCATCCGCCCCTGGCCATCCGCCCTGGTCGCCTACTCGGGCGGGGTCGACTCCGCTTTCCTCCTCTGGACCGCCCACCAAATCCTTGGACCCAAGGTCACCGGCATCCTCGGCGACTCCCCCAGCCTGCCCCGCTCGGAACACTCCGCCGCCCTCGCCTTTGCCCAAAAGTACAAACTGCCGTTGGAAGTCCTGAAAACCCAGGAACTCGACGACCCCTCCTACGCCTCCAACCCGCCCAACCGCTGCTACTTCTGCCGCTCGGAACTTTTTCAAAGGATGGGCGAAGTCGCACGCTTGCGGGGTGTGGCGGTCCTCGCCTACGGGGAAAATTTTGACGATGCCCAGGAAATCCGACCCGGTCGCACCGCCGCCGGAGAGTTCTCCGTCGCTGCCCCACTCCGCGACGCCGGTCTCACCAAATCCGATGTCCGCGCCTTAGCCAAGGAGGCCGGTCTGGAAGTCGCTGAAAAGCCCGCCTCCCCCTGCCTCTCCTCACGCCTCGCCCCCGGACTGCCCGTAACACCCGCTCGCTTGGCCGCCATCGAAAAGGCCGAGGAAGCGATCCATCGCCACGGCTTCCGGATCGTTCGGGTCCGCCACCTGGGCGAAAAGGCGTGGGTGCAGGTCTCGCCGGAAGAAACCCCGCGTTTAAAGGACCCGTCTCTTCAATCAACAATCACACGGGAACTGCTGGCAGAGGGATTTTCGGGTGTCGATTTCGATCCCAAGGGATACCAAGGAGCGGGGTTACGCTAGTTGTTTGCCTCCGTTCCTTTCAACTTTTCAAACTCCGTCAACGCCATCGCCACCACCTGATCCATGTTGTAGTAGCGATACGTGGCCAAACGGCCGACAAAAACCACGTTTTTTTCCTGTTTTGCCTTGGCGGCATACTTTTCATACAGCTGCCTCGAATCGGGAGCGGGCACGGGATAGTAAGCCTCCTTGCCGGGCCCGAAATCCTGGGGATATTCACGGACAATCGTCGTGACGGGGGACTTCTGTCCCGTGGCGTGCTTGATTTCGACCACACGGGTAAACTCATGATCGTTTGGATAGTTGACCTGCATGGCAGGTTGAAAAAACTCCCGGGCCAGGGTCTCAGGCTCAAATCGCATCGATCGGTAAGGCAGGCGACCCTCCGAAAAATCGTAAAACTCGTCGATCATCCCCGTGTAGATCATCCGGTCATACTTCACGGTCGGCGGCAGCTCACGATAGTCCGTGGAGAGGCGCACGGTGATCCGCGGGTGATCAAGGATCTTCCGAAACATGGCGGTGTAGCCGTCTCGGGGAAGCGCCTGAAAGCTTTCCGAGACAAACCGGTCATCCCGGTTTGTGCGGACCGGAATTCTCCCACACACCGATGCATCCAATTCGGAGGGATCCCTCTTCCACTGCTTCCTCGTGTAGTTTTGAAAAAACATCTCATAAAACTTCCGACCCACCTGCGACAAAACCATCTCCTCCGAGTTTTTGGGGTTCGGAAAGTTCTCCCGCCACTTGGCCAGCGTGGCCTCCATCTCCTCCGACGTGGATGACCGCCCCAGATACTGCTCGAACGTGTTCAGGTTGATCGGAAACTGCCAGTACTTCCCGTCCGTCCAGACCAGGACCCGGTACGTCACCTGATGCCACTGGGTAAAGCGGCTTAAATAATCCACCACCCGCGTCGAGTTCGTCCGAAAGTAGTGCGGGCCATAGGCATGAATCAGGATCCCCGAGGCATCCACCTTGTCATACGCATTCCCCGCAATGTGATCCCTCCGGTCCACGACCAGACACTTTTTCCCCAACTCCTCGGCCAAGCGCTCCGCCAGCACAGCGCCAGCAAACCCGGCACCGACCACCAGATAATCGAATTTTTCGACCACGTAAGCCCGTCCTAGCGCCTGGTAAGGCCGAGTCTTTCGCCGGTATACCCTTTGGCACGCACAGCCTCGCACCAACCGGGATTTTCAAGATACCACCGAACGGTTTTCTCCAGCCCAGCCTCAAAGGAGGTCTTGGCCGCCCACCCGGTATGCTTCCTGAACTTCGAGGCATCGGTTGCGTAGCGACGGTCGTGACCCGGACGATCGGTGACCGTCTCCATCAGATCCGCATGCGGTTTCCCATTGGTCCGCGGCCGCATCCGGTCCAGAATTTGGCAAATCGCCAGAAGAACCGTCCGGTTATCCTTTTCCGCGTCCGCCCCAACCTGGTAAGGCTCCCCTAGACCACCCTTCAACCGTGCCGCCTCGACAGCCAGTGCCGTATCCTCCACATAAAGCCAATCCCGAACCTGCTTACCATCACCGTACACCGGTATCCTCTCACCCGCCAAGGCCCGCAAGATCGCCAAGGGGATCAGTTTTTCCGGAAACTGATAAGGACCGAAGTTGTTCGAGGGCCTCAAAACAACCGTCGGAAGTCCGTAGGTTCGAAAGTAGGCCCGACACAAATGGTCCGCCGCGGCTTTGGAAGCGGCGTACGGGCTGTTGGGCGCGAAGGTTGACCGTTCCGAAAAGGGCGGATCCGAAGGTTCCAAGGAGCCATGAACCTCGTCTGTGGAGAGATGAATGAAACGAAAGGTTCCGGATGCCTTTTCCTTTGTGGCAGCCATGTGCTTCCGGGCCGCCTCCAGCAGGGTGAAAGTTCCCGTGACATTGGTGTGTAGAAAAGGGGCAGGTTCATCAATCGAGCGATCCACATGGGATTCCGCGGCAAAGTTAATGATCGACCCTGGCTGATGCTTTTCCAGGAGCGACTCCACAAGTTTGGCATCCGCGATGTCTCCCACGACCACCTCGCAACGTCCCCCCTTCTCCTCTTTATCCAGATTCGGGCGATGTCCCGCATAGGTAAGCTTGTCCAGAACAACAACCCTCGTATCGGGAGACGCGGCCAGCAGGTGCCTCACATAGTTCGATCCAATAAAGCCGCATCCTCCCGTCACCAGGATCACTCGGTTTGCACTTTCCATCGATCCTTCATACCTCCCCGGCTCCCCCTAGACCAGCCCCTGCGAAGAGCACTTTCCTCATAACTAGAACTCGCCCTGGCACGCCTGAATTTGCGAAAGTGAGAGGGAATGGCTTTTGAAAAAGACACCATCACCGCTTGCGCCACACCCCCCGGGGTCTCGGCTCTTGCGATGATTCGAATCAGCGGGCCCCAAGCCATCCCCATCGCAGCCAAATTGGCTGCCTCCCCTCCCAAGCCCCGCTCCCCGGTTGCCGTCAAAGTGCACCATAACCAAGCCATCTTGGACGAGGTTGTCATGACCTCCTGGCCCAATCCGAAATCCTACACAGGGGAGGATCTGGTGGAGATCTCCTGCCATGGAAATCCCCTGATCGTGGAGTCGATCCTGCAAGCCGTCTGCTCTTTGGGTGCCCGCCCCGCCCGCCCGGGCGAGTTCACCGAGCGCGCTTTTCTGAATGGCAGAATCGACCTGACCAGGGCAGAGGCGATCCTCGACGTCCTTCATGCAAGGTCGGAACGCGCGCTCCTGGCGGGACAACGTGCCCTGGCCGGGAAGTTGAGCGCCCGCCTGATGGCCGACCGGGAATCCATTCTCCAGTTGCTGGCGCGGATCGAGGCCTGGATCGACTTTCCTGAGGAGGATATCCAACCCGAGGTGGGGGAGGGATTCCGATTGGAAATCAGCAATCTCCTGAAATCCTCTGCCGCCCTCCTGGCCACGGCCCCCCTCGGTCAACGCCTTCGTTCGGGCTACCGTCTTGTCCTATCCGGTCCGCCCAACGCCGGAAAATCGACCCTCCTGAACGCCCTTCTCGGCATGGATCGTGCTCTCGTCAGCCCCGTTCCGGGCACAACACGGGACACGGTGGAAGAGTCGATCGTCCTCAACGGCTTTCCTGTGCGTCTGATCGATACCGCTGGCCTCCGATCATCGACCGACCCCGTCGAAATCGAGGGCATCTCACGCACGCGGGCCGCCCTTGAATCGGCCGATCTTATTCTGGCGCTGATCGACTCCACCCAACCGGATGACCCCTGTGCCAAGGAGTGGAGTCGATACGGGACAAAAGTCATTCCCGTTCTCACCAAGGGGGACCTTCCCCGTTCCAACAACCTCCCGGGCCTCACCGTGTCCGCCCAAACGGGGCTCGGTCTGGACTCTCTCAAAGAAAAGATTGCCCAACATCTGAAAGCGGATCTTCACGCACCCGGTGCGGACGAAATCGCCGTGAATGCCCGGCATGAGGACGCCCTTCGTCGTGTCACGGAGGCCCTCGCTTGTGCCTCCGCCTCCCTTTGTAACCGCGCCGCACCCGAGCTTGTCGCCTCCGATCTTCGTCTCGCCCTTCAAGCCCTCGAGTCCATCCTCGGCGTCGGCACATCCGAGGATGTGCTCGACCGCCTTTTCGCGCAGTTTTGTATCGGAAAATGAGCCTCTACACCACCCTCGCCCGCCCCCTCCTTTTTCAGCTCGATCCTGAGGTTGCGCATCACCTTACCCTCGCCTCACTTCGCCTCCCCCTACTCTCCAAGCTCCTCACCCTGGGTCGAGAAGCACCCCGCGATCCCGCACGACTCCTCCACCTTTCGTTTCGGAACCGCCTCGGAATCGCCGCGGGCCTCGATAAAAATGCGGAGGCAACCCTCGCTTGGCGCAATCTTGGGTTCGGCTTTGCGGAATTGGGCACGGTGACGCTTCACCCGCAACCCGGCAACCCCAAGCCCCGAGTCTACCGTTACCCCTCCCAACAGGCCCTGGTGAACAGGCTGGGATTTCCCAATCCAGGCGCCGAGGGGATCGCCTCCCGCCTCCGCTCGCTGCGAGAGAAACATCGTCTGGACGATTTCCCGATCGGAATCAACCTCGGCAAATCCAAGGTCACCCCCCTCGACCAAGCCGCTCACGACTACCTGGGATCCCTGAAACTGCTCCACCCTTTGGGGGACTATTTTGCGATCAACATCAGCTCCCCCAATACTCCGGGTCTTCGCGACCTGGCGAAACCGGACGACCTGCGGCGTCTGCTCTCCACGCTTCAGGATTTTAACCGCTCCTGCTCCACGACCAAACCCATGCTCCTCAAGGTTTCGCCCGATATGGAGCCCTCCACCCTGGGGGAAATCGTTTCCATCACCCGGGAGTTTCAACTGGCGGGGATCATCGCCACCAATACGACCCTTCATCGCGAGCCGAACGACCCCTTCGAGGCGGGAGGAGTGAGCGGACAACCCCTAACCGGTCGTGCAACAGCCATCACCCGCTCCCTCCGCCCCCTTCTCGGGTCCGACCAGATCCTCGTCGGAGTCGGGGGGATCATGTCGGCCGCCGATTACCAGGCACGCAGATCGGCCGGGGCCGACCTCGTCCAGATCTACACCAGCATGGTGTACCTAGGTCCCCATGCGGCATGGGAAATTCTCGGTCGCTCTTAGCCGCGATGGAGCCGTTGACGGGAAATTGATCAGAGCCCGCCGTTTTCCTCCGCCTTTTGCCTCTTCGGCAACCCGATCCCTCTCTCCGCAAAATGCCGATCAAACACGATCGCGTCCCGAATCCCCTCCTGCTCCAAAAAGGCAAAACTGACACAATCGGTCAGGCTGAGATTCCTCGCCCGCGCTTGCCGCCAGCGGGCCATCCCCATTTTGTGAAGCTCGTCGGGCACCAGTTCGACCTGGACGGCGCACAAGACCTCGTTCAACCAATGATCGCAGGCGTCCCATCCCAGCCGGGTCTGCACCAGGGCCGCCGTCTCCTGCACCACGTAGTTGGTGGTTATTAAACTCCACTCCTCCTTCCCGGCCGTCTGAAACATCTGGACGGCTTGCGGGTGCGCCGGATCGGTCTCGTCCAAATAGGCGTAAAATCCCGAAGTATCTACAAAACAGTCCGTCTAACCGTTTCGGCGTTTGGAATCCATGATCGCCTCCGCATACCAGCGATCATGATCCGAAATTCCCTCCTGCGGGATGGGCCGAAACGCAGGGCGAAGCCTGCTTAAATTCCGGAATGCCGACTTGCGTGGACTGTTTAAATATTTCGCCAACGCCTCCCTCACCAACCCAGCCACACTGATGTTCCGCTTGGCCGCCTCACCCCGCAACACCTTGAACTGCGCAGGCTCCAGCTGAATTTGTGTTCGAATCATATCTACATGTTGGCATAGATTACTGATATGACGACATTACCAATAGAATTCATTCAAATCTAACTCTTTACATCGCTTTCCATCTCCAACAGCCACAACAGATCCGACAATCGGTTGAGATATCTCGGAACCAGGCTTCGGATGTTCCCTTCCAACTTTTCTAACTTCCAAACCTCGCGTTCTGCCCTACGGCACACCGTCCGCGCCAGGTCCAAAGCCGCCCCCACCACGCTTCCTCCCGGCATCGACCACCCCTTGGCCTTGGGGGCGCGAGCTTCCAGAAGTTCAATCTGCCCATCCAAAAAAGCGAGGTCCTCTTCCCGCAGTCGTGCATAACCGTCCCCCTCATATCGGGCCAGATCCTTGGGGGAAACCGCCAACTCCCCCATCAGTCCCACCAGGGCCTTTTGCACCGTCTCGAGGGTGGCCCGCACACCCGCGTTAGCATGAGCCCGCGCCAATCCCAGACAGGCGTTGAGTTCATCCACCTCCCCATAAGCCTCCACCCGAGGGCTGTCCTTCCTTACCCTCCTCCCGTACATTAGCCCGGTGGTCCCCCCATCCCCCGTTCGGGTCGTAATTGACATCCCTCACCCTTACCCCATGAAATCAGTCTTCCAAGCCCAACCATGAACCGCCAACGCTTTGTTTCCCTCGGCATCCTGGCCTCCGCCGTCGCCCTCCTCGCCCACCAGTCCGGTTTCCTCCATCTCGATTTCTATGTTTTTGGCTTCGAGGTTCGAACCCCCATGGTTCTTCTCGCTTTTCTGCTCGGCGGATTTCTTGCCGGCGCCCTCCTCAAGTCCTCGTAACCGTGGCCCGTCACGCCCGTCTCCTCGTCGGTAACACCGACCGCGTCCCTGATCTCACCTACGCCACCGGACTGTTTGTCCCGGACGATTTTGCCTGGTTTCAAACCCCCTCCGGGAAAACCTTTGCCCTGCTGGGCCCGCTGGAGATCGACCGTGCCCGTCGCACCGCAACTGTGGATTGCTGCCTCGACCTCTCCAGCGAGGAGAAACGGATGGGCCGCAGCAAGCCCCCGTACGCCAGGATTCTCGCCAATGTACTCATACGGCACGGCATCCGATCGGCCCAGATCCCCTGCACGTTTCCGATCGGCCTGGCCCAAAGCCTCAAGCAGTCAGGGATGAAACTACAAACCGTCGCCGAACCTTTTTTTCCGAAACGCCTGCAAAAATCCTCCCCGGAAATCCGGCATATCACCCAATCGCTTCGTGCTGCCGAGGCAGGTTTGGCCCGCGCTGTCGAAATTCTTCAACGTGCCAAGATCCGGAGAAACCACACCCTTCTCTGGTCCGGCTCTGCCCTGACCTCGGAACGTCTCCGCACCGAGATGGAGATCACATGCCTTCGCCATGGCGCCCTTGCCCGTGACACCATCGTTTCCGGCGGGCATCACGCTTGCGACCCCCACGAGCGCGGTTCTGGTCCCCTCCGCGCCCACCAGGCCATCATCCTCGATATCTTTCCGAGAAATATCAAAACCGGCTATTTCGGGGATATCACCCGCACCTTGGTCAAAGGCCGTGCCCCCGAGCCGCTCCGACGCCTGCATCACACCGTCGCTCTGGGCCAAAAAAGGGTTGTGAAGCAGACCCGCGCCCGGGCCAACGGGGAGAAAATCCAGAGCGAGCTTAGGGAGTGGTTTCATCAGCAAGGGTACCCGACCGAGATTCGGAAAGGTCGCTGGAGCGGCTTCTTTCACGGGGTCGGCCACGGCCTCGGCCTTGAAATTCACGAGGCCCCGCGATTCGCCACCCGCTCCCTCCCCTTGAACTCGGTCCTCACCGTGGAGCCCGGCCTTTACGTGCCCGGTATCGGTGGAGTCCGAATCGAGGACGTTTTCCTCATTCAAAAGGGGGGTTCGAGAAGATTAAGCCGCTTCCCCGACCCTTGGGAGATTCGATGAGGTTGCCACCCGTCTGCTGGCTTTTTTTCCTGGGAGCAGCCTCATCTCTCCATCCGGCCGTTCCCACACCGCCACCCAAACCCCCCACCCTCGATCAGGTGAACGAGGAACTTTTGGCCAAAGCGGCACTGCTGGTCGATCCTCTGGCAGGTGAGGTTCTCTATGCGCGCGACGTCGACACCCCCTACCCGCCCGCCAGCACCGTCAAACTGATGACAGCGCTGCTGGCCTACCGCAAAACAGGAGGCCAAGGGATGGTCACCATCACCAAGGAGGATGTCCAGGTGGAGCCCAGCACCGTCCCTCTTCGGCCGGGTGAAACCGTCGCAGTGAGCGAACTTTTCAGGTCCATCATCATCGGATCGGACAACGACAGTGCGATGGCCCTCGCCCGCTTCACCTCCGGTTCCGCCCCCAAGTTCGTCGAGGAAATGAATGCCGAGGCGGCGAGGCTGGGGATGTCAAAAACCCGCTTTGGAAACCCCCACGGACTTCCCGGAACCGTGCAGCGCACGACCGCCCGGGATCTGATGACCCTCTTCCATCACTTCCTCTCCATATCCACGCTTCGGCAAATTGCGGAGACCCAGGTCTACAACCTTCGGACCGCCATCGGAGTCCAACGGATGCGAAACCACAACAAGCTTCTGGGGGTCTATCCGGGGATGGGCCCCGCCAAAACGGGGTGGACGTATGAGGCGCGGCACACCTTTGCCGCCTCGGCCACGCGGGACGGCAGGGAACTCCGGCTCACGCTCCTGAAAAGTGCGAACAAGTGGCAGGACACCCGGATGTTGTTTGACTACGGCTTTGCAAACCTCCCTCCTCTCCCCTCGCCAAAACTTGACCCTGCGGTCTCCTCCTCCAATCCGATCCTGTCGGCTTCCTCCCCCGCTCCGGCCACGGGGGAGGTCGACATCCAGCCCGAACCGATCCTTTACACCGTTCGCCGCGGGGACTCTTTGAGCACCATTTCAAAACGATTCGGCGTGGGGGTGGAGGATATCCTCCTCTTTAACCCGATGAGTGACCCCGATCTTCTTGTCCCCGGACAAACCCTTCACGTTCCGGTGAAAAACCGGCGCCGCTAAGAAACGGGGGGCCGTCGCTTGCGGGAGCGCACTTTCCAGACGGCAAAACCTGCAACGGCCAGCCCAGCCGAAAAGAGCTGCCCTCGGCTCAACCCAAGGAACAACGGGTCCCCCGCATCCGGTTCGCGAAAGTACTCAAGAAAGAACCGAAGGAGCGCATAGACCATGAAAAAGGATCCCGTCACCTGACCGCTGGACTCCGGTTTTCGGGACCGAATCCAAAACATCGCCCCACCCAGAACAAGCCCCTCCCCCACAGCCTCATAAAGCTGGGAGGGATGACGGGGGTGCCCGTCCGCATCCGGAAAGATGACCGCCCAAGGAACCTGGGTTGCCCTCCCCCACAGCTCTCCATTGATGAAGTTCGCAATCCGGCCCAGGAAAATTCCAACGGGAGCCAGGACGGCGGCATTGTCGGCCACCGCCCACCCATCCGCCCTGTTTTTTCGGGCCCAAAGGAGAAATCCCAATAACGCCCCGAGGATCCCCCCATGGCTGGCCATTCCACGGATCCCCCCGTTCCAAAAAGCGATGATGCTGACCGGGTTTCGGACCGTTTCCGCCCAGTCATAAAGCAGGCAGTAGCCCAATCTCCCCCCCAGCAAAACCCCGATAACGGTGTAAAAGAGAAGCTCCGATATCTGATCGTCACTTAATTTCGACCATCCCAGCTTTCGAAACCAGCGAAGCCCGTAAAACCAGGCCAGAAAGCCCGCCACGTAGGCCATTCCGTAGTATCGGATCCCCCAACCACTCCCCAACTGAATCAGGAACGGGCTTAAGTCATGCGTGTAGTAGGCAAACACACTCCGAAGGTAGGGGGTCCTCGCCAACCCCGCCTAGCCCAAAGGCTCTGCACCCTAAAAACCCTGACGCCTTAATCCCTTCATCCCTTGATCCCTTACCTGGAAACACAAAGGGCGACCCCTTTCGGGATCGCCCTTGGCTCAGACCTTTGCGGTCGGAAACTTATTTAACGTCGTCGAAATCGCCGAGATCACGCTCGAAAGTAAAACGAGCAGGAGTCTTTACCAGGGTGTCCCAGGATTCGTCCACACACTCGGCCATCGCCGTGAAAGGAGAGGTCACCACGAAGGCGGTGAAACCCACTGCGCAACCGGCCAAGCTCACGGGACGCACGACCAGAAGATCGGGAATCGCGATGAAGGCCTGCTCGACCGAGCAGTCGTCGTTGTTACCTTTGGAGCCGGAATCGGCCATGGCTAAAGGGGAAGCCAAGGCGATTACAGTTAAGATCGCTACACGGAGGGTGTTTTTCATGCGTAAATAATTAAATAGTTATCCACCTGTTGTCAACATCTGAATCCGCACAGGCTCGTCCTAGTGGCCGCCAACGAACTCTTCGAAATTGTGCGGGTGCGTTGCCTTCAGGAGTCGGCATTGCCCTATACCCCGTTCCCTTTTGAGTGTCGCCAGCTTTGCAGGGTCGGTGAGGCTGGCGAGCGCTACAGCAGATGCAGAAGTCCCAGCCTTGATCGAAGGTGCGGCAACTAGTAGCAATGCGAAAAGGAACTTTAGCACAAATAGTCTAAAAGCCCCCCTACCTCGAAGAAGATCCACTCGGCTTCACTTTGGCTTTCGAGGAAGATTCGTCGCTGTCTTCTTTGGAGTCTCCCCCAAGAATCCCTCTCTTCCATTTATAACGTATGAGTACTCCGCTTGAATTGAATACGCACATTTTAAACCGCTTTGATACACCGCCGCCATTCCCATAGATGTAGCCGTTTCCGTTTTGAACATTCCCATAAATGTTTCCTCCTGTTGGCGTATCATCATTCCAATACGCAATAATCGAACCATCGGGGAGGACTTCTTTAGAGGTAGGAGGCACAGATTCCATAATCACCTCAGCGTAAGTCACTTTCTTAAGCCCCTTTTTTAGGTAGTCCAATGACGGGCCTTCGACCGCCTTTAAGGAAAGGGGGAAAGCAATCATTAGTCCCAATATATATAATGCCTGTTTCACGTAATAAGCCTGAACTGGTCTTCTGGCCTTCTCAAGTCTCCTTTGCCCTTCCCCAACCTAACCCTGTCGCCTCCTGCCGTTCATCGATTCCAAAAATAGGACCCAAAATCTCCGGGTAGCCTCTAAATCCTAATTACCTACACCCCTTAATCCCTTAATCCCTTAACCCCTTAACCCCTTAATCCCCTAACCCCTCAACCCCCATCAATCCCCGAGCCGGCTGTCGGATTTGAACCGACGACCAGCGGTTTACAAAACCGCTGCTCTACCCCTGAGCTAAGCCGGCAACACCTC
>Ga0214917_10001304_pt1 | contig 32182 bp, 28 predicted proteins | sample LL_1208_BB_MetaG_FD_177983 | JGI IMG/M metagenome (GOLD analysis project Ga0214917, IMG submission 177983) | Freshwater microbial communities from Lake Lanier, Atlanta, Georgia, United States - LL_1208_BB | ecosystem: Environmental > Aquatic > Freshwater > Lake | place: USA: Georgia | collected... | reverse complement strand
GGATGCCTTGGCCACGGGCGTATTCGTCGTAGATCCACTCGGCACCTACCTGAGTCAAACCCACGGGCACTGGAGGCTCAGAGACGGGCACGTTTTTGAGGGCATGTTCCATGTAACTGATCCAAATCGGCAGGCTCAAACCGCCGCCGGTTTCGCGGTCGCCCAGTTTGCGTGGGGTGTCGTAGCCTACCCACACCACGGCAGTGAGGGTGGGGTGGTAGCCCGCAAACCAGGTGTCCATGGAATCGTTGGTCGTGCCAGTTTTGCCGTAAATGTCTTGGCGTTTGAGCAGAGCTTGCGCTCGTGCTGCAGTGCCTGAGCGTGTCACTTCTTGCAGTAGGCTGGTCATCACATAGGCGTTGCGGGCGTCAATGGCGCGTTCATAGTCGCCTGCAACCGGAATGGGTGCCTTAGCCAGCAATTTGCCGGTTTTTTGTTCGGTGACCTTGGTGATGAGCCAAGGGTTCACGCGGTAGCCCCCATTGGCAAACACCGAATACCCGGTGGCCATTTGCATGGGGGTGACCGAACCTGCGCCCAGTGCCATGGTGAGGTAGGGGGGATGTTTGTCGGCATCAAACCCAAAGCGGGTAATCCAGTCTTGTGCGTTTTGGGCGCCCACAGCTTGGAGCACCCGAATGGAAATCATGTTTTTGGACTTGGCCAATCCCCGTCGCAGCGTCATGGGGCCATCAAAAGTGCCGTCGTAGTTCTTGGGTTCCCACGCATGACTGCCGGTCACATCGGAGCTGAAAAACAGTGGTGCGTCGTTCACCACGGTGCTTGGGGTGAAGCCTTTTTCAAGCGCAGCCGAGTAAATGAAAGGTTTGAAGCTGGAGCCCGGCTGCCGCCAGGCTTGTGTCACGTGGTTGAACTTGTTTTTTAAAAAGTCAAACCCTCCAACCAAAGATTTGATCGAACCGTCGCGCGGGTCCAGCGACACAAACGCTCCCTCTACCTCGGGCAGTTGGGTGATTTCCCAGGTGTTTTTGGGCGTTTTGGCCACCCGAATCACGGCGCCGCGGCGGATTTTGATGTGTGCCGGCGCTTTGGCTGAAAGTCCTGAGGTGGCTGGGCGCAGGCCTTCACCGGTGATTTCAAGCTGTTCGCCGTTTTGGCGCACCGCCAAAATCTTCTTGGGGTCGGCTTCAAGCACCACGGCCGACATCACGTCGCCGTTATCGGGGTGGCTTTCCAGGGCGTCGTCTATGGCCTCATCCTGTTCTTGCGGGTTGGTGGGAAGGGTGACGAATTTTTCTGGCCCACGGTAAATCTGGCGGCGCTCAAAGTCCATGATGCCTCGGCGCAAGGCTTTGTAGGCCACATCCTGGTCGGAGGCGCGCAAGGTGGTGTACACGTTCAAGCCACGGGTGTAGGTTTCGTCGCCGTACTGCGCAAACATGAGCTGGCGCACCATTTCGGCCGCAAACTCGGCATGCACACGGTCGGAGGCCGGGCCAGACTTGATGCGCAGCTCTTGCTTTTTGGCAGCTGCTTCTTGCGCGGGGGTGATGAACCCGTTGTCCAGCATGCGTTCAATGATGTAGAGCTGCCGCGCCCGCGCCCGCTTGGGGTTGCTGATGGGGTTGTAAGCAGACGGCGCCTTGGGCAAGCCCGCCAACATGGCCGCCTCTGCCACGGTGATGTCTTTGAGCGGTTTGCCAAAGTAGGCTTCTGAAGCGGCCGCAAACCCGTAGGCGCGGTTGCCCAGAAAAATTTGGTTCATGTAGATCTCCAAAATCTGGTCTTTGCTCAAGGCATGTTCCAGCTTGAAGGTCAGCAAAATTTCGTAAAGCTTGCGGGTGAAGGTTTTTTCGGACGACAAATACACATTGCGCGCCACCTGCATGGTGATGGTGGAGGCCCCTTGGCTTTTGGCGCGGCTCACGTTGGCCAAGCCCGCGCGAATCACCCCTAAATAGTCCACGCCGCTGTGTTGGTAAAAGCGCGCGTCTTCAATGGCCAGTACCGCGTCAATCATCACGTCGGGAATGTTATCGATGGGGGTGAGCGTGCGGCGCTCTTCTCCAAATTCACCCAATAAATCGCCCTCGGCCGAGTAAATGCGCAGCGGCAACTTGGGGCGGTAGTCGGACAAGTCCGACAGATCGGGCAAGTTGGGAAACGCCACCGCCAAGCCTATGGCCACCAACATCACCACGCTGAGCACCCCAGCAGCCACCAGCCCCACGGCCCAGATAAACAACTTGGTCAGTGCACGGCTCCAAGTGGTGGTAGAGGAGGCGGAGCCGCTATCGGATTTGGGTGGTGGGGTGGGTTTGGTAGCCATAAACGTCGCAATTTGGATCGCCATTTTCAGGCATTGCAGGAATTGTCACGGTAGCCCCCTACATTCGACTGAAATTTGTTGTCCCTGTCTGCCCAACGGAGCCTGTTTTGATCTCATTGAGGTCGCTCTTTAACCGCCAAGCCGAGCCATTATTGGGTTTGGACATCAGCTCCTCCAGCATCAAGCTGGTGGAGTTGGGGCTTATGGGCAAACGCATGCCCCCTCGAAGGTTTCTCCACAACGACCATGTTGCAGACCCCAGCCATTGGGTGCTGGAGCGCTGTGCCATGGAAACGTTGGACCGCCCTTGGGTGGTGGACGGCCATATTGAGCAGATGGAACCCTTGGCCGAAGCCTTGGGCCGCCTGCTGCAACGCTGCGGTGCGTCCGCCAAACGCGTGGCCATGGCCTTGCCGCCGTCTTCGGTCATTACCAAAAAAATCAATTTGCCCGCGGGCCTCAATGACGCCGAAATGGAAGCGATGGTGCAGGTAGAGGCCAACCAATACATTCCGTTTCCGCTTGAAGAGGTGAGTCTGGACTTTTGCGTCGTGGGGCCCAGTGCGGTGTCTGCCGCCGACGTGGAGGTGCTGATTGCCGCTGCCCGGCGTGAAAAAGTGCAAGACCTGCAAGCCTTGGCCGAATCTGTGGGGCTGGACCCCGTGACGGTGGATGTGGAGTCCTATGCCGCGCGCCGTGCGGCGTGGACGGCCATTCAAAGCGTGCCGTTTAACGGCGAACCGCCTATGGTGGCTTTGCTGGAACTTGGGGCTAACACCAGCAGCTTGCAGGTGCTGCGGCAAGGTGAGGTGGTGTTTGAACGTGACCAAGCTTTTGGCGGCGCGGCCTTGACGCAAGCCATTGCACAGCAGTATGGCTTTAGCCTAGTAGAAGCTGAAGCACGCAAGCGTAAAGGCGATTTGCCGGATACCTACGCCGCTGAAGTGTTGCCCGCGTTTTTGGACAGTTTGGCGCAAGAAGTGGCGCGTGCCCTGAAGTACTTTTTTACCAGCACGCCTTACCACCGAGTGGATCAGATGTTGTTGGCTGGAGGTTGCGCCACCCTGCCAGGCTTGCCGCAGGCGCTGAACCAATGGGTGCAAACGCCAGCTCAAGTGCTCAACCCCTTTGCGGGCATGGCTTTGGGGGCTGGGCTGAGTACTTCCATGGGGACTTCTTTGGGTTCTAGCCCTTTGCATCAGCGGCAAGCGCCTTCGTTTTTAACGGCGTGTGGCTTGGCTATGAGGCGCGCGTCATGATCCTCATCAACCTGTTGCCCCATCGTGAGCGGGCGCGTCAAGAGCGCCTGGAGGCTTTCAAATTGTGGCTTGCGGGTGCGGGCTTGTTGGGGGTGGTGCTGGCCGCCATGGTGTACCTGTGGCTGGAGTTTCAGTTAAGCCACCAACAGGCCCAAAACCAGGTGCTTCAGTCTGAAATTCAACAGCTGGAGCAGCAAATTCAAAGCATTGCGGGACAAGAATCCGAAATTGCTGCCCTCAAAGCGCGTCAAAAAGCGGTAGAAGATTTGCAGGCCGACCGCAATTTGCCCGTGTTTTTTTTGACCGATTTGGCACGGCTCATGCCCGAGGGCATGTACTTGACCAGCCTCAAGCAAACCGAGCAGATGGTGATGCTTCAAGGTGCGGCGCAGTCCAATGAACGGGTGTCGGAGTTTTTGCGCCACTTGGCCAACAGCTCGCCTTATTTTTCAAAGCCCGAGTTGGTGGAAATCACCACAGCCACCACCCCATTGAGTGCACGTGAAGCCCGCCGGGTGGCCAACTTTTCGATTAGGGTGCAGTTGCAGCGCACCCAATCGGGGCTTGTTACGCCGCCTACAGGGCCTGAAGGCCCCAAACCGTCCGCAGATTCCAAAGGTTTTCCAACCTTGTCTTTGGGCAATTTGCTGCCAGGGGTCAAGCCATGAGTGGGTCCTTCAACTCGCAAGCTCCTCAAGAGGCCAGAGCGACACAGGCACCGCAGGCACTCAGTTGGACCCAAATGGATGTGGGCGAGCTTTTGCGTGCAATGGGTGGGGCAAAATGGGCAGGGCAGCTTAAGGGGCTGGATCCTCAGAAGCCCCAAGAGTGGCCTGCTTTACCCAGATACCTGTTGCTGGTGGCCGTGGGCTTGGCTGTGGCGACGCTGTTGTGGTGGGTGTGGCTGTCCTCCACCTACGGCGCTTACCAGACCGAGGTGCTCAAGGAATCCCAACTGCGAGCAGAGTTCCAGAGCAAGCAAAACCAGGCCGTCAACCTGGACAGCTTGAAGTTGCAGCGCGAGCAGGTTTTTCAGTATGTGACGCAGCTGGAACAACAACTTCCCAGCACCTCGGACATCGGCATGTTGCTGGCCGACATCAACCAAGCCGGTCAGGGCCGCAGCTTGCAATTTGAATTGCTTCGGCCAGGTCAAGTGGTGCTCAGGGATTACCACGCTGAGCTGCCTATTGAGCTGAAGGTGAGTGGACGTTTTCACAATATTGGTTTTTTTGCCTCAGATGTGGCGCAGTTTTCCCGCATCGTCACACTCAACAACCTGAGCATCAGCACCGTCAAGGATCCGCAGGGCAAGGACACCACGATCAAAGATCAGGCCCTTGCAGCAGGTGCAGACAAAGGTGTGCTGCTGACCATGGAAGCCACGGCCAAAACCTTTCGCTACTTAGACGGGGAAGAACTCAAGGCGCAAAGCCTGAATAAGGCAGGCAAAAAATGAACTCTCCCGCATCTTTGGTTCGGTCTGGCTCAAACGCCTTGCTGCTGGCAACCGCTTGCTTGCTGATGCACGGATGCGGCGCGGACTCATCTGAAGACGTGCAGAAATGGATTGCCGAACAAAAGCTCAGCGCGCAGCCCTTGGCCACCCAAATCACGGAGCCTAAAAAGTTTGCGCCCGCACCCTATGTGCCGCAAGGGGAGCTGGACCCGTTCAATAAGGAAAAATTGGTGCGGTCATTGCGGCAAGAGGCTGCATCGAGTCCCCAGGCCCAACTGATCAATCCCGAGCTGGCGCGCCGCAAAGAGGCGTTGGAGTCTTTTCCGCTGGACTCTATGGAAATGGTGGGCAGCATGTCGCGCGCGGGCAAGCCGGTGGCGCTCATCAAGATCCAAAACACCCTGTATTCGGTGCGCCCTGGTCAGTACCTCGGGCCAAATTTTGGCCGGGTGACCCGGATCACCCCAAGCGAAGTGGTGCTGCGCGAACTGGTGGAAGAGGGCGCAGGTGAATGGGTGGAACGCATGGTGAGTTTGCAAATTCAAGAGAGGTCCCCATGAGTGTCAGATTCAATTGGATGGTGCTTGCAGCATGTGCGTTGATCCCGTTGTTTCCTAGGTCGCTGGTTCATGCTCAGGCCTTGAACAGCATCCAGTCGGTGCAGGCCTCGGTGCAGAGGGGCTTGGATGTGGTGAGGGTGGAGATGGCGCAGCCTTTGGCGGCGGCGCCCGCGGGGTGGAGTGTGCAAACGCCGCCCCGCATTGCGTTTGACTTCCCCGCCACCGCCAACGCTGGAGGACCTGCTTTTCAGGAACTGAATCTGGGCAATGTGCGCTCACTGGCGGTGGCGCAGGCGGGAGACAAAACCCGCTTGGTGCTGAACCTTAAAACCCCTGCGGCTTATCAAACGGTGCTCCAACACAATGCCGTCCTGATTTACCTGCAACCGCCGACAGACATGACCAAAGCGGCAACGGCGCCGCAAGCAGGTAGTCCTACGGCGATGACTGTTGCGGCTCATGAGGCTCAGCTGTCGCCTTTGATGGATGTGGACTTCCGCCTGGGCGCTCAAGGAGCGGGTCGGGTGGAGGTCAAGCTCTCCAACCCCCAGGTGGAGGTGGAGGTGCGCCAGCGTGGCCAGTCTTTGGTGGTGGAGTTTCAAAAGTCCAGCTTGCCCACCAATTTGAGACGCCGATTGGATGTGACCGACTTCAACACGCCGGTACAGTCGGTGTCCACCTCAGCGGAAGGCGACCGGGTGCGTATGTTGGTGGAGGCCAAAGGCGCTTGGGAACATACGGTGTTTCAAACCGACGGTGTGCTGGTGGTGGAAGTCAAGCCGCAGCGCATTGATCCGACCAAGCTCACTCAAGGACCGGGATACACCGGCGAGAAGTTGTCGCTGAATTTCCAAAACATTGAAATCCGTTCCTTGTTGCAGGTGATTGCCGACTTCACCAAGTTCAACATCGTCACCTCGGACTCCGTGACAGGCTCCGTAACCTTGCGTTTGCAGGACGTGCCCTGGGATCAGGCGCTGGACATCATTTTGCAAGCCAAGTCTTTGGGCATGCGCAAAAGCGGCAATGTGCTGTGGGTGGCGCCCAACGAAGAAATCGTGGTCAAAGAAAAGTTGGAGCGCGAGGCCTATTTGACTTTGGAGAGTTTGGAACCTCTGCGCACCCAATCGTTTCAGCTGAACTACGCCAAGGCGTCTGAGGTGTCCCGCCAACTGATGGGGCAACCCACTCAGGGCAGTGGCGCGGCATCCGGCAAATTGCTCAGCAGCCGCGGCAGTGTGATTGCCGAGCCCCGCACCAACCAGCTGTTTGTGACCGACGTTGTAGCCCGATTGGAGCAAGTGCGCGAGCTGATTCAAAAGCTGGATGTGTCGGTCAAGCAGGTCATGATTGAGGCGCGCATTGTGGAGGCTGATGATTCGTTTGGAAAAGCCATTGGCGTGCGATTGGGGGGTGGAGGAATCCCTGCCGGCGCTCCAACCACAACGCCCGGCGGGGTGAATTTCGGCGCCACCTACAGCGGCACCAGTGCCGGTGTCACGGCCGGAAACTTCATCAACATGCCCGCCACTGCTCCAACGGGCGTGTCCTTCATGAACGGTTCTGTGCCCGCTTTTGCCCTGTCCATCTTCAGCGAGGGGGCAGCACAGTTTTTAAACCTGGAGCTTTCAGCTCTGGAGGCCGACAACAAGGGCAAAGTGATTTCCAGCCCCCGCGTGATCACGGCCGACAAGGTGAAGGCTTTGATTGAGCAGGGCACCGAATTGCCTTATCAGGTAGCCACTTCAAGTGGAGCGACCTCCATTGCATTTCGCAAGGCCAACCTGAAGCTGGAGGTGACGCCTCAAATCACGCCGGAAGGCAGCATCATTTTGGAGCTGGATGTGAACAAAGACACAGTGGGTCAGTCCACTACGGCGGGTTTTGCCATTGACACCAAGCACATCCAAACCCAGGTGCTGGTGGAAAACGGCGGCACGGTCGTGATTGGCGGTATTTTCACGATGGACGAGGTCGACCAGGAAACCAAAGTGCCCATGTTGGGCGATGTGCCGGTGCTGGGCTGGTTGTTCAAGACCAAGTCCAAAAAATCCATCAAAAAAGAAATGCTGGTCTTCATCACGCCCAAAACCTTGGCAGAACGCACGGCTTCGCGCTGAACATACCCCCAATCTCTGGTTCATACTCGGGCTTTGTTTGAATTTAAAGCCCCCAAGCGGGCAAGGCAAGTGTGACGTGTTGATCAGTCTGGTGGGTTTGCCGGGCTCTGGCAAATCCACCGTGGGTCGCCAGTTGGCCAGGCGTTTGAAAGTTCCGTTTGTCGATGCCGATCAGGCGCTGGAAATGCGCTTGGGCTGCAGCATTCGCAGTTATTTTGAAATGCAGGGCGAAGAGCGCTTTCGCGACCAAGAAGCGCACATGATCGACGAACTGACGCAAGCCTTCCAAGGGGTGCTCTCCACAGGGGGTGGCGCGGTTTTGCGGGCGGCCAACCGCGCCTTTTTAAAAGAGCGCACCCTAGTGGTGTACCTGAAATCCACCCCCGATGAACTGTTCAAGCGCTTGCGACACGACAAGCAGCGTCCCCTGCTGCAAGTGGCCGACCCGCAAGCGCGGCTGAAGGAGCTGTTTGAAGTCCGCGACCCCCTGTACCGCGAAACTGCCCACTTTGTGATTGAAACCGGCCGCCCCAATGTCTCGCATTTGGTCAATATGATTCAAATGCAGCTCGAACTGTCGCCCCCACCCACACCAAAGGCCCCATCTGACCAAGGCCACTCGCCTAAACTTGACTGAATTTTGCTGACCTGTTTTTTGGCCTGAGGACATCACTTGACCGTCAATTCTTTACACCCTTTGCCCCCCAAACCTTTTAGCGTGGTGCGCATTGAACTGGGTGATCGCAGTTACGACATCGTCATTGGCACGGGTCTGATTCACCAAGCTTCCAGTTACGCAGGTTTGCCTGCAGCTCGGCAGGCTTGGGTGGTGACCAACACCACGGTGGGTCCTTTGTACGCCGCAGGTGTAAAAGCCGCGCTGCGGGCGCACTATGCCCAAGTGCATGTGCTGGAACTGCCTGATGGCGAGGCTTACAAAAACGCCGACACCCTGAATCTGATTTTTGATGCTTTGCTGCAGCACGCTGCCGACCGCAAAACCGTGCTCTTTGCGCTGGGTGGTGGTGTGGTGGGCGACATGACCGGCTTTGCAGCCGCTTGTTTCATGCGAGGTGTGCCCTTTGTGCAGTTGCCCACCACCTTGCTGGCACAGGTGGATTCGTCGGTGGGGGGCAAAACCGCCATCAACCACCCGCTGGGCAAAAACATGATCGGTGCGTTCTACCAGCCCCAACGTGTGTGGTGCGACCTGGACACCCTGCGCACCTTGCCACCGCGAGAGTTGGCGGCAGGTCTGGCCGAGGTCATCAAATACGGCCCCATAGCCGATATGGCATTTATGGACTGGATTGAGGCGCACATGCCTGATTTGGTGGCGCGCGACGCGGATGCTCTCGCCTATGCGGTGCAGCGCAGCTGCGAAATCAAGGCCCATGTGGTGGGGCAAGACGAGCGTGAATCCGGCTTGCGCGCCATCTTGAACTTTGGCCACACCTTTGGCCACGCCATTGAAGCCGGTATGGGTTATGGGCAGTGGTTGCATGGCGAGGCCGTGGGTTGCGGCTTGGTGATGGCAGCAGAGTTGTCACTGCGTTTGGGCTTGATTGATGCGGCATTTGCCCAGCGCATCCGCCGTATGGTGGCCGCAGCCGGACTGCCAACGGTAGGGCCCATCTTGCCCGGCGCTGACAACGCCGAGCGCTACATGGCCCTGATGCGCGTGGACAAAAAAGCCGAGGATGGCGAAATTCGGTTTGTGGTGATCGATGCACCGGGCCGCGCTGCCGTGCGCCCCGCCCCTGATGCGCTGGTGCGCGAGGTGATTGATGCCTGCTGCTTACGCGAGTGAACCGAAGCGCTCGCGTGGGCGGCGCTATCCCGAGCCCGCACCGCCCACCCGAACCGAATACCAGCGCGACCGCGACCGCATCGTCCATTCCACCGCGTTCAGGCGGCTGGTTTACAAAACCCAAGTCTTTCTGAACCACGAAGGCGATTTGTTTCGCACCCGCCTGACGCACTCGCTGGAAGTGGCGCAACTGGGGCGTTCCATAGCCCGATCCTTGGCGCTGAACGAAGACTTGGTAGAAGCTATTGCGCTGGCGCACGACTTGGGCCACACCCCCTTTGGGCACGCAGGGCAAGACGCCTTGAACGACTGCATGTCAGGCCATGGCGGTTTTGAGCACAACCTGCAAAGCCTGCGGGTTGTGGACTACCTTGAAGTCCGCTACCCTGCATTTGACGGCTTGAACCTCACTTTTGAAACCCGCGAAGGCGTGCTCAAACATTGTTCGCGTGCCAACGCCGAGCGCCTGGAGGCGGCAGAGCCCCAGGGTGTAGCTCACCGATTTTTGGCGCGCACCCAACCCAGTCTAGAAGCCCAGTTGTGCAATTTGGCAGATGAAATTGCCTACAACGCGCACGACATTGACGACGGCGTGCGCTCAGGCCTTATCACCATGGAGCAGCTTCAGGCGGTGCCCTTGTTTGAAAACTTTAGGCTTCAGACCCTGCAGGAATTTCCGCAGCTGCTGGAGCAGCGGTCGCACCGCAAGCTCCTTTACGAATCCATTCGCCGCATGCTCAGTGCGCAGGTGTACGACGTGATCTACAGCACCCAAGAAGTTCTTAATGCCCACACCTTGCCGGATGCTCAAGCGGTGCGCCAGTGTCCGCCATTGGTGTGCTTTAGTGCCGCCATGCGCGAACAATCCACCGAGCTCAAACAGTTTTTGTATGCCAATTTGTACCGGCACCCCCAAGTCATGGCCACTACAGCGCAAGCGCGGCAGGTCATTCGAGATTTGTTTGAGGTGTACCGCCAACGCCACACCGAAATGCCCATGGCCTTTGCCGAGCGTGCCCAGCAAGCCCTATCTGAGGGCGGCATGCTGAGGGTGGTTTCGGACTTTATTGCCGGTATGACCGATCGTTTTGCCTGGCGCGAGCATGAACGCCTAACGGGCTTGAGGCTGCTTGCATGAGCCTTCACCGCGCGCGCTGGGTGGTGGGGGCGGGAGTATGCGCAGCCCTGCATGTGTGCAAATTACCGCCCGCTTTGCCCCTGTTGCAAACCGAGCTGGGTATCAGCTTGGTGCAGGCGGGGTTTTTGTTGTCGTTCGTGCAGCTGGCCGGAATGTCCTTGGGCTTGTTGGTGGGTCTGATGGCTGACCGTTGGGGTTTGCGGCGCAGCCTGCTGTGGGGCTTGGTGCTTTTGGGTGTGGCGTCGGTTTTAGGGGTTTGGGCCCATTCGGTATGGGCGCTCTTGGGCTTGCGCGCAGTGGAAGGGCTGGGGTTCTTGTTGGTCACCATGCCCGCACCCGCCTTGATCAGGCGACTGGTCCCAGTGCAACGCATGAGCGCCATGCTGGGCTGGTGGGGCACCTTCATGCCCCTGGGGGCCATGCTGGCATTGCTGCTGGGGCCGTGGTGGATGGGCCTTGTGGGTTGGCAGGGTTTGTGGCTCACACTGGGGGTGTTGACCCTGGGTGTGGTGCTTAGGCTTTGGCTGCTGTTGCCTGACGATGTGGGAGTTGGGGCCGGTAAAGATTCCCGAAATGAGGCCAGTAATGACCCAACAAGTGCTGCGGATTGGTGGTTGCGCTTGTCCCAAACGCTCACCCAAGCCGGGCCTTGGCTGGTGGCGGGGTGCTTTGCGGTCTATTCATGCCAATGGATGGCGGTGATTGGTTTTTTGCCCACTATCTACCTGCAAGCGGGTTACAGCACAGACAGCACTGCGCTGCTCACCGCCGTGGTGGCGGGCAGCAATATGCTGGGTAATGTGGCTTCCGGCTGGTTGCTGGGGCGCGGCATAGCTGCTCGAAGCGTGTTGTGGATGGGCTTTGGCGTCATGGGTCTGGGCACGATAGGCGCATATTCGGGGGTCTTGGGCGCGCTGCCACTTGAGATGGAGTTGGCGGGGCGTTTTGTGTCGGTGCTGTTGTTTTCAGCCGTGGGTGGGGTGGTTCCTGGCACGCTTTACACCTTGGCGGTGCGGGTGGCTCCGAATGAGCGCACCATTTCCACGACGGTGGGGTGGATGCAGCAATGGTCCGCTCTGGGACAGTTTTCTGGCGCACCGCTGGTGGCCGCCACGGCAGCTTTCATGGGTGGCTGGCAGTGGACTTGGTGCATCACCGCAGCTTGTGCCTGCGTGGGCCTGGTGCTGGCGTGGCGCCTTGGTCAGCGGGGGCAGGCATGAACTCCAAAACGTCCAAGTCAGCGCTTCAAAAAGTGCAGCCCAAGCTTCAATCACCTCTGATGGATTTGGAATTGCGCGAGGGGCAGTCGCTTGAGCTTTTAAAAGAACTGCACATCCTCACCCGTGATGGCAAGCTCAATCTAGACTCTCGTCGCAAGCTCAAGCAGGTGCAGCATTTGGTTCAATTTATTGAAAAAATTCTGCTCGAACTGCAAGCTGAACATCACCATGCATTAACCCTAGCGGACCATGGAGCGGGCAAATCGTATTTGGGTTTTGTGTTGTACGACCTGTTTTTTAAACCCCAACAGGTCGGCCATGTATACGGCATTGAGTCCCGCTCGGACTTGGTGGCTCAAGCGCAAGTTTTGGCCCAGCGTTTGGGTTTTGAGCGCATGACGTTCTTAAACCTCACTGTGGCGCAGGCCAGCCACAGCCCGGATTTGCCGCAGCGGCTGGATGTGGTCACGGCCTTGCATGCTTGTGACACCGCCACCGACGATGCCTTGGCCTTTGGGTTGCTCAAAAAGGCCCGCTGGATGGTGCTCGTGCCTTGTTGCCAAGCCGAGGTGGCGCGCCATTTGAATTCGGGTAAAGCCTTGTCTTTGGCGCGAACCAGCTTGGCTGAACTTTGGCGGCACCCCTTGCACACCCGCGAAATGGGCAGCCACTTGACCAATGTCATGCGCTGCCTGTACCTGGAGGCTTGTGGCTACCAAGTCACCGTGACCGAGCTGGTGGGTTGGGAGCACAGCATGAAAAACGAGCTCATATTGGCCCGTTGTACCGGCCAGACCAAACGGGCATCTGCCCGGCGTTTGAGAGCCATTCTTGAAGAGTTTGGCCTTCAAGAGCTGGCGGCGGTGCGCTATCCCCTCTTGGATGCCGCGCCAAATACTTGAGGCGCAAGAATTGAAGTTAAAAATAAAAGGTCTTGCTCCATGTCAGCCCGTTCGGCCAGCTCGAACGTTATGCTTGTATCTGTCAATTTGGAGGAACTGAAGTGATGTCTTGCTCCCTGAAAACTTCGATCTTGTCTTTACTGGTGGTGGTCTTGGCGGCTTGTGCCTCCAGCAGTCCTGATGTGATTCGCCGTGATGACGCCCAGCGCTTGTCCCTTGTAGAAGACGCCGTGGTGGTTTTGGTGCGTGAGGTGAAGGTGGAAAGCGGTCAAACTGGCATTGGCGCGGCCACCGGCGGTGTGGTGGGCGGCATAGCAGGTTATGGTGGCGGCTCCAATCAACGCGAAGGTCAGATCATTGGGGTGCTGGCTGCTGTGGCCGGTGCTGCTGCTGGTAACGCTATTGAACGAATGAGCAATCGCGAAGACGCCCTTGAAATTGTGGTGCAGCTTAAAAATGGCGAGCGTCGCGCCGTGGTGCAAGCCAAGGGTGCTGAAGTGTTTGCCCCAGGAGATGCCGTTTTGTTGGTGACCAGCAGCGGTAGGGTGCGCGTCTCCAAAGCTGTGACAGCTCCTGCAGCCTCTGCCAAACCTTAACGTTCTGCACCTTTATGGCCCGTTTGCCCAGGTTGACGGTTGCGGGCCATGTGCATCATGTGATTCATCGCGGCAACAACCGTCAGGTCGTGTTTGCTTCCGCTGAAAACCGCTTGTTTTTTTTGGGGCTTTTAGATCAATACGCCCGAGCCCTTGATGTGGCGGTTCATGGCTATGTGCTCATGAACGACCACTTTCACCTGCTCCTGACCCCTGGAACTCCTGAAGGCGTTACTCAATTGATGCAAGCCATCGGCCGTCGCTATGTCAGGTATTTCAACGCCCTGCAGGGCCGCAGTGGCACCTTGTGGGAGGGGCGCTTTCGCTCCACGGTACTAGAAGCCGCTACCCAAGTGTTGCCCTGTATGGCCTACATGGACCTTAACCCGGTGCGCGCTGGCTTGGTGGCTCAGCCGCAAGACTTTGCTTGGTCCAGCTACCGGCATTACGCCGGGCTGAAGCCCGACAAGCGGCTGACCCCACCTGCGCCCTACTGGGATTTGGGCAACACGCCTTTTGCCCGTGAAGCCGCATACTGCAGCTTTGTGCAATCTGGAATTGGTCCACAACAAGTGCAAGCACTAACATACGCTACTTTACAAGGATGGGCTTTGGGCAGCGACGCCTTTTTAAGCCAGCTTGAAGAGCTGGTGCCGAGGCGGGTGCGCCTATCCAAAGCTGGTCGCCCTGCCCGCACTGCCTAGCTGATCCTTGAATTTTGATGTGTCCCCAATTAAATTTCTAACATTAGGGTATTCGTTTAAAAAGTATCTGACCCTAATTTAAATTGCTTGGCATTGTTGTTGCAGTGCACTAAGCTCTGCGTCGCTGTTATTTTCGGCGACCAACTTTTAATGTTTTTGCAGCTGCTGCACCATGATCCTGATTGAAACTCAGCTGCGTTATCTCCTCAGGAGCCTGTGATGACCCAAGCCACCGAAATTCAACATTTACAAGACCAAGGGTTGTACTCGGCCGTACACGAGCACGACGCTTGTGGCGTGGGCTTTGTGGCGCACATCAAAGGAGTGCGCTCGCACGATATCGTGAGCGGTGCACTCAAAATTTTGGAAAACCTGGACCACCGTGGTGCAGTAGGTGCAGATGCCCTGATGGGAGACGGAGCAGGCATCTTGATTCAGTTGCCTGATGCCCTGTACCGCCAAGAAATGGCGGCCAGCGGTGTGGCCCCAGACGGATCAGTGGGTGTGCAGTTGCCGCCCCCCGGCGAATACGGCGTGGGCATGATGTTTATGCCTAAAGAGCATGCCTCGCGTATGGCGTGCGAACAAGAAATGGAACGCGCCATCAAGGCTGAAGGCCAGGTGCTTTTGGGCTGGCGTGACGTACCCGTGAACCGCGATATGCCGATGTCGCCCACCGTGCGTGAGAAAGAACCCGTCATCCGCCAGGTGTTTGTCGGTCGGGGTGCCGATGTGATCGTGCAGGACGCCTTGGAGCGCAAGCTGTACGTCATCCGCAAAACCGCGAGTGCCGCCATCCAGCATCTGAACTTGGTGCACGGCAAGGAGTACTACGTGCCCAGTATGTCCAGCCGCACCGTGGTGTACAAAGGCTTGTTGCTAGCCGATCAGGTGGGCACCTACTATCTGGATTTGCAGGACGCTCGTTGTGTGTCGGCCTTGGGCTTGGTGCATCAGCGTTTCTCTACGAACACGTTCCCCGAATGGCCGTTGGCCCACCCCTACCGTTATGTGGCGCACAACGGTGAAATCAACACCGTCAAGGGCAATTACAACTGGATGAAAGCCCGCGAAGGGGTCATGTCTTCCCCCGTGCTGGCGGCCGACCTTAAAAAGCTCTACCCCATCAGTTTTGCCGATCAGTCCGACACCGCCACCTTTGACAATTGCCTGGAACTTTTGACCATGGCGGGCTACCCGATCAGCCAAGCGGTCATGATGATGATTCCAGAACCTTGGGAACAACATGCCCACATGGACCCCCGCCGCCGGGCCTTTTATGAGTACCACGCGGCCATGCTGGAGCCTTGGGATGGTCCTGCTTCCATTGTGTTCACCGATGGTCGCCAGATTGGCGCCACCCTAGACCGCAATGGTCTGCGACCCTCGCGTTACTGCATCACCGATGACGATTTGGTGATCATGGGTTCTGAGTCTGGCGTGCTGCCCGTGCCGGAGCACAAAATTGTGCGCAAGTGGCGCTTGCAGCCTGGAAAAATGTTCTTGATCGATCTCGATCAAGGCCGCATGATCGATGACGAAGAGCTCAAGGCCAACCTGGCCAACAGCAAGCCCTACAAGCAGTGGATTGAAAACTTGCGCATCAAGTTAGACGACTTGGTGGTTGAGGAGCGTCGCACCCACCCAGCCCATGAGTCCAGTGAAGACGCCGTGCATTCATTCAAAGAGCCCCAGCGCGTTACCGATAGGGTGAGCTTGCTCGACCGACAACAAGCCTTTGGGTTCACCCAAGAAGACATCAAGTTTTTGATCGCCCCCATGGCCGCCGCAGGCGAAGAGGGAATAGGCTCCATGGGCAACGACAGCCCATTGGCCGTGTTGTCCGACAAAAACAAACCGCTTTACAACTACTTCAAGCAGTTGTTTGCGCAGGTGACCAATCCGCCGATTGACCCCATACGCGAAGCCATAGTGATGTCGCTGGTTTCCTTTATTGGCCCTAAACCCAATTTGCTGGACATCAACCAAGTCAACCCGCCCATGCGCCTAGAGGTCAGCCAGCCCATTTTGGACTTTGCCGACATGGCCAAGCTGCGCGACATTGAGCAGCACACCCAAGGCAAGTTCCGCAGCTACACCTTAGACATTACCTACCCCCTGTCTTGGGGCGACGAAGGCGTGGAGGCCAAGCTGGCATCCCTCTGCGCCGAAGCGGTGGACGCCATCAAGGGCGGCCACAACATCTTGATTATGAGCGACCGGCATATTTCGGCCACGCAAGTGGCGATTCCAGCGTTGTTGGCCTTGTCGGCCATTCACCAGCATTTGGTGGGTGAGGGCTTGCGCACTACGGCCGGACTGGTGGTGGAAACGGGCACTGCGCGAGAGGTACATCACTTTGCAGTTCTTGCAGGCTACGGTGCTGAGGCGGTTCACCCTTACCTTGCCATGGAAACCCTTCAAGAGTTGCATGCCAGCTTGCCCGGTGACCTGAGTGCTGACAAAGCCATTTACAACTACATCAAGGCCATTGGCAAGGGCTTGTCCAAAATCATGTCCAAGATGGGGGTGTCGACCTACATGAGCTACTGCGGCGCCCAGCTGTTTGAGGTCATTGGCATCAATAGTGAAACCGTTCGCAAGTACTTCACAGGCACGCCCAGCCGCGTCGAAGGCATAGGCGTTTTTGAAATACAGGAAGAGGCCATTCGCACCCATATAGCCGCTTTTGGTCAAGACCCCGTGCTGCAGACCATGCTGGAAACTGGTGGCGAATACGCTTGGCGAGTCCGCGGCGAAGAGCACATGTGGACACCTGATGCCATTGCCAAGTTGCAGCACAGCACGCGTGCCAACAATTGGAGCACCTACAAAGAGTACGCTCAGATCATCAACGACCAAAGCCGCCGCCACATGACGCTGCGTGGGTTGTTTGAATTCAAACTAGACCCTTCCAAAGCCATTTCGGTGGACGAAGTGGAGCCTGCCTCAGAGATTGTCAAGCGCTTTGCCACCGGGGCCATGTCCTTGGGCTCCATTTCCACTGAGGCACATGCCACTTTGGCTGTGGCCATGAACCGCATTGGAGGCAAGAGCAACACCGGTGAGGGCGGTGAGGACCCTGCCCGCTACCGTAACGAGCTCAAGGGCATTCCTATTGCGCAGGGCGCCTCACTCAAGAGCGTCATTGGTGAATCGCGAGTGGAAGTCGATATGCCACTGCAGGCAGGGGATTCCTTGCGTTCCAAAATCAAGCAGGTGGCCTCGGGCCGCTTTGGGGTGACGGCAGAATATTTATCCAGTGCCGATCAAATACAAATCAAGATGGCCCAAGGCGCCAAGCCCGGCGAAGGCGGGCAACTGCCCGGCGGCAAGGTGTCGGAGTACATCGGTATGTTGCGGTATTCGGTGCCGGGCGTGGGCTTGATATCGCCACCGCCTCACCACGACATTTATTCCATTGAAGACTTGGCTCAACTCATCCACGACCTGAAAAACGTGGCACCGCATGCCAGCATCAGCGTCAAGCTGGTGTCTGAAATTGGGGTGGGCACCATCGCCGCGGGTGTGGCCAAGTGCAAGAGCGACCACGTGGTGATTGCCGGGCACGACGGTGGCACTGGCGCATCGCCTTGGTCGTCCATCAAGCATGCCGGCAGCCCATGGGAAATTGGTTTGGCTGAAACCCAGCAAACCCTGGTGCTCAACCGTTTGCGCGGTCGGATCCGCGTTCAGGCCGATGGCCAAATGAAAACCGGACGCGATGTGATGATTGGCGCCCTGCTCGGTGCCGATGAATTCGGTTTTGCCACCGCGCCTTTGGTGGTGGAAGGCTGCATCATGATGCGCAAATGCCACCTCAACACCTGTCCAGTGGGTGTGGCCACGCAAGACCCCGTGCTGCGCGCCAAGTTTTCAGGTAAGCCCGAACACGTGGTGAACTATTTCTTCTTCATTGCCGAAGAGGTTCGTCAGATCATGGCGCAGCTGGGTATTCGCAAGTTTGACGATCTGGTGGGTCGCTCCGACCTCTTGGACATGCGTGCCGGACTCCAGCATTGGAAGGCCAAGGGCTTGGATTTCAGCCGCTTGTTTGCCCAGCCCCAAGTGCCCAGCGACGTGCCGCGCTTTCATGTCGATACCCAGGACCATGGCTTGGACAAATCGCTGGACCTAACCCTGATTGCCAAATCCCGCCCAGCCATTGACAAGGGCGAAAAAGTGCAATTCATGGAAATGGTGCGCAACGTCAACCGTTCTGTGGGGGCCATGCTCTCGGGCGCGCTCACAAAAGCGCGCCCCGAAGGTTTGCCCGACGACACCATCCGCATTCAGCTGGAGGGCACAGGCGGGCAGTCGTTTGGGGCGTTTTTGGCCCAGGGCATCACTTTGTATTTGATTGGCGACGCCAACGACTACACCGGCAAGGGCCTTTCTGGCGGCCGTGTGGTCGTGCGCCCCAGTATCGACTTCCGAGGCGCGGCGACTTCCAACATCATCGTGGGCAACACCGTCATGTACGGCGCCACCAGTGGCGAAGCCTTTTTCAGTGGAGTGGCGGGCGAGCGCTTTGCGGTTCGTTTGTCGGGCGCCACTGCCGTGGTGGAAGGTACAGGTGACCATGGTTGTGAATACATGACCGGCGGCACCGTGTTGGTGTTAGGGTCCACCGGCCGCAACTTTGCCGCTGGCATGAGCGGCGGCTTGGCCTATGTGTGGGATGAAGACGGTTTGTTTGCCCAACGCTGCAACACCGCCATGGTGTCTTTGGACCCCGTACTGACCGTTGCGGAGCAAGTGGCCGCCCAGTCCAAAGCCATTTGGCACCGTGGTCAGGCCGATGAGACCCAGCTTAAAAAGTTGCTGGAAGACCACCACCGCTGGACAGGCAGCAAGCGTGCTCGCGACATTTTGGACAACTGGGCCACTGCGCGCGGCAAGTTTGTGAAGGTGTTTCCAAATGAATACAAGCGCGCACTCGGTGAAATCCATGCCAACAAAGCAGCGGGCGCTGCGTCCAGCTCCAAAGCCTTGGCTTGAAAAACAAATTTAAGGAATAAGCATCATGGGAAAAATTACCGGTTTCATGGAGTTTGAGCGCATTGAAGAGGGCTACCAGCCCGTACCCGTGCGCTTGAAAAATTACCAGGAATTTGTGGTGGGCTTGAGCGATGCGGAGGTCAAAACGCAAAGCGCGCGGTGTATGGACTGCGGCACGCCGTTTTGCAACAACGGCTGCCCTGTCAACAACATCATTCCGGACTTCAACGACCTGGTGTTTCAGGGGGATTGGCACAACGCCATCACCGTGCTGCACAGCACCAATAACTTTCCAGAGTTCACGGGGCGTATTTGCCCTGCACCCTGTGAAGCTGCGTGCACTTTGAATGTGAACGACGATGCGGTGGGCATCAAATCGATCGAGCACGCCATCATCGACAAAGCGTGGTCTGAGGGCTGGGTCAAGCCCCAATTGCCAGCGGTGAAAACCGGCAAGAAAGTGGCCGTGATCGGCTCGGGCCCTGCAGGATTGGCTGCCGCCCAGCAACTGGCTCGGGTGGGACATGAGGTGACCGTATTTGAAAAAAATGACCGTGTGGGCGGCCTGCTGCGCTACGGCATTCCCGATTTCAAAATGGAAAAAACCCACATCGACCGCCGCTTGGCCCAAATGCAAGCCGAGGGTGTGGTGTTTCGCACCAGCGTGTTGGTGGGTGCCATGCCCAAGGACAGCAAAGTCACCAATTGGGCCAAAGAAACCGTGACGCCTGAGCAGTTGCAGCAAGATTTTGACGCGGTGTTGTTGGCTGCAGGCTCGGAGCAGTCGCGCGACCTGCCCGTGCCAGGGCGCGACCTGGACGGCATTCACTTTGCCATGGAGTTTTTGCCCCAGCAAAACAAAGTCAATGCTGGTGACAAGGTCAAGGCCCAACTGCGAGCTGAGGGCAAGCACGTCATCGTGATTGGCGGTGGCGACACCGGTAGCGACTGCGTGGGCACCAGCAACCGCCATGGTGCTGCCAGCGTGACCCAGTTTGAAGTCATGCCTCAGCCGCCCGATCAGGAGAACAAGGCCCTGGTCTGGCCTTACTGGCCCTTGAAACTGCGCACCAGCTCCAGCCACCAAGAGGGCTGCGTGCGCGAATTTGCCATTTCCACCAAATCATTCAATGGCGAAAAAGGCAAGGTCAAGAGCCTGACCACAGTGCATGTGGAGTTGAAAGACGGCAAGCTGGTGGAAATTGCGGGTACTGAAAAAGAATACAAGGCCGATTTGGTCTTGTTGGCCATGGGCTTCGTGAACCCCGTGCCTACTGTGTTGGACGCTTTTGGTGTGGAAAAAGACGGCCGGGGCAATGCCAAAGCCAGCACCGACTTCACTGGCGGCTACGCCACCAATGTGCCCAAAGTGTTTGCTGCGGGCGACGTGCGGCGTGGTCAGAGCTTGGTGGTGTGGGCCATTCGCGAAGGCCGTCAAGCCGCCCGCGCGGTGGACGAGTTTTTAATGGGCAGCAGCAACTTGCCGCGTTGAATTGTGCGGGCTAGGGTTCAGCCCAGTCTTTGCTGGGCGTTCATTTATGATCCTCTAGTACCTCAAGCTTTGGGGCGCCCAGATAACCAGTGAACCCAGCCCAAGTGATTCCCCGTGACCTCCATGGCTCCTGACCCCGCTTCCAAAACGCATTCGGCGTCATTGGTAGAGCTCAAGCGCTTGACCTTTGGGTATTCCGATCGGTTGATTTTGGAAAACATGTCGTTGTCCATTCCCAAAGGCAAAGTCACCGCCCTCATGGGGGCGTCGGGCGGCGGTAAAACCACCATTCTTCGTCTCATTGGCGGGCAAAACCGGGCCCAATCCGGTCAGTTGCTGTTTGATGGAGCAGACGTCACCACCATGAATCAAGAGGATTTGTATGCCGCGCGCCGTCGCATGGGCATGCTGTTTCAGTTTGGTGCTTTGTTTGCCGATCTGAGCGTCTTTGAAAACGTGGCCTTCCCTTTAAGAGAACACACCAATTTGCCCGAGGCGCTGATTCGCGACATTGTGCTCATGAAGCTCAATGCTGTGGGCTTGCGTGGCGCTCGTGACCTGATGCCAAGTGAAATTTCGGGCGGTATGGCGCGGCGTATTGCCTTGGCCCGCGCGATTGCCCTTGACCCTGAGTTGGTGATGTACGACGAACCGTTTTCGGGACTTGACCCCATTTCATTGGGTACCGCAGCTCGCTTGATTCGCAGTTTGAATGACACCATGGGTCTGACCAGTGTGTTTGTGTCGCACGAGCTGGAGCAAACCTTTGCCATTGCCGACCATGTGATTATTTTGGCCAACGGGAAAGTGGCTGTAGAGGGCACACCCGAAGAGGTGCGGCAAACCAGTGACCCCTTGGTTTACCAGTACGTGCATGCGTTGCCCGATGGACCGGTACGCTTCCATTACCCAGGGGTGTCGGTGCACGAGGACTTTGGGCTGACCACCGTATGAGCGGACTCCACCCGCGCGAATTGGGTTTTGCCACCCGCCGTGCTGTAGCTCAGGTGGGGTATGCCGCCCGCTTGTTTTTCAAGCTACTGTGGTCCTTGGGCACGAGCTTGCGCCGCTTTGGGCTCATTCGAGACCAAATCCATTTTTTAGGCAACTATTCTCTCGCCATCATCGCCGTCTCAGGCCTGTTTGTGGGGTTTGTCTTTGGTTTGCAGGGTTTTTACACGCTACAGCGCTATGGGTCCACCGAAGCGCTGGGCCTGCTGGTCACCCTGAGTCTGGTGCGTGAGTTGGGTCCGGTGGTCACGGCTTTGTTGTTTGCAGGCCGGGCCGGCACCTCGCTGACCGCCGAAATTGGCCTCATGAAGGCGGGCGAACAGCTCAGCGTGATGGAAATGATGGCGGTAGACCCTGTGCAACGCGTTCTGGCTCCTCGTTTTTGGGCGGGTGTGTTGGCCATGCCACTTCTTGCTGCGGTATTCAGCGCCATGGGCATCATTGGCGGCTGGGTGGTGGGCGTGTTGCTGATTGGGGTGGATGGCGGCGCATTTTGGAGCCAGATTCAAGGCGGCGTGGACGTATGGAAAGATGTGGGCAATGGCATCATCAAAAGTGTGGTGTTCGGTTTTACCGTGACCTTTGTGGCCCTGCTGCAAGGTTATGAGGCCCAGCCTACCCCCGAGGGAGTTTCCAGCGCCACCACCCGAACAGTGGTGATGGCGTCGCTGGCCGTATTGGGGCTGGACTTTGTTCTGACAGCCATGATGTTTACGATTTAGGAGTTGTAGTGCAGCGCTCAAAAAATGATTTGTGGGTGGGTTTGTTTGTCCTGATTGGGGCCGCCGCCATTTTGTTTTTGGCCCTTCAGGCGGCCAATTTGCTGAACCTGAGTTTTCAGTCCACCTACCGCGTGGAAGCGCGCTTTGACAACATTGGCGGGCTTAAGCCCAAGTCGGCCGTGCGCAGCGCCGGTGTGGTGGTGGGGCGGGTGGAATCCATTGTGTTTGATGACAAAACCTTTCAGGCGCGCGTCACGCTGACCTTGGAGAACCGCTATAAGTTTCCTAAAGACAGCTCACTCAAAATTTTGACCAGTGGCCTTTTGGGCGACCAGTATGTGGGCATAGAGGCTGGAAGCGAAGACCAAAATTTGGCGCAGGGCGATGTGGTGGGCACCACCCAATCGGCAGTGGTGCTGGAAAATCTGATTGGCCAGTTTTTGTACAGCAAGGCTGCTGATGGCAAATCTGATTCAGCCAGATAAATTCAAAAAAGCTCAAAAAAAGCAAAGCCCATGTCCAGCCTGAATATGAATATCAAACGCCACTTTAGTCTCGGCAGATGGGTTCTTGGTCCTCTGATGTTTTGGGCGTGCATGGGATTTGTTTCGGCCAATGACCTACCCAAAGGCACTGACAAAGACAAATCCTTCGCGCAAGCTGCAGCCACAGTCCATAAAGCCAAGCCTATTTCTACCGCCATTGCCGCGGACCCGCTGGAGTCGTTCAACCGCAGCATGTTCACCTTCAATGACGCCTTGGACCGCAATGTGCTCAGACCTGTGGCGGGCGCTTATGAGCAGGTCACACCGTCCTTTTTTCGCAAAGGGGTGAGCAATTTCTTTGGCAATTTGGGGGACGCATGGTCCACTGTCAACAGTGCGCTTCAGCTCAAGCCTAAGCACACGGTGGAAAACCTGATGCGGGTTTTGGTCAATTCCACCTTTGGCATTTTGGGGGTGATGGATGTGGCCACCGAGGTGGGTATTGAGCGGCATACCGAAGATTTTGGCCAGACCCTAGGTTACTGGGGCGTGGGCGCGGGCCCATATGTGGTGCTGCCAGTGCTGGGACCTTCTACTATGCGCGATACCGCAGCCTTGGCGGTTGACTTCAAGGGTGACTGGGTCACCATGCAAGACGATGTCGCGTTTCGCAACTCCGCTTATGTGTTGCGCGGGGTCAACCAGCGGGCCAAGCTTCTCAAAGCGGGCAATATGCTTGAGGAGGCCGCTTTGGACAAGTACACCTTTGTGCGCGACGCCTATTTACAGCGCCGTCAAAACCTAGTGTTGGACGGTGAATTGCCCGATACGCCAGACGATGACCCCAGCAATGATTCCGGTCATGATCCCGGCAACAACCAAGTGAAGAGCGCACAATGAGCCTCTTGATTTTTTAAAGTGAACACCATGCAACGTCGATTCATGTTCCAGTGCGTTTTGACGCTGGGTTTGCTAGTCAACCCTGCCCTGATGGCGCCTGTCTGGGCCAATGGCGAAGCCGCGGATGCTTTTGTCAAACGCATCACCACTGATGTCTACGAGACACTGCGCACCGATAAAGCCATTCAGGCGGGGGACATGAACCGCATCATTGCCTTGGTGGACACCAAAATCATGCCCAACGTGAACTTTCAGCGCATGACAGCGTCTGCTGTGGGCCCTGGTTGGCGGCAAGCTACCCCAGAACAGCAAAAGCGCCTGCAAGAGGAATTTAAAACCTTGCTGGTGCGCACTTATGCAGGGGCTTTGACCCAAGTGAACGACCAAGTTGTAAGCTTTAAGCCGCTGCGCGCCAATCCCGAAGACAAAGAGGTGGTGGTCCGTACCGAGGTCAAAGGTCGTGGTGAGCCGATTCAGCTGGACTACCGACTGGAAAAAACATCCGACGCAAGCGGCGCTTGGAAAATTTACGACTTGAACGTCTTGGGCGCGTGGTTGGTGCAAACTTACAAAACCCAGTTTGCCCAAGAAATCAACGCCAAAGGTATTGATGGCCTGATTGCCACATTGGCTGAGCGCAATAAATCCAACGCTCGAAAAAACTGAGCTGTGCTGACCCTACCTGCCGATTTGACCCATCGAGACGCTGCAGCCTATTTGGTCCAGAGCTTGGCCCAAAATCTGGAGCAACTGGCGGCTGCCGACACAGCTTCAACATTCGAACTTCAGGTTGATGCCTCAGCCCTTCAACACTTTGACTCCTCCGCTTTGGCGGTGTTGTTGGAGTTGCGACGTCAAGCTCAGGTGCGTGGCCATAGTTTTCGGGTGATGGGCATGTCCGCCCGCCTGAGCGAATTAGCCGGTTTGTACGGCGTGGATGAGTTACTGGCCCGTCCGGCCTGAAAGTGTATTGATGACAGTAACTGCGATCCGCTTTCACCAAGTCTCTAAGACTTACGCGTCTGCCAAAGGGCCGGCGGGCGCCTCATTCAAAGCGCTTGACAACGTCAGTTTTGACATTCAACAAGGTGAGTTCTTCGGCTTGCTCGGGCCCAATGGCGCTGGTAAAACCACCCTCATCAGCATTTTGGCGGGCTTGAACCGCGCCACCCAAGGCGAGGTTGCGGTGATGGGCCACGATGTGCAGGCTGACTTTGCCCAAGCCCGTCGCAACTTGGGGGTGGTGCCGCAAGAGTTGGTGTTTGATCCGTTTTTCAATGTGCGCGAAGCCTTAAAAATTCAGTCGGGGTACTTTGGTGTCAAGCACAATGACGACTGGATAGACGAGCTTTTGGTGTCTTTGGGTCTTGCAGACAAGGCCCAATCCAATATGCGACAGCTCTCAGGCGGCATGAAGCGGCGTGTGCTGGTGGCACAAGCCTTGGTGCACAAACCCCCGGTGATTGTGTTGGACGAGCCTACCGCAGGCGTGGACGTGGAATTGCGCCAAACCCTGTGGCAGTTCATTGCCAAGCTCAACCGTGAAGGTCACACCGTGCTGCTTACCACCCATTACCTTGAAGAGGCTGAAGCCCTTTGCGGCCGCATAGCCATGCTCAAAGCGGGGCGGGTGGTGGCGCTAGAGAGAACCAGCACCTTGCTGCAGGCGGCATCAAGCCATGTGCTCAAACTCAAAATTGAAGGCCAGCTGCCTCCACATTTGGCAGCCATGTCGCGGGTGACAGGGCGCATGGTGCAGTTTCCTGCGCACGACGCTGCGGAAATTGAAACCACCCTGGCTGCTGTGCGAGCCAGTGGGGTGGTGGTGGAAGATGTGGAAATCACCAAACCCGATTTGGAAGACGTGTTTTTGGATGTGATGTCACAAAAAACTTGTGGTGCAGCTCAAGAGGCAGCTTCATGACCGGCTGGCAAACCCTGTTTTACAAAGAAGTGCTGCGCTTTTGGAAGGTGAGTTTCCAAACTGTGGCTGCGCCGGTGCTCACCGCCGTGCTGTATTTGATGGTGTTTGGTCATGTGCTGCGCAACCATGAGCTGGTTTACGGGCAAGTGTCTTACACCGCTTTTTTAATTCCGGGCTTGATCATGATGAGCTTGCTGCAAAATGCTTTTGCCAACAGTTCCTCGTCTATGGTGCAAAGCAAAATGATGGGCAATTTGGTGTTCATTTTGCTCACACCCTTGTCGCATTGGAGCTGGTTTGCCGCCTATGTGGGTTCAGCCATGACGCGCGGTGTGGTGGTGGGTGCAGGAGTTTTGTTGGTAACCGTGTGGTTTGCCCCATTGGGCTTTGTGCACCCTGTCTGGATTCTGTTGTTTGCCCTGTTCGGCGCGGCGCTCTTGGGGGCTATGGGTCTCATTGCGGGCTTGATGTCTGAAAAATTCGACCAAATGGCCGCATTTCAAAACTTTGTGATCATGCCCATGACTTTTTTAAGCGGCGTGTTTTATTCCATTCACTCGCTGCCAGACTTTTGGCAAACCATCAGCCACCTGAACCCATTTTTTTACATGATCGATGGGTTTCGATTCGGGTTTTTTGGGGTGAGCGACGTTTCACCTTGGTTGAGTTTGGCGGTGGTGGGCGTGTCTTTGGGCGTGGTCAGTGCTGTGGCGCTGGGATTGCTCAAGAGCGGTTACAAAATTCGAGGATGACGACCCGTGACGGCTGAAGAACTGAAACAACTGATTGCCTCGCATCTGCCGTGCGAGCACCTAGAACTCTCGGGTGACGGCCGCCACTGGTACGCCACCATCGTGTCGGGTGAGTTTGAAGGGCGGCGTTTGATTCAGCGCCACCAGCGGGTGTACGCCATCCTTGGCCAAAAAATGCACACCGATGAAGTGCACGCCCTGTCCATGAAAACCTATACCCCTGCCGAGTGGGCGGCCCAGCCCAAATAAGACATGGATCAACTGCGGATTCGGGGGGGCGCCCCCCTGCACGGTGAGGTGCTCATATCGGGCGCTAAAAATGCAGCATTGCCCGAGCTGTGTGCAGCATTGCTCACAGCCCAACCTGTGACCTTGCGCAATGTGCCCCGTCTGCAAGATGTGTCCACCATGCTCAAGCTGATTCGCAACATGGGTGTGTCGGCCATTCGGGCCGAAGACGACTCGGTGCACATCGACGCTTCCAAACTCAGCTCACCCGAGGCGCCTTATGAGCTGGTCAAAACCATGCGCGCCTCTGTTTTGGCCTTAGGGCCCTTAATGGCGCGTTTTGGAGAGGCTACGGTGTCCTTGCCAGGTGGTTGCGCTATTGGCTCTCGACCGGTGGATCAGCACATCAAAGGGCTACAGGCCATGGGCGCTAAGATTTCGGTGGAGCATGGCTACATCCATGCCCGTTTGCCCCAAGGCCGGACCCGTCTGCACGGTGCGCGCATCCACACCGACATGGTCACCGTGACGGGTACCGAAAACTTTTTAATGGCCGCCGTGCTGGCTGAGGGCGAAACCGTACTCGAAAACGCGGCCCAAGAGCCCGAAATTCCAGACTTGGCCGAAATGCTCATCGCCATGGGGGCGCAAATCAAGGGTCATGGCACCAGCAAAATCCGCATCCAAGGTGTGCCCACCCTGCACGGGGTGGACCACCGCGTGGTGTCAGACCGCATCGAAGCGGGCACGTTTTTGTGCGCCGTGGCCGCTACGGGTGGTGATGTGCTGCTCAAACAAGCCCGCGCCGACCATTTGGAAGCGGTGATTGAAAAGCTCAAAGCTGCAGGTGTTGAGGTGCTGGCAGTGGATGGGTGCATCCGCATTTGCGCGCAAGGCCCGGCGCGCGAGCACCTGAAGGCTCAAAGTTTTCGCACCACCGAGTACCCGGGCTTTCCCACCGACATGCAGGCGCAATTTATGGCGCTCAACTGCATGGCTCGAGGCGCTTCAAAAGTGACCGAGACCATTTTTGAAAACCGCTACATGCATGTGAACGAGCTGGTGCGTTTGGGCGCCCAAATTCAAATAGATGGCAAAGTGGCCCTGATTGAAGGCGGCTGCCATTTGTCAGGAGCGCATGTCATGGCCACTGACTTGCGCGCTTCTGCCAGTTTGGTCATTGCCGGTTTGGTGGCCGAAGGCGAAACCGTGGTGGACCGCATTTACCACCTGGACCGAGGCTATGACCGCATGGAAGCCAAGTTGGCAGCCATTGGTGCGAAAATTGACCGCTTGAAAGTCGCTGCCGCATGATCACCCTCGCGCTGTCCAAAGGGCGCATTTTTGACGACGCCTTGCCGCTTTTGTCAGCTGCGGGCATTCGGGTGCTGGACGACCCAGATGCCACTCGCAAACTCATTTTGACCACCAACCAGCCTGACGTGCAGGTGGTGCTCGTGCGCCCCACCGATGTGCCCACTTATGTGCAGTACGGCGGCGCAGATTTGGGCATCACCGGGCTCGACACCTTGCTGGAGCACGGCATGGATTGGGGCGGTACCGGTGCCTCGGCTGCTGGCAGCACGGGCTTGTACCAGCCGCTGGATTTGCAGATTGCCAAGTGCCGCATCAGCGTGGCGGTGCGTGAAGGATTTGATTATGCGGCGGCCGTGCGCCAAGGAGCGCGTTTGTCGGTGGCCACCAAATATGTGGGCATAGCCCGCGAGTTTTTTGCTTCCAAAGGCGTGCACGTGGACCTGATCAAGCTCTACGGCAGCATGGAGCTGGCGCCTTTGACCGGCTTGGCCGACGCCATTGTGGATTTGGTCTCCACCGGCAACACCTTGCGTGCCAACCACTTGGTTGAGGTGGAGCACATCATGGACATCAGTGCGCGTTTGGTGGTGAACCAAGCCGCCCTCAAGCTCAAGCGCGAGCCTTTGCGCCGCATCATCGATGCTTTTGCCGGTGCCAAATCATGACGCTTCAGGCTTTGCCCGCCAGATTTTCGACTCAAGACGCTGATTTTGAGGCGCGCTTTCAGGCCCGCCTGCATTGGTCGGGTGACACCGATGCCGCCATTGAGCAGCGCACCGCCGACATCTTGGCCGATGTCCGTGCCCGTGGCGACGCTGCCGTGTTGGAATACACCGCCCGTTTTGATGGCCTAGAAGCTGTCACCCTTAAAGACCTGGAATTGCCTGCGGCGGAGCTTCAAGCCGCTTTTGAAGCCTTGCCCGCTGACCAGCGCAATGCCCTCAACGCCGCTGCTCAGCGGGTGCGCTTCTACCACGAGGCTCAAAAACGTGCCTGCGGCGAAAGCTGGAGTTATCGAGATGAAGACGGCAGCCTGCTCGGCCAAAAAGTCACCCCCCTAGACCGCGTGGGCATTTACGTGCCGGGCGGCAAAGCGGCCTATCCCTCCAGCGTGCTGATGAACGCCATCCCCGCCCAAGTGGCGGGTGTGCCAAACATCGTCATGGTGGTGCCGACCCCACGGGGCGAAAAAAACAACCTGGTCTTGGCCGCGGCCTACGTGTCGGGGGTGCATCGCGTGTTCACCATTGGAGGTGCCCAAGCGGTTGCCGCTTTGGCCTACGGTACGGCCACCATTGCCGCAGTGGACAAAATCACTGGTCCAGGCAACGCCTATGTGGCCAGCGCCAAACGGCGGGTGTTTGGGCAAGTGGGCATCGACATGATTGCAGGACCGAGCGAAATCTTGGTGCTGGCCGATGGCTCCACCCCGCCCGACTGGGTGGCTATGGACTTGTTCAGCCAGGCTGAGCATGATGAATTGGCCCAAAGCATTTTGCTGAGCCCGGATGCAGCCTACTTACAAGCTGTGCAAACCGAAATGGACCGCCTTCTGCCCCAAATGCCTCGTGCCGCCATCATTGCCAAAAGTCTGAACGATCGCGGCGCCCTCATTTTGACGCGCAGCATGGAAGAGGCCTGCACCCTGAGCAACCGCATTGCCCCCGAGCACCTTGAAATTTCCAGCTCCGAGCCGCACCGATGGGAGCCCTTGCTCAAGCATGCTGGTGCCATTTTTATGGGTGCCTACACCAGTGAGTCACTGGGCGACTATTGTGCCGGCCCCAACCACGTGTTGCCCACCAGTGGCACAGCGCGATTTTCCAGCCCTTTGGGGGTGTACGACTTTCAAAAGCGCAGCAGCTTGATTGAAGTCAGCGCCGCTGGGGCGCAAAACTTAGGAAGCGTGGCCTCGGTAATGGCCCATGGCGAAGGCCTCCAGGCCCATGCCCGCGCTGCGGAAATGCGCCTCAACGCCGTGGATAAAGCCAAGGATCGGGTATGAGTTCAGCACACACTCCAGCCATTTGGCAAGCCCGAATCCGCGCCGATGTGCAGTCCATGCAGGCCTATGCCATTCAGCCTTCGCAAGGGCTGATCAAGCTCGACGCCATGGAAAACCCGTTCAGCTTGCCTCCAGACTTGCAGGCGCAACTGGGCGTGCGATTGGGTCGCTTACCTGTAAACCGCTACCCCGATGACCGCGTGCACCAGCTTCAAAAAGCCTTGGCAGCCTATGCCGCCATGCCGCAAGGCATGGCGCTGATGTTGGGTAACGGCTCAGACGAACTGATTTCCTTGCTGGCCTTGGCCTGCAATGTGCCCGGGGCATCCGTGTTGGCCCCCGTGCCGGGCTTTGTGATGTACGCCATGAGTGCTCAGTTGCAAGGCTTGGCTTTTCATGGCGTGCCGCTCACTGACCACTTTGAGCTGGACGAAGCCGCAATGCGCGCGGCCATTGAAACGCATCAACCTTCATTGGTGTATCTGGCTTACCCCAACAACCCCAGCGCCAATTTGTGGGATGCCGGGGTCATAGAGCGGCTGATTGACCTGGTGGGTCTACAGGGCGGGCTGGTGGTGATGGACGAGGCCTACCAACCCTTTTCTTCGCAAACCTGGCTGGACCGCATGCGCGCCGAGCCACAGCGCCACGGCCATGTGCTGCTCATGCGCACCCTTTCTAAATTTGGCTTGGCCGGTGTGCGCTTGGGGTATTTGTTAGGGCCTCGGGCTTTGATTGCCGAAATGGACAAAGTGCGCCCACCCTACAACGTGAGCACACTCAATGCAGAATGCGCATTGTTTGCCCTGGAGCATGCCCATGTGTTTGCCCAGCAGGCCTCACAAATCAAGCAACAGCGTGAATTTTTGTTGCAAGAACTTGCAGCTTTCAGGCAAATCAAGGTCTGGAACAGTGACGCCAACATGATTTTGATGCGGGTACCCGACGCCGCTGCCACCTTTGAGGCCTTGAAGGAGCAGGGGATTTTGGTCAAGAATGTGTCCAAGTTACACGCCTTGCTGGCTCAGTGTCTGCGCTTGACCGTGGGCACGCCCGAAGAAAACCTGGCCTTTTTAAATGCACTGAAACAAGCCCTTTCATGAACACACCCCGCACCGCCGAAGTCACCCGCCAAACTGCTGAGACCCAGATCACGGTCAAGCTCAACCTGGATGGCACTGGGAAATCTCGTATTTCAACTGGTATAGGTTTTTTTGACCACATGCTTGACCAGATAGCCCGTCATGGCCTGATTGATTTGGACATCCAAGCCTTGGGCGATTTGCACATTGACGGCCACCACACCGTAGAAGACGTGGGCATTACCCTGGGGCAGGCGGTGGCCAAGGCTGTGGCCGATAAAAAAGGCATACGACGGTATGGCCATGCCTACGTTCCACTGGACGAGGCCCTGAGCCGCGTGGTGGTGGATTTTTCGGGCCGCCCCGGGGTGGAAATGCATGTGCCCTTTAAGAGCGGCATGATCGGCACCTTTGATTCCCAGCTGGCTTTTGAGTTTTTTCAGGGTTTTGTGAACCACGCTTTCGTGACCCTGCACATTGACAACCTCAGGGGCGAAAACTCGCACCATCAGGCCGAAACCGTGTTCAAAGCCTTTGCCCGCGCCTTGCGAATGGCCCTAGAGCTCGATCCGCGTGCTCTTGGCACTATTCCCTCAACCAAGGGCAGCCTGTAAGGTGTTGACGGTTGCGGTGGTGGACTACGGCATGGGCAATTTGCGCTCGGTGTCGCAGGCAGTTGTGGCGGCTGCGCACAACACCTCGTGGCGCGTGCACATTACATCCCAGCCCGATGATGTGCGGGCGGCCGACCGTGTCATCCTGCCCGGCCAAGGCGCCATGCCCGACTGTATGCGCGAGCTTCAGGCCTCGGGCTTGCAAGAGGCGGTTTTGGAAGCTGCGGCACAAAAACCCTTGTTTGGGGTGTGTGTGGGCATGCAGATGATGCTCGACCACAGCGCAGAAGGCGCCACTCCATCCATGGGTTTGATTCCTGGCAAAGTGCTGCGGTTTGACTTGACAGGCCAACTTCAGCCCGATGGCAGCCGCTACAAAGTGCCTCAAATGGGCTGGAACCAGGTGGAGCAGGTGGCTCAAGCTGAACACCAGGGGGCAGTGCACCCCATGTGGAAGGGGATTCCCAACAAGAGTTACTTCTATTTTGTGCACAGTTTTTATGCCTGTCCGTCAGATGCACGCCACAGTGCAGGTCTGACCGAGTATGGCGGACGCTTTTCCAGCGCCATTGCACGCGATAATATTTTCGC
>Ga0214917_10001303_pt1 | contig 32190 bp, 28 predicted proteins | sample LL_1208_BB_MetaG_FD_177983 | JGI IMG/M metagenome (GOLD analysis project Ga0214917, IMG submission 177983) | Freshwater microbial communities from Lake Lanier, Atlanta, Georgia, United States - LL_1208_BB | ecosystem: Environmental > Aquatic > Freshwater > Lake | place: USA: Georgia | collected... | reverse complement strand
CAGACGCGGCCGGCGCTCGAAGGGGCGGGCTGGCCTCACCGCCGGATGCGGGTGGAACGGGAGCGGGTGTGGCGGGAAAAGCTGGAGGCCGACCGGGCCAAGGCCGCGGCCGATCAGGCGGCAGGGGGTGCGACCGGCGACGGGGGCGTGCAGCCGGCGTCGGCCGTGGGGCCGGTGCGGTCGGTCGATCGGCAGGTCGATGCGGTGCTCGCGGCGACGAACCAGACGGCCCCTGTGGCCGTGGCCGCTGACCAGCCGAAGGCCCCCGAGCCTTTCAAGTCCCCGGATCCTTTCAAGGCAGCCCGGCCCGAGGAGGGCCGCGCGATGGACCCGGCCAAGGAGCAGTTCACCGGCATCGTGCCGGGCATCGGCCTGGCGAGCTTTCGCGACTCGACGGGCGTCGATCGGTTCCTCGTGCTGCCCGGCGACGACGTGAAGGTCACCTTCCCGACGGCGGGCACGCCGCCGAAGGCCGTGAGCGACACGTTCACGATCGTCGATTTCTACGAGAGCAAGATGAGCGAATACGACTCGAACTTCGTGTTCGTGCCGATCGCCCAGCTCCAGCGGATGCGCGGGATGATCGACCCGCAGTCGGGCCTGGCGAGCGTCAACTCGATCCAGATCAAGCTCGAGGACGGCGCCGACCTCGACGTCGTCCGCGACCGTCTGCGGAAGGTGTTTCCGGCCGACATGTATGCCGTCTCCACCTGGCGGGACAAGCAGGGTCCGCTGCTCTCGGCGGTGGAGATGGAGATGTCGGTGCTCAACATCCTCCTGTTTCTGATCATCGCCGTGGCCGGCTTCGGCATCCTCGCGATCTTCTTCATGATCGTGGTCGAGAAGACCCGCGACATCGGCATCCTCAAGTCGCTCGGCGCCGGCTCGGCCGGCATCGCCGGGATTTTCCTGGGTTACGGCCTGTTCCTCGGCCTCGTGGGGGCCGGGGCGGGCCTCGCCCTGGGGCTCGCGATCGTCTGGAACATCAACTCGATCCGGGCGGGCGTCGAATGGTGCACCGGCCAACGGGTGTTCGATCCCTCGATCTACTACTTCTTCAAGATTCCGACGATCGTGGATCCCTTCACGATCGCCTGGATCATCGCCGGCGCCGTGGCGATCGCCGTGGCGTCGAGCGTGCTGCCGGCCCTGCGGGCGGCCCGTCTGCATCCCGTGGAGGCGCTCCGCCATGATTAGTGCTTCCCATCTGCTCCGCGTGCGAGACCTCCGCAAGAGCTACCGCTCGGGCGATCACCGGCTCGACGTGCTTCGCGGCGTCGACTTCGACCTCGCACCGGGCGAGTTCGTGGCCGTCGTGGGGCAGAGCGGCTCGGGCAAGAGCACGCTGTTGCACCTCATGGGCCTGCTCGACGCGGCAGACTCGGGCGAGATCGCGCTCGGCGAGACGCGGATCGACCGGCTGCCCTCCGCCCGCCGCGACCGCCTCCGCAACTCGGCGATCGGCATGGTGTTTCAGGCGTATCACCTGCTGCCGGAACTCGACGCCCTGGAGAACGTGCTCGCTCCCCTGATGGTGCGGCATGGCGTGATCGAGTGGCTGCGGGTGCGGCGGGCGGCCCGGGCGCGGGCGGCCGACCTGCTCACGCGGTTCGGCCTGGGCGGCCGGCTGCACCACAAGCCGCGGCAGCTTTCCGGCGGCGAGATGCAGCGGGTGGCGATCGCGCGGGCCTTGGTCACGCAGCCCAAGGTGCTCCTCGCCGACGAGCCGACGGGCAACCTCGACGAGGCCACGGGGGGCGAAATCCTCGACACGCTCTGCGAGTTGAACCGTACCGACGGCCTTTCTATAGTGCTCGTCACCCACGACGCGGCGATCGCCCGGCGGGCCGACCGGATCGTGCGGCTGGCCGCGGGTCGCGTCGAAGCCGCCTGAACCTCGCCCAGCCAGCCGGCCCGCCCATCTGAAAGGCCAGTCATGTCTCGCATCGTGTTCATGAACGACCGGCTCGTGCCCGAGGCGGAGGCCCGGGTGAGCGTGTTCGACCACGGCCTGCTCTACGGCGACGGCGTGTTCGAGGGGCTGCGGTCCTATTCGGGCCGCGTGTTCCGGCTCGACGAGCACCTCGACCGACTCTACGCCAGTGCGCGGGCGATCTGTCTGGAGATTCCCCTCGCCAAGGAGGCGGTGGCCAAGGCCGTGATCGACACGCTCGCCGCCAACACGCTTTCCGACGGCTACGTGCGGCTCGTCGTGACCCGTGGGGCCGGGTCTCTCGGCCTCGACCCCAACCGCACGAAGAATCCGCAGGTGATCGTGATCGCCGACACGATCGCCCTCTATCCGCGGGAGCACTACGAAAAGGGGCTGCGGATCGTCACCGCGGCCACGCAGCGGACGCAGTCGGCCGCCCTCTCGCCGCGGATCAAGTCGCTCAACTACTTGAACAACATCATGGCGAAGCTCGAGGGCCTGCAGGCGGGCTGTGTCGAGGCCCTGATGCTCAACCACAAGGGTGAAGTGGCCGAGTGCACGGGCGACAACATCTTCGTCGTCCGGGGCGCGAAGCTGCTCACGCCGCCGCCGGACGCCGGCATTCTCGAGGGCATCACCCGCAACGCCGTGATGGAACTGGCCCACGCGGCCGGCATCGACTGCCGCGAGCAGACGCTCGTGCGGCACGATCTCTACACGGCCGACGAGTGCTTCCTGACGGGCACGGCCGCCGAGGTGATCCCGGTCGTCGAGATCGATGGCCGAACGATCGGGGCCGGCGTCCCGGGCCCGGTCACGACCCGGCTCACCAAGGACTTCCACGCCCTCGTGCGGCAGTAGATTCCCGGGGGGCCGCGGGAAGCCTCACCGCCGCGGGCGGTGGTCTTCGTCACCCATTCCGTCGTACCGCGACACGTAGCCGGGCTCGCGGGCGCGGACGATCTCGGACTCGTACTCGCTCACGATCCGTCGCTGGAGGTGCTCACGGCAGGCGGCGTTGATCGGATGGGCGATGTCGGCGTAGAGCCGGAGGCGGCCGTCGTCGTCCCTCGGCAGGTTGTTGGTGGTGAGCTTCGTGCCGCACTGGTTGCAGTAGCAGGCCCGCAGCGGGTTCTTGAAGCCGCAGCCTTGGCAGTGGCCGCAGAGCTTCCGGCTCGGCATGGCCACGAACGGCCCGCTCGGGCCGCCGATGATCTTGAGATCACGAATCACGAACGCCGCGTCGATCGTGATCGAACAGAAGGCGAGCAGCCGCTCGGCCGCGTTCTCCACGAGTTTGATCCGCACCTCGGTGATTTCCATCGCTGCTCCTTCACCCGCACAGCCGCACGACGAACACGCCCGGCCAGAGCCGACTGCCGTCAGGCCGCCGCTGTGCCCCGAGCCGCGCGGCGATGCCTCGGGCCTCGGTCGCCGTGCGGGCCAGTGCGAAGCAGGCACTGCCGCTGCCCGTCAGCCGAGGCGCCACCGCGCCGGCTCGCGCCAGCGCCTCGAGCAGCCGATCGACGTCGGGGCAGAGGTCTCGGGCCGGAGCTTCCAGCGCGTTGTGCATCAGCGTGGCAGCGGCGCGGCCGTCGCCGCGGGCCAGTGCGGCGGCCAGCCGTGCCGCGTCGCCGCGCCGCGCCGGGTCGGGCGTGCACCGGCCGTAGACGGCCGCGGTGGAGAGCCCGGCCGTGGGGCGGACGATCACCGCCGGCAGCGGCGGAATACCGGCCACAGGTTCGAGCACTTCGCCGCGGCCGCCGGCGATCGCCGGGCCGCCCGCGAAGAACCAGGGAATGTCGCTGCCGATCCGGGCGCCGACAGCGGCGAGTTGTGCCGGCGACCAATCGAGGCCCCACACGCGGGCCGCCGCCATGAGCACCGCGGCTGCATCACTGGAGCCGCCGCCAAGCCCGGAGCCAGCCGGGATCTCCTTGACGAGATCGATGTCGAGGCCGTGCGTGACGCCGGCCTCGGCGGCGAGCGCCTCGGCGGCCCGCACGACGAGGTTGCGGCCATCGGTCGGCACGTCGCCGGCCAACACGGAACCCTCGGCGGTCGCGAGCGCACCGGCAGACCGCACCCGCAGCGAGATGCCCGGAGCTGCGGCGGCCCGCACCACGAGCGAGTCGTGCAGCGAGACCGGCACCATGAGCGACTCGATCTCGTGGTAGCCATCGGGCCGCCGCGCGAGCACGGCGAGCGACAGGTTGAGCTTGGCCGGTGCCTGAACGGTCAACGACTCACGAATGGCCACGGCTGCGGAATGCGCGGGCATGAAAAGACCACCACCCTCGAACGGTTTGCGAGAATCCCCCTCGCCAAACCATACCGGACTCTACCCCCCGCCGGGAGCGTGGTCAATCCGGCCCGGCCGCCACTGGCGGGGGCTGGTTCCCGGCGATCACCGCCAGTTCGAGACGAACGCCAGCGTGACCAGGGAGAGGATCAGGCCAATCGCCACCAGCACGGCCAGCAGGATCGAGATGCTGCGGCCGGCCCAGAGGTCGTCGCGGATCATCTCCACCCGGTCGTCCTTGGCGAACGACTGATTCCAGACGGGAAATCGCCGGTCGTCGTAGACCCAGCGGGTGCGTTCTTCCAGGTGCTGCTGGCTCATGGCGGGGGAGCGCGGGGTTTGCGGGGTAAGATTCAGGAAATCTACCCCACGGGAATCGGGCATGCCAGAGCGGGCAGCCCTCGGCCCCCGGCCACGCCGCACCCCGCCCAGTCACGGCACACCATGGAATCGACCACCGCACGGCATCTGCTGGAACCCGACGACGGGCTGGCGGCCTGGCTCGCCGCCCATGGTCAGGCTGCCTGGCGGGCGAAGGCGATCCGCCGCTGGCTGTTCGCCGGCCGGGTGATGGCGTTCGCCGACATGACCGACCTGCCGGCGGCGGTGCGGGCCGAACTCGAGACCGACTTCACGATCTGGACCACGTCGATCGCGACGCACCATCGGGCCGACGACGGCACCGAGAAGCTGCTCCTGGAGCTGGCCGATGGCCACCGCATCGAATGCGTGCTTCTGCGGGACGGCGACCGGCGGACCGTCTGCATCAGCTCCCAGGTGGGCTGTGCGATGGGCTGCGTGTTCTGCGCGAGCGGCATCGACGGCGTCGTGCGGAACCTCACGACCGGCGAGATCGTCGAGCAGCTGCTGCGGCTCGCACGACTGCTCCCACCGCATGAGCGGCTCAGTCATATCGTGGTGATGGGCATGGGCGAGCCGCTCGCGAATCTCGACCGGCTGCTGCCGGCGCTCGCGCTGGCGCAGCATCCCGAAGGCCTCGGCATCTCGCAGCGGCGGATCACGATCTCGACCGTGGGCCTCCCGCCGGCGATGGATCGGCTCACTGCCGAGAATCCCGGTTACCACTTGGCCGTCTCGCTGCACGCGGCTGATGACGAGTTGCGGACGCGGCTGGTGCCGGTGAACAAGGCGATCGGCGTGGAGGCGGTGATGGCCGCAGCCGACCGCTACTGGGAGGCCTCGGGCCGTCGGCTCACGTTCGAGTACGTCTTGCTGGGCGAGGTGAACGACTCGCCCGAGCATGCCCGCCGGCTCGCCCGGCTGATCGGCGGCCGCGCGGCGCTGCTGAACGTGATCCCCTACAACCCCGTCGCGGGCATGCCGTGGAAGGAGCCCACGAACGACGCCCGCGAGCGGTTCATCGGTGTGCTCGAATCGGCCGGGATCAACGTGCAGATCCGGCGGCGCAAGGGGGCTCGGATCAACGCGGCCTGCGGACAGCTTCGTCGGCTGGCGGCCCGGGCGACGAGTGATCGGCCGCCGGCCGGTCACTCACCGGTGACTCAGGCGAAGCAGCCGAAGAGCAGCACGGCGGCGAGCACGACGCCGAGGATGCCCCCCAGCCACACCGCCCAGTGAACGGTGGCCAGGCCGATCGCGGCCGGATCCTCGTGCCGCGTGGCGGCAAACACGAGGCTCGCCAGCGCGAGCAGTGGAAGCCCGAAGAACACGCCCGGCACCCGGTCGGCCAATTGAGCGAACAGCAGCGTCGGCATCACGTCGAACATCGAAACGTTTCCCTTTCCCTGGGTGCGCGGCACGGCTGCCGCTAGGTCTGCGTCGCGGCCGGCTGCCCGCCGCCCGCCGCTCCGTCCGTGGTCTGTTCGCCGGATGCTTCTCCAGCCTGTTTTTTCGCCTGCTTCGACTTGGCATCCGGTGTTTCGCGGAGTGGACCGGCCCAGGCGTCGTAGACGACCAGCAGGTTGAGCATGCCCGCGAGCACGGTATAGAGCGTGCCGATGTCGAAGCTGCGGCCAAGCCGCTCGTGCCAGACCGAGAGCTGGTCGATCGTGCATTGCTTGAACGGCGGCCGGTCCGCGAATGCCTTGCGTTCGAGGCTCGGTTCCGTGGCGAGTACTCGCTCCGCGTAGGCAGCCGAGACGAACTGCCCCTGGTTGAGCGGTGGCGCGAACCATCCGCTCGCAAAGTAGGTCTGGCGGGCGGGGCCTGCAAGCCGGAGCGACTGCAGCACGGCCGGTACGGCGACGGCGCCGATGCCGGCCTGACCGAGGAATGCCAGCCGTGTCTCGCCTGGCCGCCACGAGGCATAGACGACGCGGCCGTCGCCGAGCCAGAGGCCGACGATCAGCGCCGTGAGCAGGCCTCCCATGAACAGGCCGCCTTTCGTCGTGCGCCGCTGATAGAGCTGGCCGAGGCCGGGCACGAGCCAGGAGAGCACGGCCGCGAGGGCGGGATTGCGGAGGTCGATCGTCGAGCCGTCGTCGGGCGAGATGGCGACGAACCGCGGCGGTGCGGAATCCTGGCGACCCACGCTGACTACCCATGGACCATGGACGACTGATGCTCGCAGTCTACGGCATCGCCTGGCGGCCTGGAATGACCAGCCCGCCCGAGGGCGTTTGCCGCGGATTTCCATCTGCTACGATCCTCCCCGTGGGTTGCAGGCATACGTCGAAGGGCAGGATCATGATGCAGCGCAGATCGTTTGTGACCGCCGTCGCCCTCGTCATGGGCGGCTGCTCGTCCAAGAAGGCGAAGTCCGGGCTCGACCGCCTGCCGGCCGGCCCCGCCGGGGCCCGCAAGCGGATGAAGGGCCCACAGACGATGGGCAATCTGCTCGTCGCCAGCTACATCGACGACCTCAAGAGTCCGCAGGCCCAGAAGCGGCGGCGGGCGGCCGAGGAGCTCGGCAACATGGGCGACGGTGCGAAGTCGGCCCTCCCCGCGCTGCAGAAGCTCACATCCGACAAGGACCCGAAGGTGAGCGCCGCGGCCAAGCAGGCGATCGCGTCGATCAAGAAATAACGAGCGACGCTAGCCCCACAGCCGGCGGACGACCTGGAACCGCGGGGCTGCGCTCGCGGCGGCTGCCGACTCGTCGTGCTGCCGATCGTCTGCCCACGTCGGGGCCAGTTCGCGCCAGACCCGCTCGACCGTCGCCGCATCGACCTGCTCGGCGGCGTCGCCCGCCGCGGCGACGAGGGCCAGCCGGGCGAGCGTGACCACCGTGCGGGGCACGCCGCCGGCAAATCGGGCCAGCGTCGCCACGGCCTCCGGCGAAAAGCCGTCGTCGGCGCCGCCGACGCGGCGGAGTTCTTGGGCGACGAATGCGGCGACATCGGCTTCGGGCCAGGGCGTCAGTTCGATCCGCACGGCCGCCCGTTGTCGCACGGCCGCCGGCACCGCGGCGAGGCCCGCAGGCGAAGCGGTGGCGACCACGAGCGTGCGGGCGAATCGGGGCTCGACCGCGGCCACCAGCCGCTCGATGCCCTCCGAAGCATCGGCCGGGGCGAGATCGATGTCGTCGAAGATGAGTGCCGTGGGGCGTTCCATGAGCGTGTTCTCCCGGAGCCTGTTCTCGAGCTTCTGCCAGGCCCGCAGCGGCTCCGCGCGGCTGAGCGGATCGAGTGGCAGGCGTTCCAGGAGCAGGTCGAGCCAGTCGCCGGCTGGCAGGCCCCGCAGCGACAGCAGCGCCACTTCGGCTCCCAGGCCACCGAGTCGGCGGGCGGCAACGGCGGCGAGGTGGCTCTTGCCCATGCCGGCATCGCCGACCACGAGACACGACCGCTGCCGTTCCTCGACCACCCACTCGAGTCGCGCCAGCGCCTCGTCCTGAGCGGCCCCGCAATAGAAGGACTCCGGCTCCAGGCTGCCGGTGAAGGGTGGGTCGGTGAACGTGAGGCGGTCGCGTACCATGGGCGGAGTGTAGCGACGGAACTGCGGCCGGTCAGGACGAACTTCGCCGCGAAAACAAGGCATCCGGCCCCATGAGCGAACGCTTCTTCATTGTGAGTCCGCCGGTGCACGGTCGCGTGGTGCTCACCGGCGACGAGGCCCGGCACCTCGTCCGCGTCCTCCGCGGGCAGGTCGGCGACGACGTGGTCGTGTTCTCAGGCGCGGGTGTCGAGTGGCCCGCGCGGATCACCCGGCTCGGCCGCGACCAGGCCGAGCTCGAGACGGGGCCGGCGCGTCACGATCCGCCTGCGGTGGGCCCGGCGGTGTCGATCGCCGTGGCGCTGCCGAAAGGGGAGCGGCAGAAGTGGCTGGTCGAGAAGCTGACGGAACTCGGCGCGGCCCGACTCATCCCCCTGGAAACGGAGCGGGGCGTGGCCGAGGCGACGCCGGCGGCCTGTGAGCGGCTGCGGCGCGGGGTGATCGAGGCCTGCAAGCAATGCGGCCGCAACACCCTCATGGAGATCGGTGAACCGCGGTCGGTGGCTGCGGCGCTGGCCGACATGCCGCCCGGCAGCCGCGCGGTGATCGCCGATCCGGGGGGCATCCCGCTCGACCCGCGCGGGCTGGCCGACGCGTCGAGCCTGCTCGCGCTGGTCGGGCCCGAGGGGGGCTTTACCGCGGCGGAGATCGCCGCGGCCGAGCAGGCCGGCGCGATTCGCGTCGGCCTCGGCCCGCACATTCTCCGCATCGAGACGGCCGCGCTCGCCCTCGCCGCCCGGCTGGCAGGGGCCGGTTGACAAGGAATGAACACAAGTATAGTTATGGTTTCGTGCGGCCAGCAGCCTCCGAGCAGTGCCCGCAACCCCACGTGGGAGCAGGCGTCGTGGCGAGTGTGATCTTCGAAGAACGCGTGGAGGTGCCGCTCGGCCTCACGGGGTTCGCCGACTTTCGGCGGTGGTCCGCGTCGCCGGAGTTTCCCGAGACGGGCCGCATCGACTTTCTCGCCGGTACCATCGAGGTCGATATGTCACCGGAAGACATCTTCTGCCACGGCGTGCGGTCAGTCGCAGCAGGGGCAGCGCTGCGGCACGTCGATCACGAGCGTGGCCGCATACGCCGTTTTCTCGAAGCCCTCGCCCCGCTCGTCCGGCTTCACGAGGTGCGTCACGACGAGGATCACGTTACCTTCCTCGGGCGCGTAGCTGCACCGCCCCTCGGCGTCGGTCCGGCGTTCGTGCGCGGCATCGAATCCTGCTGTCAGCGTCGTGCCCCGCGGAATGAACGACACGACCTGGTCGGCCAGCGGCCGTCCCTTGAACAGAAGCTGCACGGCGATCGGCTTGTCCGGCCCGCAGCCGAGCACCGGATGGCTCTCCAGCACGAACTCCAGCGGGTGGCCGAGCGGAGCCGGAAGCGGGGCCTGCGGTTTCGCCGGTGCGTCGAGCGACTCCGAGGCGAGGAAGTAGGTCTTGCCCCCCTTGAACCCCATCGCCCCGTGCCGGATTCCCTCGCGGAGGTGACCGACGCAGTGCAGCCCCTCGGCCGCCGGCACGAATCGACCCGACCAGAAGCCCTCCTTCGGGGCGTAGCCCAGATCGACCATGTCGGGCACGAGGTCGGTCGTCCGGCCGTCGGGGCCGACCACCTCGATCCGCACCCCGTCGAGCGAGCCCACCTTGCCGGCGATCTTGAAGTCGCGGTGGTCGTTGCCATGGTTGCCGAGGAACAGGCCGACGTGCACGACGTCGTCGGGTCGCACGAGTCGCGGCGCCGCCTCGAGCCAGGTATCGTGGGCCCGCGCGCGGGGCGGGCCGATCACCAGACAGATCGCGGCGAGGATGGCTGCGAGGTCGAAATGGAATGCCTGCATCGAAACGCCCCTTCCGTGCGAGTTACTCAAGGTTCACCACCTCTCCGCCGTTGATGCTGTGGAGAGCCCGGTGCACGGCCGCATCGGTTTCGTCCGTGAGAAACGCCACGTGACCGTCGGCGAAGAGCACGCTGGCCCCGCCGGAATGCCAACTCCGGGGACCGAAGAAGCCCGACCAGTGGACGACGTAGTCGGGAATCCGGCTGTTGGGGGTCAGGAAGCCGTTGGTGAGGCTGTTGCCCGCCGTGGTGGCGGCCCACGACAGGCCCCGGCCCCGCATCGCCGTGCTCGCAGCCCCCCGCCAGTTGTAGGCCGAAGCGGTTTTCGTGGCCCAGTCGTTGACGAGGCTGTCGAAGGCCGCGGTGGTCAAGGGCGACGGTGGGCTTTTGAGAGCCACGGTCGTCGAGTCGAAATCATTGGACCCGTTGAACGTGTACTGATAGGGAAACGGCGGCTTCGATCCCGCCGGAAAGTCGCCGTCAGTGCCGATGCTCCGCACCGCCTCGCTGGCGATCACACTCTTCGACGCGCCGTCGGTGATCTCCGCGATTCGCACCTTCGAGTTCTGGTACACGATGCCGTCGGTACGCGTGCGAAAATCGAGGTACGAGGTCGCCCCGGAAACGGTCGCGCTCCCGAAGCTCACCATGTAATTGTTTCCGCCGAACGAGTTCGACCCGGATTTTTGCACCGGAGGGGCCGGGTCACTCGGACAAAGAAGCATCGGGATCGGCGTCGCGAACAGGGCCGCGAACGCCGGGTTCGGGTTGTTCACGGTCGCAAACGTCGCCCCCGTGAATGGCGTCTTCGAAAAGTCGAACTGACGGGCGATCGTGTCCTCTTCGGCATAGGGCAGCAGGCGGCAATGCAGCGACCAGCCCGCCGTCGTGCCCGACCTGGCATCCGTCGGCGGGAAGCTACGCCGTGCGGACTCATGGTTGAGCATGGCCAGGCCGAACTGCCTCAGGTTGCTCGTGCAGCTCATGCGCCGGGCCGCCTCGCGGGCCGACTGCACCGCAGGCAGGAGAAGACCGATCAAGCTGCCGATGATCGCGATGACGACCAGCAGCTCGACGAGCGTGAAGGCTCGCCTGGGCCGCGGGCCGGCGTGCCGCGCCGGGATCCGGGTGTCCATAGGAGGGAGTGCTTTCGTGTGTGTGTGTGGAATGGTGCCTGGAGCGGCCGCGCTGGCCCGCGACGGCGGCCGCGAGCAGGCGACGAAACAGCGTGCAGGCTCGGGCGACGGCAGTGGCCGCGCGTGCCCATTGAAAGCCGGCAGAGAGCCGGCTCAGGCGGCCCGGGGGGGCGGCAGGGCGGGGGCCGAAGCGATGCTGTCGGCGGCATGATCGCCGTAGATGCAGACTTCGATGAGTGGCGATTGAACCCCCAGTTCGACCCGTGGCGGCGGCAGCGTGCCGCCGATCGCGAGCCACTGCGTGAGGATTCCGCCGCAGGCGAGCATTGCCTGGAGTGAAACGGTGCGGATTCGTGGAGCGGATTCCGGCGGGTCGTCAGGGCTCGACGGCGGTGCTGTTGGCTCAGAATGGGTGGCGGCGGTATCGGCGGCGAGTGACTCGTAATCGGCGCAGACATCGGGGCCATGCGCGAGATTGCGGGGCGGAACGCCGCGATCGCTGCAGCAGGTCGGCTTCTTCGTGGCCTTGGCGGCACAGCATCCGCCGGCCGGCTCCGTCGGGGCGGCATCGGCCGCGATCCGGCGCTCGAGCGCCACGAGCACGGCCGGCGCGACCCTGTGGGCCTTCGCCCAGGCGAGCCGCTCGGCGGGCGTGTGGCAGCAGCAGTTGGCGAAGCACTGCTCGGCCGTCGCGCAGCCGCACGGCTTGTCCATGCAGGGAAATGGCCGCGAGCGGTCCTTGGCGGCCAGCCGCGTGTCGGCCACCGCGTCAGCCCGCGGCGCCAGCATGCCCAGAGGCAGCGGCAGGCCGCTGGCGAGGACCGCATAGCCGACCATTGCCAGCCATGTCGTCGTCCGCTGCAGCCGTCCAGGACCGTTCATACAGGAAAGGCTACGACCATGGCCCACCGCGGTCAAACGCCGGCCCGCCCGCAGCCTGCCTATCGCGGTGCGACCGCGCGATGAAAAGACCGCTCGTTTCTGGTTGTTGACAAGATTGTATACGCCCGTACACTTTTTCGATCGCTCGTGGCGGGCGGATGCTTGTCTGCGGAGGTGATCCGATGACGACCGCCAGCATGGTCACGACGGCCGAGCAGCTTTTTCAGGAGGCACCGGGCCTCGGTCGCTGCGAGCTCGTCGGCGGAGAGTTGCGCATGATGTCACCGGCGGGTTCACGGCATGGGGCCGTCACGCTCCGCATCGCGACGCTGCTGGCCAACCATGTCGATGCCCACGGCCTCGGCCAGGTGTTCGCGGCTGAAACCGGCTTCATCCTGGCCCGCAATCCCGACACCGTGCGGGCGCCCGACGTGGCCTTCGTCAGCCGATCTCGCCTCGAGACCGGTCTGCCGACCGGCTATTTCCCCGGCCCGCCCGATCTGGCCGTGGAAGTGCTGTCGCCTGACGACCGCCCCGCTGCCGTCGCGGCGAAGACCGCCGACTGGCTCGCAGCCGGCACGCGGCTCGTATGGATCGTCGACCCCGCGACGCAATCGCTCGCGGCCCATGCTGCGGACGGCACGATCTCCCGGTTCACGGCTTCTGACACAGTGCCCGCCGCCGACGTCGTGCCCGGTTTCTCGCTCGCCCTTGACCGCATCTTCGGCTGACGGCCAGCGACATTTCGCGGCCGGATGTCGTCACATGCTTCGGACGTGGTCACATGCTTCGGACGTGGTCGATCGCGGCCGCGAGTTCCTCGCGGGCGGTTCGCTCCTCGACCGGCTCGAGGCCGATCCAGCCGTGGTAGGCCCGCTCCTCGAGGGCGGCGAACACCGCCGGCAGATCGACCTGGCCCGTGCCGAGCGCGACCGCCCGGCCCCGGCCGGCGAAGGCACCGGCCACCGCGTCGGTGGCATGGACGCTCTCGATGTGCGGGCCGAGCGTCTCGATGGCCGCCACGGGGTCGTGACCGTGCACGACCGCCGCGCCCGTGACGAGGTCGCAACTGAGCCCCGCCTCCGGCAGAGCTGCGATGAGTCGCGCGAGATCGGCGGGACTCGCGCGGCCCACCTCGACGCAGAGGGTGGCGCCGGCGTGCTGCGACCAGAGGCCGATGTCGGTGAGCACGTCCACGAGCAGTTGCCACTGCGGGCCGGCAGACTCGGGCGGAATGTCGCCCACGTGGTTGAGCACGATGCGGGCGCCGAACGCGTGGGCCAGGTCGAGCGCCCGCTTCGTGGCGGCGATCCGCCCCTCGAGCCGGTCGGCATCGGCATACCCACCGCGGGTGCGGAACGTGACCGCCGAGACGACGATCCCTTCGTCGCCGAGCCACTTGCGGATCTGTCGCAGGCCGGTCTGCGTGAGCTGGTCGGGGGCGAGGCCGCCGCGGGCGTCGAGTTCCACCGCCGCGAGGCCGAGGTCGCGGGCCCGGCGCAGGGCCGTCCGCAGGTCGCGGGAGAGCGACATGGCGGCTGCGGAAAGACGTGAGGTGTCCACGAGCAAGGCCCTGCGGGGCCGTTCCCCGAGTGATGGTGCACGAGCATAGTATTCTCTCCGTATGCCCTCGCTCGCCCAGGTCACTGCCGAACTCGAAAGGATCGCGCCGCTGCGACTGGCGGCCGAGTGGGATGCCGTCGGCCTGCTCGTGGCGCCGCGGCGCGACGTCGTCGAGCGTGTACTGACCTGCCTGTCGCTCACGCCCGCGGTGGCCGCCGAGGCCGTCCGCGAGCGGGCCGATCTGGTCGTACCGCACCACCCGCTCCCGTTTCGGCCCGTGGGGCGGCTCACGCCCGACACGGGCACGGGCCGGGTGCTGCTCGATCTCGTGCACGGCGGGTGCGGTGTCTGGAGCAGTCATACAGCCTGGGATTCCGCGGCAGGCGGGATCAACGATCAGCTGGCCGCCCTCCTTCGCCTGGCCCATGTGTCGCCGATCGAGCCCGATGCAGAACTGCCGCTCGCCGGCTTCGGCCGTGCCGGCACGGCCGCCGATGGCCAGACCGTGCACGACCTCGGCCGGCGCATCGCAGCCGCGCTGAATGTGACGGTCGTAGAGATTGTCGGCGATCCATCCCGGCCCGCCGGTCGTGTGGGGATCGTCTGCGGCTCGGGGGGCAGTTCGATCGCGGCCGTGCGCCGCGGCGGCTGCCAGACGTTGCTGACGGGTGAACTCAAGCTGCACGAGGCCCTCGAGGCCGAGGCCGCCGGCCTGGCCGTGATTGCCGTGGGGCACCACGCCAGCGAGCACTTTGCCATGCGGACTCTCGCCGAGCGGCTGGCCACGGCGCTGCCCGGCCTCGTCTGCCAGGAGAGCCGCGCCGACCGCGATCCGTTCACCGCGATGTCGGTGTCCGACCGACCGGCGCGTTGATCCGGGGTTTTTGCGCGCTATCCTCTATGTAGTGGTTTCAGAAGATGCGGTTCAGGCGTCACCCTCCCAATGACCCAAGGCGGTTTCATGGCCCGGTTTCTCACCGCCCTGCCGGTCTACAACGAGGTCGCGCACGTAGGGGGTGTGCTCGACGAGGTGCTCGCCGTCACGCCCGACGTGCTCGTGGTGGATGACGGCTCCACCGACGGCACGTCCGACCTGCTCGCCGCCCGTCGCGACGTGCGGGTCGTGCGGCATGCGGCCAATGCCGGCTACGGCGCCGCGCTGGCGACGGCGTTTGGCCAGACCCTGGCCGGCCCCTGGGACGGACTCGTGACGATCGATTGCGACGGCCAGCACCAGCCACGTCTGATTCCGGAATTCGTGGCGACGTGCGCCGACGGCACCGCCGATCTCGTGAGCGGGAGCCGATACCTGCGGCGGTTTCCGGGCGACAGCCAGCCTCCGGCGGCGCGGCGGCGGATCAATGCCGAGATCACCGCCGAGATCAACGAGCGGCTCGGGCTGACCCTGACCGACGCCTTCTGTGGCTTCAAGGCCTACTCGCGTCGGGCCCTCGAATTCCTGGCCATCACCGAGACCGGCTACGCCATGCCGCTCGAGGTCTGGGTGCAGGCGGCGGCGGCCGGGTTGCGGATCGTGGAATTGCCCGTGCCGCTGGTGTATCTCGATCTGGCGCGGAGTTTCGGGGGCGCACTGGACGATGCCGCGACCCGTCTGGCCTATTATCGCCGCGTGCTCGACCGGGCCGAGGCGGCCGTCGCTGTCGGCCCGTCCACCGGCACGCACGCGGCGTCCTGATGCCGTCGGGCCCAATCTGCCGCTCCGAGGGGTCTCGTCCCACGCAATGCCGCCGTTTCGCCGCACCCATCGGGCCCCGGACGCGACCGGGGCGAGAGTGATCGATCCGCCCGTCCGAGACGCGGCCGACGGCGCCGCCGGATCGATCGAGGCGCTGGTCGACAACAACCGCCTGTTGCGGGCCGCCTTCGACACGCGGATCGGGGATCTCAAGCTCTGGGAGCTCGTCGCCGCGACCCGCCGCGAGGTGCTGACGGTCGCGGCCGAATACTCCCGCAGCTACCGCGACATCGTGCGGCCCGACAACGTGGCCGAGTGGATCGCGCGGCCGATCATCATGGGCGGGCACCAGCCCGATCTCTTCCATCCGGGCGTGTGGCTCAAGAATGCCGCGCTCGACTCCTATGCGCGACACGTGGGGGGCACGGCCCTCAACATCGTCGTCGATTCCGACCGCTGCGCCCGCGCGACGGTCGCCGTGCCGGTGGGCACGCCTCGGGAGGCGCGGCTCGAGCACGTGCCCTTCGACGCGGCGGCGCCCGAGATGGCCTGGGAAGAACGCGGCATTCTCGACGAGGATTGCTTCGACTCGTTCGGCGACCGGGCGAGCGACCTGCTCGCGCCGCTCGTGCCCGACTGCATCCTGAGGCGGTGGTGGCCGCTGGCGATCGAGCGGGCCTGCGAGTCGCACCGGCTCGGTCTGGCGATCGCGCAGGCCCGGCACATCCTCGAGGAGCGGTTGGGCCTCGAGACGCTCGAGCTGCCCGTGAGCGAGATGATGCGGCTGCCGACCGTGATGGTGTTCATGGGCTGGCTCCTCGCGCATGCCCGGCAGCTGCACGAGGCCTACAACGCGGCGTTGGCCGCCTACCGGCGCGAGCACCGCGTGCGGGGCCGCGGCCGGCCGATGCCCGATCTCGCCGTCCGCCACGATGTGTCGGGCGAATGGCTCGAAGTGCCATGGTGGCTCTGGTCGCGGGACGACACCCGCCGCCGGCGGGTGTTCGCCCACGCCGCCCCCGACATGCTCGCACTCTCCGACATGGAGACGCTGCGGGTCGAGCTGCCGATCGCTCCGGAGCTCTCGCCCTCGAAGTGGATCGACGCGCTCTCGCGGATGGAGGAGCACGGCCTGAGGCTGCGGCCGCGGGCGATCCTCACCACGCTCGTCGCCCGGGTGATCGTGGCCGACGTGTTCGTGCACGGCATCGGCGGCGCCGCCTACGACCGGATCACCGACGACATCGTGCGGCGGCTTACCGGCTGCGATCCGCCGCGGCACGCCGTCGTGTCGGGCACGCTCCGACTGCCGATCGAGCGGGCGTTTCCCGGCTTCGACGCCGACGACCCCGCGGCCAAGCTGGCGGCCCTGCAGCGCCAGATCCGCGACCTCGAGTTTCACCCGGAGACGTTTCTGGAGCCGCTGGCCACGCAGCCGCAGGCCGTTCGCGACCTCGTCCAGGAGAAACGCCGCTGGGTCGACACCTTCCCGACGCCGGCGCTGGCCAAGCGGCGGTGTCGTGAGATCCGCGCGGCCAATGAGCGGATGGTGTTTCACGCCCGCGAGATCAAGAGCGACCTGCTCGCGCGCGTCGGCCCGCTGGCGACCGCCGTGCGGGCCCGAAAGCTGCTGGTTGCCCGTGACTATCCGTGGTGTTTTTACGCCGAAAAGACGCTGAAAAGTTTCCTGCTACTGGAATCCGGCTGAAAATCCCCCTATCTTGTCGCGCAACGGACTGATTCGATTGCCCCAGGGAAAGGAGGCACCATGCAGCGGAGCCAACGCACGCATTCGAGGGCCGAGGTCGCGGCCGTGAAACGGCCCAAGTCGAAGCCGCGGCTGAAGATCGGCGCCGGCACCGGCCGCACCACGGCAGCGGCAAAAACCCCGTCCCGGCCGCGAGCCGGCGCGAAGACCGTCGAGCCGCTTCGGCTGGCCGAGGGGACGGTCCCGGCGGCGGAAGGCGTCGCCGCCATCGAAATTCGTCCGTCAGGCACCGTGGTCAGCCGGCGGCCGCTTGCGGAGCCGAAGCGATCGCCCGTGCTGCATGTGCCCGTGCAGCACGTTGCACCGACCGCCCCCCCGGCCTGGATGCTCGAGAAGTGCCATGTGGCACCCGCCCGGGCCGGCGACCAAAGCGAGATTCTGCAGTTGCTCGCGGGCCTGCCCTCGCCCCCCTCGCGTGCCGAATTCCACGCGGCGGTCGATCATCCCGACCATGATGCCGCCAACCGGCTCGTGGCGCGGCTCGCCGGCCGCATCGTCGGGCATGTGGAGGTGCTGCCGCGAGACGTCATGCTCGGGGCGACGGCACCGGGCACGGCCGACGGCATCACCGTGCGCGGCGCCGTGATCGACCGGGTGGCGGTACTGCCCGAATGCCGGGGGGCCGGCCATGGTCAGCGGCTCGTCCAGGCGGCCGAGGATCGCATGCGGCAGCTCGGGGCGGTCGTCGCGTTGTCACGGACGCGGATCGCCCCCTCGTTTCGCGAGCTCGGCTGGAGCGTGCTGGCCCGCGACTGTGCCACGCCGGGGCGCCCTGCCGAGATTCTCGCCCGACTGTTGGAGGGCCCGCAGCGGACAGGCGAGGCGGTGACGATGCGGCAGTGGCGGCATGTCGAGCTGCCGGCGATCCTCCGCATCTATCACCAGAATGCCGCCCGGTTCGTCGGGCCGCTCGACCGCAACGAAAATTATTCGCGGTGGCTCGTGAGCCGCGGAGCGTTCGATTCGATCCTCGTCGCCTTGGTGGGTCAGGATCGGTATGACCTGCATGAGACGACGGCGCGGATCGTCGGCTACTGCGTGCAGGCCGGTCATCGCGTGCTCGAGATCATGGCCGACCCGGAGTTTCCCGGGCTGGAGCGGGAGATCCTCGCCCGCGTCTGCGGCGAGGCGATCGAGAACGACCGGCAGGAGCTCGTCTACGAGTCGCATGCCGGCGACCCGCTGCACGCCGCCGTCACGGGGGGCGAAAGCGTCGTCCAGAACGGCGACCGGATGATCGTCGGCAAGGTGCTTCGTCCCGCGGAGCTGCTGGAGTCGCTCGTGCCCGTGCTCGCGTCGCGGGCCGCCGCGGCCGGCATCCGGGAAACGGTCGAATTGGGCGTCGAGGCGCCGGGGTTTCGCGGCTCGGTCATCGTGGCCGACGGCAGGGCGGTCATGCACGTGGGCCGGGTCGGTCGCAGCTACCTGAAGCTCGCCGATGACGAACTCGGGCGACTCCTGCTCGGCCAGTGTGACCCGGCCGAGGCGGCGGCGCTGGGCCGGCTCGAGTCATCGACACAGGTCGCGATCAAGTTGGCGGCACAGCTCTTTCCGCGGACGCAGCTGTGGTGCCCCATGTGGGACGACCTGCCCGCGTAACGGACCTATCGACCGCGGGCGCCGGCGAGCCACTCGTCGGCCCAGGTGCGGACTCCGTCCACACCCTTGCGATGGCAGAAGTCGCCCAGCGTCTCGCCCGCCTTCCGCTCGGCCTTGTAGCAGGCGAGCACGGCGGTGAGTTCGCCGCAGAGATCCTCGAACGGCACCACGTCCTTGTAGTGCGTGTTGAGCCGGTCACCGAGGAGCCGGCCGCCGAGGAAGATCGTGTACTTGCCGGCCGTGCGGCCCACGATGCCGATGTCGGAGTTGTAGGGGCGGGCACAGGCGTTGGGGCAGCCGGTCATGCGGAGCGTGAAGGCGTCGTGCGCCAGTCCCAGCTTCGCCACCTCGGGCTCGAGCGAGTCGATGAGCCCGGGCAGCACCCGCTCGCTCTCCGCGACCGCCAAACTGCAGGTCGGCAGGGCCACGCAGGCCATGCTCCAGCGGCGGAGCGTGCTGATCTCCTCCGACGTCTTCACGCCGCAGGCGTGGAGGATGTCGGCGATCCGTACGCGGTCGGTCGCCGTGAGGTCGGTGAAGAGCAGGCTCTGGTGCGACGTGATCCGCACCCCCGGCCGGATCTCCCGGAGGATGCGCCGCACGGCCGTTTTGAGTCGGAAGTCGCCCGTGTCGTGCACGCGGCCGTTCTCCACGTTGAAGCCGTAGAAGAACTTCCCGTCGCCCTGCTCGAACCAGCCGATGTGGTCGTCGAAGCCGTGCACGTCGGCGGGATGGCAGGGGGCGAGCGGCTTGCCGAAGTATTCCTCCACCTTGGCCCGGAAGTTTTCCAGGCCCATCGTGTGGATCGTGTACTTGAGCCGGGCCGTCTTGCGGTCGGAGCGGTTGCCGAAGTCGCGCTGCACCTTCACGATCGCCTCGGCGATCGGCAGCACGTCTTCGGGGGGCACGAAACCGAGCCGCTTGGCGAGGGCGGGAAACGTCTTCGCGGCGCTCGGCGTCACGCCCATGCCGCCGCCGGCCAGGACGTTGTAGCCGAGGATCCTGCCGTTCTCGTGCACGACGATGAAGCCCAGATCGTTGGCGTAGACATCGACGCAGTTGTCCTCGGGCAGCGCGAAGGCCGTCTTGAACTTCCGGGGGAGGTAGGTCGGGCCGTAAATGGGCTCGATCACCTCCGGGCCGCCGGCCACCCGTGATTGCTCACCGGTGTCGGGGTCGGTGAGCCAGATTTCGTAATACGCCCGCGTCCGGGGCGCGAGGTGCCTGGCGAGCTCGTCGAGCTTGGCCTGCATCTGCTCGCGCACGGTGTCGCCGTTGATCGGCGCCGGGCAGCACATGATGTTGCGTTCGACGTCGCCGCAGGCGGCGAGCGTCGTCATCTGGTTGGCATGCACCCGCTGCATGAAGTCCTTGAGCTCACCCTTGACGACGCCATGGTGCTGGATGGCCTGCCGTGTCGTGAGCCGGATGGTGCCGTTGCCCAGTTCGTCCCCCATGTCGATCGCGGCGAGCAGCTGCGCGGCGGTGAGCTTCCCCCCGGGCACGCAGGTGCGGATCATGAACGAAATCTGCCGCTCGCTCTTCTTGCCGTCCACGGCCTTGCGGGTCTCGCGGTCGTCCTGCTGGTAGGTGCCGTGGTTCTTGAGCAGCTGGACCGACGGCTTGCCAAAGCCGGGAAGCCCGTCGGCGAGCTCCTTGGCGATGTCGCCCCGGAGGTAGTTGCTGGCGGTCTTGGCGACCTCGACGGCCGAGGGCTTCGGAGCGGAGCCGGCGGGCGTTTCGTCGGACATGGGGGCAGGGTTTTCTCGCGGGAAGAATGCGGAAATGGGTCCTGAGACGGACTCGCACAGAATAGTAGATCGTCACTCTCGGGGCATGGGCAGCCCCGAACTTCCGCCAGCTGTCGGCCCGTGCGCCATCGGATGCGTTGTAAACCCATGCCTGGCAGTTGTTTGCGCTACGATCGGAAGTCCCGAGAGGGTGCACGGGGCGGAATCCCGATATAGAGTAGGAGGGTCTGGCTTGTCCGGTGCCCTCCCGCCTTCGCGAGGTCCGCCATGCAGAATCGCTCGGCCCCCTCGATCGCCGGTCCCGTTCGCAGACGCGGCTCGCTGCGAATCCTGGCCGCCGGTCTCTCGCTCGGCCTGCTCGTGGCCACCCGTGCGGTAGCCTCGCCCACGCCCGAACAGATCGCGTTCTTCGAGACGAAGATCCGGCCCGTGCTCGCTCAACACTGCTACCAGTGCCACTCGGCGGAGGCGCTGCGGGCCGGCAAGCTCAAGGCGAGCCTGCTCGTGGACTCGCGGGCCGGCATGGCCAAGGGGGGCGAAAGCGGTGCGGCCGTGGTGCCCAAGAACAAGGAAGAGAGCCTCCTGCTGGCGGCGCTCAAGTACGACGGCTTCGAGATGCCCCCGGCCGGCAAGCTGCCGGACGAGGTGATCGCCGACTTCGAGACGTGGATCGACATGGGCGCGCCCGACCCGCGGGACGAACCGCTCGCCACGATCGACGAACGGACGATCGACGTGGCACAGGGACGGCAGCATTGGTCCTATCGCCGCCTCGCACCGGTGTCGCCGCCCGAGGTGAAGACGCCCGGCTGGCTCAAAAATGACATCGACCGATTCATTCTGGCCAAGCAGGAGGAGGCGGGGATCGCGCCGGCTCCCGAAGCGGCCAAAGCCACGCTGGCGCGGCGGGTGTTCTTCGATCTCACCGGCCTGCCCCCGAGTCCCGAGGAATTGAAGGCATTCCTCGACGATGCCGCGCCCGACGCCTACGACAAACTCGTCGATCGGCTCTTGGCCAGCCCGCGGTTCGGCGAGCGGTGGGCCCGCCACTGGCTCGACACGGTGCGGTTCGGCGAAAGCAGCGGCTACGAGTTCGACGGCGATCGTCCCGGCGCCCATCATTACCGCGACTGGGTGATCAAGGCGTTCAATGCCGACCTGCCCTACGACGAGTTTCTGCGGATGCAGGTGGCGGGCGACCTGATCAAGCCCGGCGACTACGACGCGACGGCCGCCACCGGGTTTCTCGTGGCCGGTCCCTATCCGGGCCAGGTGACCGCCAAGACGGTCGAGCCGATCCGCTACGACCAGCTCGACGACATGGTGGCCACGCTCGGCTCGAGCGTGCTGGGCATGACGATCGGCTGTGCCCGCTGCCACGACCACAAGTACGACCCGATCGGCCATCGCGATTACTACGCGATGATCGCCTGTCTCGGAAAGGCGGTGCAGCGGGATGCCGACATCGACCCCGATCCGGTGACGACGAAGCAGAAGCGGGATGCCTGGCTAGCGGAGCGGGCGCCGATCGCCGCCGCGGCCGAGCGGTTTCGCCGCGAAGAACTGCCCGGCCGGCTCGGCCGCTGGCTCGCCACCGACGCGACGACCCAGCAGGCGGCGGGCTGGCTCATGCTCGATCCGCAGACGGTCAAAGCCACGAAGTCCACGCTTGTGAAAGAAGCCGGCGACGTCGTGTCGGCCTCCGGCAAGCTCCAGGTCGGTGATTCCTATGTGATCACGTGCAGGACGTACCAGCGGGATATCGCCGGCCTGCGCCTCGACGCGTTGGCGAGCCCATCGGCTCCCGGCGGCGGTCCCGGAACGGGCAAGGATGGAGGGTTTCGGCTCTCGACCGTGAAGGTGACGGCTGCGCCGGTCGTCGCCGCTCCTGACCACAAGCCCGTGACGCCAAAACTCTCGGCTGTCGCCGCGACATTCGCGGACCCGGGATTCGAGTTCGCGAAGGCCCTCGACGGCGACGCCGCCACGGGCTGGTCAACGGCCGGCCAGCCGGGCAAGGACCAGGCTGCCGTCATGGCCTTCGACAAGCCGGTCGGCTTCGACGGGGGCACCATGCTCACGGTGGAGCTGAAATTCGAGGGCAGTGCCCACGGGCTCGCCAGGCTACGGCTCGCAGCGGCATCAGACCTTGCCGGTGCCGGCCTCGCCGGGGCGTCGGCTCCGCAGGCCGCCCGCGAGGTTGCCGCGCTCCTCGATGCGGCCCGTCTCGGTGGCCGCGACCCTGTGGCCGGCCCGGAAGCCGCGGAACTGCTGCGGTGGTTCAGCCGCCTGGACAAGCCGTCGGCCGAGGTGCAGGCCACCCTCGATGCGGTCCATGCCAAGGAGCCCAAGCCTGACCTGCTCAAGGTTTACGCGGCCACGAATGGCGGCTGGGTGATCACGGGCAACTCGCAGGCCGTGAAGAGTGGCAGTCAGGACGTGTTCGTGCTCGCCCGCGGCGAGGTGGGCCGCAAGAAGGGCAAGGCAGCCGCCGGTTTCGTGCTGGCCACGATGGCCGCGGACGATGCCGAACAGAAGCTGCTCTCGGGCCCTGATGCCGCGCCGCTGCCCGATTCGCGACTCGGCCTGGCCGCCTTCCTCACCGACGTCTCGCACGGCTCGGGCCCCTTGGCCGCCCGTGTGATCGTGAACCGTCTCTGGCACCACCACTTCGGCCGCGGGATCGTGGCGACGCCGAACGACCTCGGCACGCAGGGCGACCCGGCCACGCACCCTGAGTTGCTCGAATGGCTCGCCAATCGGCTGGTGGAGAATCGGTGGAGCCTGAAGAGCATCCACCGGCTGATCGTGACGACCGCCACGTACCGGCAGTCGGGGGCCGTCAGCGAGGCGGGGCGGACGAAGGACCCCGACAACAGGCTGCTCTGGCACCGGAGGCCGACGCGGCTCGAGGGGGAGTCGATCCGCGATGCGTTGCTGGCGGCTTCCGGCACGCTCGACACGAAGATGTACGGCCGGGCCGGGCTCGACGTGAAGGTGCCCCGGCGGAGCATCTACCTGAATGTGAAACGCAGCGAACCGATCGGGTTCCTGCAGGTGTTCGACCAGCCCGAGCCCGTGCAGCCGGTGGGTGCGCGGGGCGTGGCCACCGTGCCGACGCAGGCCCTCGCGATGATGAACTCGCCGTTCGTGCGGTCGGCGGCCGAGAGCCTCGCAAAGCGGGCCCGCGCGACGCTGGCCATTCCGCCTGCCGCGGCATCGGGCGAGGCGGCGATCGACTTCTGCTTCACGGCGGCGGTCTCACGGCAGCCGAGCGACACGGAGCGGACACGGTTTGCCCAGTTGCTTGCGGCCCGCGAACAGGCGACCGGCGGCGATGCGGCGGGCCGTCAGGCGGCGCTCGCCGACGTCTGCCATTTGATCTTTTGCCTGAACGAGTTCGTGTACGTGGATTGATGGCGACGGTGCCCGCACCTTTGCCTCGGGAACGAGAGGCAAGGGGGTCGGCGAAAGCTCGAGGAGCATTGGGCCGCCGCGGCCCACCGCGACGAGACTTTTGCCGCCTCCGAGCCGGTGGCGAATCGAAGCGAGATGCGCACGAGGAGGCTGTGATGAGTCAACGCAATTCATGCATCGGTGAACTCGTGCTGCCGGCGCGGCGGGAGTTTCTCCGCGACGCCGGGCTCGGCTTCGGGGCCCTCGCCCTGGCGTCGATCCTCGGTGAGGAGAGCCGGGCCGCTACGAGCGCGGGGGTGGTGACGACGGCGTCGCTCCCCCATCACCCGCCCAAGGCGAAGCGGGTGATCTGGCTGTTCATGACGGGCGCCCCGTCGCAGGTCGATACCTGGGACTACAAGCCGGAGCTCCAGGCCCGCAGCGGTCAGCCCCTGCCCGGGGCCGACAGCCAGGTGGGCTTCTTTCAGACGAGCGGCAAGTGTCTCGCCAGCCCGTTTGCATGGGCGCAGCACGGCAGCTCCGGCACGTGGGTGAGCGACCTGTTTCCGCACCTCTCGAAGCACGTGGACGACATGTGCTTCATCCACTCGATGCACCTGCGGGCCAACAACCACGCCCCGGCCGCGATGGAACTGATGAGTGGCTTCAGCCGGCCGGGCATGCCGAGCATGGGGGCCTGGCTCGACTACGGCCTGGGCAGCATGAATCACGACCTGCCGAGCTTCGTGGTGATGCACGAGCGGAAGCCCCGCGGCGACGACCAGATCTGGTCGGCCGGCTTCCTGCCGAAGAGCCATCAGGCTCTGGCCATCGACGCCCGCCGGCCGGTGGCGATCGACAACCTGGCGCTGCGGACCGGCCACACGCTCGACACGCAGCGGGCGCAGCTCGATCTGCTGGCCGCGCTCAATGCCGAGCATGCGGCGCTCCGACCGACGCAGGCCGACCTCGCCGCCCGCATCTCGAGCTTCGAGCTGGCCTACCGGATGCAGACGGCCGCCCCGGAGGCGATCGACCTCTCGCAGGAGTCGAAGCTCACGCACGCGCTCTACGGCACCGAGGATCCGAAGTGCAAGGTGTTCGCCAGGCAGTGCCTCACGGCGCGGCGGCTCTTGGAGCGGGGCGTGCGGTTCATCCAGGTCTTCGCGGGCAAGGGCGTCGCCGGAGACGGCAGCGTCGATGACGTGCCCTGGGACGGCCACAGCAACATCGAGACCAACCATCGCGAGTGTGGCCTGGCGACCGACCGTCCGGCGGCGGCGCTCCTGGCCGACCTGAAAGCCCGCGGGATGCTCGACGACACGCTCGTCATCTGGGGGGGCGAGTTCGGCCGCACGAGCGACTCGCAGGGAGGCAAGGGCCGCGACCACAACCCCGGTGGGTTCACGATCTGGATGGCCGGTGGCGGCGTGAAGCCGGGCTATCACTACGGCTCCACCGATCCCTTCGGCTACAAGGCGGTGGAGAACAAGGTGCACGTCAACGACCTGCACGCCACGCTCCTGCACCTGCTCGGCATCGACCACGAGCAGCTGACGTACCGCCACAACGGCCGCAACTTCCGCCTCACCGATGTCGGCGGCCACGTGATCCACGATCTGATCGCGTAGGATGGAGCTTCGCGGGCGGCTCCGGCTCGGGGGCGGCATGAGTTGCCTTGCTGGCGGCCGCACGCCACGCTCGGCATCCTCACGCCGACCCCCTCGCCTACCCTTCGTGATGTGCCAATCCGTTGCCAGCCATACCGCTCTTCGAAGGTCGTGTCAGTTGCATGCCGTTTCCTCTCGTTGGTTCATGCTTCGTCGGCCTGCTGCTCATCTCCGTGGTCGCGCGGGGCGACGAGCCATTTCCGGAGGAACTCGTCGAGTTCGGGCCGCCGTCCGCACACCCGCTGTTCGCCGGGGGCGGCCCTGACGCCTGGGATCGGGATCTCCGCGAGCGGGGCTGGATCATGCGGGAGGGAAACCGCTGGGCGCTCTGGTACACCGGCTCGAACCCCGACCGTGATCCGGTGCGGCGGCTGGGCCTGGCCACGAGTACCGACGGCCTCAACTGGACGCGTTCGACCGCGAATCCCCTCGTGCGTGACGCCTGGGTCGAGGACGTCTGCGTGGTACGGCGTGCCGGCCGGTATCTGATGTTCGCGGAGGGGGAACAGGACATCGCCCACCTGCTCGTGTCGCTCGACCGCGTCCGCTGGAACCAGTGCGGGCCGCTCGAGATCATGTTGGCCGCGGGTGGGCCGATTCCCGACGGGCCGCGGGGCACGCCGGCCGTGTGGCTCGAGCGGGGCGTCTGGCATCTCTTCTACGAGCGCATGGACGACGGCGTGTGGCTCGCGACATCACGGGACGGTCGCGTGTTCACCAACGTCACCGACGAGCCGGTGCTCGCCTGCGGCCCGGAGCCCTATGACCTCCACGCGATCGCCGTCGATCAGATCGTGCGGCATGCGGGCCGCTACTACGCCTACTACCACTCGAGCCCGCGGGAGGACCGGGCCACCTGGCAGACCTGCCTCGCCACGAGCACCGACCTCGTGCACTGGACGAAATATTCCGGCAACCCGCTCCTGCCGGTCGATCCCGAGGCGCCAAAGCGGTCGAGTGCCACACTTGTGCACGACGGCCAGCGGTTCCGCCTCTACACCACCCACCCCGACGTCCGGGTGCGGTTCGGGATCAGCCCCCAGCCGGTGGTACGGTAGCCCAGCTACCGGGCCGGCAGATCAAAGTCGCCGGTCGTGTCCCGCCAGACGCAATGGATGTGGTTGGCGGGATTGCCTTCGGCGTCGGGCTGGACGTTCACGAACTCGATCAGGAACGTCGGCCCCGTCACGCGATAGGCATGTCCGACGCCCGGCTCCAGGGCGCCAAGCCAGGCGAAGCGGACGGCCTCCCAGCCCTCCGGCGCTGCATGGATGAGCCGCCGCCGTTCCGCGGCCACCTCGGCGGGCATCCAGTCGCAGTAGGCATCGACGAGCCGCCGGAGCACCGCCTGTTGCTCCGCCGAGAGGCTACCCCAGCGGATGCCGGCGGCCGGCTCCTGCGGCGGCTGTGGCTCACCCGCGGCGCGAATGTCTTTCGGCACCTCGGCCGTCACGGCCTCGACCCGCTGGGCGGTGTCGAGTGACCGCACGAGCTCGAAGGCGAGCATCTCTTCATCGCGGAGTACCCGCCGGCCCGGCTCCGGCAGGGCCGGATACGAGGTCTTCACCTCCGCCGGGTTGGCGCCCATGAACTGCGGCGTGGAATCGACCACGGCCCCGTCGCGAATCGAGACGTTGAACGACAGGTGATGCCCCTCGACGGAGAGGCTCCAGGCGCCGCTGTCGGCGGGCGTGCCGAAGATCGTGAAGAAGTAGCGTTTCGGGTCGCGGATGTTCTTCGCCCGCTCTCCCTCCAGTCGCCGCAGGATCTCCTCCAGGCTCATGATCGCGAGTGACTTTTCGTAGCCGGTTTGGGAAAGGGCCGAGCGCAGGAGGGCGAGCGCGGCCTGTTCCTGGGCCGGCGTCATGTCGCGGAGCTGCACGCCCTTGCGCGCGGCCTTGGGCACGAAGTGCCAATCGGTGCGGGCCGGCTCGCCGAACGGCCGCAGCCCACGGGCTTTTTGATCGGCATCGAGCGTGTCGATCCAGGCGGCCGCGGCCTGTGCCAGCGACATGGCTGTGGGCTGCCGCAAGGCTGCAGCCCGCGTCGTCGCGGCGGCGGCACCGACGACTACGATCGTCGCCAGAGCCGCTGCCAGCCAGCGCCGGTCATGGAAGATATCCGGCATCCCATCCGGCATCCCATCCGGCATCCCATCCGGCATCCCATCCGGCATCCCATCCGGCATCCCATCCGGCATCCTTGTCCTCCGCGTGAAAGGGTCAGTCGTGTTCCCGGGCGGGATCACGGTCATGATGGGCCTGATCGACATGCACGTGCACGTCGGAATGCTCTTGAAAATACCTCGTCCAGGCGTCGTCCGACACCCCGGCGCCGTCGAGATACAGGTTCCAGAGGCCAGGGAGTCGGGCAATCGCATCGAGCCCGTCGTCGCCGAGCGGCACATCGATCAGATGCAGCGACCGCAGCTGCACGAGCTCGGCGACGGCGCGGCCGACATCGGGTCCGGCAAGGTGCGGGCCGCCAAGCCGCAGGCTCCGGAGCCGGGGCAGCGTTGCGAGCGCACGGATGCCGACGGACGTGCAGGCCGCCTGCGGCACGTTGAGGTCGCGCAGACGACCGCAGCGGGCGAGCTCCTGGAAGCCGGCATCGGAGAGCGGCGATTCGCGGAGCACGAGCCGTTCGAGGTCCTGCAGAGTCGCGAGCAGTCGGACCCGGTCGTCGTCGGCCACGCCCGCGTGGAGAACGAACTCCCGCAGTCCCGTGAGACCGCGGAGCGATTCCCACTCGGCGTCGGAGAGCGGCTGATCCGCCGTGATCCGTGTCGCCTCACCGGCCCGTACCTCGGCCACCTGGATGGAGAACGACTCCGCGACGGTCGTCGGAGCCAGACACTTGTCGGCTGGCGGCGACACCCCGCAGCCGAGGGTCCAGGCCACTGCCAGCGGAAGCAGGCAGGCGGGCCTCATGACCGTCGCCGGCGGGCGGCTGCACGCGGTGCCGAACCGGCTGCACGCGGTGCCGAACCGGGCGACTGATGGGCGGCGCGATAGTGCGACGGCGTCTGGCCCATGATCCGGCGAAACGTCCTGGTGAAGTGGGCGTGGTCGTGGAAGCCGCAGGTCACCGCGACGACGGCGATCGGCTCGTGCATCTCGGCGAGCCGGCGACAGGCTGCCTCGATCCGCACTCGGAGAAAATACTGTCGGGGCGAGGTATCGACCAGCCGACGAAAGAGCCGGTCGAAATGACTCGGCGACATACCGGCGATCCGTGCCCAGGCGTGACTCGACAGGTTCTCGCCATACTGTTTGTGCATCCGCTCGATCACGCGGGCCACCGGTTCGACGCCGCCGGGCCGTTCCCGCAGTTGCTCGACGCGACGCGATACGCCGGCCAGGCCGATCACGCGGCCGGCCCGGTCGTGGAGCGGCACCTTCGTCGTCATGACGAGCCGCGGCGACCCCTGCCTGGCCGGTGCGCTCTCGATCCGATTGACGATCGGCCGGCCCGTGCGAATCACCTCGGCATCGTCGCGGGCATACTCGTCGGCACGGCGGCGGCCGAAGAAGTCGCGGTCGGTGCGGCCTACCGCGTCGGCCTCGCTTGCCACGCCGCAGAACTCGCAGCCCAGACGGTTGAGGGCCACGAATCGGCCTCGGCAGTCCTTCACGAAGCAGGAGACGTCGGGCAGGAGCGCGAACAGCTGCAGCAGCTCACCGCCGGCGACCCGCGCCCAGAAGCCTTGTTGAAGTCGTGCAGGCATGAGAGTGGATTGTGCAAGGCGGCGGCGGCGCGATGCAAGACGCCGGCTCGCGGGCCGCGTAGGGTGAAGAGGTTCTCCAGCGACCCCGGAGCCCGACCAGCCATGGGTGAGATTCCCGATCCGTTTCGCGAACCCCGGCAGACTGCGGGCGTGCTCGGTCTGCCGACCGACAAGGAAACGATCCCGATGATCCTCCGGCACGAGGAAGTGCGCAGGGCAGCCAAGGACTGGAAGACGTTCAGCTCCGACGCCCCGTTCCGCGTCCCGATTCCCTCCGAGGAGCATCTGCGGAGCGTGCGGCAGCTGCCGATCGAGACCGACCCGCCCGAACACACCGAGTATCGAAAGCTCGTCGAGCCGTTTTTCCTGCGGGCGAAGCAGCCGGCGTTCGTCGCCCGCATCGAGGCGATCACGGATCGGCTGCTCACGGATGCCCTGTACCGCGACACGATCGAGGTCGTGGGTGAACTGGCGCTGCCGCTGCAGTCACGGGCCCTCACCGTGCTGCTCGGGGTGGACGAGCAGGAGGCCGAGCGGTTCATCGACTGGGGCGTGCATGTGTTTCACGGGGAGCATGGCGTGCGGCAGGCGGCTGAACTCGAGCGGTATCTGGGCGAGCAGTTCGACAAGGCGGCGATTCATCCCGCCGACGACTTCTACGGGCTCTTGACGACGGCGACGTACCGCGGACGGCCGCTCACGCGGGCGGAGCAACTGGGGTTTGCGAACCTCATGTTCGCGGGCGGTCGTGACACCGTGATCCACTCCGTGGCCTGCGCGATCGGCTACCTGGCGGAGCGGCCCGAGGCGCTCGACTTCCTCCGCGCCGATCCAGCACGGATCGTGCATGCCAGCGAGGAGTTGTTCCGGGTGTTCATGCCGCTCACGCACATCGGCCGCGTCTGCCCGGTGGACACCGACGTGCACGGCATGACCGTCGAGGCCGGCGACCGCGCGAGCCTCTGCTGGGCCTCGGCGAATCTGGACGAGACGGTCTTCACTGCCGCCGACGAGGTGCATCTCGACCGTCGGCCGAATCCCCACGTCTCCTTCGGGTTCGGGGCGCACCTCTGCCTCGGCGCCGCCCACGCCCGCACCGTCATGCGGGCGTTGCTCGCCCTGCTCTGTTCCCGCGTCGGGCGGATCGAACTCGTGTCGAAGGTCGAACGTGTCGAGCACACGACGGCCTACGACCGACCACTCGGCTACGAGTCGCTCGTCGTGTGTTTGCGGCAGGCGTGACGGGCCGAAGTCGACTCGCCCAACCCGGCTCGGGGTCACCCCCTACCGTCTCGCCGGACGTTCGCCTCCGCCCTCCAGGCTCCGGCTCACTCGGATTTGTCTGCGCTGCGCCATCCATGGCTTCGCTGGTCAAATACGCCGTCTCAACGGTAGGGCGTGACCCCGAGACTCCTCAGCCGGTAGAGGGAGGCTCCGGGGGAGTCGGCGAACGCTTCCCGAACGACGGCCGCGGCGGCCGGAGTGAGGAGACTTTTGCCGCTCCCCGAAGCCGGCTTGGGCGCGGCCGCGCCAGGCTACTGCACGACCGCGACGGGCGAGCCTTTTCAGGCGATGATCTCCTTGATGGGCTGCACGTGCTCGACGCCGACGAGTTTCTGGTCGAGGCCGCCGAAGAAGTAGCTGAGCCGGTTGGGGTCGAGGCCGAGCTGGTGAAGCACCGTGGCGTGCAGGCTCTTCACGTGGAAGCCGGCCGTGCCGTCGTGCGTGGGCGAGATCGCCGCCGACCCCAGCTCGTCGGTCTCGCCCACGCTCACGCCCCCCTTGATGCCGCCGCCGGCCATCCACATCGTGAACCCGAAGGAATTGTGGTCGCGGCCCGTGCCCTCGGCGTATTCCGCCGTCGGCTGCCGGCCGAATTCGCCCCCCCAGATCACGAGCGTCGAATCGAGGAGGCCCGACCGCTTGAGATCGGTGAGCAGCGCCGCCACGGGCTGGTCGGTGTTGCCGGCGTGAAAGGTGTGGTTCTTCACCATGTCCGAGTGGGCGTCCCAGTTGTCGTCGTTGTGGGCGCCGCCGGAATAAAGCTGGATGAACCGCACGCCCCGCTCCACCAGCCGGCGGGCCAGCAGGCACCGGCGGCCGAAGTCGGCCGTCCGCGGGTTGTCGAGACCGTAGAGCTTCTTCGTCTGCTCCGTTTCGCTCGCGAGGTCGACCGCCTCCGGCGCGTGCTCCTGCATCTTCCATGCCAGCTCGTAGGCGGCGATCCGCGCGGCCAGCTCCGAATTTTCGCCGCGGGACAGGAGATGCGCCGTGTTGGCCTCGCGGAGCGCGTCGAGCATCGCCCGCTGCGCCTCCAGCGGCATGTCGTCCGGCGGGGCGAGGTCGAGGATCGGCGAGCCCTTCGACCGCAGCAGCGTGCCCTGGTAGATCGCCGGCATGTAGCCGCTCGACCAGTTCTTCGCCCCCGAGATCGGCCCGCCGGTGGGGTCGAGCATGACGACGAACCCGGGGAGGTTCTCGTTGACGCTGCCGAGGCCGTAGTTGACCCACGAGCCGAGGCACGGCGCCCCCGACTGGATCTTCCCGGAGTTCATCTGCAGCATCGCCGAGCCGTGGATCGGCGAGTCGGCCGTCATCGAATGGAGGAAGGCGATGTCGTCGACGTGCGTGGCAATGTGCGGAAAGAGATCGCTCACCCACTTGCCGCACTGGCCGTACTGCCGGAACTTCCACTTCGGGCCGACCACACGGCCCTGGCTTTTTTCCCCGCCGCGGCCCTTCGTCTTGACCGGGATCGTCTTACCGTCGAGCGGATAGAGGGCGGGCTTGTAGTCGAACGTGTCGACGTGGCTGGGGCCGCCGTACATGAAGAGAAAGATCACGCTCTTCGCCCTGGGGGCCCGCGTCCGCGGGTCCACGAAGTGCGGCGGCTTCGCGGCCAGCGGATTCACGAACGGAGTGCCCGTGGCGGCGTGAGTCTGCGCGGCGAAGAACCCCTGGTCGAGCAGACCCGACAAGGCCAGCCCCGTGAACGATGCGCCGGCCTCCCAGAAGAACTCGC
>Ga0214917_10001302_pt1 | contig 32194 bp, 37 predicted proteins | sample LL_1208_BB_MetaG_FD_177983 | JGI IMG/M metagenome (GOLD analysis project Ga0214917, IMG submission 177983) | Freshwater microbial communities from Lake Lanier, Atlanta, Georgia, United States - LL_1208_BB | ecosystem: Environmental > Aquatic > Freshwater > Lake | place: USA: Georgia | collected... | reverse complement strand
TTTATTCCGTTTTTATATCTCCGTCTAATCACTTCAGTTTCTATATGATGTCCTCCTTCTATCACTCTTGTTCTTACACGCTCTATTGCTAAGTCTACATTTCGTAACCAGAAAAACAAAAGCGTAACATTATAGCCTTTCGTTCTAGCCAAAAATATCTTTGATCTGTAACCCTTTGTTGACAGAGTTGTTTCAAAGGCAAAATTCTTTTGGCTATTTAACAAGTCATTAATTCGTTCAAGCATTATTCGTCCAGCTTCAATTGAAACCTTTTCTGGTTGAAATGGAGAAAGTCCTTTAGCTATTTCATCTGCGTTTACGAACTCTTTGCAATTGAGAATCTCGGGTAAAAGTGTAAAGGAAGCAGTTGTCTTCCCTACTCCATTGCAACCTGCGATTTTATATAAATCCTTTGTCACCTTGACAAAGATAATGAAATCGAAAATGCTTTGATGGAAAGGGTATCAGCATATCTCATAGCGGAAGTTCGTCTAAAAACTGCCTTTCAAATAAATAATCCTCTCAAAAACACCCCATTTTTTTAATATTTAAGCATACCACAGAAAAGGGGCACAAAAATTCCGGCTCCACCTCACCTCATTGCCGGCATCGGCATGCACATCCGGGCAATACAGCTCCCATTGGTTTCGGGGTTTTCTTTGGATAAATTTCATAATGAAAAATACCGATTTTAAGGAAGAAAACCGCCATTTCTTCACTGAAATTTGCTAACAATTGTATTGTTGAAAAGGGGGGTTATTAGACAGTCTGACGTTCCGCGGCTTTGCGAAGAAGCGGATTGCGAAACGCAATCTTTCTTTTAAGAATGCTGCTTACACGTTGGAGGATTTTCATGTGAACGAAAATTCCGCTTCCGGCAACCGCGGACTAGCTCGGAAAGCCCGGCTGCCGCCACAATTTTCTTTCCCTTTGTGCATTTTCTAAAAAGCCTGACCTTCATCCCTTTTTTTCGGCCCATATCACTGTATCTTTGTACAGAATGGTCAAAAACCACAACTTACCCTAAATTCAGTCTATGAATTCTTTCCATATTGAACAATTGTACACCGGTTGCCTAGCTCAAGGAGCCTATTATGTTGAATCTGAGGGTGTTGCGGCGATTATTGACCCGCTTAGAGATACAAAGGTTTATCAGGAGTACGCGCATGAGCGGAATGCACGCATTGCCTATGTGTTTGAAACGCATTTCCATGCCGATTTTGTCTCCGGACATTTGGATTTGGCTGCGAATACCGGTGCACCTATTGTTTTTGGCCCTTTGGCAACGCCCGATTATGCCATTCATTCTGCTGTCGATGGTGAAATGTTGCCTTTGGGAAAGGTGAGCTTTAAAGTGCTTCATACTCCGGGTCATACCATGGAATCAACCTGTTATTTGTTGTTGGATGAACATCAGCAACCGAAGGCTCTGTTTAGTGGCGATACTTTGTTTATTGGGGATGTTGGTCGGCCGGATTTGGCGGTAAAATCAGACCTTAGCAAAGAGGATTTGGCCTCGCATCTGTTTGATTCCTTGCGTACTAAAATAATGACCTTGCCTGACGATGTGGTGGTGTATCCTGCCCACGGTGCCGGCTCCGCTTGCGGGAAAAACCTATCAAAAGAAACCTTTGATACGCTGGGAAATCAAAAGAAAACCAATTATGCTTTGAATGCATTGCTGACTCGGGAGCAATTCGTTGCTGAAGTAATTGAGGGATTGCTGCCTTCGCCGGGGTATTTTCCAGAAAATGTACGCTTGAATAAACAGGGCTACCAAAGTTTGGAAACAATTAAAGCCAATGGCTTGTGCCCTTTGTCAGCAGACCAGGTTAAGCTGCTGGCCGGCAACCGTAAGGCATTGATTTTAGATACCCGTTCGCCACAGGCTTTTACTGAGCAGCATGTTCCGGGTTCCATAAGCATTGGTCTGGACGGGCAGTTTGCTCCTTGGGTGGGTGCCCTGATTGCCGACATCTTGCAGCCTTTGGTATTGATTGTAGATGAAGGAAGGGAAGAGGAGGCGTTGACCCGTTTGGCTCGAGTTGGCTACGATGGAGTTTTAGGTTATTTGGAGGGGGGCTTGGCTGCCTGGGCAAAGGCTGGTTTTGAAACCGATAGCGTACCCAATATTTCTGCTATACAGCTAAAGGAATTGCCGGTGGAGGCCGTATCGGTAATAGATGTACGGAAACCGGGTGAGTATGTAAGCAGTCACATTCCCTCCGCGGTATCGGCTCCCCTGGATAATTTGAATGCACATCTTTCTGTTTTCACTCGAGAAAAAACCCACTACCTGCATTGTGGGGGCGGCTATCGTTCAGTGATTGCCGCTTCGATTTTGAAAAGTCGAGGCATTCACAACCTGGTGAATGTATTGGGCGGTTTTTCTGCAATTAAAGAAGTTGGAATACCAATTAGTCAAGATGTTTGTCCGAGTACCATTAAATAAACAACCATGAAATTTGAAGAAATTATTCAGGGGGAAACCCCCGTTTTAGTGGACTTTTTCGCCACCTGGTGTTATCCCTGCACGGTGTTGGCTCCTACGTTGGATCAACTGGCTTCTCGGCACAAAGGTACCTTGCGGATATTAAAGGTAGATGTTGATAAAAACCCTTCGGCGGCAGGTCAGAATCTGGTTACGGGTGTTCCGACCCTAATATTGTTCAAACAGGGCAAAGCGGTATGGAGAAAAGGGGGTGTTACGCCTTTGCACGAGATTGAAATGGCCTTGGCTCCGCATTTGGCTGAATAACTAAACTGTGGGCAATGGATCCTGAATTTTGGAATCAAAAGTTTCGCGAACATCCTGAATTTTATGGATCGGAACCCAATGAGTGGTTTAAACAGAATTTGGACACCCTACCTACAGGAAGGCTTTTGCTCGCAGGTGAAGGCGAAGGTAGGAATGCCCTATTTGCCCTAAAGCAAGGTTGGAGGGTGCAGGCTTTTGACCAAAGCGAAGTGGCCAGAACCCATGCCGTAGCGGCCGCAGGAAAATGGGCCGAATCTCTTGATTACCGTGTTGAAAATTTGGCAGAACTGGAATTGGAAAAGGCCGCATTTGATGCGGTGGGTTTAATATACATTCATCTGCCACCGCAGGTTCGGCTCGCATTTCATAAAAAGGTTGTTGATTCACTAAAGCCGGGCGGCAAACTAATCCTAGAGGGCTTTGAACCTAGGCAATTGACTATGAGCTCCGGGGGTCCAAAGGATGAATCTATGCTGTTTACCAAAGAGCAAATGGAAGAAGATTTTAAAGATTTGAAACTGCTTCATTTAGAATATGCCCGGCCCATATTAAACGAGGGGCCCGGACACAGAGGGCCGGCATTTGTGTTGAGGCTTTTGGCAGAACGGCATCTACCCTGAAATTTCGCTTAGCGTACCAACAATTTTTGCCATCTACAGCTTATAAAATCGAACTTAAAATAGCAGTTGCGGCATCAAGTTCTTGCTGTGGCTTTGCAAAGCAGGCACGGAGGTAACCCGTATTTCGACCGTCCGAATAAAAGGGGCTAAGGGGAATTAAGGCCAGGCCTTTTTCCCGGCAAAGCCATTCAGCGGCTTGAAGGTCGGTCATTTTTGACAACGAATCGGGCATTTTAATCAGTTGGAAGTAGGTGCCTTTGCATGGCAACAACTGCCAGGAGCTGCCTTTTAGTCCCATTCTGAAGGCATCCCGAAGGCCCGCATAAAAAGTTCCCAATTCCTGGTGGTGTTTGGGGTTTTGCATCATCAGATAGAACATATATTGACCGGCACTGTGAACAGCAAACACCTGGAACTGGTGAATTTTCCTGAATTCTTTCATAATTGGGGCGGCAGCAACCGCATAACCCAATTTGAACCCGGTGACGTGATAGGTTTTCCCGAAGGAAGAAACAACAATGCTTCGGTTTTTTAATAGGGGTTCTTGCAGCACCCCGGCATGGGCCTGGCCATCAAAAACAATGTGTTCATAAACCTCGTCGCTGACAACAAATGTGGGGTGCTTTTCGATTAACCTGCCTAGTTTTGACAGGTCATGGGCCGAAATCAAGCTGCCACTGGGATTGTGGGGGCTATTAAGAATGACGGCTTTAAGTCCTTTCTTGATTTCCTTTTCTAAGGAATCCCATGGAATTTCGAATCCGTTACTTTCTAGTGCCAGTGGAACCGGGATTCCTCCATTCAAAAGAATAGCAGGGTGATAGGAGTCGTAAGCCGGTTCAAAATAGGCTACTCGGTCGCCGGCATCTACCAAGGCGGTAATGGCAGAGTATAAGGCCTGGGTTCCGCCTGCGGTAATGGTAATTTCAGTTTGGGGGTCGGCATTAAATCCATAGTGTTGACGAACACTTTGGGAAATCGCCTCCCGAAGTGGCAAATATCCGGGCATGGGAGCGTACTGGTAGAAACCTTTGTTGCAGGCTTCCTGTAGGCCTTGCCTAATTTCGGGAGAGGGTTCAAAACCGGGGAAACCCTGAGCCAGATTAAGGGCATTGTGGGTTTGGGCCAATGCACTCATGTGGGCAAAGATGGTGGTGCCGGCCTGGGGTAATTTGCTGGACAATAGCGGTGTCACGTGGAAAAGAGCTGCTGGTAAAGTTGACCTATCCGTTCTATGCCTTTCAAGTTTATAGAATATTTATTTGCAGCTAGGCCTTTTAAGTTGTAGCTGGGCAAAAATAAGGTTTTAAAACCTAGTTTTTCGGCCTCATTGATTCGGGCTTCAATTCGGTTGACAGGTCTGATTTCTCCTGTTAGACCAACTTCACCACTAAAAGCTGTTTTCCCTCCAATGGGTTGGTCTTCGGTTGAACTTAAAATGGCGGCCATGATGGCTAAATCGAGTGCCGGGTCTTCTACCCGTATGCCTCCGGTTAGGTTTAAAAAAACGTCTTTGGCCCCCAAAGCGAATCCACATCGTTTTTCAAGGACAGCCAGGAGCATGTTCATGCGTCGTAAATCGAAACCGGTAGCGGAACGCTGGGGGGTGCCGTAAACGGCAGAGCTTACAAGGGCCTGTGTTTCAAGCAGAAGAGGGCGAACCCCCTCCATCACAATGCCATGGGCATTCCCCGATAATTCAAGGGCGTGTTCGCTAAAAAGGGCACCTGAAGGGTCAAGCACAGGGTGCAATCCTTGTTGATTCATTTCAAAAATGCCTATTTCGGAAGCCGGACCAAAGCGGTTTTTTTGAGCCCGCAGAATGCGGAATACATGGTTTCTGTCTCCTTCAAATTGCAAAACCACATCCACCATATGCTCAAGCACTTTTGGTCCTGCCAGTTGCCCGTCTTTGGTAATGTGTCCAATCAACAGTACGGGAGTGCCTGTTTCTTTGGAAAACCTCAAAAGGGCCGATGCACTTTCGCGAACCTGCGACACAGAACCTGGTGGGGAGTCCAGCGTTTCGCTTTGAAGTGTTTGAATGGAGTCTACGATAAGAAAATCCGGATTTTCTTTTTTTGCAGTAGCAACAATTTGTTCTACCAGGGTTTCGGTGAGCAGTCGCCCGTTGTTGGAAAGGATGGAGTTGTTTTGAAGTCGTTCGGCCCTGTTTTTTATTTGGGGGGCGCTTTCCTCACCTGACACATACAGCACCTTTTTCGGGTTCATGCCTAAGGTGGTTTGCAGCAATAAGGTAGATTTCCCTATTCCCGGTTCGCCTCCGAGCAGAATAAGAGAGCCGGGGAACAGGCCTCCGCCCAAAACCCGGTCAAATTCAGATAAAGAGGTGGAGCAACGCTCAGCATGTTCCACGGTATTGATTTCGTCAAAAGCCAAGGCTTTTGAGGGACCGAATGAACTAAGATTTCCTGTTGTTGGGCGGCTGATAACTTCTTCAACCAAGGTATTCCAAGAACGGCATGAGGCACATTGGCCTGACCATTTTGCATAAGAAGCACCGCAAGATTGGCAAAGAAAGGCGATTTTTGCTTTCGCCATGAATTATTGAGGGCCTTCCTCCAGGCGAACGAAATCCAACTGGGTAACAGAGCGGTCAGAGGAACCTCCTGCATATTCATTCGTGCTGATAACCAAGACATCCTCGTCGCAACGGTGAATTACATACTCGGCCGCAATCATGCCAGAACCCTCTCCTGCAATGGTTTGGGTAAGGTAATTTATTGTTAGAACACGGTGTGAAACTTCCGCCCTTAGCGAGTAACTGCCTGTATCTGAAACATTGGTGTAGGGGTTGTAATATTCCAATCCTCCATTGGGGTAAAAGCGAAGCTCAAACGGAGGGTATGAGGGGTGTACCTCCCATAATTGCCAACGACCTAGCAACTGCTCTTCAGTATCGCCAAGGCAAGAACTGAGGGAAATGGCGAAAAATCCAAGTAGGAGAGCAAAAATACTGTTTCTAGGGGTTAAGATAGAACGCATACAATAATTTTGGGTAAAGGTACAAAAAAATTAGAAAAACTATGGGTTGTCAGGCATTCCCTTTTTCTTTCATAAATTGAATTATTTTGGTAGTTGATTGGTTTGGAACCAGGGGAACAACAACGATTTCGCCTCCGTTTTGTTTAATCCAATCGGCACCTACAATTTCTGAAAGGGAATAATCGCCTCCTTTTACCAATACCGAGGGTGTAATTTTTTTGATAAGCTCCAAAGGAGTATCTTCTTCAAATGGGATAACGGCATCAACCATCCTAAGTGCCTCAAGAAGCAGTTTCCGTTCCTGAAGTGGCCGTACAGGCCTTTCGGGGCCTTTTAAACGCTGTATCGAGGCATCAGAATTGAGTCCTACAACCAATTTGTCGCCCAATTTTGAAGCGGCCTCAAGCAGGCTAAGGTGGCCTGAATGCAGAAGGTCAAAACAGCCATTGGTAAACACAATCCGAAGTCCATTTGCCTTCCAGGTTTGAACTTTTTTTGGGATTGTCATGGGTTTATCGCAAAGGTTCTTTTTTTGTTCTGGCCTGATTGTATATGGGTGCCAACACAAGGCTAATAGATCCGGCAATCAGTATCATTAGCGTTTGAGCAGCCCATATTATCCAACCCAAGGCGAGTCCTTGACCTTGAGGAACCCCACCTAAATGCGGAAGAGCCAACACTGCTGCAACAATCACCGGGAATGCACCTACACCCCCTGGAACAAAAATAATGGCGATAGAGCCAGCCGCAATTATGGCCAATGGTGGCAAAAGTCCACCCGAACCTATGGTTGGTAAGGCCGGGAAGCAAGCCCAGGTCATTAAATAGTACAGCAGCCAAATTAGGGCAGTGTACAACCAAAATGCCTTTTTTTCACGAACCAGTACCACCGATTTTAGTCCTTCCCAAAAGCCCTTAGCCAAATTAATTCCCTTTTGGTAAACAGAGGCAACTTTGGGGTTTTTTCTAAACAAAAACAGAATTAAGCATGCAATACCAATCAGACCAACAACTATCCATTTCCAATTTACACCTGAACTTGCCTCAGCACTTTCCGGGCCGGAATTTGATGAGGTTGAGGCAAGGGCTTCTCGAAATGAATCCAAATAGGGGAGTTGAACCAAAACAGCAGTGGCCATGAACAAAAGAAGCATCAGTAAATCAACGGCACGTTCAGCAACCACCGAACCCAACCCTTTATCCATGGGTACTTTTTCAAAGCGATTCAGCATGCCACATCGGGTAATTTCTCCCAAGCGGGGAACCAATAGGTTGAAAAAATACATATTCATGACTGCAAAAAAGGCATTGGGAACCGTTGGACGATACCCACTTACTTTAAGAAGTAGCCGCCAGCGCAGAGCTCGAATGTAATGGCTGAATAAACCTAAAACAATAGAAACGATAAGCCAAAGGTATTCTGCTTCGCGTATAGAGGCCAGAAATTGAGCCTTGTCTTCGGGATTCATTTGAATCCAAAACCAAACCACAATTCCGATTCCCAAGCTTAGGAAAACCAAAATTTTTAACGCTTCAAGGGCTTTTTTTGCAGGGGTCGAGTTGAGGTTTTCTTTTTTCATTCTACAAAATTACATTCCCAAGATTAAATTTTGGGTAACATTACATTATCGATTAATCGGGTTTGGCCGGCATAGAAGGCCATCAATACTATTGAATCTTGATTGGATTGCCAATCAAATACCGGGCTAAGATTGGTCGGATGGGCAAGTTCAAGGTACTCAACTGAAATATCCGGAAGGTTGCTGCACAATTCCAAGACCTCTTTTTTCCAATCTGTAAAAGATTTTTCCATTCGGCTTAGAACGGCTTGGCTAAGTGCATTGGCAACCAGAACCGCCTGCCCGTATTCTACTTGGCTTAATCGTTGGTTTCTTGAGCTCATGGCTAGCCCCTGTTCATCGCGAAATGTGGGAACCCCCTCAATTTGAATTTCAGGGAAAAATTGCCGACTCAACTCTTTCACAACAATGTATTGCTGAAAGTCTTTCAGACCAAATACAGCAACCTCAGGGGCTAAATCCGAAAAAAAGCGATAAAGCACCTTCGCTACGCCCTGAAAATGACCGGGGCGAAAAGTGCCTTCCAAGACCGCTTCTAAATCACCGAAATCAAAGGCTTCCGGAATCGCTTCTGCGAATACTTGTTCCTGCAAGGGCATGTAGACAAAATCGCAGGCCGTTTTTTGAAGCAACGCAACATCCGATTCGGGGGTTTGGGGATACCCGATTAGGTCTTGAACATTGTTAAATTGAAGCGGATTAATAAAAATTGAAACCAAAATGGGTTGCTTGAAACCTTGTGCCCTTTCAATTAAACTAAGATGCCCCCGGTGAAGCGCCCCCATCGTAGGGACAAAGGTTAACCCCTTTTTATTTTCCCTTAAAGTTGACCTCCATTTCAACAGTTGGTCGCGGCTTGTTATGATTTCCAAAGGTTTGTGTCTTTTTTGCCCTTCTATATGAAAAAAAAGTTAGGAAAATGATAAGCAAAGTAAAGCAAAGGCTTTCAATCCTAGCATTTTTTTCGTTAATTTTGTAATCGAATTCAGCTTTTTGAATTGGATTGTGGTTCTGTTGAGCCAGCTACCGGACGCTAACTTGATTATGGAAAAGAAAAAAGTTCTTTTCATTTCGCAGGAAATGACACCTTACCTCGCCACAGGGCGAACGATTTCAGAAGTTTCAAGAAACTTGCCTCAAGCCGTTATGGACAGCGGCTACGAAATACGAAATTTTATGCCCCGTTTTGGGTGCATCAATGAACGCAGGCATCAACTCCATGAGGTGATTCGCCTTTCCGGCATGAACATCGTTGTTAACGACATGGATCAGCCGCTTATTATTAAAGTCGCTTCCATCCCTTCAGCCCGTACACAGGTTTACTTCATCGACAACGAAGAATACTTCAAACGAAAGCACACAACCCAAGACGATAAGGGTAAATTTTTCCCGGATAACGATGAACGGGCCATTTTTTTCGCCCGAGGCGTTTTTGAAACAGTTAAAAAATTAGGCTGGAGCCCCGATATTATTCACTGCCATGGTTGGATGACTTCTCTGGTTCCTGTTTACCTGAAAAACCTGTACAACGAAGACCCTCTTTTTCAGCACACCAAGGTGGTTCAATCTTTGTATTCTACCGACGCTTTCTCCGAATCACTCGATTCAAATTTCCCTCAAAAAGTGCTGGCCGAAAAAATGACTCAAGAATTGTATCAGCCTGCGGATACCGGCTACGAATCCATCCTTATTGAAAGCCTACGCTATACCGATGCCGTGGTTTCCGGACTAGAATCAATCTCCAATAGTTTGCTAAATGCCATTGACGCAGCTGAACACCTGAATCACCTCAAGGTCAACAATGCAACCAATTTGGCAGAATCCGTCATTTCTTTGTACGAGGAAATTTTGGAAAATAGCTTTGTGGGCCAATAATACGTCTCACTTTGAACTCCCAAATGCAAAATGGGCATAGCCCCCATAGGCACTTTTTATTCTTTTTCCTTCTTTTGCCTTCGCTCTTTGTTCCCTCTTGCGGAACCAATGAAGACTATGGAACCGAACTTATTCCCCCGGGATGGAACGATTCTTTGCTGATGACAGACACCTTGACGGTGCTGGCCTATTGTGCCCCGGACGACACCCTTCAAATGAACGCCGTTGATTATGGAATTGTTGGCCAATTCTACGACCCCGTTTTTGGTCAAACCAATGCCCTTGTTTATTCTAATTTGTCCGTGGCTTCGCCCGTTCAAAGCTATGGCCCCAACCCCCAAATTGATTCAGTGCTTTTGTACCTGAAGTTTGCTGATTTCTATGGAAAAAATACCAAATTAAGAAGCCTAATGAGGTTTGAGGTGTTTGAAGTAACCGATGAAATGCCTGAACCTCCAACCAATGGATACACTGTTTACAATACCAATTTTCCAATAAATTCCATTCCTCTGGGAAGCTTGGAAACTGCACCCCTTTTTCCTGTGGAAGGTACCGATGGTACAGTATTGAAAATCAGATTGGATGCAACTTTAGGAACTCGATTTTTGCAAGAAGACAGCTTAAATGCAGGCAACATTAATTCCATTTTAAAAGGAATCATGGTTCGGGCAACCTGCTTAACACCCGGTTCCGGAAACGGTGCTTTGATGAGGTTTCAGCTAAGCTCGACCGTTTCAGGCATCCGAATTTATTACCATACTGACAACCAAACAGGGCAGGTAGTTCGAACCACCACTGCCGGTTCTACCGCTCTGCATGTGAATTCTGTAGCTTACGACCGGACTTCAGCAAACCCCGACTTGGTTCAGAAACTTCAAAATCCTCAGTTTGATTATTCCATTGAACCCAACCTGTATGTTCAACCTTTTCAAGGAATTCGGGTGGCCCTAAATATTCCCGGACTCGATTCTTTAAAAAAACTGGGTCCTGTTGTGGTAAATCGAGCCGAATTAATTTTTCCTGTAGCCGAAGATGAACCCGAATTCGGCCTGCCTAATTCTTTAATTTTGTACCAATTAAACGAATTAGGGCAGTTTCAATTGCTGTCAGACGTTCTCTTCGCCGACCAATATAACCTCTCTTTATCCTCTTTTTTTGGGGGCTTCTACGACGCAACAAAAAAGGAATACCGTTTTCGAATTTCCCGCCATGTCCATGAAATTCTAAATGGCAATTTACCCAACGAAACTCTTTGGCTGGATTATTCCATTACAAATAAAAACAGCAGCCTGCCCCGGGTTGTTTTGCGCGGTCCAAATGACCCGCAAAATAAACTGCGAATTGAATTATCTTTGACTCCGATTCAAGACTAAAAGAATAAATTGTATGTGTGGAATTGTAGGCTATTTGGGCCACCAAGCCGCTTATCCTATCTTAATTAAAGGATTAACCCGACTGGAATACCGAGGGTACGACAGCGCTGGGGTGGCATTGATTAACAACCAAAAAATATCCTTGTACAAATGCAAGGGAAAGGTTGCCGAGCTGGAAGATTTTGCCGCCCAATACGATGTAGGCGGAAATATTGGAATCGGGCACACCCGCTGGGCAACCCACGGAGCCCCCAACGACACCAATGCCCACCCCCATTTTTCTCAGTCGGAAGATCTCGTAATAATTCACAATGGAATTATTGAAAATCACTCCACACTAAAAAAAGGGTTGGAAAAACGAGGTTACGCTTTTCGCTCAGAAACCGATACAGAAGTGTTGGCATATTTAATTGAAGACATCCAAAAGGAAATTGGCACCAATTTGGAGGAATCCGTTCGTCTGGCCCTCAACGAAGTAATCGGAGCATACGCTATTTTGGTGATGCACCGCGATGAACCCCATAAACTCATAGCCGCCAAAAAAGGCAGCCCACTGGTTATTGGTATCGGAAAAGATGATTTTTTCATTGCTTCAGATGCTACCCCTATCGTAGAGTATACCCGAAATGTTATTTACCTGGAAGACGAAGAAATTGCCTTAATCCGATTGGGTCAAGATGTTGTAATTCGAACAATAGCAGATAAAGAAATTAAACCCTACATCCACGAACTGCAAATTGAATTGGAACAGCTTGAAAAAGGCGGGTTTGACCATTTTATGCTTAAAGAAATCCACGAACAACCCCGTTCCATCTACGATTCCCTAAGGGGACGATTGGACTCCTCAACAGGCCGGGTTTCCATGAGTGTGATTCGGGATTTTGAGGCCAAAATCTTAGCCGCAGACCGATTTATTGTGGTGGCCTGCGGCACCAGTTGGCATGCAGGTTTGGTGGCCGAGTATCTGCTGGAAGATTTTGCACGGATTCCGGTTGAAGTGGAATATGCCTCGGAATTCCGCTACCGAAATCCCATTTTAAGCGAAAAAGACATCGTCATCGCCATCTCTCAATCGGGTGAAACGGCCGACACCCTTGCCGCCATTCAACTTGCAAAGCAACGTGGAGCCACCATTCTTGGAATTTGCAATGTGGTTGGTTCCAGCATTCCAAGGGCCACCCACGGTGGAGCCTACACCCATGCCGGGCCTGAAATTGGGGTGGCTTCTACCAAAGCTTTTACTGCACAAGTCGCCGTTTTAACATTGATGGCTATTATTATTGGCAAAAAGCGGGGCCACCTGAATGAGTCTAAATACAGGCAGCTTCTTTTTGAGTTGGAGCGCATTCCTGAATACATTACTCAGGCGCTTACCACCGATGCACACATTCGTACCCTGGCCGCCCGGTTTAAAGATGCCCGAAATTTCCTTTATTTAGGCCGTGGTTACAATTTCCCGGTAGCCTTAGAAGGGGCATTAAAGCTTAAAGAAATCAGCTATATCCATGCCGAAGGCTATCCGGCCGCTGAAATGAAACATGGGCCTATCGCCTTGATTGATGAGGAAATGCCGGTGGTAGTCATTGCTACTCAAGGTGAATCCTACGAAAAAATTGTTTCAAACATTCAAGAGGTAAAGGCCCGCGGCGGCAAAATTATCGCCGTGGTTACTTCAGGTGACATTGAAGTAGCTGCCATCAGCGATTATGCAATTGAAGTTCCCGCTGTTTCTGAGCCCTTGTCGCCCCTGGTAAACTCCATTCCCTTGCAGCTGCTCAGCTACCATATCGCCATTCTGCGGGGCTGCAATGTAGATCAGCCCCGGAATTTGGCTAAATCCGTTACGGTAGAATAAATTTTTTGGTTTTGGGGCGGCAGCCGGGCTTTCACCGGTAGTCCGCACCTGCCGCAGAGCGGCCCAGCGGGCTTGCGGGGGCTCCTAAAGTCGCCTCCGCGCCTCGCGGGCCGCCCTGCGCCAGTTTTGCGGGCTACCCGGTTCAATCCCTGCCGCAGGCCAACTCATGGCATTTTATCCCCCCATATTTTTTGAGACAAGGCGTGCCTTGTCTCTACAAATGTGGTCATGAATTGCAACCTAACCTTTTTATTTTCGTACAAGGGTAGGGATAAATGCATTGATACCAATTGGAATGGATGAGAAATACAAAAACAAATATCGAATTGAATCTGCCCGTGCTGCATGGTGGAATTATGGATGGGTTGGCGCCTATTTTATTACCATCTGTACCCGGAATAAAATTCATTTTTTTGGTGAGGTAAAGAATCACCGTATGATTTTGTCACCTTTGGGTGTATTAGCCAATGTGTTCTGGCATGAAATACCAAATCATGCATCAAATGTAGATTTAGGAACCTTTGTGGTCATGCCCAATCATTTTCATGGAATTCTGATTATTTGCCCACCCGATTCGGCACCCCCAGCCCCGCCCCCCGTACAGACAAGGCATGCCTTGTCTCCGCCAAACGAGACAAGGCATGCCTTGTCTCCGCCAAACGAATTTCAAATCGAGACAAGGCATGCCTTGTCTCCGCCAAACGAATTTCAAATTGAGACAAGGCATGCCTTGTCTCTACGCCCCACCCCAAATCCCGCTGCAAATCGATTCCGGAATCAGGGCAAAAATACGGTTTCATCTTTGGTTGGATCTTACAAATCGGCGGTTACACGCCATGCCAATCGCCTGGGATTGGAATTCGCATGGCAACCTCGATTTCACGACCATATTATACGAAATGATACAGAATATCAACGGATTAATGATTACATCGAAAACAATCCGTTGAATTGGAATGACCCGTAGAGACAAGGCATGCCTTGTCTCTCCGTCAAACGAATTTCAAATCGAGACAAGGCATGCCTTGTCTCTTGTCTCCGTCAAACGAATTTCAAATCGAGACAAGGCATGCCTTGTCTCTACGGGGCAGCAGGAATTTTAAGGAATGAAATCCGTTCAATTCAACGAGGCATTGCGGGCCGGATTGAGCAAGGTTGCCCGCAAGGTTGGCGGGGCCTGGCCCGCGAGGTGCGGAGGCGACCTTGGGAGCCCCCGCAAACCCGCTGGGCCAGCCCCCGCCAAACGCGGACTACCTGCGAAAGCCGGATTGCCCGCCCACCCCCAAAACCCCTAAATCAAAGGCAAAAAAAAGGGGGCCGAAGCCCCCTAATTACCTGTGTTGCGATTAATTCGATTTAATGACTTTGTGAATAGAGCGCTCGTTTTCACGATTTAGTACGTGCACAAAGTAGGTGCCTGAGGAAGCATTCACAAAGTACGGATTCAGCGACAATGTGTGTGAACCTTGAGCCAATTCCATGAAGGGAACATTGCCTATGCTGCGGCCCATCATATCTTTGATTTCAACACGGTAGTCGCCAGAAGTTGGCAAGGTAAACAGTACCTTGATTTCAGATTGGAATGGATTTGGTGTAACGCTAACGGAAGCTCCATTTTCAAATGAGGCAATGGAAGTACCATTGATAACCAATTTCGTAGTGAACGTGTCGGAGCCGCAAGCGTTAATTACAATCAAAACCACATCGTATGTACCCGGATTTGCATAGGTATGCGAAGAGGTTACCCCGCTGCCTGTACTTCCATCTCCATATTTCCAATTGTAGGTTACTCCGTACTGAGAAGAACTTCCGTTGAAGTTGTAGGTTAATTGGCCTACTTGCTGCAATGTTACCGTTCCGTTGGCCACAGGAATGTCGTTAACCACAACCTGCATGGTGTCGGTATCTGAACAGCCGTTTGCTGTTACTGTGTAATAAACACTGTAGTTGCCACCGCCGGCAGCCGGGTCGAAGGTGTTATTGATCACACCACCGGTTCCGCTGAATACTCCGCCGGGAGTTACCGGGTTTAAATTTACCGGGTTGTCTGTAACGCAAAGAGGAGAGGTTACAGTGAAGGTTGGATCGGGAGCGGCATTCACCAAGATGTCGAGGGTGTCGGTGTCTGAACACTGACCTAGGGTAGCAGTGTAGGTAATGTTGAACAAACCGGGACCTGAAACCGCAGGGTTAAAAGTACCTGCAGTGGTGCTGATGATTCCGGTTCCTGCCCAGATTCCGCCGGTAGGCGTTGCAAACAAGGTTGCAATGGGGTCGTTGTCGCACAGGGTATTCTGGCTCGCAATTTGAACGTTCGGTGCAGCAACAACCGAGATGTTGTTGGTGCTGGTGCTAATGCAACCGTTGTTGTTGGCTTTATAGATAATTTGGTAAGTGCCGGGAGTCAATGTATTTGCATCAAAATCACCCTGCAATGAATCAACTACACCGGGACCGATCCAATATCCGCCGGGGGTTGTGGGTACAAACTGAACCAAAGCGGCATTGTTGCACACGCTGGCAGGCGATGTAAAGGATGCGTTGGGAAGGGCATTAACCGTAACCGGTACGGTATCAATTTTTGTACAGTTGAAGTTGTTGCTTACGGTGTAAATGGCATTGAAAGTACCTACTCCTGAAGTAGATGGGTTAAACAATCCTGTGGTTGGGTTGGTAATGCCGGTACCGGACCAGCTTCCACCTGTGGGCGTTACGGGCAAAACTGCAGCCTGACCGTTTTGGCAGAACAGCGGAGTAGAACCAAAGGCAATAACCGGAGAGGGATTAACCACAATGTTGTTGGTATCTGAATTGGTACATCCGTTTTGAGTAATGGTATAAATAACGGCAATGGAACCTGAGCCGGAGGCAGCAGGATTGAATTGGCTTCCGGTAACGCCACTTCCGCTAAAAGAGCCTCCGTTTACAATTGGTGTAAGGTTGGCGATGGCATTGTTGTCGCATAATACGCTTGGGTAGGTAAAGTTGGCGTTGGGAAGGGTGTTTACAGTGATGGTTTCGTTGTCGGTTGAGGTACATCCGTTAACGGTAACAGTGTACGTTACCTGGAAAGTACCTGTACCTGAAACGTTGGGGTTAAAGGTGCCGGTTTGGGCATTGGTAATGCCTGTGCCTGTCCAGGTTCCGCCGGGGGTAGCTGAAACCAGGTTGCTGCTGCTGCCACCGGCACACAAAATACCGGGCTGAGTAATGGTAGCGTTGGGGTTTGGATTTACCGTTACCGTAACGCCGGCCGAAGTATCAACGCAGATACCGTTGCTTCCAATCAACTGATAAATGCCTGAGGAGTCAGCGTAAATGGTCGAGGCGTTTTGGCCAATACCGGGAATGGGGTTGCCGTTGAGCAACCAAGTGTAGCTGACATGGCTGAAGTTGGAAGAAAGACCTACTGAGTCGCCCTGGCAAATTGTGGTGGAAGACAATGGGGTAACACCACTTGGTATGGTATTGATGGTTAGAGCTGTTGGAATATTGGTGAAATTGGAAACACTGGTATTCACAAAACTCAATTGAGGTGAAACGTTGGAGGTGATGGTGGAGGTATTTGGAACAGTCCAGCCTGATTGAGGATAGTTTGCCATTCCTGTGAACAAGGTATCGGCGGCACCATCAAAAGCAATGGCCAGGGTAGCCGGGTTGTTGCCTGCCAATCTTGCCACCTTGTGGTACCATTTTGTGTTCACATAGCAGGCAGGGGCATTGGCGTTGCCGGTTAGGTAACCATCGGTGCTGGGGTTATTGTTGATAAAACCAATGCCAAACTGATGAGCCGCGTTGGTAGAGGGGCTAACCTCGATGGGGCGGTAACGCAGGGTGCCTGTAGGGTTTCCCATAGGAAACAGGTAAGCCGAAGTGGTGTTGGTAGCACGTACAAAAGCACCGTTTGCACCGTTGGAGATGTAACCGATGGAGCGGGTAAGAGAGTTTGCCGCAGGATTTGATAAATAAAGGGTGTCGTTGGTCAAAGCCACTTGAGAGCTATCAATCATTAACCGGTCTGTAACACGCGTATTGACCGAAACCGTTTTCACGGAAGCTTTTTTCATAGAAAGCCGTGCGAAATGGGTAGAGCCCGTACCCTGAATGGTTTGGGTGGTACCATTTAAAACCACCAAACCGGTATCACCGGGTGTAAAAACGGTGTTTGTGGCATTATTAACCCAGTTGCCTGTAAGGGTAATGGTGCCCTTGCTGGTAACCTGGCCGCTGCCCTGGTTTGTAAATCCGCCCTGAATGTAAATATGGGCGCCGGCTTGAACATGCACCGAGGCTCCATTGTAAAAAACCTGCTGGGCCGAAGAAATGCCGGGAAGTAATCCTAGGCTAAAAAATAAAATGAAACGGGAAAACGTAGCAGTATTCATAGGGTTGATTTTCGAAATAGTTTGAATGTTTAACGCATGAATTTTAAAAGGTATTGAGCAAATTTACATTTTATTGTCCAATTTGAAACTCCATTATTTCAAAAGTGTAAATAATTTCGGTTTGATCTTCAGAAAGAAGAGCCGCTTCTGATGAAAACGTTGGAGTTTTCAAGGTTTCCCCGGGATTTAGTACGGAGGGAAAGGAGATAGATTTAACCAAAATTTGATATTCGCCCAACCCTGAGGAACAAGTTACCTTGCGAATTTTCCATTGTTTGCCTGTTGGAACCTGAAATGAAGTGCCCACATATCCGCTCATGGTTTTCATTTCGGCGGCAGGGCCGGTGTTGGGTTGAATGCCCATTTCAGATGGGGGGCTGTTTTTTAAATTGTCTTGGGCTTTGCGGATGCGCAGATTCCAGTTTTCAAGAATCTGCGGATCTATGCTTTCTCCTTTGGTTGCCTTTTCAGTAATCCATGCCTGCAAACTATCTATTTTGGCTTGCACTTCGGGGTGTACGCCTTGGGCCGACAATGAACCTGAAAGGCTTATAAAAACGAACAAAACGAAACTGTGGATACGCATCTTACGAAATTTTTCAGGGTACAATATTGAATTCAATCACGCTGGCCAATATGGAATTGGGAACCACCCCGGCGTTGATGGAGCCGGCACATTCATAGTAATAGGTTGTGCTGCTTGTATAATCCTGTACATAATATGGTGTGTTCGCAGGCATGTCAGGACTTAATGTATTGACGCAAGGGGTGGTTGAAATGGAAAGGGTGGTGGCTGCAGGAAGCCAAATGGGTCCGTTGGCGCCCATTTTAGATTTAATGCCATTGATAATTAAAAGATTATTCGATGTAGAACAACTGCGTTTGTTAAGATAACGAACTGATGAGCTCCCGCTGGTGGCTCCGGAACAAGGATTGGGGTTCGTGATACTCCAGTTTACAGTACTTGAAGTCCAATTTTCATACCAAACACCTCCGCTTATTCCCTGACTCGTAATTTTCCAAACCTTATTGGCGGGAACGGTTAATTGGCCTGAAGCCGCAGTAACCAGCAATACCTGATTGAATTGTAGGCTGCCTTGGGCATATGCAGCCAATCCAAAGGAAAACAAAATTAGAATTGCAAAAACTTTTTTCATGTATTAAGGTATAATGTTAAATTCAAGAACGGAAATCATCCGGGTGTCTGACGTTGAGAAGGGCAGGGACACAACAGTCCCGGCCGGTAACCACAAAGGAAGACGGAGTTGAAATCGGCCTTGGTCGCTGCTAATACTTGGCATCAAATGGTAAGAGACTCCATTTATTGAAATGGATAACCAAGCACTGCTTGAAGTACTTACACCTGCAGTTTCCACCTTCCATACTTTATTCGCAGGAACCGTAAAAGTGGTGTTGTTTGAGGTGGCCGTCAGCAATTTCACATCGTTAAACTGCAGACTCCCCTGTGCCCCAAGGCGTCCAAAAAGAGCACTGAAAATAAAGACAAATAGAAAGGGTTTCATGGTACAATGGTAAATTCAATAACAGAAACAGAAAGCACACCGGAAGAGGCGGCCAGGGTGCTGCCGGCCTGAAGCCATAGGGGCCAGGCACTTTCCCAAACAAAACCGGCAGCGTGGTAATAACCGCCTCCCGACCTGCTTGAGCGTACCGCCACCGATTGGTTGTTCACAAGGATGTAGGCATCGGAGTTGGAATAGGTTCCTGAGCTCGAACCTGAACTTACCACACCGGCCAAAAGGTTGCTGTAAAAACAACCGTTTAATTTCCAGACCTTATTGGCAGGTACTGTTTCTACTTGGGTTACCGTTTTTACCTGGCTAAAAGCCAGAGTTTGAGCGGGAAGTACCAATGGGAACAAAAGCAATAAACATAGAAGGTTGATTTTCATGGTTTAAATTTACGGGACTACATTGAATTCTATACCCCAAAAGGCGGCGTTTGAATTACTACCCAAATTCGAGTAACCCAAAGTACTACCGGCAGGCAGCCATAAGGGAAATACATTATGATAAACAAATCCTGTTTGTGATGCATAAGATGTAATTAGCCCTAGTCCTTTGTTGTTTATCCAAATGTTAACACCATTGCCTGTGTTTCCGGAAGCCGATGTTAACTTCCAAACCTTCCCGGCAGGCACCGTCCAGCAAGTTTGGCAATTCGAAGCAGAAGATTCCAACAACAACGCCTGATTAAATTGCAAGGTTCCCTGAGCAATTGCCCCACCGGTCATGCAAATTGAAATTATAACAAAAAGTACTGCTTTCATGGGATTACATTGAATTCAAGTGCAAAGAAAGTGATGTTTTGGTTGTTGCTTAAACCGGTATATCCAAAGGTGGCTCCAGCAGGCAACCAAAAGGGAAAGGGATTTGCATATTGGGGTTGGGTATTTGAAACGTTTGTAGCAAAAAACCCTAATTGCCTATTGTTTACGTAATAATACAAAAAGTTTCCGGAGTTCGATGATAAAGAGCCCATTTTCCAAACCTTGTTCGCGGGAACCGTCCAGCAAACGGTGCAGTTTGCTTGATTGCCTTCCAGCAATTTCACCTGGTTAAATTGAAGCGAGCCCTGTGCCAAAAGTGGAAAGGCAAATCCCAGCAAAAAACAAATGTTCAGAAACTTTTTCATGGTTTTTATGGAATAACATTAAACTCAATACCTGTAAAAGCAATGTTGCAGCCCGAACACATCCCCGTAAAACCGTAGGTGGCCCCGGCCGGCAACCACAACGGAAACATCTGCACCGGATACAAAATGTTGGCACTGTTGTTTGAATTGTTGGCCAGATACGACAAGGTTTTGTTGTTTATTACCATTTGTGGATATCCGCTGTTTGGCCCCCCGGAAACCGCTTGGATTTTCCAAACTTTATTTGCGGGAACAGTCCAACATTGAGTGCAGGTGGTTTGATTGCTTTCCAACAACAATACCTTGTTGAATTGAAGGGTTCCTTGGGCTGAAGTATTCGATAGAAAACCAATAAAAAAAAATAAAGCAAGCAAGAGTCTCATGCGCATCAGGGAATAATGTTGAATTCAATCACAGATAAAAAAACGTTCGGCCCTACGGTTTGAACCGTGGCTCCGGCCGGTACCCAAATGGGTAAAATATTGGGGTCGCTTTCGAAGTTTAATGGACTGAAATCGTAACCGCTTGAACCATTTGCAGTACAGGTATTGCTGTTGTTGTACATGGTTTGGGTTAAGAATTTTCGAAAGGATAAAATCTCTACGTTATTCAAGCGAAAACCAGCTACCAAGGTCTTTGACCACCAATTGGCAGCATAAAGTGGCAAAACCTGCCTGCACACCTCGTCTTTCCCATAAATGGCCGTAATTTTCCATACCTTATTGGCAGGAACGGTCTGAAGCTGGTCGGTTGCAATCTTGGCCTGGTTGTATTGCAAACTCCCCTGAGCGCTCAAAACGCCAACAAAGCCAGCAAAAAACAAACAGAAAATCGAATTTAAGGGGTTTTTCATCATGGTACTATATTGAATTCAATAACAGAAATTTTATTGTTGCAGGGCCCCCCGGACAAGGTTGAGCCTGCCGGCAACCACACCGGCAAACTGGTGGTCATGAAATAAGCATCCCCCGAACTATTGGCATAACCCGAAGCCAAATTTCCAACCTTGGTTAAAGTTCCGTCAATGGAAATTGAATAATTTCTTCGGGAATAGACTAAGCAAGATTGAGAACCAGAATAGATAAATGGAGCATCATCAACGCCAACGGAATAAATCACCGATTCTACTTTCCAAACCTTATTGGCAGGAACCGTTTGTTGAGTGGTTACCAATTTAACCTGATTGAATTGCAAACTTCCCTGAGCTGAAACCAACAAAGGAAACAACAAGAATTGAATGAAGAAAAAGTGGAGGTATTTCATGGTATAACATTAAATTCGATTCCGTAAAAATGCATGTTCCGGTTGTTTCCAATATTAATAAATCCCAAGGTGCTGCCCGCCGGCAACCAAATAGGGAAAACAGGCTCATGCCATCTTCCTGATGCATAGGAGGATGAAGAATTACTGAAGGACCGCCCGAGCAAATACCCGCCCTCCATTCCATTGATGCTGATGGAACCAATGCTGTTGGAATTTGTGCTAAACCCCGTTATTTTCCAAACTTTATTGGCGGGTACCGACCAACATGCATTGCAATTGTCTTGGTTTTGCGAGCTCATTACCAAGGCCTGATTGAATTGAAGGCTGCCTTGCCCCCGTAGGCTCAATCCCAATCCATTCACGAACAACGCGAAACCAACAATAAGGCCTATGGTTATTTTTGAGGTCTGCATAGCTTGAGGCTTTTTATTTATAGGCTAAAATTACAATTCCGCTGCCTCCGGTTCCCCCAGGGCCGGAGTAATCTCGAACCCCACCCCCACCTCCTCCGGTGTTGGCTTGTCCGTTTTTCGGTGCTCCGGGATTTCCATTTCCTGTTCCACTTCCTCCGCCTCCAATTCCTCCGGAAACCAATCCCGACGAGCTATCGTTGCAACCGCCGCCGCCGCCGGCGTAGTGTTTTTGTGCTCCCGTAATGCTACATGCAAATCCGGGACCCCCAGTCCCGCCAAAAAAGGCAACGGCATGATTTCCTGATCCTCCTGCTCCTCCACCTCCACCACCTGCCCATTGGTTATTTGCCCAACCGTTTCCACCGGCAAACCCCTTTCCTACATTTTGATACACTCCAAAATTTACTTGTTGGTTGGATGTCCCTCCTGTGCCATTGAAGTTGTTTTGGTTTCCGGAGCCGCCGCCTCCGCTTCCCCCGGGCCAACCATTTCCACCATTGTTTGCACTCATATTCCAATTGGAACCACGTCCGCCCCCTGTAGCAATGATGTTGGAAAAGGATGAATTTGCACCAAATTGAGCTGGCGTTGGTTCGCTGGGTGCCCCTCCTCCGCCTGCTCCCACAACAGCGGTATAGCTTTGTCCGGGGCTTACTCCAAATTTTGGAATGTAAACAAGGCCTCCACCGCCACCGCCGCCCCCAACCTGAAATCCTCCCCCGCCACCTCCGGCCACCACAAGCAGTTCCACGCTGTCAACACCCGCCGGACAAGTCCAACTGTGATTCCCTATGGCAGTAAACTGCACCAAGGTTCGAATTCGGAAACTGTCTAAGCTGCTGTAGGCAACCCCCACCGAATTAATGGCATAAGCCCGTACATAAAACCAAATCCCGGCCGGAAGGGAAGTCATGGCGGCCGAAAAGCTGCCAATTCCGCCGCCATTTACCAAGATGACAGTATCGGTCAGGTCGGGCTGGGGCAGAGCCGAGATGCAAAATCCGCGTTGGCTTACATAGGAGCCCCCATCAAATACCACATTGGCTGCCGCAGTCCGAGAAAATAAATTGGGGCCGAACAAGGAATCCAATATTACCTGAGGCGCCTGCGGACAAGGACTGTACCAACCTGTGCCACTTCGATAAAACTCCAGGCATTGTATGTCGGTATTGAATACGGTCAACCCGGCTTTGGGATTCGAAATGGCATTCCGTTGCGTTGTCGTTAAGCGGGGAGGCAAAAAGCCCCGCAGGGTATCCCGCAATTCTAGTACCGCGGTGGAATCGGCAGTTTGTCCGGCAGTGCCTATTAGTACTCCCTGGGCGTTTACCAAAAAATATGTTCCAAAAATAAAAAACAGTAAAATCGAAATTTTCATGGCACTATGTTAAATTCGATCACATTTATCCAACGGTAGTAACTGCAGCTCAACGCGTAAACCGTGGTGCCGGCGGGCAACCAAAGGTCTGCTGTTTCAACCATATAGCGGTAATTTGACCCGCCATGATATACCACTCCTGTCCGAATCCAGACGTTTGATCCGTCCAATGAAAGGTTACAAGCCGAATATCCATCCGCACTTGTGCCGTAACCTACCAATTTCCAAACCTTGTTTGCAGGAACAGTTCCCAATAAAACATTGCTGTTATTGCTGGTAGAATGAACAATGGCCTGATTGAATTGCAGGCTACCCTGTGCATTTCCTATGGGGGCAAGCAAATAGCCAATGGCTAGGAATAATAAGGTAACTAGGTGCTTCATGGAACAACGTTAAATTCAATTACGCTAATGGAAAGGGTTCGGGTAGAGGTTTCAAGGGTGCTTCCGGCGGGCAACCAAATAGGCAGTCGACTGGGTTGACCTTGAACTGCAACCAAATGGGTTTGAGTAGAATTCGAGCTTTGTCCGGTACTATTCATCCAAAAGCCTCCGCCACAACATCCATTAAATCCTAAGCCCAGCCCCGCTGTATGGTATTCCTGAACGCAAACATCGCCTCCGTTTATTTTTATAAACCGAGATAGGGTAGGGAAGCCGGTTCCTGAGGTGGGCAAACGATGCTCTCCCGATAAAACACTCTCAATTTTCCAAACCTTGTTTGCCGGCACCGTTTCAACCGTGGTTACCAGTTTTACCTGCGAAAACTGGAGGGTCTGTGCCTCTGTTTTCAAACAAATGCCAAGCAAAACCACCAAAAGCAACCAGGTTTTCATTTTAGGGTATAATGTTGAATTCCAATACACTGACTTGATTTAAACAAGGTCCCCCCGATAAAGTAGCCCCGGCCGGAAGCCACAATGGCAATTCGGTGTAGGCGTGGATGTACAATAGGTTGCTGTAGGCAGCAGAATGCGTGCCATGGCCGGTTTTCGTGGGCACTCCGTTGATGTCTATGGATTTGGAATAAAAGGTTGAGGGCCCACAACTTTGGGAACTACTCGAGCTGCCTGAGGTTTGATCGGCCGGTATGTTGTAAATTACACTCTCCACTTTCCAAACTTTATTGGCAGGAACAGTTTGCTGACTGGTTACCAACCTAACCTGATTGAACTGCAAGGTGCCCTGAGCCACCATTGTTGCTGAGGTGCACATGAACAATAGGATTATTAAAACGTGCTTCATGGTACTACATTAAATTCAGTTACACTTATGGCATATAGATTGCTTCCTATGGCCAGGCTGGTCCCGCTTGGCAACCAGACGGGACTGTCACCAATGGATTGGGAATTGGTAGCTACTCCAGATTCGCTGGCATTCCAACGTCCAATCCACGATGCACTCATCCAATAGATGGTTTGCCCGTTGATCAATACAGTAAAGTGGCGGTTCGACCCTGAAATTGGGGTTCCGGCATCGGTTAACCCCGCCGTGGGAAGAACGTTGTTGATTTTCCAAACTTTATTGGCAGGCACTGTTTCAACCGTGCTTACCAATTTCACCTGTGAATAGGTTAAGGATTGAGCCCGACCGAACAGTACAATTCCAAACATAAATAATAGTATGATACTCCGCTGACGCATCAGGGTACAATGTTAAATTCAATGATGGAAAAAAATAGGTTTGCAGCGTTTACTTTTAAGGTATTCCCCGATTTCAACCAAAATGGACTCGGAAAATTTACCACCGCCGAAGTGGTAAAGGTGTGGGTGGCAGGGCAATTGGCCGCAACAGTACAGCTGCTGGTATTGCCGCAGTAGTAGCAACCGTTGGCCGGATTCAGCCCCACACCATTTAATTCAAACAAATAGCCCAGATAAGAGCAGGAACTGACGGAACATGACCCTCCGTTGCACGAAGAACCACAGTTTCCGGATGCAGCGCCGGTCACTGTAATCTGCCCCGGAGCGTTCACCGCATTCACAATTTTCCAGGTCTTATTTTGGGGAACCGTATCCAATCCTGCACTTTGATCCAATACAATGGTCTGATTGTAGGTGAGGGATTGACTTTGTAGGTGGGTAACACTCATGCCCCAAATCCAGAGTCCTACCCAAAGGAGCACAAGGACATATGACTTAATAAAGGCATTCATGGCAATACATTAAATTCAATGACCGAAACACGAAATACATTTTGACCTGCCGCCAAGGTGCTACCCGCAGGTAGCCATATGGGTTGAACCAACTGATTGGCCGAACTTGGACCTGCATATTCAACGGCCCCGGCAACAAAAATTGAAGTATTGTCCACAGTTATGGTGAAATTTTTTATTGAATTGTTAACCACCAAACTGGATGATGCCAGAATGTTCTCTACCTTCCATACTTTGCCTGCCGGAACAGTTTGGGTGTTGGAGGATACCAACAAAACCTGACTGAACTGCAAGGTCTGCCCACACATTACATTGAAAAGGATAATCCCTAGGAAAGTAAAAATAAACCTCATCTTAGGGAATGATATTGAATTCAAGAATGCTGACCACCGGACTGTTGGGCACGGGGCCGGCTGTCACATTTAGCGGACCACATAAATAATTACTTGCATTGCCGTCTCGAACCGGGGTGTTGGCCGGAACAGAGAAGGAAACCGTATTGAAGCAGGGACTGGATAATGCTTCTAAAACAACCCCGGAAGGCAACCACAAGGGGAATGCAGTGGATGAAGTCCCATTGAACCGATTGCCATTTATAACAAAATTAGCATAGGTCGAATTGCACTGCGATTGAAGGAAAAAGTTCACATTCGTTGTTCCTGAGGTGGCTCCGGTGCATGGATTTAGTGTACCACCACTCCAATTTACATTTCCATAATTCGAATAACCATAATAATAATAATTTTGCAAGTACGAATAACTCTCCACCTTCCAGACCTTATTTGCCGGAACCGTTTTCTGACCACTGTCCGAGGTCAAAATCATGGCTTTATTAAACTGCAAGGTGCCTTGCCCCGATAAATTGAACCGCCCAAAAACCAACAACAAAACCCATACAAACCAAACCGATGCACGCATCACGGAACGATATTAAACTCAATCACCGTTACCACCGGACTGTTCGCAACCGTTCCCGCATTAATCGTAATCGGCCCACATAAATAGGTGCCTTGGGTATCATCCCGCACGGGAGTGTTTGCCCCAACACTAACGGATGCTCCGGAATAGCAAGGGTTGGCAATGATTTCCACGGTGCCATTGGCAGGAATCCAAAGGGGTTGAGAAGTATTAGGTACTACAGATTGCCCATTGATTAATAAAGCCGTATTTGCTGAGGGACAAGGAGAATGGTTAAAAGAATTTAAGGTCGTCGATCCACTCGTTGCTCCCGTACACGGATGGGGATTGGTGGTACTCCAACCTGGAGTTCCATAATTTCCAAAATACGTGTACCTCCTCGCCACACTCGGCGAATAACTTTCCAATTTCCAAACCTTGTTCGCGGGAACGGTTTGTTGACCGCTGGCAGCAGTTAAAACTTTTACCTGATTAAATTGCAAGGTTCCCTGACCGAAAACCACCACAGGCAACAGCAAAATCAACGACAGAATGCTTTTCATACCCCGGTTTGCTAAATTTTATTACCAAGACCAAAGTCTCGCTACAAACTTAATCTCGAAAACTCTTAAAATCCGTCAACCGTGTACACCAATGTAGGGTCGCCGGTTACCGTATTTCCTCCACCCACAATGCTGATTAAACTAACCCACTGCGTACCATTGTAATAGTAAAACCTGTTGTTGCTGGTTGAATACACCAACAAACCGGTGGCAGGATTGGCAATCGCTGTGTACTGTGCAGTGGTCATCCGCGGTATCAATACTCCACTCGTGGTTGAAACCACATCCAATGACGAGGAAACATCCGGAGTTGCATTGTTGATGCCCACTTTTCCGGCATCTTTTACAACAACGCGCGAAACCCCCGCACTGTCTTTAATTTCAAATGGTGTGCCGGTTGAGGTAGTATTTCCAACAACCTCAAGTTTTGCCGCAGGCGTAGCCGTTCCAACACCCACTCTGCCACCATCCTTTACCACAACCCTTGAAACCCCTGCACTGTCTTTAACTTCAAACGCATTGCCCGTAGTCGTGGTATTGCCAACAACTTCCAGCTTTGCACCGGGTGTCACTGTTCCAATGCCCACGTTTTGAGCCATCAATCCTGTCGTAAATGCTACTAATGATAAAACAAGAATCTTTTTCATGATATTTCAATTTTAGTTAGAGGTAAAAGTAGTAATTTATCATTTCTACGGAAAGATTTCAGCCCCTGAATGACCGCTTTCCTAAATTGTTAATCTTTTCATCACATCCTCCTTACATTCTTTGCATTATCCCGGCCGGCAGAACCCTATTCCCAATTCAATCTCCCCCTTAAAATAAAATCCCTGAAACCAATTCCCAAACCACGCATTCAAAGTTCCCTTTCAATGTTAAATTTTTGGCTTAAATCGCCTTACCGCATTTGCCCCCTCAAATTGCGAATCTGCTCGTACATCCGCTGCTTAAAAACAGCCGCCGCTTGATTCAACATGCTTAAATCGCTGGGAAAGGCCTCCGGCTTCCGGTTAATCAACACCTTCGAAGTAAACGACAATGCTCTGGCATCGCCTGTTGCTTTACCATAGCTGTGTTCAAAAGACGAATACCCAAAAACAACCCTGCTCCCTACTTCCGCGGCCCCATCGGCCTCAGTAACCAATACCTTTCCTTGAATCCCGGCATTTTTCTGCTGCTTCCATACATTCACCGTTGCTTTTACCTCTTGCATCACCGGTGTTATTACAATACTGCCGTCCTCCAATTTGGTTTTTTTGGTCCCGGTTTGAACCTGAGTTTTGTCAATGTAACTTGATTTGATGGTGTTGTTGCTCCCGGGATTGAATTGGGTGTACACCACCTCCAAATAATAATGAACCGGTTGATTCATGGTCTGAACCTGCGAAAATTCAATCCAGCCTTGATTCATATCCGCCGTTGAAATATGGGTTAAATCCTCCTCTAAATCCACCGGCATTCCGATTCCATCTGCGGCTCGAACCGAAACCAAAACTCGGGTTTTTCCGACCTCTGCGGCCAAAGAAATCAATCGATCGGTTTCTTGATATTGGCTCCGCAATGCCTTTACCCGAAGCAATTTATCGTATGCCAGCCGGGCTTTCAGGCGCTCACCCGAATTCAGCAACCCCTCTGCAGCCTTATACAAATCCTCCACCGCCCTGTCTTTTGACTCGGCAATCAATGCACTGTAATCCTTAAAGTCAAACAGACTAACCCCGGAAACGGCCGCCGATGAGGCCGTGGCTCTTTTTACCAAATCTTGCCGCCGACTCAACGATTGGTAGGTTTGGTGTATGTTTTCCCAGGCTGTGGGTTCTGTGCTAAGTTCCCATTGCCGAATGTATCCCATGTCGCGTTCGTTGGCCAACCGAAAAGCATTCGATAATACCTGCAAATGCTTCCCATCCCCGGGACGGTTCATCAGTTTTTTCGAGGCCAAATCAATCGACAACTCATAATTCCCCTGATTGAACGCCTTTTCGGCCGTTATACAACCCTTTAACGCAATGGCAATCAGAGCAATAATAACAATTCGAAGCATGGGCTTTTTCATGGGCGGCAGATTGAACGCATGCAAATTTAAACCATTTAGCCGCATTTTTCGTGCCGAAACCACCTTTAACTTCTACCTTTGTTCAAATTTACCGCATGACTTACGAAGAACGAATCCGCGATTATGCCCTGGCCAACGAAAATGTTGTGGTTATGACAGCCGAAAACCGGGCTTTAATCCGAAATTTACCCCCCGTTTTAGGCCCGCGCCTCATAGACACCGGAATTACCGAACAAACCATGATTGGCGCCGCAGCCGGTTTGGCTTTGCGTGGCCGAAAACCCATTGTTCATGCCTTGGGCGCTTTTCTAACCATGCGCGCCTTTGAATTTGTCCGCACCGATGTCGGCATCCCGGGACTGCCGGTGAAAATGAGCAGCTTTGTGCCCGGCTTCTTGTCCGACGGCAACGGCCCCACCCACCAAGCCATTGAAGACATCGCCTTGATGCGCGGAATTCCCGGCATGCAGGTTTTTAGCCCCGCCGACAACGAAGATATGCTCCTGATGCTTTATCACATCTGGGATAGTCCACACCCCGCCTACATGCGCGTAAATACAAGGCCCTCCGTCGTTCAACACCAGCCTTTCCAAATGGCGAAGGCCGAACAGCTTTTCCATGGCAACGACTTGGCTTTGCTTTGCCACGGAATGCTGCTGGAACAAGTGGTTCAGGCACGGCAACTCCTGCAACAGCACGGCCTCTCCGTCTCCATTTTCAACATGCGTAGTTTGGTCCCCTTCGACACTGATGCCGTTCTGAATCTGGCTCAAAAAGGAATTCCCATGGTGTGCATTGAAGACCATTTTCAAACGGGGGGCTTGCATTCCATCCTGGCCGAAACTTTTTTGGGTGCCGGTTTGGCGGCCAAGGTCTTGCCCATAGCACTGAATCAAAAATGGTTCAAACCGGGTTTGCTTAGCGAAGTGTTGAGGCACGAAGGCTTTAGTCCTGAACAACTTGCAGACCGCATACTCCATTTTTTGAAAATTCCGGCCAACGAAGAGTTGAAAGCAAAAGCATCAAAAATTCAGGAAAATAGCTTCGACGAGTAAGATTAACTTTTGGGCGGCATACGGGCTTTCCGCGCTACTCCGCGGTCCGAAAACGGGGCAGCCCCCGACCGGCAGTAGCTCCTCGCGTCGCTCTGCCGGTCAAGGCCTGCCTGCCGTTTCGGCCCTTGCGGGGTAGCCGCGTCAATCCCTGCCGCAGGCCCCCCCAATACTACTTCTGGTCAAATTTTTCAATATATCCAACATCGACACCCCTCAGCAAATTCCTCTCCTTTAAATTAAAACTTTTAATACCTTAGTTTTCGGATTTTCTATTTAAATGAAAAATAAGCCTCTTTTCCCGTTGTTTTACCTATTATTGGCAATTCCAATGGCTTTGCAAGGCCAAATCACCATAAACTCATCTCACATGCCGGTCAGCGGAGATACCCTAAGGTATAGTTTGGCCGAGGCAGCCTCGGTAAATGCTACAACACTAAATGCCACAGGAGCCAACCAAACCTGGGACTTTTCTCAGTTAAATCCCCAGTCGCAAGGATTAAATGAGTATAAACTTGCCCTTCAAATCAATCCTGCCTACTCTGTGTTTTTTGGATTCTCAGCCTACGGCCTTCAAACCTTCGACACCTTAAATTTAGGAACCATTCAGCTTACTCAGGGCTACGATTTTTTGACCAAAACCAACGCTGTTTTTAAGGCAGTTGGCCGAGGTCTATCCTACCAAAATTTGCCGGTTCCCTCTTTTTTTACCGACGACGACGAAATCTATCAATTTCCACTTCAGTTTGGCGATAACGACAGCTCAACCTTTCGGGTGGCGTTCGATTTAGGGGGAACCATCGCCCTGGTTCAAAAAGGTTCCCGCCGAAATTCCGTTACCGGTTGGGGTACCATAACCACGCCCATGGGAACGTTTAATGCCCTAAAAGTTGAAACCACCATTTGGCAGACCGACAGCATTAATTTGGGTGGTTTTGGTTTGCCACCCATTCCCAGTACCCGGGTTTGGTTCAGTTGGTGGTCAACCTCGCATAAAATGCCTGTTTTTGAAGCCCGAGGCACCATTCTCCCCCTTTCAACCAATCCTGTCTTCACGGAATACCGGTTTCCCGACCAATTCAGAGCTTGTTTGGGTTACGTAGTGTCTGATTTTTCAGCCAACCAAACCCAAGGAACAACCACAGATGTATTTCAGCTTCAAGATTTATCCCAATGCAGCCCTGAAACCTATTTTTGGAATGTGCAACCGGGCACCTACACCTGGATGAACGGAAGCACGGCCACCGACCCCAACCCTTCTATTCGATTCGACGCCGCCGGATATTACAGCCTGGGACTGTCTGTAGTAAAAGGATTTGCTTTGGATACGGAACAGAAAACAGATTATATTTTGATTTCCCAGAATTCCACCGATGCCTTTTCCGGCCAAAAAATACAATTGCATCCCAATCCGGTGGTGCAAGGGCAAAATAGTGTGCTTGAATGTCCGGGTCAATTTAAGTTCAGAATATTAAATGGCTTGGGGCAGCAGCTCGGCAGCAGCGATTGGCAGGTAGATCGGGCCGAGCTTTCAACGCTTGGGCTAAAAAATGGGCTTTATTGGGTTCAAATTCAACAGGAAAACGAAGCGGGGTTGCGTGTTCTGCCATTGATGGTTCATTAAGCGCAACAGGTGTGGTTTTGTGCAATGGATTGAAATGAAATCCACAGCATCCGGGTTTGGTTTTGTGCATAAATCCGATGCAATCAAACCACGGCATTAGGCCCAATTCCCGGAGACAAAATTTCAATGCCAAGGGCAAAAAAGTTCTTTAACCTAGGGCAAAAAAGTTCTTTAACTTAGTACTTAACATCTCAAAAAAAACTTGAACAAAATACGCCCCCAAAGGCAGTGGTTGAACTGCCGGATTGAATTGGATAATACGCACTCGAAAAACGGGGAAACCCACATCCGGCAAGTTTGCCCGGGTTAAAGCAAAGCAACGCAACAACTGCATTGAATCGGAGAGCAGGCCAAAAGTATCCTGAGGTACAAAGGGGGCAGAACAACAGCATGGATCTGGAAATGTACCCGTACAACCAAAATCTTAAACAAATCAGGTCCACTTTTAATGATTTAAGAAACAAAACCGTACTTTAGATAACAAGAAACAAACCTTCGCCTATACAACCATTTTGGCGGATAGGCGAAGGATTATAGCGGCTATAAATGAGTTAGCGGTCAGCATAGAGGACACACCAAACGGGACAAGAAAAAGAAACCGCTAATAAAACTTTTCAGTCTTTGACTTATAGGTATCCTGTATCATTTTAATAAAAGCATTCTTATCACTTTTCATTATTGCTATTT
>Ga0214917_10001301_pt1 | contig 32208 bp, 26 predicted proteins | sample LL_1208_BB_MetaG_FD_177983 | JGI IMG/M metagenome (GOLD analysis project Ga0214917, IMG submission 177983) | Freshwater microbial communities from Lake Lanier, Atlanta, Georgia, United States - LL_1208_BB | ecosystem: Environmental > Aquatic > Freshwater > Lake | place: USA: Georgia | collected... | reverse complement strand
GGAAGAGAAACAATATTTTGTCTTGACAAAATTAATCCTGTTGGTGTCTCCTTATTTTCGAGCGCCATCTTCCAAGCAACGGTTGTTTCATCAGCATCGGCCGGTCTTAAGGCAAGGAATGAGGGCTTTCCAGAATGATTGTGTAACTTCTCAAGCAGTCTTAATTGTGCTTCTTGCTCAATAGGCTGATGTGTTGGACCATCTTCGCCAACCCTGAAAGAATCGTGTGTCCATACAAAAATGACTGGTATTTCCATAAGTGATGCAAGTCGAAGGACTGGCTTCATATAATCTGAAAAGGCAAAGAAAGTTGCACAAACGGGTATGACGCCGCCGTGTAAGGCCATTCCGACAGATAAAGCAGACATGGTAAGTTCGGAAACACCTGCTTGCAGGAACGAACCTGAGAAATCTCCTTTTTTAAATGCTGTTGTTTTATTCAGGAAAGATTGTGTATTATCACTATTTGATAAATCGGCAGAAGCGACTATCATATTTCCTACCTCCGAGGCAAATAATTCCAAAACTTTTCCCGAGGCTGCCCGGGTAGCATCTCCTTGTTTTTGAACAATTTTTTCCCATGCAAGCTGCGGTAAATTTCCATTTAGATAACTATCGAGCAAAGAAGCTTTCTCTTTATTTGCTTCCCTCCAGGAGAATTCCACCTCTTTTCTTCTATTCGCTGCAAGTATGCATTTTTCCCTTACTGCCTCATAATATTCTGCTACCTCCGGAAAAATGGTAAACGGGCTTTCAGGATCGCCCCCTAAATTTTTAATTGTTTCTGGAAAGGAAGCCTTTGATTTCCCCAGTGGTTTCCCATGAGTCTCAACCTCCCCTTCGAACGATTTACCTTCTGCGGTGACAGCCCCTTTGCCCATGATGGTTTTACCGATGATTAAAGATGGCTTATCCGTTACACTTTTTGCATTGCGTAAAGCATTTCTAATGGCTTGATGGTCATTTCCTGCAATAGTCTGTACATCCCAGCCCCATGCTTTATATTTTGCCGCTGTATCTTCATTCGTAACCTCATCAACCTTTGTTGATAACTGAATATCATTTGCATCATAAAATAAGACTAAATTTCCAAGTCCCAGGTGACCTGCTATACGTCCAACGCCTTGGGAAATTTCTTCTTGAATACCACCGTCTGATATATAGATATAAGTGTAGTGAGCTGACCATTCACCAAATCTGTCAGCTAAAAATCTTTCAGCAATTGCAGCACCTGCACCAAAGGCATGACCGAGTCCAAGAGGACCCGAAGTGTTTTCAATACCTCGGTCTAGATCTCTTTCCGGGTGACCAGGCGTTGGACTTCCCCATTGCCTGAATTGTTTCCAGTCATCAGGGGTATAAAAACCAAGTAAGCCCATCTGTGCATAAAGCATGGCAGACATGTGTCCAGGATCCAGAAAAAAGCGGTCTCTGAAAGGCCAGCGTGGATTTTCAGGATCGAAGACCATGAATTCCGTAAAAAGTATGTGCATAAAATCAGCTCCTCCCATCGGACCTCCAGGGTGGCCTGACTGTGCACGTTCGACCATGGAAGCAGAGAGAATTCTAATTAAATCGGCTGAGCGTTCAGAAACTGTTTTCTCTGAATTTTCAAATTGTTGATTTGACATACTTATTTGTTTTTATATCACTTCGCAAAAATGATGCTTTTTTTATTTTAGCAAAGTATTCAAAGTTATTTATTTGTCTTTTTATTTATTAAATTTCAAAAGCTAATTATTCGGGTCTCAAATCCAATAACCTTAATCTATAATTTTTCCCAATTTTTTTTACTCGGAATGAAATTAATTTTGGCAATAATAAACCAACTGCAAGGGCACTTCCGGTGACTATTGCATCTGAGGCTCTATAAAAAGTTTCGGGTCTTCCATCTGTTAAAGTCCCAATAAATGCATATCCCGACCATGATAATCCAAAAAGCCCAATTTGACGACCAATAGCCTTAGGCCATGTTCTTTGATACCGTAATGCAGTTATTTCCTTTAAAGGAATCGTTCGGTCTGCCATAGATATAAGCTGATCCTTGTACATAAAGTCGGCAATTTCAGAAGTGTACCAACCCTGGCCTTCCTTTATTGAATAAGTAATAACGCTGCCAAGAGAAATCTTCGTCACTTTCATACTCCCAACTTTTTCCAATTGTAAAAACTGAAGATTTCGTTGACCTGAAAGAATGGTTGATAATGGTAATATGAGTAGAATCAATAAGTTGTTTTTCATGTTAAATGTCTTTTATTTGACTTTTTCTAATTTTTTGAAATCGGTTTAACATTTTCTCCAAAGAAGCGGCAATGTTGGCATATGGCAAGGCTTCATCAGCGATGTAAATAACCATAATCGCTGCTTGTTCCTGGTTATTTATCGGAAAATTAGCATAAAATTGTGATTTATTTTTCCTGTAGGCCTCTCTAATTCTTCTTCGGATAAGATTTCTGTCAACAGCGTTCTTAAACTTCTTTTTCGGTACACTTAGGGAGAATAAAACGGGATTTTCAGAAGATTTCGTGTTAGGTATGTCAGTCCATAACATTCTGAAAGGATAATGCCCAAGACTTTGTTGCGAGCGGAATAATTGACCTATTATCTTCCTGCTTTTTAATCTTTCCTCTTTTTTAAAAGTTTGTTTTTCTTCCAAAATAGTAACTTTAGCTTATTTAAACTCAAGGATTTAATTTATTAAAGCAAGGAAAAAGCCTCTTAAAATACCTTAATAATGGCAGTTTCTGTCCTTTCGAAATGAAAATTTTTGTTTGAACTTGCATTCAATTATAAATTTTTATCACACAAAAGTACGTATTCTATGGCAACTGAATTAACAGATACCGATTATCCTGAGGTTCATTTAACGATGAGAACAATTCCTGAGGCTGAAAGACCAAGAGAAAAACTTAAAATAAGGGGTAAAAAAGAAATGTCAAATGCTGAATTACTGGCTATTTTACTTGGCTCTGGATCTTTTGAAGAAAATGCAGTCCAGCTGGCACATCGCCTGTTGAAAGGCTTTAATAATGATCTATCCATTCTGAGTAAAGCTTCCATTAAAGATCTTTGCCGATTTAAAGGTGTTGGTCCGGCAAAAGCCAGTTTGATTTCAGCTGCATTAGAATTGGGACAGCGAAGATCAGAATTAAAAATGACGAACAGAACCCAGATTAAAACCAGCCAGGACGCCTATCTCCTCTTTAAACCCGTTATGATTGATTTATTGGTAGAAGAATTTTGGATTATTTTGCTAAATCGAAGTAATAAAGTCATTGGAAGGGAAAGAATTAGTATTGGAGGTGTTTCAGGCACAATGGTTGACCCTAAAATAATTTTTAGGCATGCCCTGGAAAATCTTGCTTCCTATATTGTTTTAGGTCATAATCACCCTTCGGGAAATTTAAATGCCAGCGATGCAGATATTAACTTAACTAAAAGGCTAATGGCATGCGGTAATGAACTCGATGTAAGAATCATAGACCATATAATTTACACCGACAACGGTTATCTAAGTTTTGCTGATGCAGGTATAATTTAATCATTCAAAATTATTATGGGTAAATCTAAATTTTCGAGATTTATCCCTTGCATTTATTTACGAGATTGAATAATATCCAACGATTTAAACCAGCCAGTTTTTTTCTCCTACACTAATATTCTCTGAATGTGTAAGTCCAACTGGTTTATCTCCCTGAAAAATAAAATCTAATCTTCCTAAAAGTATACCTCCCCATCCAGCCTGGTTGACATATACCGTTTTCCCTGCCATATTTTTTACTTTGGTAGGTGCTGGCAGAAAGGTATGGGTGTGACCTCCTAAAATAACATCTATATGTTCAGTTGCAGCCGCTAAAGTAACATCACTTACCTTATCTTCGGAATACTGATAACCCAGATGACTTAAGCAAACTACCAAGTTACATTTTTCCTCTACTTTTAATTTTTTTGCATATTCATTGGCTTTTAAAATGGGATCTTCATATATCGTATTAGTATATAAATCTTTTGGAACCAATCCTTTCAATTCTATGCCTAAGCCAAAAACGCCAATGCGCAATCCATCTTTTTTAAAGATTTGCCATGGTTTTGTCCTTCCTTCCATTGGGGTATTAGCAAAATTATAGTTGCCACACAATACAGGGAAACTTACTTGTTCCAGCTGTTTCGCCAGGTTTTCAATACCCCCATCAAAATCATGATTCCCTATAGTGAGCGCATCGTATTTTAATAATTCCATGATTTGCATTTCCAGTTGTCCTGCAAAAAAATTAAAATAAGGTGTTCCCTGAAAAACATCACCAGAGTCAAATAGCAGAAGATTTTCTTCCTTTTCTCTGATTTGTTGTATTAAGGTTGACTTCCTGGCTACTCCGCCTTGGAGAGAATTTCGACCGCTGCCTGGTGGAAATGGATCGATTCTACTGTGAAAATCATTGGTGTGTAGGATAGTAAGTTTCTTTGCTGCTGGTTTTAATGAATGGATAGCCCATGCAGGATTAGTTCCAGTTACAACCATTCCGGCACCTACATATTTAATAAAATTTCTTCTTCTCATATTAGTTATTTCTTATCAGAATTCTTTCATCAAGTAATCCTTCCTGAATAATGCCTTTTTTAGTTTCGATACGAAGTTGTTCTATGACGGCCTCACGCATGTACATGCCAGTTTTTTCTCTGGGAGCATCAGCTAAAAAGGGTGTGCCATCTCCTCCATTTGCCACATAATCAGGCATTTGGACTTTATAGATTTGAGTAGGAACCAATGGTTGTCCTTTTATTTTTATCCATTCTATTTTATTATCGGTTTGAAGAATCTGAATCCCATTGCTTACTGGCCAAAAGCCAGCTTTTGCCATATATCTGACCAGCGCTTCAATATCACTACCCTTCAAATCTAAAACCAGAAGTTCATTATCAAAAGGTAGCAATTCGAAGATCATACCTACACGTAAACTGTCTTGTTTAATAAAATTACTTCTTACACCCCCATAATTACAAAGCGTAAAATCACATTGAATACCTTTCGTTTCAGTAATATAACGATGTATAATATCGGTTATCCAGTTACCCAGGGTTGATTCTGGTTTTCCTAATTTTAATTCACCAGAAAGCGGTGCCAAACCAGATAACATCGTTGCATTCAATTTTTCAGTGTACGGAGCAATCAGCGCCTGTAATTTTTTATCCTCAGGGATGGAATCATTGATTTGATATCGGATGGCATTTTCAAAAGTCCCCGGATACCTCGGGTGACAACCAGTAAGGCTGATAAGAAGGTAAAATGAAAGGATAAAAAACTTTAGGTAATTCATTTTTAAAGAATACTAGGTAAGTTAAAAGACCGATTAATGCAAAGTATATCAAAAACAGTATTTAACAAAAACCTTTGTTAAATACTGTTTTTTTAAATATTCATGATCATTTCAGTCATCACAAAAATACCTATTTTTGCCATCATTTGAAAATAATCAAATCCTTAATTTGGGAATCCACTATTTGCCCATCAAATATGGCCTTCACCAGCAATTTTTTGATTATTTAGCTTTCTCCGTTTGGCAAACTAATAACTTTTATTTCCCAGACAGCATCAAATAATAATGGCATATAAACTATTTGTCAAAAATTTAACTTAAGGCCAAAATTTATATTTATTGGCATATTTGGACGAAATCCTTGTGGAAGATTTGCAACAATTCTTTGGTTGTTAGTCAGATTTTGAATGGTTGTAAACGCCGCAAAGGATTTGGTAAATCGATAGTTTGCAGATAAATCAAAAAGCAAGAAACTGTTTAAAGCATTAATGTCAGAGTATGCAACCTTTTCACTTGGAAAAATATATACATCCTTGCTTGGTTTTACTCTTGTAATGCCTGTGTAACGGCTGCTAAGCGTAATATCCATCTTATTGGATGATATTCCAATACTTGCTGTTAATAAATGAGGGGTTATAAATGGTATTTTATCACCTTTTGAAATAAGACCGCTACCCCAGTCACCTCCTCCATTGATAAATGTTTCTTGAAATTCGGCATCCGTGAAAGTATAAGCTATGTTAAAGGGTAAGGAAAGATTGGATACCCGCTTCCTTCTTTGAAGCAAATTATACTCCAGGCTAATTTCAAAACCTTGTACATGGGCCTTTCCCGCATTAAATAAATCACCGGTTCCTGCACCTCCTCCCGAAATATTGTCAGAACCTAAAATATTTGTATAATCATTGAAAAATCCTAACATTTTTGCTGAAAATCCTCCTCTATCCAGTTGATAACCTAATTCATAATTGGTAGAAGACTCTATTTTTGCCTGTACGGTAGTAGAGGTAACGGATGGCATACCTGGAGGGGAGAAGCCACGGTGTATGCCTCCCAGGAAATTAAAAGATTCATTAAACCGATAATTAAAGCCGACACCAGGCAATAAAACGGCTAATTCATTTTTTGCGGTTTTTAAAGAAGTACCCAATCTTGCATTATCCGCATTTCCATAATTCTGAAAATCAAAGTTGATTTTTTCAAATCGAATGCCTGGGCTCACTTTAAGACCTTTTATATTGAAGTCATAGTTGAAAAAAGTAGCAAGACTACTGGCATTTCTTATTTGATTTTCCTGATTTCCCTTAATGCCTGCTGATGTTAAAACCATCGTTCCATCGGTCATAGTGAAAACGGAACGAGTGGCATATCGGTCAGCCTGATCCTCATGATATCGAATGCCAAACTGTAAATTTTGGGTTAAATTGCCAGTGTTAAACAGATATTGCAGATTTGATTGTAAACCTTTAGACAAATAAGTTCTTGCGGCATTTTGAAAATCCAAATTGCCATTGGCTTTTCCTGTCAATATCTGGTAAGCGGCTGCAAGTTTCTCTGGATTTTGTAATATAGCATTTAAGGATTGGCCACCTGATGAATTTGCTCTTCCCCAGTCTCGGAAAGTATAGGAGTAATAAGCTGTTGTATGAATTCTTAATCCTTTAGCAGGCAAAATTAAATGACCTAAGGAAATATGATTATGATTCATATCCAATAAATCATTCTGTGTACCCGCATATCTTTTCAATGGATTCTTTCTGTAGTCGTCATAAGTTAATCCCAGATAGGTTTCATTTCCCTCCTCAGAGCTTGAAATAAATTTGAAGGTTAAAGACTGGAAAATATTTGCATCCTCATTGGAATGCCAACGTAATTTACCCATGATGTCACGGCGGTCAAAACCAGTGTTATCTCCGTTTTCTAACTCCTTAAATCCTTTTGAAGCCATTCTGTTTACTTCAAAAACATAATCTATGTTCTTTCGGCTATCTCCAACCCAGAGACGTTGTTGATTGGTTCCAAAGCTACCGTGTGCAAATTGAGCAAAACCCTGAAAGGAAGCAGGGATAGCGGTAGAGAGTAAGTTTAGAGCTCCTCCAATAGTATATGGACCATATTTTATTTGACTACTTCCCTTGAGAACTTCAAGCCCTTGCATACGCGAAAAAGTAGGGAAATAATAGGCAGATGGATCTGAATATGGCGCTGGTGCTATTAAAATACCATCTTCCATTAGGGTTATCTTGGCACTTCTATTTACCTGGGTACCCCTTAGTCCTATATTTGGCCTAAGGCCAAATCCTTCTTCATCGCGTATATTAATTCCCGGTATCATTCTTAATACATGATTAATATTTGGCTGATTCAGTTTCTCAATTTTGATGCTGTTGATAAACTGCCCTGATCCTGGTATTGACTTTGATTTATCTCCCACGATGGTAATGGTCTCGATATCCTGCCTTTTTAAAGTGTCTTGCGAAACAGGATTACCAAAAGCCTGGCCTACTACAAACATAATCTGTGGTAAAATGAAATGCTTAAGCATCTTTTTTGTGTTTAATTTATTTAGACTTAATCTTAATAAACGCAAATATACAAACATTAAAAAAGATAAATCAATATCAAAAAGCGTTAAATTTTGTGATTTTAAAACCTACCAAGGACTACCTAATGATAGGTATTAAGTAAAATCTTTTAGCCATAAGACTGACATTTTGACAAAAAATGGTATGATTTGAGATGCTTGGCATTTCGATTGATAAAAGTTATTCGATAAAAACTATTTATTATGGAAAGATCAAATTTAAAACCAATTGGTGACAGAATCGTCATTAAAGCTGCAGCAGCAGAAGAAAAGACTGTAGGTGGGATAATCATTCCAGATACAGCAAAAGAAAAACCACAAAAAGGGGAAGTCATTGCAGTAGGTCCGGGTAAGGATGGAAATTTAATGCATGTAAAAGTCGGCGACACCGTTTTATACGGAAAATATGCAGGTCAACAAATTGAAATCTACGGAGAAGAGTACCTCATCATGAGGGAAGATGATGTCTTAGCAATTTTATAATTTATTTTTAATTAATTAAACTATGGCAAGTAAAGAGATTTTTTTCCACAGTATTGCGCAAGAAAAATTAAAACGTGGAATTGACAAATTGGCAGATGCTGTCAAAGTTACCTTAGGTCCGAAAGGTAGAAATGTTGTTTTAGAGAAAAAATTTGGATCACCACATATTACGAAGGATGGTGTTTCTGTAGCAAAGGAAATTGAGCTGGAGGATACCCTTGAAAATATGGGGGTTCAATTACTCAAAGTTGCGGCTTCGAAAACAGCTGATGCGGCCGGGGATGGCACCACTACAGCCACGGTACTCGCACAGGCCATGATAAATGCAGGTTTAAAAAATTTGACAGCCGGTGCAAATGCTATGGATCTCAAAAGAGGTATTGACAAAGCAACTAAAGAGGTTGTAACCTTTTTAAAAAATCAGGCAGAACAGGTTAAAGACGACTACCAAAAAATCAGACAAGTTGCTACCATTTCGGCAAATAATGATGACAGTATCGGTGAACTTATTGCTGATGCAATGCGCCGTGTTTCTAAGGATGGAGTAATCACCATTGAAGAATCAAAAGGAACGGAAACCTATATAGAAGAGGTAAGTGGTATGCAATTTGACAGAGGCTATCTTTCTCCATACTTTGTCACCAATTCGGAAAAAATGATCACTGAATATGATCATCCCTACATTCTTGTTACTGATAAGAAAATTTCAACCATCAAGGAATTATTGCCTGTGCTGGAAGCGGCATCTAAAGCAAGCAGACCTTTGTTAATTATCGCTGAAGATGTTGACGGTTCTGCTTTAAGTACTTTGGTGGTCAATAGATTGCGCTCTGTTTTAAACGTGGTTGCTGTTAAAGCTCCCGGCTTTGGAGATCGCAGGAAGGCAATGCTTGAAGATATTGCCATTTTAACGGGTGCCACGGTCATTAGCGATGAAAAAGGGTTTACCTTGGAGAATACCACTCTGGAAATGCTTGGTACTGCTGAAAAAGTTAATATCGATAAAGACAACACTACGATTGTTCAGGGTAAGGGTGAAAAAGACCAGATTAAAGCAAGGATCCAACAGATTAAACAGCAAATCGAGGCTACTACTTCCGATTATGACAGGGAAAAATTACAGGAAAGATTAGCGAAGTTGGCGGGTGGCGTAGCGGTATTGCATGTGGGTGCTCCAACTGAAGTTGAAATGAAGGAAAAGAAAGACAGAGTGGACGATGCACTGCATGCCACCCGCGCTGCGGTTGATGAAGGAATTGTTGTAGGTGGAGGCGTCATTTTTGTTCGAGCCATTAAAGCCTTGTCTAATTTGAAGGGAATAAATGAAGATGAAACGATTGGTATTGATATCGTTAGAAAAGCACTTGAAAGTCCTCTTCGCAATATTGCAGCAAACGCGGGAGCTGAACCTTCTGTGGTCCTTGAAAAAGTGGCAAATAATAAAAATGATTTCGGATACAATGCACGCACCGACGCTTACGAAGATCTTAAAAATGCAGGTGTTATCGATCCTGTAAAAGTAGGTAGAATCGCCCTTGAAAATGCTGCTTCAATCGCAGGAATGGTTTTAACAACTGCTTGTGCCATTACAGAGAAACCTGAGAAAAAAGCACCAGCGCCTCCTCCTGGAGGCGGCTATGATGATATGATGTAATGTATTTTTAGTATTTCGGGGATTTGATATTTTTCATTCCCCGAAATATTTTTATCCCCTGATTTAAATAGCTAAACTTAGGTTCGATTAGATTCGTTACCTTCGTTTTTATTTTAAACAGGATACTTTTGTTTCATGGCTTTGAAAGGTAAAATAGTTCCCAAGAGTAACGAGGAAGTCAAAAAATGGATTGTCAGATTTGTTGTTTGGGCCTCCTCAGGCTTGATTATTTTTCTATCCCTGATTTATCTGGGAATTTTCGGACCTATTCCTGATTATGAAGAATTAAGAAGTATTAAACAAGCAAATGCAACAGAGCTTATAAGTATTGATGGCAAAGTGCTGGGCAGATATTTTATTGAAAACAGAGTAGATGTTCAATTTTCGGAAATTCCTCCTTTTCTAATTCATGCTTTATTGGCTACGGAGGATACCCGTTTTTTTGAACATAAAGGAATTGATATCCGTGCACTTTTTAGAGTTTTTTTTAAATCGATTCTCCTTATGGACGAATCTTCGGGCGGTGGAAGCACTTTAAGCCAACAACTGGCAAAAAATTTATTCCCCCGAAAATCATATTGGCTGGCCAGCATGCCTGTTAATAAGTTTCGGGAAATGATTACGGCACAGCGCCTTGAAAAAATATATTCAAAAGAAGAACTTTTGAATCTTTACCTGAATACCGTTCCTTTCGGAGGTTCCATTTATGGTATTAATGTTGCTTCTCAGACGTTTTATGGAAAAAAACCCACCAAGTTAAATATTGCCGAGGCAGCACTATTAATAGGAATGCTTAAAGGTCCAAGTTTATACAATCCTGTTAATCACCCGGAAAGAGCCCTCAATCGAAGGAATACCGTTTTATCTCAAATGGTTAAATATGATTATTTGACAGAAACAGATTTTCAGCGCTTAAGCAGCACATCTTTGAATCTGAGGTATAATCCTCAAGGCAGAAATACCGGTCTCGCTGCTTATTTTAGAGAATATATCAGGCCTGAACTGGAGAAAATAGTGGGGGGTATTAAAAAACCAGATGGTAATTATTATAATTTGTTTACCGATGGATTAAGGATTTTCACTACCCTCGATTATTATTTGCAGTTGTTTTCTGAACAAGCTGTGAAGGAGCAAATGCCGCAAATACAGGCTAATTTTTTTAGAGAATGGCGAAACGGCAAACCATGGAGAAGCGATGCTTTTTTATGGAATATTGCCAAACAATCTGACAGGTATAAGCAATTGGAAAATGCAGGAGCAACTCAGACTGAAATAGAGGAGAATTTTAACAGACCCATACCCATGCAAATGTTTGCCTGGAATAATTCACTTTCGGTGGAACGCATTATTTCTCCTTTAGATTCCATAAAAATTTCCCTACAGATACTTCAGGCTGCCCTCCTTTCCTTAGATCCTAAAAGTGGTGCTGTCAGAGCCTGGATTGGAGGGAATCATTTTGGGTATAGTCAATTTGATCATGTCAATGCAAACAGACAAGTAGGGTCTATTTTTAAACCTATAGTATATGCAGCCGCTATTCAGGAAGGATTAAATCCATGTACCTATTATCCTAATGAACAATTTAGCTATCCAGATTATGAGGACTGGAAACCGGAAAATGCTGATAATATCTATGGTGGCTTCTACTCAATGGGAGGTGCTCTGAGTAAATCAATAAATACCATTGCTGTGCAAGTACTTTTTGCCACAGGTATCGATGAGGTTAGAGAAATGGGAAGGGCACTTGGTATTACTTCAAACATTCCCAAAGCTCCTTCCATTGCACTGGGATCTGCTGAATTATCCTTATATGAAATGACGAATGTCTATGCTACCCTGGTTAATAAAGGAATAAAATCTATTCCACATTATTTGTTGCGGATTGAAACAAAAGAGGGAAAGGTAATTTATTCTGCACCACAACAAAAAAGGGTACAGGCTATTGATCCTTATACCTCTGAAACTTTATTGCCTATGCTTAAAAGCACAGTTAATTCAGGAACAGGATCCAGACTGCGAAGCACTTTTGGCTTGAAGATGGCACTTGCTGGAAAAACAGGAACTACACAAAATAATTCCGATGGATGGTTTATTGGCGCTTCACCCAATCTGGTAACAGGTGTTTGGGTTGGCGCTTCTTTACCCGCTATTCATTTTAGAACGACCGCATCAGGGCAGGGCGCTGCTACAGCATTACCTATTTTTGGTTCCTATTATCACAGGTTGGCTCAAAGTCCCGGGCTACGGAAATATATTCAGGGAGATTTTTATCAGGAAACAGATTCAACTTCTTCAGATGTTAATTGTGCGCCTTATCTGGAAACGGGTGGGTTTTCTGCTGAAACTGATCCCGATATTGTAAATAATCCAGCCATTTTTAGAGCTGTTTATCAGGCTATTCTCAAAGAAAACGGAGAGTTTAATTTTTCTAATGAAATAGAATACCCAATAGAATTGTCCAGAAAATTCTTATTTGAGTCTGATAGTGCTTATTTGAGAAGGATGTTCAATAAAAATTTAAAGATCCTTAAGACGGAGAAAATTGAGGAATTTTAAATCTGTATTAACAGATTGATAACTCAGTATTAATTTATTTGCTCTCCATCCAATTTTGAATAAACAACATTACTTTTGGCAAAAAGGCAGTTTATGAAATTATTTCTCGTACCCACTTTTGTGCTGATTACACTTGTTTGCACAGGTCAGACTAATCACCAACACGGCAGAGTTGCCCGTTTTCCATCCATTCCAGGTTACCTTTCTCTTTCCTGCGATTTTCATATCCACACCGTCTTTTCTGATGGTAGTGTATGGCCGGATATCAGATTGCAAGAGGCTTTAAAAGATAGCTTAGATGCATTTTCACTTACGGAGCATCTCGAATACCAACCTCATAAAGCGGATATTCCTAATCCGGACCGCAATAAATCTTTTGATATCGTTTCCAGCTTGGCTAAACCCTACGAAATATTAGTCGTAAAAGGGGCTGAAATTACCAGAGGTATGCCACCAGGACATAACAACGCCATTTTTATCAAAGATGCCAATAAACTATTAAACATTGATTCGCTGGAAGTTTTTAAAGAAGCTAAAAATCAGGGTGCTTTTACTTTTTGGAATCATCCAAACTGGACAGCGCAAAGAAAAGATGGTATTGCCCGATTGACAGATTTTCATAAGTATTTAATAAATAATCAATTACTTCAAGGTATTGAGGTAGTTAATGATGTAACCTATTCAGACGAAGCTTTTCAAATAGCTCTAGATAATAACCTGACTATTATGGGAACTTCTGATATCCATGGATTAGTAGACTGGCAGTTTAATGTTTCAGAAGGGGGACACAGACCATTTACTTTAGTATTTGCCAAAGAGAAAACAGAAGAAAGTATTAAAGAAGCCCTTTTGGCAAAACGAACTTTAGCTTATTTTAACCATACCTTAATCGGTAGGGAAGAATGGATGTTGCCCTTGGTGAAAAGTGCCATAACAGTCAAGGAGGCAAGTTATATTGGTACTTCATCTGTCCTTGAAATTTCTCTGATGAATAATTCCGATACTCCCTTTTTACTTTTAAACGAAAGCAACTATACTTTACATCAGCATTCAGGGTTAATCACGCTGGAGCCACGTACCGTCACAAAAATTCAATTGAAAGCAAAGGATATCCTTGAAAAAATTTCTTTACCTTTTCAGGTGTTAAATGCTGTTATTTCTCCAGGAAAATATTTACATTTAAGTTATGATGTGTTAATTAAGGACTAAAAATAAAAATTGTGAAGCGTTGGCAAAGGTTCGTCTTATTCATTTTGGGTATTGCGATATTATTGGTTTTGCGAACGCTTCATTATGCAGGCTCTTTCAAACAGTTACAACCTGTTGGCAATTTCAACAAATACATGATTACAGGCATGGTAGGAGCCGAGGATATCACTATTGATTTTTCAACAGGGATAGCTCTCGTTTCGTCAGATGACCGGCGGCGTACAGCAGCTGGTCAACCCGTAAATGGTGATATATTCCTACTGAATTTAAAAAATAATAATCCTGTTCCCCAATCTTTAAAACATCAGATTGGGCTTACAGATTTTCATCCCCATGGCATTTCTTTATATACAAATTCAGCAGATAGTACCAAATGGCTTTTTGTGGTTAATCACAAGAAAAGTTCCAATGCAATAGAAATATTTGAATTTCGGGATTCACTTTTAATACATAATCGATCCATTGAAAATGAGTTTATTATAAGTCCAAATGACATCGAGGGAACTGGAAAAAATACCTTTTACTTTACAAACGATCATGATACAAAAGGGGGGGTCTCCAGTTGGAAAGACTTTTTGGTGATTGGAACCGGACAATTGGGTTATTTTGATGGCAATAAAGCGGAAATACTTGCTAAAGGAATTAGATATGCCAATGGTGTTACCCTAAGCCCCAATGGTAAAAAGATCTATGTAGCTGCATGCACAGATGGGTCGATTCTAGCGTACGACGTTCATCCTTTTAAGCAGGTTGAGAAAATCAAGTGTAATACAGGAGTCGATAATTTAACGTGGGATGAGGAGGGAAATTTATGGGTCGGCGCACACCCTAAGATGCTTGCTTTTCTTAGTCATGCCAAAAACGCTGCCAAAAGATCCCCTTCTGAAGTATTGAAAATTACCTTTCCGAAAGGAAAAAAAGCAATCGTTAATCAAATGTATTTAAACGACGGAAATCCTTTATCAGGTTCATCTGTTGCTGTACCATACAATGGAAAACTTTTTGTAGGGGGAGTTTTTGATGACGGAGTTTTGGTTTTAAGGCCCTAACACGGTAATGTCTTTTTAAGATTTAAATGCAATTTCTAAGGAATATTTTAAACTAATTCATTTTTTTTATTATTAAATAATCTTAAACATTTTTAAATCTAGTTTTACATTAAGACATCATTTGAATCCGCTTAAATGGATAAAATAGAAACACTTAAAGAATTTTATAGTAGAAGATTTGAATGGATACCTGATAGTTTGACGGTTGATACAGGACATGTAAACGTTTTTAGATTACCCCATCCTTTCTATAAACCTGTTCCATACCGAAGGCGCGATTTTTTTAAAATCACACTTTGCCGTGGTGTTGGCAGAATACATTATGCTGACAGGGTGTTTTTTATTGAAAAACAGGCTCTCGTGTTTTCAAATCCTTTTATTCCTTACAAATGGGAACATATCGAAAAAGAACTGACTGGGTTTTATGTAATTTTTAATACTGATTTCTTTAATCAATTTGGTAACTTAAATCAGTATAATATTTTTCAACCGACAGGTGATAACGTTTTTGAACTAAATGACAATCAATTTGAAAATATTGAGGAGATTTTTGAAAAAATGTTGAATGAACTTAGTTCTGAATACCCTTATAAATTTGACGTCTTAAGAAATCAAATATTTGAGATTATTCATTATACCTTAAAATCCCATCCTCCTTCACTTTTAAAAAAATTACCATTAAATGCTTCAAATCGTATTTATTGGTTGTTTTTAGAATTGCTTGAAAGACAGTTTCCAATGGATGATAACCATGGTGGAATTAGATTCAGGTCAGCATCCGACTTTGCAAAACAACTAAATGTTCATGTGAATTATTTAAATAAAGTGGTAAAGGATTCAAGCGGAAAAACTACCACAGAGTTAATATCTGAAAGGCTTTTAAGAGAGGCTAGAGTTATGTTGAAACAAAGTAGCCGAAATGTAACTGAAATAGCATTTTCCCTTGGATTTAAAGAAATTACACATTTTAATAATTTTTTTAAAAAGCATACCAATCTAACTCCTTTAAAGTATAGGAATATATAATTTTCCCTGTTAATAGGTGAGAATTAAAGTACTTCGTGAACTGATTTTTCATGTTCCCTATTGAATTTTGTAGGATTTTATTTGATTTGTGTAATTTATTATGGTGTTATCATTTTAAATTTGTCAGTCAAAGTAATAATATATCCTCACCATGGCAAAATATTCGCTAAAAGTAAATGGTAAAACCCAGCAAGTGGACGTTGATCCACTAACACCGCTATTGTGGGTACTTCGTGATCATTTAAATCTTAATGGTACAAAATATGGTTGCGGTATCGCACAATGCGGAGCTTGCACGGTTCACCTTAATGGAATGGCGGTCCGATCCTGCCAGCTACCGGTCTCATCCATAGGAAGGCAGGAAATTATAACTATTGAAGGTCTTTCAGAGAACGCTACACATCCGGTGCAGGAAGCATGGCTTGAACATGATGTGGCACAATGTGGTTATTGCCAGTCAGGACAAATCATGGCAGCAGCAGCTTTACTGAAAAACAATCCTAATCCCAGTGATGAGGATATAGAGGCAACAATGAGTGGGAATATTTGCCGATGTGGAACTTATTTAAGAATTAAGGAGGCCATTAAAACTGCTGCTAAAAAATAACCAAATCAACTTTTGAATGATGGAAAATAAGAAAATATATACCAGGCGTTCGTTTATTCAGTCATCTGTTTTGGCTGGAGGTGGTCTGATGTTAAGTTTTAGTTGGTTTTCCGAAACCAAAGCGAATGGAAAAGGATTACCTTTTAATTTATCCGAAGAATGGAATCAACTGAACGGCTACGTGCAAATTACGGCTGATAATATAGTAAGGATTATGTGCCCAAATCCTGAATTCGGGCAAAATGTTATGACTTCACTTCCCATGATTGTGGCTGAAGAATTAGATGTAGACTGGAAGAATGTGAAGGTTGAAATGGCTACTCATGATAATGTAAAATTTGGTAATCAATTTACAGGGGGCAGTAATTCGGTGCGTGCTTATTGGAAGCCACTCAGAAATGCTGGGGCTGCCGCCAGACAAATGTTAATTGAGGCTGCATCTCAAACTTGGAATGTGCCCTCATCAGAAATTATCACTAAACTAGGTGTCCTCTCTCATTTTAGTGGAAAAACAGCAATATATGGTGAAATGGCGGGTATTGCAGCGAAAATGCCTGTTCCCGGGGAGATTAAACTAAAATCACCCAATGATTTTGCCATTATTAGAAAATCAAGAAAAAATATTGAAGGGGTGAAAATAGTTACAGGCAAGCCTCTTTTCGGGATAGATTATAAGATGGAAGGGATGCAAATGGCTATGATTCAGCATCCTCCTGCTTTTGGTATGAAGTTGAAATCCTTTGATGCATCGGCTGCACTCAAAATGCCAGGAATAACAGATGTTTTCAGTATTAAAATCTTTGAAGAAGGTTCTAACAGGGGACTATTTGAAACGCGTACTTTCAATGAATTGGTCGCTATTGTTGGTAAATCTACCTGGGAAGTGATGAATGCCAGAAAGTTGTTGAAAATAGATTGGGAATTGGCCCCTGAGCGAAAAGAATTAATGATGGTTCGGGGAAATAAGATGGAAGAAGTTACCCCTTCAGGTCTGGAAAGTACCCATCTTCATTTTGAAAAAATGAGAGAATGGGCTAAAAAACCTGCTAAAGTATTGAGGAAAGATGGTGATCCTGAAACCGCTTTCAAAAATGCAGCCATGGTCATAGAAAGGACCTATACAGCACCGTTTTTAGCGCATAACTGTATGGAACCCATTAATTTTTTTGCCCATGTTGAAGAACATAAGGCTTTGTTCGTTGGTCCGCTACAGGCACCAAACTTCGCTGAAACTACCCTAGCCACTCGGTTCGGACTACCAGCAGATAAAATAGAAATTCAGATGACGCGAATGGGCGGAGGCTTTGGCCGTAGAGCCTATCATCACTACATGGTGGAAGCAGGACTCATTTCTCAAAAGGTCAAAACACCTATCAAATTAATCTATAGCAGAGAGGATGATATGACCTATGGTATTTATCGTCCAATGTACACGGCAACTTACAGGGCTGCATTGGACGAAAACAAGCAACTTATAGGCTTTCATGTAACAGGAGGGGGAATACCTGAAAATCCAATTCATGCCAATCGTTTCCCTGCTGGCGCTGTCGACCATTATTTAGCCGATGGATGGGAAATACCTTCAAATATTACCATTGGTGCCTTCAGAGCACCAAGATCCAACTTTAATGCGGCTGCTGAACAATCGTTTCTCGATGAGGTAGCTGAAGCAATGGGTAAAGATCCTATCCAACTTCGACTTGATTTACTTAAAAGAGCAAAAGAAAAACCTGTAGGTACCAATAATGATTATGATGCAGGCAGGTATATGGGTGTTCTAGAGTTGTTGAGGGAAAAATCTGGATGGGGAAAACCAGAAAATGAAGGTAAGAAACGTGGTGTTGCCGCCTATTTTTGTCATGCCTCTTATGCTGGTCATGTGGTGGATATGGTCCTTAAAGATGGGCAACCTTTTGTGGAAAAGGTAATTTCAGCAGTTGATTGTGGTGTGGTTGTTAATCCAGATGCGGCTCAAAACATGGTTCAAGGAGCTGTAGTTGATGGTATCGGTCAATCGTTTTATGGTGCACTCACTCATAATAATGGAGTTGCTGAGCAAAATAATTTTCATAATTACAGGATGATTAGAGCTAATGAGGCGCCTCATAAAATTGAGGTTCATTTTGTGCAGAATGATATCGATCCAACGGGACTTGGAGAACCTCCGTTCCCACCGGTTTTTGGAGCTGTTGCAAACGCTTTATATCAAACTATGGGTCAAAGATATTATAATCAGCCGTTTAATAATGAACAAGGCAAACCAAAATCCTGATTATTGAATGACTATGATGAGGAATGTTTTCCAATGGCTATTCTCCTTTGAACCATTTCTCACTATCCAGATCCTCGTATAAATCTTTAATACCCTTTTCCAAAGAAATGGTAGGTTTCCAGTTAATTAACTGTATCGCTTTACCGGAATCCATCAATTTTCTGGGTGTTCCATCGGGATTGGTTAAATCAAATTTGATTTGACCTCGGTAGCCTACGATTTTTTTGATAAGTCTGGCTAACTGGCAAATGGAAATATCAGTGCTGGAACCTATATTTATGGGTTCCACCTCATTATAGCACAGCATTAAAGTCAACATCGCTTCGGAAAGGTCATCAACATGTAGAAATTCTCTTCGTGGTTTTCCACTTCCCCATAGGTATAATGTTGGACTGTTAAGCTTTCTAGCCTCATGAATTTTACGAATTAAAGCAGGTAAAACATGACAGGTATCAAGGTCGTATTGATCATTTAGTCCATATAAATTGGGTGGCATCACTGTTATGAACCTGGAACCAAAATCCATATTATAAGCCTGGCATAGCTTTATACCCGAAATTTTAGCAACTGCATAAAACAAATTACTTGGTTCGAGCGAACCGGTTAATAATTCATTTTCTTTTATTGGCTGTCGAGCCAATCTCGGATAAAGACAGCTTGATCCAAGAAAAAGAAGTTTTTTTACTTGATTAATATAGGATGCATGAATCAGATTATTTTGTATTTGTATATTATCATAAATAAAAGCTGACCTATAAGTGAGATTTGCCTGTATGCCCCCAACTTTTGCCGCAGCAAGAAAAACATATTCAGGTTTTTCAAGTTCAAAAAAGGAATTTACTGCCCTTTGATTTCGACAATCAAGTTCTTGTGAGGTTCTGAAGATTAGATTTTGAAAGCCCTTTTTTATCAATAATCTAAGGATGGAGGAACCGACTAAACCAGTATGGCCAGCGATGTATATTTTTGAATATTTATCCATATTTTTTATTTAAATTTTTTGTTGACTTTAGTAGGTGATTCAGGTCTGTTTCTACCATTTCTCTGATGAGGGAATCTATGTTTCTTTGTGGAGACCATTGAAGAATATTTCTGGCTTTACTTGCATCACCAATCAATCTTTCAATATCTGTAGGTCTAAAGAATTGGGGTTCCACACTAAGCAGAAGTCTGTTTTTTTGAATGGGATAGTGAAAGTTCTCTGAAGACAAACAATATCCTTTTTCTTCCATTCCTGTTCCTTCAAAATAGAGTTTCACACCAATGATTTCGAAAGATTTGCAGACAAATTCCCGAACAGAAGTTGAAATGCCAGTGGCAATAACAAAATCGGAAGGACTATTTTGCTGCATCATGAGCCACATGGCTTTAACATAGTCCTCTGCATGACCCCAATCTCTTTGGGCATTTAAATTTCCTAATATCAGGCTTTCTTGAAGACCCAATGCAATGCTTGCCACAGAAAGGGATATTTTCCTCGTGACAAATTGTTCACCCCGAATAGGACTTTCATGATTAAAAAGAATGCCATTACAAGCAAAAATCTGGTAAGCATTTCTATAATTTATGGTTGTCCAATGAGCAAATAACTTTGATATTGCATAAGGAGAAGTGGGAAAAAAGGGGGTTATTTCCGATTGAGGTGCTTTGGAAGAATTGCCAAAAAGTTCAGAGGTTGATGCCTGATAAAACCTCGTTTTACGCTCAAGCCCTAAAATCTTAATAGCATTTAATAGGTGTAAGGTTCCGATGCCATTGATTTCAGCAGTATAGGTGGGTTGCTCAAAACTAACTTGAACATGGCTCATGGCTGCAAGATTATATACTTCGTCAGGTTGGATTTGTTGGATAATCTGAATCATTTGCCCCGCATCGGACAAATCACCATAATGTATAATTAAGCATTTAGGATTGATTTTTTGAAGAGGAGAAAGCAGATGCATTCTGCTGATGTTTATAGCAGAGGTTCTTCGCTTAAGTCCGTGAACCTCGTAACCTTTTTCTATTAAAAAATGTGTAAGGTAAGCTCCATCCTGACCTGTAATTCCTGTTATTAAGGCTCTTTTCATCGCTGGATTATTTTTAGACTGTAATTTTCTTTAATTTACTGGAATGAATAGAATAGCATTAACTTTGTACAGTATTTAATCGGACAAAATCTAACTAAGTTAAAAGGGAGATGAACGAAATATTAATTCAATCAGCAAGCACATTTGTAGAAAATCATTTCCAGGAAAATGTTGGATCCAGCTATTTATATCATAATTATAATCACGTCATTGATGTATTGAAAGCAGCAAAAAGCATTATTTCTATTGAGTCCCCACCTGAAATAGAACAAGATGCCCTTTTTTTAGCTGCCTTATTTCATGATACAGGTTTTTCAGAAGGCAGCTTGAACCATGAAGAAAGATCTGTGGAAATTTTTAGACAGTTTGCACAAAGTTCCGTCGAAATAACACAACCTTTATTGTCCTTAGTTGAGCGTTTGATCTTAGCAACAAATGGAAAACATGTTCCCGTTGACTGGTTAGAAGGTGCTATTTGTGATGCTGATTTTGGTCATCTGGGAAATGAAAATTACTGGGACCGGTCAAACAGACTTCGGCAGGAATGTTTGTTAACAGAAAATCAATTTCAGACAGAGAGTCAGTTTGTTCAGAGTGAGTTGAATTTTATGATGGCACATACTTATTATACGCCCTCAGCAAGAATATTATTTGATGAAGGAAAAGAAAAAAATGTTAAATTCCTGTTGAAGTATAAAGCAAAGATAACCCCAAATGAAGAAGGGAAAGATAAAAAGAAAAAGAAAGACCAGGAAATAAGCAGAGGAGTGGAAACCATGTTTCGGGCAACCTACAGGACACATATTAACCTGAGTGCTATTGCCGACAATAAAGCAAATATCATGCTAAGTATTTCTGCCATCATCATTTCAATTGTCGTTTCCAATTTATTGCCACAACTGAAATCTTTTCCCAAACTTGCTGTACCTACTTTTTTACTCCTTTCTGTATGTCTTATTTCCCTTGTTTTCGCCATTCTTTCTACCCGACCCAAGGTGACAAGTGGAACAGTCACTGAAGAAGATATTAAGGACAGAAAGGCGAATTTGTTGTTTTTTGGAAACTTTTATAACATGGAAATTGAAAAATTCCAGGAGGGTATGATGGATATGATTCAGGATAATGATTTTTTATACAACTCGATGAGTAGAGATCTATATTTCCTAGGAAAAGTTTTGGCTTTGAAATATAAGTATTTAAGGATATGTTATGCGGTTTTTATGTATGGTATCATTCTTTCCCTCGCAGCTTTCGGCTATGTTTATCTAATGGGGTAATTATTTTGATTTTCTGTTTCCACTGATAATTCTTTGCATGCGTGAATGAAACCGATTGACCTCATCTACTCTTAGATTTTCATGTTTAGTATGTCTTCCTTGAACTCTTGCCCGCCATTTTTTAAAATTATTAGGATGCATTTCTCTTCGCATGATGGCAATAACCTCAGCTTCTCGAACCCCAAATTGTCTGTAAATTCCATCGAATGAGGTTCTGTCTTCCCATGCCATTTCTACTATCCTGTCAATTACCTCTTCACTAAGTTCTTGCATATTTTTAAGGTTATTTTTATCATAAATGAATTTGGCAGGTAAAGTGTTTAAAAACAAGAATAATTTAAAAAATTTCTTTTAAGATAGGCAGAGATTTTAGGTCCTGAAAATAATCGAGATGATACCTGTAATACCATATTATTTTATCAATTAAATACAATCGCTGTTCCCTTGAAAGAATGATGCTTCCTATATTTTGTAAGGGAATATTCAATAATTGATCTAAAAGTTTGCTTGGCTCAGATTCTAAATTATAATCGCTAACCCCTTGAAAAGGTTCAAACTGTCCATCTTTTAGATTTAGAGACGAATTCATTTCTGACCATTCGTTAACTGGAAAAAAACCAAGATATGCGGTCAAATGCAATAAAAAATAAATGCTTAAATTGGAATATCCTTTATTTGCCTGATCTAAAAAATGAAGATTCAATTCGATAAATTCATAAAGTTCTTTGTTTGGTGCATTTTCTTTAATGCTATTTCTAAGGACATCTCCTAAAAATAATAGGATAGAACCTTTGCGTATGTCAGCCTGGATATTTGTAAATAATCTGTCAAATTTTAGATCTTTAATTTTCTGAAAATTTTTTCCTTCCTGCACTTCAATAATTAAATCGAGGGAAGAAAGGGTTTGTAAAAAAATAGCTTTGGAATGTACCCCTGATTTTCTCGCGCCGGGAATGATAAAGGTTAATAATCCGTTTGATTCCGTAAAAATATCAGCAATAAGCTGATGATCCCCATATTTAACTGTCCTTAAAACATATCCTTTTGTTTTGATAATCATTCTCCAGAGCTAACTAATTTTACCATGTGAGCCATTCATCATCTTCGATTAGAGGTTGTTTGTAAGTTGACTTGTAATGCATCCTCTTTTTTTGCCGGTCTAGAACCAGTTGCGCCAATTTTCCCGCATGATTTTCATCGTCCTTGTTCATTAGAACATTTCTAAGGGATTCATCAGAAATATCAAGTCGGTAAAAAAGACTCCACAAATGCTCCTTATCATGAACCATTAAGTACTTAATCTGTTCAGAAAGAAGATTTAACAGTTCCTCTTCCGTGTAAGTTGCTGGGTTTAGAAAAATGATATTCTTTTCATCTTTTGGGAGAAGTAATGAAAAAATATTATCTTCATGAAACGAAGTTTTTTCAACCATTTTGAGAAGTATTTCATTTAAAAATAAATAAATTTACAATAAAATTACACACCATGGCTGCGATTACACTAACGGTTAACGGTAAGAAGCGCAAATTAGATGTAGATCCTGATATGCCTTTGCTTTGGGCATTGAGAGATTCTATAGGCCTGACAGGAACAAAATATGGATGTGGTATAGGACAATGTGGTGCTTGTACTGTATTGATTGAAGGAGAGCCCATGCGTTCCTGTTCATTGCCTGTCGCTGTTTTTGAAGGTAAAAAAATAACAACCATTGAAGGCCTGAGTGAGTCGGGTAATCATCCTGTACAACAAGCATGGGAAGAGGTTGATGTTCCTCAGTGCGGGTATTGTCAGGCAGGTCAAATAATGACTACCGTAGCCTTATTGGAAAAAAATCCATCGCCAACAGATGCAGATATTGATATTGCTTTAGCTGGAAATATTTGCCGGTGTGGCACTTATAACAGAATTAGGAAGGCCGTACATATTGCAGCACAAAAAGCCAGATAATTATGAATAACCCAACGTTTTCAGTATCAAGAAGGTCTTTCATTAAAGTTACGGCAGTAGCTGGTGGAGGATTATTACTAGGTTTTTCTTCCTCAAAACCATTCGAATCTGGAATAAATGAAAGTTTAACTTTTAATCCTTTCATCTTGATTTCCCCAGATGGCACTATAACTATTTTTTCTCCTAATCCTGAAGTAGGCCAAGGTATTAAAACAGCCATGCCTATGGTTGTTGCTGAAGAATTAGATGCCGACTGGTCTAAAGTTAAGGTGGAACAGGCTCCATTGGATGGCAAAAAATACCAGCGTCAGGTGGCAGGAGGAAGTGGTTCTCTTAAAGCCTCCTGGGGAACCTTGCGTCAGGCAGGTGCAACAGTCAGAATGTTAATGGTAGCTGCCGCCGCTCAGAAATGGCAGATTTCTGCCTCAAATCTGAGAACAGAAAATAGCACAGTTTTAGGTCCTAAACAAAAGGCAACCTATGCTGAACTCGCTGCGGATGCTGTTAAACAGGAAATTCCATCTAAAGTAATTCTTAAAAAACCAAGCGAATTTAAACTTTTAGGAAAATCAATCGCTTGCGTTGATAACAAAGATATTTTTACGGGTAAAGCTGTCTTTGGTATCGATTTTAGTAGACCAGGGATGAAATATGCTGTCGTGGCCAGACCTCCTGGCTTTGGGCAAATTCCTGATAAAGTAAATGATGCAGCCGCAAAGGCTGTACCAGGCGTATTTGGGGTATTCCCATTCGATGATAAAATAGCCGTTGTCGCAGACAATACCTGGGCAGCTTTAAAAGGCAGAAAGGCATTAGAGATTTCATGGATACAGAAAACGCCAGCTGAATCAACAACTTTGCATGATGCCTGGATGACCGATTTGTTAACACAGAAACCAGCAAAATCTTTTCGTGCTGATGGTGATGTAGATTCTGCCTTTAACCAAGCTGATAAGGTCCTTGAAGCCTCATTTAGTTGTCCATTTTTGCCCCACAATGCCATGGAACCTATGAACTTTTTTGCTGATGTAAAGGAACATTCCGCAGAATTGATTGGACCCACACAAACCCCTCAGCGATCACAGTCAAAAGTGGCTGAAATATTGGGAATTCCTGTAGATGCTGTTACCGTTCAGATGACAAGAATGGGGGGTGGTTTTGGGAGAAGATTAAGTTCAGATTTTGCAGAGGAAGCTGCCAAAATTTCACGATTAGCTAAAAGTCCAATTAAGGTTCAATGGACCAGAGAAGATGATATGGCCGGGGGTGTTTACAGACCTTCCTGCAAGTATATTTATAAAGCTGCAATCAATAAAGAGGGTGCATTGACGGGTTTCCATGTAAGGGGAGCAGGTTTAAACGTCGGAAATCCAACCAGAGAAAATAATTTCCCAGCAGGTGCCGTTCAAAACCTGCTGATAGAAGGCCATAATAAAGAATCTAATGTTACTACAGGGCCTTGGCGTGCACCTGTTCATAATTTTGTCGCTTTTGCCGAGCAATGTTTCTTAGATGAAGTCGCAACAGAACTTAAGAAGGACCCTATTGACTTTAGATTAGATTTATTGACCAAGGCCGCTTCTAATCCTGTTGGAAAAGTAGATTATGATGTTGAAAGATTTAAAAAGACAATCCAGCTGGTGCGAAATATTTCAGGGTGGGATACCAAAAAAGAAGGTGTTTTTAAAGGTTTCAGTGCTTACTTTTCTTTTAGTTCTTATGTAGCTATGATTGCTGAAGTGGCTTTGGTTGACCAGAAACCCATTATCAAAAAAGTTTACTGTGCTGCTGATTGTGGAATCGTTGTGAATAAAAGTGGTGCTGAAAATCAGATTGTTGGGGGTATCATTGATGGTTTAGGACACGCTCTTTTTGGAAATATTGAAATCAAAGACGGTAAATCACAACAAGTTAATTTTGATTCCTACCGAATGATTAAAATGAGTGAGTCTTTTCCTGTTGAAGTACATTTTGTGGAAAATGAAATTGATCCAACAGGTTTAGGTGAACCTGCTTTGCCTCCGGCAGCAGCAGCGGTTGCCAATGCCATGTTTGCTGCTACAGGGAATAGAATCTACAGTCAGCCTTTTGCTGAAATAAAAAAGAATTTAGGTTGATTTTCTGTTTCTGGGGTGAAAAAGATTTAAGGTCTCCCTTAAATAATCGTTGTTTAAATGGGTATATATTTCTGTAGTTAATATAGATTCGTGCCCAAGCATGTCTTGAACGGCTTTCAAATCAGCTCCTCCTTCTAATAAATGAGTAGCAAAAGAATGTCGAAAGGTATGTGGACTAATGAGAGGTGAGAGTCCTGCTTTTTCAGCAAGGTTTTTCACTATCTGGTAAACAAATATTCTGGAAAGCCTTTTCCCACGCCTGTTTAAAAATAGAATGTCAGTGTCTTGTTTAGATATCTTGGGAAGGTGCCTACGCCAGGTTGATAAATAATCCTCTATATAGGTGATGGCATCATCTCCAATTGGGACAATGCGCTCTTTACTACCCTTTCCAAGTACACGGATGAAACCTTCTTTTGGAAAGTAGTTGCTTATCCTGAGTGTACATAACTCGCTGACTCTTAATCCAGAAGCATATAAAGTTTCTAAGATTGCCCTGTTTCTCGTACCTGTAGGTTCACTTAAATCGATGGCCATAAAAATTTTTTCAATTTCTGAAAATGACATGACTTCTGGTACTTTTCTGTTTATCTTTGGGCTTTCAATAAGGTCTGTAGGATTGAGATTTATTTTCTTTTCTAATACTAACCATGCATAAAAGGATTTAATTGCCGAGGTTATTCTGGCTTGTGAAGCAGGAGATTGATGTAAATCAGTCAGCGTTGACAGAAATGATGAAATTTGGTCTAAAGTCGCTTCTTCAACTAATAATGGTGGTGTTTGCTCAGATAAATAACTGAACCATTTGTTCAAATCTTGCTTGTATTGAATAAAAGTTTGATTTGATAAGCCGCGCTCTAATAATAAATAGGCTCTAAAACCTTTTAGTAAATTTAAGTTATCCAAAACTCAACCTTTTTAAGTATTTGTATTTTCTATTCAGACGGTATGAATTTAGAACAATATCTAAAGTTTTTATGTTTTCGTAAAGTTTAATAGTAATACTATCATGAAAGAAGCACCTTTTACTCGTTTGTTAAGATTGTTGGATTTAGATAGAAAGGATATAATTTATGTTTACATTTATGCTGTCCTGGCAGGACTTATAACGCTAAGTTTGCCTCTTGGAATTCAGGCTATCATTGGTTTAATTGCAGGTGGAAGTGTCTCCAATGCTTTGTTTATATTACTTGGAATTGTTACGCTTGGGGTAGCCTTTACAGGATTATTAAAAATAATGCAATTATCTGTGGTGGAAACCATTTTACAACGTATTTTTATTCGATCTGCCTTTGATTTCAGTTTTAGACTGCCACGATTCAAGTTGGAGAGCCTTACGCAAAAGTATCCACCAGAATTAATGAATCGTTTTTTTGATACCTTAACACTTCAGAAGGGAATCCCAAAAATATTGATTGATTTCTCCAGTGCTTCTTTTCAGATTTTTATTGGACTTTTACTTATTTCCTTTTACCACCCATTTTTTGTTTTTTTCAGTATAATTCTGGTAGTCATTTTGTTTTTAATTTTTCGATACACAGGTCCCATTGGCTTAAAAACAAGTCTTTTGGAATCAAAATATAAATATGCAGTTGCCCACTGGCTTGAGGAGATTGCACGTTCCATGATTGATTTTAAAATCACGGCCAATAGAGAGAATCCATTAATTACCACAGACAAACTGGCGTCAAAATATATTGACAACCGAAAGGCTCATTTCAAAATATTAATTACACAATACAGTACTATTGTCGTTTTTGAGACAATCCTGACCGCTACTTTACTTTCCTTAGGAGCTTATTTAGTGATTGAAAATCAGATTAATATTGGACAGTTTGTTGCTGCTGAAATCATAGTTATATTAGTTATTGCGTCGGTGGAGAAGTTAATTTTAACCATGGAAAGTGTTTATGATGTCCTTACTGCCATTGAAAAAATGGGTGAAATCATGGATTTACCCCTAGAACGTGAAGATGGAAAAAATCTTTATTTTCCTGAAGGGCAGGAAGGTATATCTTTGGAAGGTAAAAATCTTTCCTTTGTTTATCACCCTGACTTTCCTCCTGCTTTAGACGAAATTAATTTTAAGATAGCTGCAGGAGAAAAAATCTGTTTAGCAGGAAACGCTAATGCAGGAAAAACTACCTTATTGCATATTTTATCGAATTTATACACAGATATTAAAGGTCAGCTTTTGTTTAATCAAATGCCAGTTGGTTCTCTAAACGTTAATAACATTAGAGCTAGGGTGGGACATTTTTTAGCTGATGAAAATATTCAGGATGGAACCATTTTAGATAATATCTGCATGGGAAATAAAGATTTTAATTTCGAAAAAATCATTCCTATTGCAGACGCTATTGGATTATCTGAAAATATTCAAAAATTACCAAAGGGCTATTTAACACATCTGGTTTCAGAGGGAAGAAATATTTCAAAAAGTACCAAATCAAAAATTATTTTGCTTAGAAGTTTAGTTTTTAATCCGGAATTATGGCTTGCAGAAGGAGCCTTTATGTTTTTAAACCAAAGAGAAAGACGTAAAGCATTTGATTTTATTCTACATTTTTTAAGAAACAAAACGGTAATTATTTCTGTAAATGATCCAGTAATTGCCAGCAAATGTGATCGGATCTTACTAATTAAATACGGAAAGGTACATGCTGAGGGGACTTTTAAAGAACTTGAAAAAGACCCATATTTTCAAGAGATTTTTTATTGATTTTTAATTCATGGCGTTATGTTAAATATCTCAAATAACAAGTTTCCTTATGAAACCATCAATTATCCATTTGCATCTTTAAAAAAGACTGAGACTTCTCATGCTAGGTTATATTTCAGGTTATGGATATGGGGTTTAGTCATTTTTAGCATTGCTTTTTTATTCCTTCCCTGGACGCAAAATATTCAGGCAGATGGAAAGACAATCCCTCTTAATCCTGCAGACAGACCTCAAACCATTGATGCCACTATTTCTGGAAGAATTGAAAAATGGTATGTTAAAGAGGGAGACAAGGTTAAAAAGGGAGATACCATTCTTTTTCTTTCAGAAGTAAAAAGTGAATATTTCGATCCGGCGCTGGTTTCCAGATCTAAATCACGAGTGGAGAATAAAGAAGGGAGTATTCAGGAATATTTTGCTAAAATTAATGCATTAAATGCCCTTCAACGTGCTATCGAAAGCGAGGTTTTAATAAAACAGCAAACGATAAAAAACAAAATTTATCAGGTAATTCAAAAAATTGATGCCGACAGCATTGATTTGAACCGGGTAAAGCTTGATCTACAGATAGCCAGAATTCAAATGGATCGGACAGAATCTTTAAATCAACGTGGGATAAAATCGACAGCTGAAATAGAAGAAAAAAAATTTAAAATTCAGGAATTAAATGCTAAATTAAATTCCTCCGAAAACAAACTGAATATTTCCAGAAACGAGAAATTAAATTTACAAATTGAAGAAAAGGCGATTATCAATGATTTTATTCAAAAGTCAAGTAAAATTAATGCTGATATAGCTACAGCTAAAGCATCTATCATGGATACGGAATCCTATCTTGACAAACTAAGAAGTGAGGCGACGAATTATGAAATCAGAAATGGCTTTTATTATGTAACGGCACCACAGGATTGTTTCATCACAAAAATATTAAAGCCTGGACTGGGAGAAATTGTGAAAGAAAATGAGTCAGTATTAACCATTATACCTGCTAATTTTCCATTAGCTGTTGCATTATACGTACGCCCTATGGACTTACCGCTAATTGAGCGAAATCAAGAGGTTCGTTTTATTTTTGATGGATGGCCAGCAATTGTTTTTTCAGGATGGCCAGGAAATTCGTTTGGTACTTATGAAGGGAAAATAGCTGCAGTTGATAACGATATTTCTGAAAATGGGTTATACAGAATTATTGTTGCTGCTGATGAAAGCAAAAAAAAGTGGCCTAAAGAACTTCGTCCTGGATCAGGTGCCCAGGGAATTGCCCTCCTGGGAGATGTGCCGCTATGGTATGAACTTTGGAGAAAATTAAATGGATTCCCTCCCGATTTTTACCGGTCAGGAATAAATGGGGAAAAAGTGGAGAAAATAAAGAGCAAAGCGCCAATCAAATCTTTAAAATGAGGATATTCATTATTTTATTATTGGTATTAATTAAAACAAAGGTTTTTTCACAAGAACCTCTTTCTTTAGATCAATTCCTGCATTGGGTGAAACTAGAACATCCAGCAGTGAAAGAGGCAAATCAACGATTTTTACAGGCTCAAAACCTTTTACTTTTGGCTAAAGGAAATTTTGACCCAAAATTGAACTTTGCGATGGATAGAAAAAAGTTTGATGGTAATAACTATTATACTATTTCTGAAAATCAATTGAGTATTCCCACGCGCATAGGTGTTAAATTTAAAGCTGGTTACGATTTTACCTCAGGGACTTACCTGAACCCACTCGATATAAAACCAATCAACGGTCAAGCTTTACTTGGTTTTGATCTTCCCATTTTACAAGGACTTTTTTTTGATGAATTCAGGCTTATTTTAAGGGAGGCAGAACTAAATTTAAATATTCAAAAACTAGGCTTAGACCAGGTTAAAAATGATTTATTACTGGATGCTTCAAAAGTTTATATTGACTGGTATATTTCTTTTCAACAAAAGGAAGTACAGAATCAAGCCTTGATTTTAGCTAAGAACAGACTCAATGACATGGTATTTAGTTATTTATCAGGTGACAAACCAAATATAGATACCATTGAGGTTTATGTAAATGTATTAACCAGAGCGTCTTCTTTATTTGATGTTTCCCTTGATTATCAATTATCGGCACAGGAAATGGGTAATTATTTATGGAGGAATAATATTCCCGAATCAGCCGATAATTTTTTTCCTTTAGCAACAAAAGAACTTGAACCTGAAGTAGATCAAAATGCAGATTTTTGGGTTCAGAATACCTTAAGTGGGAATCCAGATATATTGATTCTGAGATTATCGGGGAATCAATATCAACTGGAGAGAAAATGGGCATTGGAACAATTCAAACCAAATTTAAATCTTCAGTTTAATGCGCTGGCAAACGGCCGTCAGTTCAGTCAGGAATTTGATTTTAGGTCGGATAATTTTTTATTGGAAAATAACTACAAAATTGGCTTAAGGGCTCAGATTCCTATTTTGTTTAGAAAAGAAAGGGGTAAATTACAATTGATTGATAATAAAATAAAGGAATGGGAGTATAAAATACTCGATAAGACACAATATTGGACAACCAAAGCAAACCAATATTTTAATGCCTTTAAAATATTAAATGAGCAAGTTAAAAACCTTCAGGATCAATCTTTTCAATTAAATACTCTTTTTGAAGCGGAGAAAATAAAATTTGATGCCGGAGAAAGTTCGGTTTTTTTACTAAATGCACGGGAACAAAAGAATTTAGAGATCAAAATGAAATTAATAAAGACAAAGGGGGAGAGACTTAAGCATTATTACACTTTATTATGGACGGCAGGTCAACTGGCAAAATAAAGGCTTTAGGTTGTTTTGTCTGCAAAATGCATTTGATAATAAGCATCTAATTCCTCGTAAAAAGCGATGCCATATTTTCTAATCAAGGCATCTTTAACAAATTGGAAAACAGGCATTTTAAGTTCTTTTCCGAGAGTACATGCGGCGCTGCAAATATTCCATTTTTCATAGTTTAACCATTCATAGCCTGCAATTTCACTTTTTATCCTTATCGGATAAAGGTGACATGAGATTGGTTTAATAAAAGGAGTGACACCGGCCAAGTAGGCATTTTCAATGCCACATTGAGCTATTCCGAGTTCATTATAGGTTAGATAGGCACAAGCAGCGTTTTCAAGTAGGGGAGTTCCCCATTCATCAACTTCTTTATAATAGGTGTAATTTCCTTTATTTTCAAGAACTTTTTGTCCTTCTGGACTTAAAAAAGGTTTTATGGAGAGATAAATATCATCAAGGATTTGTTTTTCACTTTCTGATATGGGAGCTCCAAAATCTCCTTCCCAACAACAGGCTCCTTTGCAAGCA